>TARA_R110000764_G_scaffold26836_2_pt1 | contig 25967 bp, 32 predicted proteins | sample TARA_R110000764 | Tara Oceans TARA_R110000764 (sample SAMEA4398111) | marine metagenome | biome: Polar Biome; feature: [SRF] surface water layer (ENVO:00010504); material: water (ENVO:00002006), including particulate matter (ENVO:01000060) such as... | depth 5 m | reverse complement strand
ATTATTGATGGTGCAGCAATACAAAAAGAAATAGCTTATGATGTTGCACAAGTTGCAGATTATGTATTAATACCAACTAAGCCCGCTGTATTTGATATAACATCTATGCAAGAAACAATACAAATTCTACAACAAAACAAAACCCCTTATAGCGTTATATTAAATATGATTTCTCCGAGCGGACAAGAAATCAATGATTTTAAAAAACTCACTAAGGATTTAAACATACCACTTTGTGATGTTAGCATTGGTAACCGCAAGGATTTTTTTAGAGCGCAGAATATAGGGCTAGCCGTTCAAGAATATGACGAACATTGCAAAGGAGCGGAAGAGATTATACAAGTATACAAATATATAAATAAACAAATATATAAATAAACAAAATGATAAATTCATTACAAGCAGCTTTAACTAAGATTAAAAATGAAGAGCCAATAAATAAAATAATTGCTACACACAAGAGAACTGATACTGTTTTGCTTGGAGCGCATGTATCGTATAATATACATAAGCAGCTAAAAATAATTGCAGCAGAAGAAGGTAAAAAACAACAAGATTTACTACTTGAGGCATTAGAGCTATTATTTGCAAAATACGGCAAACATAAAATATAACAAATATAATTGTATACAAATATATGACTGATATAACACGTCCTAAGTTAACTCTTAAGCTGTCAGCCGAGGCTTTGAACAAACTAAAAGGTAAGCTACAAGCTAAGATGCCTAAAACATACGTTAAACCATTAACGGCATCAGATTTATTTAAGAGCGGAAGAAATCCAGTAAATAAAGTAGTAGCTAAAAAAGAAGCGGAAGCTAAGGCAAAAGTTGAGAAGGCTAAGGCAAAAGAAGCAGCTAGAGTGAAATCATTAAAACCTAAAACAGAATTAGAAAGGTTTAAGGAAGCGCCTCTTAATGAACATCAATACTTCAATATCTTAACAGCATTGCAAAAAGGTAATAGGAAAACATTCCCGCCAAAGGATAAAATGCCAAAACCATTAGCAATAGGAATCCATAAGGAGATTGCCAAAGTATTTAAAATCAGCACTCAAAAATCCTATATGTTTTGTAGAATGTATTGTGGGACAAAAAGGTATAAAGAGGCTGTCAGTGTAAAAGGGGCTATTAGGCGTAATTTGTCGGGAAAAAACGCTGGACTTGTTGAGTGATAACCTTAAATTAGTTGTTAAAACTATAATAATATAGTATACTAGCAAGACTACATTAGTAGTAAAACTTGCGAGATATACAACAAATTTGACTAATTTTCTTTTTAGGCTTAAATCTTATATTTTCCATAAATCATTTTTCCTTGGCTTGTTCATAGCCATAGGTTTGTTATCTCCTTATATTTTTGGTCCAGATAATTTAGCAGAAGAATTAGCTGAATTACTTATTTACGAAGAAACTGGTATTGATATTGATTTTACACCTGATGACGATAAAACGACAAAAAATATTAAAGATTTACAAGGTGCTCTAAAATTATCTAGTAATCATAGGTTTCTTTAATATGCAAGTATCGCAAAAAGGAATCGATTTAATTAAAAAATTTGAAGGATTAAACCTAGAGCCATACAAATGCCCTGCTGGTAAATGGACTATTGGTTATGGTCATTCAATTACATCTAGTGATTATTTTGGCGGTGCTACCACTGAGTCAATTGCTAATCAATTATTACAAAGAGATTTAAACATTATAGAGGCTTATCTTAATAGCGTATTAGGGATGAAAATAACTCAAGGTATGTTCGATGCTCTAGCAAGTTTGGTATATAATTGGGGAGCTGCTAACTTTGGAAAGTCTCAAGGGTTAAAATATTTAAAAACAAATAAACTAAAATTAGCTGCTAAAGAATTTTTTAGTAAAACCAGTGGTGTTGTAAATATTAATGGCACGTTCTCAAACGGTTTGTTCAGAAGACGTCAAGCTGAATTAGAGATGTGGAATGATTAAACACAAATTCAATGCCGTACGCTGCGAAGAAGATGGAATCAAGTTTGCCTCAAAAAAGGAGCGTAAACGATACTTAGAGCTTAAAAACTTACAAAGAGCTGGCAATATATCATTTTTCTTAAGACAGACTCCTATGCATCTCTCAGGGGGCGTGAAGTATGTTTGCGATTACCAAGTATTTTGGGCAGATGGTACGGTCACTTTCGAAGACGTAAAAGGTATGCGCACTCCAATGTATAAACTTAAGAAAAAACAAGTTGAAGCCCTTTATCCTATAATAATTACAGAGATTTAATATGAAAAAACACAATATAGAATTTATTATAATATGCGTATTAATCATTGCGTTTACAGTGATGATAACCAGCAGCAAAGATGCATGCGCAGAACCCTATATTAAAACTAGTATAGGTATGAACCATATTAAGAAACAAACGATTAATGATAATAAATTACAGGGCAGTCTAAAGCTTAAGCAGCCTTTCCCAGTTATCGGATTTGGAGTTGGTTATGAATTTGATAATAATATTAGGATAGAAACTATATTTGATTATTATTTTCTATTTCACCAAGCAGAGAAATCTCGATTGGGCGATGAAGTATATAATATTAATCTCAGCACTAAGATTAGTGATTTGATGGTTAATATAACAAAAGGAGTGGAGCTATCAGACAAAGCTAGTTTATTTGTTGGGGGAGGCGTTGGTGTTTCTTCTATTATTGATGAAGGAACAGGATACAAACAAGATTCAGATAATGCTTATGAAATATTACAACCAGCAGAGGGTAAGCATGTTTATAGATTTGCTTATAAGTTTACTACTGGTATTGACTATGAATTACAAAATGGAGTAACTAGCGAACTCAGCTATAATTTTTATAATTTAGGTAAAAATAAACCATGCAAAATTAATGATGTAGACAGTACGCATAAGAGAAAGTTTGTAATACATAATTTAACATTAGGATTGAGATTTAATATATGAAAAGTGGAATTAGCGTAGGAGCAAAGGCAAAACAAGATGTTGTAAATTTGCAAAATCAGTTTCAAACTCTGTCGTCAGATACTGTAAAAAAGGACGCAGAAATAAACAACTTAAAATTAGAATTAAAGCAAAAAGACAATATTATTGCTCAAAAAAATAATGAAATAAATATCATGGCTGGAAAGCAATCTAGCTTTTTTCAGCAGAAAGATATTGAATTATCTAGCAAAGATAAAGAAATTAAAGGGATACAGTCTGAGATTAGTATCTTTAAAAATTCATTATTGATCATACAAAGTGAATTAAAGCAAAAAGACAATATTATTGAGCTTATATCTAAAAGCGTTAATGATTTACGCTTAGAAAAACAAGAGTTAAAAGAAGAAAAAAATGTCTCTAAATAATTTATTGTCCTTAAACGCAGAAAAACTCAAGGAAAAAGATTTGGAAATATCGCTATTAAAGAAGATAGAATCTGAATTTAATGAATCTAGTATAGATAGTGAGCAGTCAGAATCTGAATTAGTCGGTGATAGTTTTAGCAGAATAGAATATAGCGATGATAATATTTAGTTTTTTGTTTCAATATGTAGAGAGAATTGTCTTAGCTATTATAGGTTTATTTAGTTTCTTTTTATTAAGAAGTAATAGTCGTTTATCAAAGCAAAACAAAACCTTGAGTTCTAATTTACAGGGACAATCTCAAATTATAGACATACAAAAAAAGGTAATAGATGTTGCTAAGAATAATAAGCGCACTAAGCTTAATGGTAATATTACAAGGATGCGTAAAGACGAATTATAAAGCTTGTTTATTTGGTGATGACTTACCTGATATGCCAAAGGCAGGCAAAGAAGTAGCTAGGGAATTAGAAATTGTTTGTGACGATGCTAAATGCTTGCACCTTAATAATTGGATCAATGAACTTTATTTTTTTAAACAGGAATATTTAATATACAAAACATATAAGGCAAATTAATGAAATATTTAAAATTGATTTTATCAACGTTACTAAAAGAGCAATCTTATTTAAGAAGCGTTTTTGTAGTGATAATTCTTACTAGGTTGATGTTTTTAGAAGATAACCAACTTGCATTAATAGCCGAAATCATTGGTGGACTAGTAGTGATATTCACTACCTCACCTACGGTAATTGAGGATTAAAACAATCCACAATTTTTGTGGATAAGTCAGTGGAATTATGCGCTAAACTTAGGAAAAGCTAAGGTTTGGAAACAGTGCTATTTTAATAACCAATGGTGCTAATCCTATAGCAATATATATTATCCATTTAAGGTTAGTTTTTAATTCAACTATACTAGCTTTTAATTCAGATATATCAGTTTTCACGTCGCTCTTTAATTCAGATATATCAGCCTTGGTAGCTAATTCCTGATTGTAACTAATAATGATTTCAATAACACCATCAGTAATATTTTCAGCCTGAGCTTCGGTAAAGCCATTACTTATAAAGCGTTTAATTAATGCGTGTTCTCTAAAATTCTTCATAAAAACCAGTCATTTTATTTTTAAATTAACATAGTATCCTTTGACCTGCAATAGCTTTCAGATTTAACTATACTGAGCTATAATAAGAATGCTTTCGATATCATAAATAGTGCTATCGTGTGTTGTTCTTTTTAATTAAAATCCTTAGTTATAGTCTTGTGTATCTCATCAGGCAAAAAATGTTTAGGAAAAAAGTACGCATAAGTCGTTTGATATTAATACTCATACTTGTTTTATATACACGTCCAACTATAGAAAGGGTTCTAACAAATTCTAGTTTTCAGGTTGCAGAAAAATACCTTGATGCCATTATTGCAATGGTTATATTTCTATAATTATTTCCAAGGATTAGCTCCTAAAATCTGAGCACCCTTTTTTGCAGCATTAGTTTGCATCAACTTCTCTAAAGCTTGTCCCTTTGGCTTTTGTTTGTTTGATTCTATGTGGTCGTTGAACTTTTGTATTAAGTCGCCTCCTTCTTGTCGCGTTTCTGCTCTTTTATTGCTAGCTAATATAGGAAACGCTAACAACAATTTATCCATATCTTTACTATCTTTTATAATGTTAGATGGAGATAGTAGTAATTTAGCTTTATCTGGGTTTACTACAGCTTCTTCAATTAAGGATTTCACTTTTCTGTTAAACACTTCAGTAGAAGCTTTTTTTCCTTCCATTACGGCACCAAGAAATGGGATTTTTGCAGAACTTCTTTTAATTATCCCATCTTTAATAGGATTTAACAATTCACTTAATAGCGTAGTATCACTTTGAGTATTTGAACCTGTTGATTTACCAAGAGTATTAGCCATATTACGCTGCCTTAGAACACTTTTCGCTTCGTTTAATACACCCACTTGTTCTTGCGTGAAAATCAAATCTAATTTGGCTTTATTTTTATTCATAAAAGCATTAAATTTGTGATATGAAATACCATCTTTAGCTTGGGCATTTACTCCACTAGTTTTTGATATATCAAGTAGTTTATCCACAAACGAACCGCGAATAGTTTCAACGGTTTTGCCTTTTGTACCAACTTGAGCCATGAGGTTTTTAATGTTAGCTATACTTCCATTTAGTATCTTGTCTGGTATTTTTTCGGAAGACATTAGATAACTCTCGCCATACTTATCTTTTTTAATAAATTGGCTAAGTAGTGGTTCATTTTCTATAGCAGAGACTGGTTTTGACAGTTGACTATAAGTACTACGTGCTAAAGCCTCCTCTGGTAGATGAGACATATCCTTTAGAATATTTTCTTTAGCTGTTTGTAAAACTCTAACTACTTCATTATTACCAGCTCTTTTTGCTACGCCAATTTTCCCAGAAATATCTTTAATGGCATTGTTAAGTTCCGCTGGTATAGAATTTCCTTTGCCTGTATTGGGCTTGATAATGCTTTGCACATAGTCTAGGCTATTTTTGATCTCGCCTTTTGCGTATTTGACTTCGTTTTGTAGGTATGCGTTAGTCTTTGGTAAAGGCACACCTTGCGTTATGCCTTCAACATCTGCGTATAACGGAGCTGTAACTTCCGCTCTATGTAGTTTGTAAGAGTCTAAATTGCCACTTAGTTTATTTCTAATTTGATTACCAGCAGACTCAGTAGTTAAATCAGTTTTAGAAGATAGTTTTTCAAGATTATTTCTAATAAGAGAATCATTTACAGCATTTTTCTCCGCCACGGCGCTTATGTTTGGTGAGGTGGTTTGATGCAACCTTGCAAGACCTGGGTTATTCGCCATTTCTGCTGTATTTAAGTTAGCATTAAGCGGGGTAGGTTTGTTTAAATTTTCTAAAACTTGTGATATATTTTTTCCACCAACCGTGTTCTGAAGTATTTTGCTTGCAGAATCTTTTGCTTTTTCTTTACTTGAACTTTTTATAGCATTTTTAATCTTACCTGCACCCCAAGGCACTCCTACACTAGCGATGATATCAGATACTAATGGATCAGCTCCCAATTCCTGAGCAACACCACTTGCTGTACCAGATGCACCAGCTGCTCCCATAAGTTTTAAGGCATCCAATGCTTTTTTACCTTTTGCAAATGGACTTACGCTAGTCAAAAATTCCACACCATGTCCTATCGCTCTTTGTGCTCCATTGGCTGGTCTTTGCTCTAAATCTGGTTCATAACCAGTAAGGTCTTTTACAACATTCAGTCCGCCTGTTGCAGAAGGCAAATAAGAAGTTACATTACTTTCAGGTACAGATTCATCTATATGTATTTTATCCGCAGCTGTACCATCCCATATATCTTTTAATCCGCTAAAACCGCTAGGTAAACCTTTTAACTTAGCTCTTCTGTTCAGAACTCCTTCTGTGCCTTGAGCTAGCGCCTTGGGTAAATCTAATGTATTTTTTATACCAGTAGCTGCTGATTTGCCTAATAACTCCATCCATGAATCATCAGGTTTTTTACTCTCTCTAGGTTTTGCACCATATACAAGAGGGTTAAAGGTTTGTGAGTCTGTTTGTTTGGGTTTTGCGCCGTAGTCTAATGGATTGAACTCTGTCAAAATAACCTCTATCTATATCCGTTTTTACTAAACAATTCTACTTGATCTTGTGGAACATCCCATTCTTCACCTGTCTCTTGGTTAGTCATAACTACAAGTCCTTCATTTTGTTTTTCAGTCTGGGTATTTTGATTGTTATTAGAACCATCTATATCCTGACTTTTTAAATACAAATTTTCATATTGTTTGATAACAGATTTATTCTGCCCTACTGTTTTTTTAGAAGAAATAGCAGGGATATGGTTAAACTCTGTTTCATTTCGGTAACCAAACGCATTAAACATTTTCCCACGTAAAAGATCACCAATAGCGTCTATAGACTCTTGATCTTCATTTAGTCTACTAAAATTATCAGAAGTAAGCCTATCCCACAAATTTTGCTCACCTTTCTCTCCTATTTTTTCTATTTGTTCAGAAGCTGTATCTAAAAATCCTTTTAATTCTACGGGGTCTATTATACCTTTTTTATCTGTTTTAGGATTAGCAATATCATTCTCAGTCTTCTGGGTTTGAGAGCCGTATAGCCCAGTTTGTGCGTTAGTATTGTTTATATTTGCTTGTTGCTTATCTAGCTCTAAGCGTTGTAGCTCTTGGGTGTTTTCATATTGACCTTTAAACCCAGTGGAAAAAGCAGACATTATCATAGGATAATCAGCACCTAGTGATTGCGCCCCTTCTTCTCCGCTTTGAGATATTAATTGAGAGACGCTAAGCCCTCCTTTTTCTCCTGTTTCTACATTTGAATAATAAATATTACCATCATGATAATGGTCAAAATCCCCAATAATTGGATCACCAGAAGTATTTTTATATTGTTGTAAAATTCCTCTAGCTATATTATTTGTCGCTGTAGAATCTCCAGACGTAGACGCCTTAGCTAATTCAGAAAATGCAAAAGATTGACTTTTAACAAACTGTTGCACTTGAGCTGTTTCTTCCTGTTCTCCTTGCATTTGAGCTTCTAAATAGGATGCTTGTGCATTGATTTGACCAGTCATTTTTAATATAGGATCGATCTGCTCTTGTCTTTTATTATTAGCAGTAGATTTCATTCCATCGCCAATTGCGGACATAGTCATATTATCTAATTCTGCATAAGCATTTGATGCTGGTAACTGACTATATTTTTGAAAACCTTCAGCTATAGCATCTTTACCTGTTGGTTGATTAATCATATCTACTTGAGATTTAACCATATCAGGTTTAAAATATCTATTTGTAAAATTATCTTTTAACGCCATTTATTACCTACTAATTTAGTTACTTGATGCAGTGTTATTAGAATTATTCCAAGGGTTGGTGTTAAATAAGTTTGAAACCCCTCCTGTAGCAGCGCTAGTTGCAGAACCGACTAAATTTCCCAATAATTGTCTTCCAATCTTATGCTCTAGTGGAGTATTCATATTCTTAAAACGATTTAACTGGTCGTTATTTTGCATATGCACTGAATTATTATCAGTTTGTTGTGCGCTAATCGCTTGCTGATTTCCACCACTCATCATACTAACCCCAAGTTCTGCCATGTGCCTGCGTCTTTGTTCTGACATATTACGATTTGCAAATTCCGTTCCTAAACGTTGCTCCTCATTCTTAAACTCAAATTCCTTTTCGGCTATAGCTTGTTGTTGCCTTAGCTGCTCATTCGCTAAGTGATTACGTGATTCAGAATTAAACTTTTCTAACTCTATGCCCGCATTTTTACCTATCATATCGCCACGTTGATGAAGATTAGATAATGATTGTTGCTTCAAACCTTGAGCAAGCTCTGCTTGTTTTAGCTCTAGTTCTGAATAAGAATTTGATTTTTCTCTAGCGAGCGCAACTTGTACTCCAAAGGCGGTAGAGCTTTCACCTAGCCCCATTTTAGCTAATTTTTGATCTATGGCGTATTGTCTTGAGTCAAACCCCCTATCTATCGCTTTAGTTGAGGCTTCACGGAAGCTATTAATTAAATCTTGGTTTTGTTCAATTAAATAGGGACTAGTTTTTTCCATCTCTTCTATTGATGCAGTTAATCTACCCATGGCTTGACTTAAAGCGACAACACCAGCTGCCCTTTCATCTAATGGATTAATAGCTTGTAATTTAGTATTGATATTACCAGAGCGAACCAGACTGCTTAAATCAATACGACTATCGCTATTACTGAATTTCAGCGCCATCTTCCCATCTAGTCCTCTGATTATATCTAGCTTATCTTTGCTTAATTCATCAAAAACACTAGTAAAGTTAATAGGCGGCATTTTATTAGCTATAGGATTAGATGCCTGACTTTGTAGTCTAGGTGGTTGTTTAGTACCAAAAAATGATTTTGTAGCTTTAAGTGGATTTGTCCAAAATGACATTATTTTTCTCGCAAGTTATTTATTAGAATTATACTTTATTTAGCACTTAAATTCAATATTTCCATCATCGTAAAAACAATAATTTTGATTTGGATTTTTGGTTTCTGTTATTTTCATAACTTAAGCCTATCAATTGCAGATTGAACTTCATGATCAAAATAAGTTTTGGTTAGTTTATCTAAAGCGAAATGTCTTGCTGTAAACTGAAAGCCTAAGAGTACATCTTTAAATAATGCTTTGCTGTTTTCTTTAACTATTGTTTCATCAGTACTCGGAAAATAATCCGGAACTACAGGTAAGTCTGTATCTTCAATAGATAAATCTATAATATGTTTTGATTTTAATATTTGGTGAAAACGATTTTGTTGCATAAGGGGAATATCCTCTGAGTCTCCATAAAAACTCCACAAACTTCCATTGTAGCTATTCCATGGATTATTAACAGGGATACTGTTATCCACAAGTTTAGAGCCATCAATAGCTCCATCATCAATATTCTTTAGAGCAAATCCATTTGTCACTACTGGTAAATTTGAAAATATTCCTAATTTATCTGATGTAATAATATTACTTTGTAACTTATCATTCGTAATATTTTGATTTTTAATATTCACTGTATCAATAATATTGGGCACAATATTAGTAATAAATTGATCTTCAACAAAGTTTTCCATACTCAGTATACCAAATTGATTACCTGTTAGAGTTTTATCTGCAATATTATTAGCAGTTATCTTTTTCCATGTAGGAGTGTCAAACTCTCTAGAAGTTAATACTTGATGCTCTGAGGTTGAAGATGCTACTCCAACGTTTCCGTTAGCTTCGCTAATTAAAATAGATCCCCAATTATGTTTCACTAATTTATTAAAACTAATAGAATAATCATCTAGTTTATCGCTATTAATTTGTTGCCAATTCGTTGTGGTATCTCCTACATTATGTAGGTATGCTCCCATATTTCCAGCAACTCCTCTTGCAACTTCATTAGTTAGATTATCTATAGCTGGTTTTACAATATTATCTAAATAGTGTGCAATATTATTGAACTGAGAATCAAAATTAGATGCATAAATTCTTTTATCATCTTTAGCTAATTTATCTTGAAAATAGTTATTAATTCTTTGAAATCTATCAATCATGGTATGAGACCTCCTTTCTTAACTAATATACTTTTAAATTCAGGTGACAATTTATGTTTATCTAAACCAATATGAACAGGTAAATCCGTTTTATATGCTATACTAACAAGATCTAAACTTTTATCTTTAATTTTTAAGGGGGTAATGTTATTAGACATTTGATCTACTACATTAATTTTTACAATATTAGTTTTAATTTTAACTGCGTTTAAAGGAATGCAGTCGGGGGTCATAAGACTATAAAACTTGCAGTGTCCTACAAATTGCCCTGTTCTAATAATAGCAATCTTCATAAGATCTACAGACTTATTTTTGACCATTCTAGCAGTAAAACATTTTTCTTTAAACTTTAAAAGATTTCCAGCTACTCTAGTGTTCATTAATCCAATACTGATTTTTTCACTGGTAAAGCTATTAGCTAAAATTTTGCTCATGGGTATTGTAAGGTCTTGAATATACGCAGTTTCAATCGCTTGATCAGATAAAGGTTTACCAATTATATCAGCTGTTAGATGACGAGTTGATAATGTGGCTAAACCCACTTTATCACTTGATATAGATTTATCAGTAAAGTTATTAAAGGTTAATTTCTGCCATTTTGGAAGGTTCAAAATATCACTTACTAAAACTTGATTATCACCCGCTGCTACAACTGGTTTCAAATTTTCTGTGTTATTATTAGCAAGTACTGAATATGGTAGGATTTGTTTAAAACGATCGAGAGTCAAAGTATAATTGGTTAAATCAGAACTACGTATAATATCAAAAGTAGTTGTTCCATCGCCAATATTTCTCAAGAAACTATTATCATTACCTTCAACGCCTACCGCTTGTTTATTAGCTAAAATATCAATAACTGATAATAGTTTTTTATTAATATAATCTACCATTGAGTTAAAACTATCATCAAGATCATTATGTGCAATAGTCATATTACGATCCCTTAAACTCTGAAAGAATGCGCTATCTCTGCTATATGGCTTTATCATGTTTATTTAGCCTCTTTTATTAGTTGACGCAAGCTAGGTTCTAAATGCTCTAAGCCAACCGAACCATTAGCTACTATTTTACTCAAAGCTCGCGAATTAAAACCTAGGTCAGTCTCACTTGGTGGTGTAATCATCACTCTAGCAGCATCAATATCATTGTTTTTTAACTTAGTTGATGAATCTATAGTCTCAAAAACAAGATAAGGATAAAAATCATCTTTAAATTTTGTTATAGGTATCACAACATTTAACGAGTAACGATGATTTCCCATACCAAGATATTTATTATAAACTGCGGGTACTCCCTTAGGGTTCATAGTTCGTGCAAAGTACTCATTTGCATCACCACCATAAGAATTAATTGTATCTTGATAAGCTATCTCAGTAAAGTCAGCTAGATACTCATTTGGAATAATATTTGACCAAACTGTACTTGAGAAATCTAGAGCTAACTCTGGTGATAGTTTATCTGCCGTTAGAGCTTTATCGGCTATTTGGATAGAAGTAATACTATTATCTTTAAATTTATTACCTGTAATGGTGTTATTCGCAATTAATGTTGATATTAAATTAGGCGGTAGATTTTCGTTAGTGATAGTAGCATCTGCTACATTATCACCAGTGATAGCTCTATCTTCTAAATTATCAGAACTTAGCTTTTTCCATGCGGGGTGATCATTATTTTTTGATGCAAGTACTTGATTGTTTTCAATAGCCGCTATCCCTTCAAATGTCTGATCACTACCCGTGGCAATAACTCCTCCAGCATTTGTCTTGACCAATTTCTCTAATGATAATGAATTAACGCCAAAAGAATCATTGCTAACCGAAGCCCATTTTGTACTGTAATCACCTAAATTTTGTAAAAACTTATTAGCATCTGCTGGATTAGTACTTCCAGGTATTTTATCATTACTTAATGTTTGAAGAGTTGGCAATATTTGTTTATTCAAATAATCACTGATGATATTAAATTGCAAATCTATACTATCTGCTTTGATTTTCTTAAAACCACTAAAATAGTTTTCTACTCTTTTAAAAGGTTTAATTGCCATTTACAACACCTCCTGTAAGAAATAATTTATCAAAAATAAATTGATCAGATGCTTCTCCATGTAAAACGATCATAACGCTATCCCCCATAAATCGCATTATTTCATAGGGAAAATTACCCTCTCTATAAGAATAAGTAGATATGCCAAACTGAGCGTTGTCATATAACCCTGCGGATTGTTCTACCCTTATAATTTCCGTGTCACTATTTGCGTCACTATAATCCTTAAAGACTTGCACGTTAATATCAATCGGATTAAGCGTTCTACAGGCAATAAAAATAGCTTCATTATTCCAAGTAGAACTAGGATATATCCAGCTATAATGAATACGCCATATCATTGCGCTTTTAGCATATTCCTCATAAGTTTGTGTTTGCGTTTTATCGGCATAAGCAAGCAAAACGCCATCATCCATACCTAAGAATAAATCTTGCGAAACTGGATCGTAAAAAATACTTCTACTCTCAGCAAAATTTTCACTAAAAATAGACCATGCACCAGTCTGCTTTAGTTGATAAATTAAGCAATTATATTTTAATTTAAAGCCTAAAAACCTACCATACGGATATAAAAAGGCTTTTAAGTCTCTATAATCCCTATCATTCTCAATAAATTCAAGCTGTGCCTTTAAGTGCTGATTAATTCCATTAGAAAAATTATATGATACTGATAATTGTTTGTATTGATTAATTGAACTAAGAGAAACTATTCCATATTTCGATAAGAATACAAAATCATTGGGAATCTCAACAAACAAAGATTTTTGTATTATTCCAACTGGCAATGTCATCTCCCACTTAAAATCAGGTAATGCTATATTTTGTCCATCATCTATGACTGTTGGATCTTCACCCTGCCATACTTGAGTTGTTTCTCTGCCTAAAAATAATACCTTACTTTGAAAAGGAATTATAGTTTCAAGATTATCAGGTATTGCTGAATTTGTAGATAAATCAATAAATTCTATTTCATTGGTTTTTTGATTAAACCAACCATCTACTGACTTTCTATCGCTAGCATAATAAGCCTTCATAGCAAGACCAGATGGTCTAAACTTATTTTTATAGCCTCTCCCTTCAGCAAGCGCCCACAGGCGGTCATTAGCTACTGTTAGAAAGTTAAATGGCGGAATATCCTTTTTATATAATATTGTACGTACATTATCTGGTGGATCTTCTGCTAAAGTTAAGGTTACAACCACGTTATTATCAACTGGAAGAGCAAAAGCAATAATAGTAACATTAATTATCTTTTCTTCTTGGCTATTAATCACTGTAACAGAAGAGCCTTCTGTTACATATTTCTCCATTTCTACTTGAAAAAACTGAGGTATATTAAATGTAAGTACATTAGCATTTTTAGTTATATTTCCAGTGATTAATACTGAGGCATTGCCTTTTAAAGCTTGTAAAACATTGCCATCATAAATAAATACAGGATCAACTCCATTAGCTATTAAAAGCTTACCTTGATAATTAATATGCGAAATAATTACATTAGGGTCTAAATCTTCACGTAATGGATTAACATTAAAATTATTATTTTCTAGTTTATATAAAGCTCCACGTTCCCACCATAACTCAAAATAAACTATTTGTGGTAATGGCTCTAATTGTATATCAAAAAAACTTCTAGGAAACGGTAATGTAAAACTAATTTGATTTTCTGTTATAACTACATTGCTAATATCAGCCCCGTCAGAGCGTGATTCTTGTCTGATATAGAAATATACATTATTATTTATTCTCTGAGCTAAAAAGTCCTTTTGTTGTTGATCTAACGTTGTTGTATCAATAGATATCTTGCTAACATTAATCTCACCTTCTATTTCTTCAACGATAACATTTTCTGTATCTTTAATAGTTAAATACGGCATATTACTTAAATAATTTTGATATACTATTTTCTCAGAATTACCGCTAGCTCCTAAATGAGACATTGTAGCTATTTGACTTCTAAATATTCTGTTTTCATCAAATGGAAAAGCGGCAATTAATCTAGTGCCGTAACGAAGAGTACACGTATTATTATCACTAATAAGCATATTCTGTAAATATTTAGCGTACTCGGGATTATTATCTATAGTAGAGTCCATTCCTCTATAGGGAGCTGGAAACTGTACATTTTGCACTTGTCCTTGAAACATAATAACCTCGTTTAACTATAATAGCTGGCTAAATTTTTCTTTGACTCATCCCAACTAAGCATTTGATATTTTATCTTCTCTACAAACCCTTTATTACTAACGTATAGATAGAATAGTGCGCCATGCACTAAACCCAAATGATAAGGCGCTGGATATACTGGTATACTGGCTTCTGTATTAGTATCATTAACGTTTTCTACTAGAGTCTTTGCGTCTTGTAGCATTAATGCGGTAATGTACTTCTTATTCTCATTATCAAAGGGGTCTTCTTTCATGAGTTGAATTTGGTTTTTACTAATAGTAATAATATTATTAATAGTAGTATATTGCCCTTGGGGTATATCAAATATATTATCAAATTTACATTTAGATAAAGGGCGTTTATCAGAGAATAGTCCTTTTAAATAATACCCCTCAGGAAGTGGAGCTTTGTATTCTCCATCCTCGAAAAAGATATCTACTACTTTTAAAAACTGGTTAGCGTTAACTACTACCTGCCACATCTCTAGATTAGCTAGATTAAGGAAGCGTAAGTATAACTCACGCTCCTTAACCGTTGGACTTGCTCTTCCAAAACTAAGTTGTGATACTAAATCTATTAGCTCTGAAACATGCATTTATAATAACCTACCTGTAATAGATTATTATATTTAAACTCTTATTTTCCACGCTAGCTATTTCTGCTACTGGAACTTTTATAATCAAAGAGTTTCTAACTATACTATAATTTAATGTAGCAAGGACTATTGGATTTGATACTAAAGTAGCACCAGCCGCCATATCAACTATACCTAAGCCAATAATACCTAATATAGTAATTCCACTTGAGAATTCTAAGGCGCTTAAAGTCTCTTGTATTACATTATCCTGACCAGCTGTTAATGCTGGTATCGTTAATGTTACAATCTTTGACAAAGATGTATCAGTTTTATTATTGTCAATAGAATCGCTAAACATTAAGCCACTTCCCGCTGCAAAGTTACCAGCAACACCAGCTACGGTAGGATTAGTTCCTGCCCATCTAGTACCAGTAATGCCAGTAGATAATACGGCATCATTAGTAGCAATTACTGGGTTTGGCAAATTTACTTTATACTTATTCATATTTTATCTCCTTAATTAATGTAATCTTACAAAAGAATGAATCATGCCGTTTTCAACACGTAATGAATTCAAACCTTTCTTTGTAAGATCTGTTTTAGATGGGAACTTAAGCACTTTAGCATCACTTATTTCTATATGCGCTAAACCATGATACATACCATAATCATATTTTTCTTGAGCAAATGATGGTATTTGCCCCATCCCAAGACCCATAGCAGATGCACCAAGTAATGCAGAATACCCATATGAAGTGCCATTAGCATTAGCAAATACATAATTAGAAAATTCAGGAACAGTTACTACCATTACGCCATGTATAGTACCTTTATAATTGCTACCAAATAAAATACTTGGCTGCTCTTCATTCTCAATTGTACCTCTACTTTGCTGCGCTTTCCAATTAGCATCCTGTGCTAATTTATAGAAAGCATCATCAGAAGTAAGGAGTAAATATTTCTTATCAGGGAAACCCATGCGATTTTTTCCTACTGTGTAAGGGCGAATAGGAGTTTCCTTGTTGAGAATATCTGTCCTAGAACCTTTACCAGCAAGAGATGCTAATTTAAAAATATGATTTGCAGTTAGGGTGTCATCTACAGCAGAATCCAACACTCCATCAGTTAATGTATCTCCTACTGTTGCCTCATTCGTTCCTTTGTCTAAACCAAACATTAATCTAGATCTAGAAACCGCTTCACCATTTTGTACTGCATCAATACCGCAAGCAAGAATTTTACTAATTAAATCAGCATAACTATATTGCTGGTTAGGATTACCTCTATTATTGTCACTAAATGCCAAACCAAACTGACGCATAATTCTTTTAGAATTTAAAGACTCACCTTGCCATAGCAATTGAGACCTAATATCTGGGTCGAATTTATGATTGATTTGTAGTTCTTGCAGTTGACCATTGGTAATTCTTGTACCAAAGCGCATAAAGCCTACTCTAAGTCTCTCTACGCCATAAGTTAATTCATCTTCCGCTTCTATAAGACGCTCATTGCCTACTTTAACTGTGGGGTCAAAATTTTGCCTTTGGTTAAAAACAATATCATCACCTTGTCCAGTTTTTGACACTTTAGCAAATATTACTGAATCAGGACCGCCAGTAAAGCGATCAAACATTGTAACATTACTGTATTCTTTTAAATATGGGAGTATTATGTTCCTTTCAAAATCTAACGACTGAAAGGGGTCGTTTCTATCAAATATAGCCATTTATTTACCAAAATTAGTATTAAAAACATTAATTTTGATTCTTTATATAAACGGGATAGATTGATAGAATGCTTAAGGGAGAGACGGGATACCCGAGTGTCTTAATTATTCTTCGCAGTGTCCGTTACCACTTCTAATTAAAATCAAGGGAAAGACAAAGAAAACTTTGAGTGTCTTGACTATTATTAAATTGATAACCGCTTTAGCTTTGGTAACGCTGCAAGTAAAAATCTTTTGCTGTACTTACTTTATTAACCGAAGTTCTAGCTTTAGAATCCGTGCCTACATTATACACTTTTTTGGTAGTTGAGTCAAGTTCACCCTCCAAACTTTCACTCTTCTTTTTAATCTTCTCTAGCTCTGTTTGCAACGATTTAACATATTTTAAGATATCGCCCTTTTCTTCTGCTCCTTTAAAAATAGTTTCGTATAACTCTGTTCCATTAGTCATAATATAATCTAAAGCAACATCTGGTTCTGAATCCTCCAAATAATTAAAAGCTTCTTCTTGTGCTTTCTCGCTCATCAGGGGGAAAAAAGAATAAAAAGCCTCATATTTTGCATCAGCATTAGTTGATTTGTTATAACGCTTAAATGTTTTAAATTCATTATCCATTTTATCTTTTACAACTACAAAAGGATTTTGAACATTCTCTTGTTCCTTAGAGTCTTCAATATTATCATCAATATCATTAAAACTACTTAATATAGTCTGTACATTTTCTTCTGGAATGACTCCGTCTTCATTTAGCTTAGAAACTAATTCAGAAATTTTACGTCTAGTATTTACGAGCTGGCGGTTTTTTTGTTGCCCCCATTTTTTTGCCTCGTTTACTTGCTTTTCAAGATCGCTATATTTTATATTCTCTGGGGCATTTTCTAACGCCTCCTCTTCCTCTACTTTTTTATCCTTTTCTTTATTAACTTTATCAGTTATTTCTTTTTTAGATATATTAGCACTTTCGGACGCTTCTTGTTTTATGTCTTGATCCGTAGTTACCTTTATATCATTATCTAAAGGTGTATTGATATCCTTATATTCTTTATGCAGTATTTTCTCATAAACTGAATTTAACTGACTTTCAAAAGAACTATTTTTTTCTTCCTGTTTTTCTACTTCACTCATTATATAACCTTATTTTCTTGTTCGGCTAATTCAGCCTCTTGTTGCTCTTGTTGTGCCATTCCAGTAACACGTAAATACTCCTCAGATAGTTCGTAAGCACTACTTTCTCTAAATCCACGTTTACGTAAAAACAGGGGTGAACTCAGTACTAATCCAGGATTTGGACTATTCATTAATTCATCAAATCTTGCTTTTTCTTCTTCTGCACTTGAAGCAAAGTTAGGCGAGATATCTGAAAATACTTCGAAATTAAGTAAAGATATAGAGTCGTCTAGAGACGCTGTGGTAGTTTTTCCATTATCAAAGAATTTAAAGCTATAATGAAAATCCTTTAATCCTTTGATAGTATCAAGCATTAGCTTACCATCTGATATCACCCTATACTCATCAGCAAGTACTAAGACATTTTGTGCATTCATAGAATTTGTAGCTCTTTGCGCGATAGCTACACCTGAAACTGCGTTTGTTTGCTCGCCTTTTAGCTCATCATATAAACCTGTTTGTGTTTCAAACTCCTTATAATTTGCCTGAATCAAATTCATGCGATGGGGTAAGTTTTTCTCATGATCAAGTACCTGTATGTCACGTGGGTTTTTAAGAAAAGCTACCCCATTTTTACTACGCATTTCATCCTTTAGAAAATTGCGTAACTTATCTGTATCAACCTGTTCATCACTAGCAATTATTGTTTTAGCATCTAGGTAATGTAATGTTGTTGACCAAAGAAAATTATGTGTCTTTTGTGGTGAAATTAAATTATCAACTACGCCATAAGGTACATTCTGATAATCACGCCTTAAAACTATTGGAGTAAGAGGTAGATATTGTTGATTTGGTACTTGCGCTACAAGAGGATTGTTAGATATCAGTAAATTATCACAAAATACACCATGCCAAATTTGTGTTCCATCTTTCTCTTCTATTTTACCGTTGATAGATTTATCTTTAGCTATAGCCTCATCAAAAGTAGTAAATAATTGCTCATTAGGGACAGATTCAGGGTCGGGTTCTTCGGGAAAGAAAATAGTGGTTTCGTAATACTTAGTTGACTTCTTGTAAAATACTTCAACTATTTTAATAGAACGACCACGCGACCATGCTCCATCATCTTGTGGATTACCTATAGTATTACTAACAATACCACTGCTACGTTGCCAAATAGGTGTTTCTGTAATAGGGGAGGATGTAGCATAATCAGATGGATTAGTGCTATTTTCTTCTACCATATCCTCAAACTCTTTTGCAAACTCTGGATATTGATTTTTGAGTTTAATAGCAGCTACATAATGCTCTCTACAAACAAAATTAGAATCATCTAATCTTGTGCTTCTATCATCTGGATCCCAAAAAACTTCAACTGGATCTATATATTTGTAAGAAAATTTATTATTATCGTAATTAAAATAAGACCAACCAATCCCACCAATTAAACTTGATCTGAATTTCTGTGAAGAGACGAATGCATAGTCGTTTTGAGTCTGTATTTCATACGCTAAGTGCTTTAAATACTCGGCTAATTTTACATGCTCTGCATTATCAGAACTAGCTTCATATCCAACTCTTTTACTAGAACGTATCTGCAAACTTACAAAGGCATTTACTAGAGGCTCAATATTATTATAGGTATATGGAGTAGCTCCTATTTCCTGCATTTCTTTTAATATATGGGGATCAAGATACTGTTTACCACGATCAAAACTAGAATTTATTAAGTGTTGATTTAACCATTGTTGCCTTTCCGAAGAGTTTCTACCATATTCATGGTAATCTTGTAAATCCTTAAGGGCTTTTTGCTTACCTATTGTGTGTTTTTTCATATTTGTTCATTCAACTCCGTATAACAAATCGTACAATCAAATAACTGGCTGTAACCATTTGAGAAACATAGTAAATTATCTCCGTCTTTTAAAAAAACCTCTAAATTACCTAATGACATTAAATTATGGCTTTCATTAGGTTGTATTAGAACATTCTTAACAAGAAAATTTTCCTGCTTAGGGTTTTCTAAAAGTCTTACTATCTGTAAATTAATCCTGATATTAGTCTCTGATGTATTACAAATATTTACTGCGTTTAAAAATGTTGATTTTTCCACACTAAGTAACACAGTTTTTTGATCAGCAAGATTTGCAAATATCAAACTTTCATATTCAATAAAGTTCATTTAGTCAGCGACTGTAGTCATGCTATTAACAAAACTTTCTAACTCTTTAAACTTACTTTTAAATAATTTTATATCTTCTAAAGAAACTACTTCTTGTTTTGCCTTGAATGAATAGAAATGATTACTTGAATGCTTTAAGAAATCTAATAATATACCGAATCTAGCTGCTTGCTGAGCACAATCACACATTAAAGAATAATCTTGTAAACTTTGATTTTCCATAATTATACCAATGCTTTTTCTAAAGCTTGAATATTATCTTTAATTAACTTAATGTCAGAGATTACTATATTCTTACGTTCATTGGTAGCAATAGCTTTATCACCAGACCAATATAATATGCCGTCACTATAAAGTGCTTGTATGTATTTAGGTAAATTTTGGATTATTTCGTTTGGGTTCATATATATCTCGCAATTTTAAATATTATTAATAATATAAGTCATAAACGTAGAAAATTCAAGTTCTATTACTTATTAAGTGGAACATATTCCGCTAAGAATGTTTTAATTTTAACTACATCGTCTTCTATTTCAGATAATGCATTCTCAGCTGCTGTTTTTAATTCAAAAACTTTAGGGTTATTTAAGTCAACATCATGGTTAAATAATTGACTTGTCCAATTTCTTACATTTTGTACATCGGATATAAACCAACCTAGATAATTAACAGCATCTACATTCATTGGTTTTATTGGATTTAGTAGTTCTAAATTTGAATTAATTTGTGTTATATTTTTTTTAGACATTTTATACCTTATTTTCTAATTGTTGAATTCGAGAAAGACAGTTTTGTAAAGCGCATAACGCCATATCAAAAAGATGCATCTTTGCAATAGTAGGACAATCTTCATAAGTGCCGTACACAAAAACATCTATGGTTTTTTCGCTTAATTGAAGAGCAAAATCAGTTTTAACAGTAATAGTATTACCTAAAATTGACAATACAGTACCTTGGCAAGCATTTTTTATGGCAATTATTTGTATTTTTTTATCTATAATATCGAGATAGTCACGTTCGGCATTTTCAATAATTATACTAATAGTATTATAATTTAACAAAGTTGCCGTAGCTTGTTTCATAATATTGGGGGCAAATTTGTTTTCTTGACTAGTCACATAATTAGGTAAATAATCTTTTATTTCCTCAGAAATCATACCATAATAATTACCTTTTCCATCCAATGAAGGGTCTTTGTAATTGTATTTAACAGTGGGTAGGCTTTGAATTATAACTGCTGCCTCATCTTGTACAACTTTACCAGTTGATAAAATGTTTTTTATGTTCTTTGAACTCCATATGTTAATTTCAGATGCTCTAATTCTGTTGTTACATTTTATGTCATATATAGGCGAATCTGATGCAGTACCAGTTCCTCCTCCTGAATTCAAATATCCAAAAGTTCCATATTCACGTATGAAAGAATCGTAGTAATTATCTACATGCAAAGCACGAGTAAAACGAATAGGAAAATTAGTATCTCCAGTAGTTATATAATCTAACTTTGCGCCTATCTTATTATCTATATAATTTCTATTAGCAGCATCTGAACCTAATAGTGGAGACGCTAAATCAGTTATAGTTTTGTTACTAAAACTGATACTAGTGCCGTTAAGGCAATTAATACTATTAATACTTAGAACACCATCATTTGTTAATGTCATTTTTTGGTCAACTCCACTAATCCCTGTATTCCACGAAAACCCCAAATAACCTCTAAATTCTATTCCATCCACAACCGAATTATAAATTAATCCATGGTTATCATCAGGGTTATCATCAGGTGTACCCCGTAACCAAATTCCAAAATCTGACATAAATATATTTTGCAAAAATGGAGATTGCCATACCCCATCACCTCTTAGATAAAGTAAATTATTATCTGGATAATTTTCTAATTTATTAATTGATACAGTAGCTAATTGAATTATAGGATTACTACTAACTCCGTCACCATTAATAACAGTAATGCCTGCACCTGAGGTTAAAGTTCTACTTACATAATTTTCAGTATTAGTTCTAACCATTATACCAGTTTGTGCAAAAGCAGATAACGCTTGTAATTCTGCCCCTAGCGTTAGATTAATAATTCCGCTATCTGTAATAGGTGAACCTGAAACACCTAAACCAGTACTGCCGCTTATACCGACCGAACTAACTGGTCCAATGTCACCTTTGTCACCTTTTACACCACTTATAATAACCTCATCACCTTCATAAGTATTTGTGATGTCCTTAGATCTAACAATAGTTGCGTTATCACCAGCAGTTATTTTTGTAATATATGTTTTTAAAGCACCATTGGCTTTATATCTATTAATAATTTCTTGTGTCATTATTAAGGCATGGTAACTGAATGTAAAAATACACAATTATCTTCAATATCGGCTATAGTAGTTATAACATCTCCAAAAGTTATTTTTCCATCACGAAGTTTAAGGTTTTCTTCTAATCTAACTGTATTAGTTGTTACATCCGAAACAGTAGTTTCTATAATTTTTATTTCCCTTATTGTACCTTCAATCGGAATATAAGGGCTAGTGTTATTAATTGTTAATGAATCTGCGTCAAGACCTGCATCATCTTTGTCTCTAACAATTTCTACGTTAGTACCAGCTTTTATATCTGATAAAGGAACACGAAGTTCGTCATTTGATTTATATTTTAATATGGTTCTTGGTGTTGTCATAATTTTCTCGCATTTTAGTAATTAATATACACTTTTTGCATAAAAATACAATCTTCATCGGGTATATTTTCCGTTTCTTTTATTCTAAGTTCAGATGGTATTTTTAAATAATCACCTTTGAACTCTGAATTTTCTTTATATAATGTTTCAATGTCACCGCTTAATAAGCTATTACTTGTAACATCACCAATAAGTTTAACCTTTAAGCTGCTAATCCTATTATTAATTACAAGTGCTGAAGTTGCTATTGCTGTGGTAAAGGCAGTTGTTATTGCTACGCCAGTTAATGGAGCTATTGAAAAAGGTAGCATTTGTGCATTAAAATAAGCAGTAGAAGTTACAATAGCAGCCGTTTCAGCAGCAGTCGCCTCAGCGGTTGAAAAAGCTCTTGTCTCTAATATTTCTTCTTGTAAATCTAGCGGTCTGACATAGTCATTAGTAACAGGTACCTTACCGCCTGAGGCAATACTGATTGTTCCAGTTCCAGTAGCCCCTTTTAATATACCACTGACTAACTCACTTAAAACTTGTGCATTTGTTAAATGTTCATGTGGCGTATTCAGTATATAGCTAGCATCAGTAGGAGGTATATTAGAAAATCCTAAGAGTCTTTCGCCAACAAGATTATTTCCTATATCCAGCAAAGCCTGACCCGTTGAACTTATTACATCTGGTAAAATCCATGTTAAATTACTATTTAACTGTGCTGGTCCTTTTAAATTTACTGATTTTGTTAATCTTCCTGCACCATTCCAATAATCATAGATTTTTACTTCTCTAGTGCCAATATCATTCAAACCAAATATTGAAGTATTAGAAGTTATCTGATCAGACGCTATAACAAATTTAGTATTAACTGTATCTATTCCTGATATTCTGTTTTGATCATCTATACTAACTTCTGTATTAACTAAAAGCTTACTATTATTAGCCTGCCAAACTGGTAGAATCCTTTCTATAGGATTTGAAAACGCATCGACGTAATCAGTGCCTGATACTGCATGTTCTAAAACTTTACCAGTTTTCTTTAGTATACCATCTTCTAAATTAATAAGAAATTGTGCCTTAGGATAAGTTGCTTGCACTAAAGCATCACCCATTACAAACTCACCTAATAAAAACCTAGAATTTAAAGCAACTATATCAGCAAACATCTCTCCAACAATATTAGATTGTTCAGGACGGTCAATGGCATTACCTTCCCAGACTTTCCCTACAAAACCACCTGTAAACGGATTTGGTACTGACGTGAGACCTAAAGGCGGTAAATTATTTATATCTATAGTTTCTGTTGTCTCAATAGCACCAAGGTTATTGAACATTATTCCATTAGATAGAGTATTTAAAGCTTGAGCATTAGGTAGTTTTTCATTAGTTTGTTGTAGTATATATTTAGCATCGCTAGGTGCTAAACTTTCGACAACCACAGTGCTAACAATACCACTTGTATTGACCATGAATCCAGTATCCAACTTACTTAGTACTTGCGCCTGAGGTATTTCGCTATTTTCATGCCCTATGACAAAATCTGCTTGCGTTAAAGTTTCGTAATGTTTTTCAAAATTTATAAAATCTAATCTTAAATCAATTAAAATAGGTGATTCTATGGAAAAACCATCATTATTACCAAGTAATACATAATCCTTTTTAATAGGAACTTTACCTGTTACTGGTGAAATAAAATTGTGTAAAACATCAAACTTCATGCAATTAATTTTCCCAAGAAATTAGTTATATTTGCATTGTCATTTACAAATATAATATTGGCAGTATCTGCCATATAATTTAAAAATGTAACATCACTATTATCAAGTTCCGTATTAATAGTAAGATCAAGTTTAGGTTGAAATCTATAATAATGAAGTTGTTCTAAACTACGTTTAGACCTTAAACGTAAATCAAAATCAACAGATTCTTGACCTCCTGTAGATGCTATATCAAACAATGCAAATAATTCTTTAATAGCACTATCAGTACTAGTTAATAATCCTGCTGTAGTTGGATTGTCAAAACCCATTTCCCCTATTCCAGTGCCAAGAGATAAAACACAACCTCTAATAGCACTAGTTTTAATGGCTTTAGCTTCTGCTAATGCTATACTAGAAGAGTTATTTTGATATACTCCACCATCACCATATCTATGTCCATTAAAAGTGTGCTCAGGAAAATATGCAGGTGCTGCCGAAGTTGCTCTTGCAACGTTTACTATAGTTTCGTTTTGACCTTTAAACATTGGATCAGCATAATTAGAAAACATTACGTATTTGCCAGTATCTTTTTCGTAAGATGGAATAACTACTTTAGTTTTTAAATCAGCCATAGTTGCCGTACCAAAAATATTAACTAACGCTTGTTCAAGTATATTACTTCCATAATTACTGTTTCCAGCATCTGGCTCACATGCTGATTTATAAAATGGATCGTTTAGAACAAGTAATGCTATTTTTTGTAATGTATTAGGACGATTTGAATCACTATCTGCATCACAACCAGTTAGGATACTTCTAATAGTAAATATTCTTTTAGCTTCACTTAAAAAAAATGGTTCTAATTCATCAAGATTTTTGCCAAATGCTATAGCTAAAGCCATTATACCACCGATACTTGTACCAGATATTACATCCCAATATTTCCATAATTCATTTGGATTTATTCCCCATTGTTGAACAAATCTTTGTAGAAACTTTAAAGAAAGATATCCTCTAACACCGCCACCATCAAATGATAATACTCTTACTGTATTTATATCCATTTTAAAACCTCCCAGCATTTAGCTTCATTTTATTAGCATAATCAATCTTAGACCTCTTCATACAACGTTCTAAACTATAGCGTAGAGCATCTAAAATGTGGTTATTAGCATCTATTATTTTATTAGTAATATCTCCGCTTCTTTCATCTACTTTGTATGAATAAGTAGCAAATTCATTAGCTGTATGTTTGCATCTTTTGTGTATAATAACTTGGTCAAAAGATTTAATGTATTCTATACCGTCTTCAACCGAGCCTTTG
>TARA_R110000764_G_scaffold128453_1_pt1 | contig 26039 bp, 17 predicted proteins | sample TARA_R110000764 | Tara Oceans TARA_R110000764 (sample SAMEA4398111) | marine metagenome | biome: Polar Biome; feature: [SRF] surface water layer (ENVO:00010504); material: water (ENVO:00002006), including particulate matter (ENVO:01000060) such as... | depth 5 m | reverse complement strand
TGGCAAACTTTAGTTTGCACAAAAGGATTTTAATGAGGTGGCCCTGACCCACTCAAATCTTCATAGACCCAAAAATAAAACTATATTAATTGACAAAAAACGTCGATGTATATTCTACTATAATTAAACTATTATATTTATATAATAAAATATTCTTAATGTTCAGTAAGTTATTCAGTAAGTTAGGATTTTGATGAAAGTATTCCACCGTATTAGTTTATTTATCTTTATAATAATTATTACAACAGTTAAATATGCTGATGGTGTAGTTAATGATAATGATATTGATCTTTATGTAGATACCGAATATAAAATTAAAAAAGGTGATATAAAACATACTTATGAAATAAATAAAAAATTAAACAATTATAGTCTTTACCCTTATCTTGAATATACTTTAATAAAAAATAATTTAGATATTACAGATAGAGATAAAATATTAAAATTTTATCAAAAATATAAAAAAGAACCTGTTACCAAAATTTTAAATTATTATTGGATTTCTCATCTATATAAGCATAAAAAATGGAATCTTATTCTTCAGGATTATAAAACAAATAAATCTACTAAATTAAAATGTATGCATCTTTATGCAATGCAACAAATACATCCAGAAAAAATAACGAATAAAATAATTGAAGATTTATGGGTTTATGAAAAATCTCGACCTGAAGTTTGTGATAACTTATTTGAAATTTGGCTTAAAAACCCTAATTCCAATAAATATTATATTACTGATGCTTTGATACAAAAAAGAATTAAAAAAGCGATTGAATATAATAATTTTAGTTTGGTAAAATATTTAAATAAAAAATTACCTGAAAGTGATAAATTTAAAAAAGATAATTTGTTATTTATAAAAATAAACAATAATCCTAATTTAATTACTCAAGATAATTTATTTGATAATAAAAATGAATATCATAAAGAAATAATATTGCATGGCGTTAAAAAAATATATTTTAAAGATCCTAATAGAGCATTAACTTTATTAAATAAATCACAAAATAAATATTCCTTTTCAAAAAAACAATATAATAATATAAAAAATTTAATAGCTATTAGATTTTTTCAAACAAATGATGATAAAGCTAAACAAATTTATAACCAAATTCCATATGAATATAAATCAGAGCAATTAATAACTCTTTCTGTTAAAGACTCGATAAAAAATAATAACTGGAATAATATCCAGATTAAAATAAAAAATATGCCAGATAAACTTAAAAATAAAAATATTTGGCAATATTGGCTTGCTAAAGCATATGATAAAAATAATAAAAAACAAGCTGCTAATAAAATTATGCAAAAGCTTGCTAAAAAAAATAATTATTATGGTTTTTTAGCACAAAATTTTTTAAAAAAGAAACCCAAAGTTATAAATTATAAAAATATTAATTCTAAAGCTAAAATATCAAAGTTAGAAAAAAAACCTGATTTTCAAAGAGCTCTTAATTTTTATAAATTAAAAAGATATTATTTAGCTAGAAAAGAATGGAATTATGCAACACAAAAAATAAACAATCAAGACTTAATCTATGCGGCTATGCTTGCAGCAAAATATGGATGGCATGACAGAGCAATTATAACTCTAACTATTATAAGTGAAAACAAAAATCATAGTTATAGTCATAATAATATGAGTAATTTATTATTTCCAGTAGCTAATAAAAATCTTATTATGACTGAAGCTAAAAGTAATGATATTGATCCTGCTTTAATTCTTGCTGTCACACGCACAGAAAGTCATTTTATGCCTGATGTTGGCTCCGAAAAGGGGGCTCAAGGGTTAATGCAGCTTATGCCTAAAACAGCCAAAGGAATTGCGCAAAAACTTAAAATTAAATTCGATAAATCTAAATTAAAAAATCCTCAAGTTAATATAAAATATGGTTCTTTTTATTTAAAAGAAATGTTAGGGGTATATAAAAATAATTTAGTTCTTGCTGCTACTGCTTATAATGCAGGACCAACAAATGTAAGACGATGGCTTGAAAAATATAATCATATGACTGCAGATGCATGGATAGAAATGATACCTTATAGAGAAACAAGAAATTACACTAAAAAAGTTTTAACATATACAGCTATATATCAAATGATGTTAAATCAAAAATGTGAGCTTTCTGATATACTGCCTAAAATTATGCATTGATAGTACATTATAAAATATAGCTAATTAATAATAATGTACTAAATTAATTTTTCATTAAATAAATCGCAATTATTCCATACCACACTTTTGGTTTAACGGCACAGCAACATCTATATTTTTAGGCTTTGATAAATTTAGTTCATTCATCATTTTAATATATCCAGCTTCATTTTTTACTTGCAGCCTTGGGTTATTTGCAAATTCTTCTTTTAACTTTGATGAAGTTTGCCCATTATAATCATGTGCTGGATAAATAATAAGATCATCTGGTAATTTTTGTAATATATTAAAAATACTATTATATTGATCTTTAGCATCTCCGTTTTGAAAATCAGTACGCCCTGTCGTATTAATCATTAATGTATCTCCTGTAAATAATAAATCATTTACTAAAAAACAATATGAATCTGATGTATGGCCTGGAGTATAAATTGCTTTTAATTTAATATTGCCGCAAGAAATAATCTCATTATTAGATATTAAGATATCAGCACACTTTACTTCAGATTGTGCGCTCATAATAATTTTAGAATTTGTCTTATTTTTTAATAAAGCATGACCAGTTATATGATCAGCATGAACATGTGTGTCAATCGAGTATAATAATGTTAAATCATATTTTTTTAAAAAATCTAAATATAAATCTACTTGACTTGCGATTGAGTCAATCAATAAAGCCTCTTTGGTTTGAAGATCTGCTAATAAATAAGTAAAAGAACAAGTTTCTTTTTCAAAAAATTGCTTGAAAAGCATAATAAAAATAATCCTTATAGTATCGTTATGTTAATAATACTCCTTAAAATACCCCATCTTGCTTAACTGCTTGACTGGCAAAACAAGATGAGGTTAGAGTATTACTTAATTACAGGCTTGAGACAAATCTAGCAGCTCTCTTATTGCAATAGAAAAAATAGTAAATTCATTTATTGAAGTTGATTTAATATCTAACAAAATACTATTCCATCTTTCTATTAATTGACTATGTTTATCCATCCATAATATTAGTTTTTCATCTAATTCTTCAACTGATGTTTCGTGAGTTAAAATTCTCATTGTAATTGCACTTTGATAATAATCAACGTCATCACGACAAGCAGATCTTGATAAAGCATCCCAATGATTCTCAACAGGTTGTGAACTTATTTCTCCACGGAACCAACCAAGTTTTAGCTCAGATCCAACAGCATAATATAAACCAGCAACTGTCTCAAAATCAAAATCACTTTTGTCTGCTGTATTTATTACATCTAGTGATGAAAAAAGTGGTCTTATATGACACATTTTAGAAGCAACTTTATCTGAAATCTTAGCTTCAGTATATTCTTCATATAATTTTAATGATTTTTCTGCATCTGAACCACGTAAATACTGAGTTATATTATCCCAAAGAGCATTAACTCTTGGCTTAAAGTTTTCAATAATTAATTTCATATCTAATCTTGTACGATAATTTCTTAAAAACCATCGAGAGCTTCTTCTAATAAGTCTAACAAGATCATTAGATATATTAACTTGCACATGTGAATCGGCTATACCATCTAGTGAAGATAACTCATCAAAAATTTCATTCATATTAAATATTTCAACAGAAATCATATGAGCTTTAATAATAGCTTCTATATTAGCTCCTGTTTCATCATATAATCTATCAATATATGTGATACCCATTTTGTTAATTATTTCATTACTTAATTGCATTGCAATTATTTCAGGACGTAATTTATGCTTTAGCATCTCTTTTTTATATTTTTTACGTAAAATACTAGGAAATGCTGATTCTAAATAACCTTCAAAAAATTTATCATTAATAATATCTATTTCTATAACTTTTGATTTTAAAATGTTTTTACTATAAGCAACTAATACAGCTATTTCTGGTCTTGTAAAACCTAATTTATCTGCTTTTCTTGCACTTATATCATCTTCGCTTGGCAGAAACTCTAATTCTCTATTTATTTTGCCATCTTTTTCTAAATTTTTAATAAACCTTGCATATTCATCTAATGTTGATGCGGCCCTCATAGCAGCAACCGCAATAAATCTATCTTGAAAATAATTATTTTTTAATACTAATTGAGCAACCTCTTCTGTCATTTTTTCTAATAATACATTCCTTTGTTTTTCTGTCATATCTCCTGTAATAACTAGTTGATTTAGTAAAATTTTAATATTTACTTCATGATCAGAACAATCAACCCCGGCAGAATTATCAATAAAATCTGTAAATAAAATTCTACCCGCAAAAGAAGCCTCAACTCGACCTAACTGTGTTAAACCTAAATTACCGCCTTCTCCGATAACTTTACATCTTAAATTTTTCCCGTTTACTCTTAAAGCATCATTACTTCTATCACCAACATCTAAATCAGATTCTGATTTAGCTTTAACATAAGTTCCTATACCGCCATTCCATAATAAATCAACTTTAGCTTTTAGAATTGCTTGAATTAATTTATTTGGTTCCAGCTTATCTTCTTTGATACTTAAAGCAGTTCTTATTTCTTTTGATAATTTAATTAATTTTACATGGCGACTATAAACCCCACCACCCTTAGAAATTAATTTTGAATCATAATCTAACCAAGTTGAACGAGGCATTTCAAATAATCTTTTTCTTTCATTGAAACTAATTTCTGGATCTGGATTAGGATCTATAAATATATGTATATGATTAAATACAGCTAACAATTTAATTTTTCTTGAAAGCAGCATTCCATTACCAAATACATCACCAGCCATATCACCTATTCCGACAACGCTAATTTCTTCATTGTCTAAATTTTTTCCTAATGTGAAAAAATGTCTTCGAACAGATTCCCAAGCTCCTCTTGCTGTAATACCCATTTGTTTATGATCATATCCTGCTGATCCACCAGATGCAAAAGCATCTCCTAACCAAAAACCATAATCTTTTGATATTTTATTTGCTATATCAGAGAAAGTAGCCGTTCCTTTATCTGCTGCAACTACTAAATATGGATCTTGTTCATCAAGTCTTACTATATTACTAGGCGTTATAATTTCATCACCTTGTAAATTATCTGTAATATCCAATAATCCTTTAATAAAAGTAGAATAACAATTAACAACTTCTTTATACACAACATCTCTATCACCACTTACTGGTAATTGTTTACAGACAAAGCCACCTTTAGCGCCTGCTGGAACAATAACAGAGTTCTTAACTTGTTGTGCTTTCATAAGTCCTAGAACTTCTGTTCTAAAATCTTCTCGTCTATCTGACCATCGCAATCCACCCCTTGCAACTTTACCGCCTCGAAGATGTACACCTTCAATGCGAGTTGAATATACGAATATTTCATAAAGAGGAATTGGCAGTGGCATATCTGGAATTAATTCTGGAGATAATTTAAAAGATAAATAATCTTTTGTTATTTTTTGGCGATGACCTTTACTTTCTTTTATATCACACTGAAAATAATTAGTTCTTAAAGTTGCTAAAATAACAGATAAAAATCTATTTAAAATTCTATCTTCATCTAGATTATTTACTTCATCTAATTGAGCTGTTATTTCTGCTTCAATATTATTAATATTATCTTGTTGTTCAGCGTCTGATACTTTGCCTACATTTTTTGGATCAAATTTTGTCAAAAATAGTTTAACTAAGTTTTTAGCTATTTTATAATTATTAACTATTGTTTCTTGAATATAAGTTTCACTAAAAGTAAATCCTATTTGTCTTAAATATTTAGTATATGCTCTAAGTACTGAGACTTCCTCCCACTTTAAATTGGCATAAAGAATTAATTTATTAAAAGCATCATTTTCTGCTTTATTATTCCAGACTTTATAAAAACACATCTGGAAATTGACTTTTATTTTATCAATATCAAAATTTAAATGATCTTGATGAAGCATTAGAAAGTCATTAATCCAATATAAACTACCATCATTAACTGTTATGCAATGAGTATTTTCGCTTAATACACGCATACCTAAATTTTCTAAAATAGGTAAAACATCTGATAAAGGGATATGAGAATTTTTTCTAAATAATTTAAATCTTAAATGACCTTCTATTTCCTCTAAAGGCCTATAAAAGCTAACTTCTAATGGATTGTCTTTTGATAACTTTCCTAGATGCTCTACATCATATACGGCTGTCCAAGCACTATACATATCACAATAACCAGCAGGAAAAGATTCCCTGTAATTACATAATAATTCAAGTCCTTTTTCTTCACCATAATAATCTAAAAGAGCATCTTTTAAATTATCATCCCATGTTCTACCTGCATCAATAATTTTTTGTTCTAATAAATTTTGATCGTATTCTGGCTCAATATGATAATCTTTTAATTTTATAATTATATGTATTCTTGCCAAAATAGATTCTGAAAATCTTGTGCTAAAAGAGACACTCTCACCATTTAATGTTTTTAGTAAAATACTTTCAATAATTTTTCTATATCTTGTTGTATATTTTTCACGGGGCACAAATACTAGAGCTGATATAAAACGATTAAAAGAATCTTTTCTTAAAAATAATTTAATCATCGGACGTTCTTGAATATCAAGAATTCCGGTACTTATGTTATATAGTTCATCTGCACTTGCTTGAAATAACTCTTCTCTTGGATAAGTTTCTAATATATTTATAAGCTCTTTTAAAGAATGATTATTATTTTCTAATTTTGATAATTTCAAAACACTAGATATTTTGTGTCTTAAATAAGGAATAGTTTCAGCCCTTGAATTATAAGCAACAGAAGTATATAAACCTAAAAAAATTCTAGTGCCAGATAAATTAAGTTTATCGTCATATAATTTAACTGCTATAAAATCTAAATCAACTGGCCTATGTACTGTTGATTTAAGTGATGATTTATTAATAACTATAAGTCTTTCGTCTTGTCTAATTTTTTCACCATCACGAGGCAAGCCTTTAAAACAATCCTCCTTGGTATATCTACTTTTATTAGATAAAAACCCTAACCCTGTATTTTTAATAAAATCTAAAGAACCTCTATCACCATCATTTTTACCAGCAGTATATTTATAATCACAACAACCAATAAACGTAAATTTGTCATCAAGCATCCATTTTAAAAAATCTTGAGCTTCACTGATTTCTTTTGGATCTTTATAATCAGTTTCGCCTAATATATGAATTAATTCTTTAGCCTTTTTTTGCATTTTAGACCAATCTTTAACGGCTATGCTGACATCATCTAGAATATTTTTTATATGTTTTTGTAAAAAAGACAGCTTTTCTTTATCAGTTTGCTTATTAATTTCTACATAAATAATACTTTCTTTTGAATAAATTAAGTTTTTATCATTATTTTTTTCTTTATCCGTACATTCTTCAGAATTAAAGTTAATTAAATTACCTTCTTTATCTCTAGTTACAATAAAAAAATCAGGAAAAATCATTAAATGATTTGTAACATCTAATTCATTTAAGCCCTGTCTTACTGAATCTACCAAAAAAGGCATGTCAGCACTCAAAATTTCAATAATAGTATGAGAAGATTGCCAGCCATGCTCTTCCATTTGAGGGTTGTAAACTCTCACTTTTGCTTTTTTACTGGCATAATTATGAATAAAATGCCAATTCGTAACTAATGAGGCATATAAATCTATTGTATTCTTTTTAGATAAGTCTTCAATTGACACGTTACCAAAAAAATCTTGCGCAAATTTTTTCAGCAAACTTTGATGTTTTTTTGTATATTTTTGTTCTATTAAGTTTCTAATATTTGTAATAATTTCATGTTTCAATGCATCACTATGCTGCTTCATTATTTGTCTACCTTATGAATAAGCTAATAATTTTTATATATGTATTTCATCAATAAACTTTATTTATTTAAAGTTTATTTATAAAGTTAGGAAACTATTCGTCATAATTTTTTATCTAACATGTATTATAATTATATATATATAGATTAAATCTTGCATCATTATATATATTAAATTTCAACAAGGTAACTTTTTTTATGAGTTTATTTAAAAATTACACAGACAGATTCGAGTCTAAAAGCCAAGAAGAGCTAAGTTTGCAAGAATATTTGGAATTATGTAAAAAAGACCGTACAACTTATGCTAATGCTGCACAAAGGCTTCTTATAGCTATTGGTGAGCCTGAACTTATTGATACTAGTCAAGATTCTAAAAGTTCTAGAATTTTTTCTAATAAAATAATTAAAAGATACCCTACTTTTAACGAATTTTATGGCATGGAAGATGCTATAGAAAATATTGTATCTTATCTAAAACATGCAGCTCAAGGTTTAGAGGAAAAAAAACAGATATTATACCTATTAGGTCCTGTTGGTGGCGGAAAATCATCTTTAGCAGAAAAATTAAAAAATCTTATGGAAAACTCTCCTTTTTATGCAATAAAAGGCTCTCCAGTGTTTGAGTCGCCACTTGGGCTATTTGATAAAGAAGAAGATGGTCAAATATTATCTGAAGAATATGACATCCCAGGAAGATATTTAGGTAGAACGATGTCTCCATGGGCTATAAAAAGACTTAATGAATATAATGGCGACATAACTAAATTTAAAGTTATTAAAATTTGGCCATCAAAATATAATCAGATAGCTATAGATAAAACTGAACCTGGAGATGAAAATAATCAAGATATCTCATCTTTAGTTGGTAAAGTCGATATTCGCAAATTAGAATCATTTGCACAAGATGATCCTGATGCTTATAGTTATTCTGGAGGTTTATGTCGAGCTAATCAGGGAATATTAGAATTTGTTGAAATGTTCAAAGCCCCTATAAAAGTATTACACCCTCTTCTAACAGCAACTCAAGAAGGTAACTATAATGGTACCGAAAATATAGGATCAATGCCTTTTGAAGGTTTAATATTAGCTCATTCCAATGAAGCAGAATGGTCTTCTTTTAAAAATAACAAACAAAATGAAGCCTTTATAGACAGAGTATACACAGTAAAAGTACCTTATTGTCTAAGAGTATCAGAAGAAATTAAAATTTATGAAAAACTTTTGGAAAACAGCTCATTAAAAGATGCGCCCTGCTCACCTCATACATTGCAAATGCTAGCGCAATTTTCGGTATTATCTAGACTCAAAGAGCCAGAGAATTCTAGTCTCTTTTCAAAAATGCGTGTATATGATGGAGATAACCTAAAAGATACAGATCCTAAAGCTAAATCTTATCAAGAATATAGAGACTTTGCTGGAGTAAATGAAGGAATGACCGGCCTTTCCACAAGGTTTGCTTTTAAAATTTTAGCAAAAGTCTTCAATTTTGATAACTCAGAAATAGCAGCTAATCCAGTACATTTATTATATGTGCTTGAAAAACGTATAGCAGAAGAACAATTTCAAAAAGATATTGCTGAAAAATATTTATCTTTTATCAAAGGCTTTTTAGCCCCAAGATACGTAGAGTTCATCGGTAAAGAAATACAAACTTCTTATTTAGAATCATATAAAGAATATGGTCAAAATTTATTCGATAGATATGTTACTTATGCTGATTATTGGATTCAAGATCAAGAATATCGTGATTCTGATACAGGTGAAATTTTAAAAAGAAGCTCTTTAAATGAAGAACTAGAAAAAATTGAAAAACCAGCAGGAATTAGTAACCCTAAAGACTATAGAAATGAAATAGTTAATTTTGTTCTACGTGCAAGAGCTAAAAATAATAGTAAAAATCCAGAATGGACTAGCTATGAAAAATTAAGATCAGTTATAGAGAAAAAAATGTTTTCTAATACTGAAGATTTATTACCTGTTATTTCATTTAATGCTAAAACATCACAAGATGAAAAACGAAAACATGAAGAGTTTGTTAATCGTATGATGGAAAAAGGTTATACCCAAAAACAAGTACGTTTATTATGTGAATGGTACTTAAGAGTTAGAAAATCATCTTGATTATAAAATAAATATGTCTAGAATAATTGATCGAAGACTAAATGGTAAAAATAAAAGCACTGTCAACCGACAAAGATTTATCAAACGATTTAAAGAACAAATCAAATCTGCTGTGGGTAAAGCTATCAGTAAACGAAATATTACTGATATATGTAATAGTGAAAAAATAATTATTCCTCAAAAAGATATTTCTGAGCCTAGATTTGGGCACGGCAAAGGCGGAAAATATAAATCAATTCATTCTGGTAATAAAGAATTTATTCCTAATGATCATATTAAGCGTCCTGAAACAGATACTGGCCAAGGAACAGGTAATGATGCTAGTAATTCTGATGAACTTAGTGAGGATAATTTTGCGTTTGAAATATCAAAAGATGAGTTTTTAGAATTATTTTTTGAAGATCTAAAACTGCCTAATTTAGTTCAAAAAGAGCTTAAACAACTAGAAACAGTAAAATATGTAAGGGCAGGATATACAACACAAGGCGTTCCAACTAATATAAATATTTTACGCTCAATGAAAATAGCTAAAAGCCGGAAACTTGCAATCAAAGGCTCTTATAAAGAAAAAATAAAAGAATTAGAAAAAAATCTAGATAAATTAAATCAAAATAATCTTAATGATATTAATAATCACAAAATTAGTGAAATAAAACTAGAAATAGAAAAAATAAAAAATAAAATTCAAAACATTCCTTTTATAGACAAAATAGATATTAGATATAATAATAAAATTACTCAAAAAGAGCCTTCATCAAAAGCTGTTATGTTTTGTATTATGGATGTATCTGGCTCAATGGATGAAATAAAAAAAGATATAGCAAAAAGATTTTTTATTTTATTATATTTATTTCTAAACAGAAATTACAACAAAATTGAATTAGTATTTATAAGACATCATACAGCTGCCAAAGAAGTATCGGAGGAAGATTTTTTCTACTCAAGAGAAACTGGCGGCACGGTTGTATCTAGCGCATTAGAATTAATGAATAATATTATTGATAAACGCTACCCCCCTTCTTTATGGAATATTTATGGAGCTCAAGCATCTGATGGCGATAATTGGAATAATGATTCACCTGTATGTCATGATTTACTATTCAATAAAATCCTTCCTAAAGTACAATATTTTTCTTATGTAGAAATCATGCCAAGACACCACCAAAGTCTTTGGGAGGTTTATGCTAAAATTAAAAATATTTCAAAAAACTTTTCTATGCAAAGTATAAAAAATAACCAAGAAATATATCCAGTATTTAGAGAATTATTTGAAAGAAAAAAAGGCGATCAAAATGAATAAAAAAAATAATTATTTATCCGATAGCTCAGAATGGACATTTGAATTATTAGAAAAATATGATAAACAGATTTCAAGAATTGCTCATGAAAAATTTAAATTAGATACATACCCTAATCAGATAGAAGTAATTTCTGCTGAACAAATGATAGATGCTTACTCATCTGTTGGCATGCCTGTTGGGTATCATCACTGGTCTTTTGGTAAGCATTTTGTTAATACTGAAAAACAATATAAAAGAGGTAGAATGGGGCTTGCTTTTGAGATAGTAATTAACTCCAACCCTTGTATTGCTTATTTAATGGAAGAAAACACAATGACTATGCAAGCTCTAGTTATAGCTCATGCTTGTTATGGTCATAATTCTTTTTTTAAAAATAATTATTTATTCAAAACATGGACAAGCCCTGATTCCATAATTGACTATCTACTTTTTGCTAAACAATATATAACAAAATGTGAAGAAAAATATGGTGACGAGGTTGAACTTATACTAGACTCTTGTCATTCCTTAATGGACTTTGGAGTTGATAGATATAAAAGGCCTGAACAAATATCTATGATTGAAGAGCAAAAACGCCAAACAGAGCGTGAAGAATATTTACAGTCTCAAGTAAATGATTTATGGCGCACTATTCCTATTAATGAAAATAAACAATCAAATACAACCAACCAAATAAGATTTCCTGAAGAGCCACAAGAAAATTTATTATATTTTTTTGAAAAACATGCCCCATTACTAAAACCATGGCAACGAGAAATAATTAGAATAGTTCGAAAAATCGCTCAATATTTCTATCCACAAAAACAGACTAAAGTAATGAATGAAGGCTGGGCAACTTTTTGGCATTATACTATTATGAATGAACTATATAATGAAAACTTAATGTCTAATGGTTCATATTTAGAATTTATAAAAAATCATACAGATGTAATTTATCAGCCATCTTTTGATAGTAAATTTTACTCTGGTATCAATCCTTATGCATTGGGTTTTAATATATATAATGATATAAAAAGAATTTGTGATAAGCCTTCTAATGAAGATAAAACATGGTTCCCTGATATTGCAGGTAGTAATTACTTAGAGACTCTAGATTTTGCAATGCGCAATTTTAAAGATGAAAGTTTCATTAGACAATTTTTATCTCCAAAATTAATTCGTGATTTTAAGCTATTTTCTATTTTAGATAATGAAAGTAATCATGATTTAATAGTTGAAGAAATTCATAATGAAGATGGTTATATTAATATTAGAGAATCTTTAGCAGAGCAATATAATTTAAGTAATATAGAGCCTAACATTCAAATATACTCTGTTAATTTAAAAGGAGACAGAGCTTTAACACTAAGGCATATTATGCATGACAACAAACCACTAAATGACTCAACCCAAGAGGTTTTAAAGCACATTCATAGAATCTGGGGCTTTGATGTTATTTTAGAATCTTATGATCCTAATACTTCTGAGATTAAGAAGACTTATAAATGTCCTATATAAAAATTTACTATCATCATATATAACCTTATTCTCATGCACTTTAATATTAATAATCAACAAATTCTAACTTACCGATTAAATAGCCTTTTTTAAATTTTTGATATTTTTCCAACAAAATCAATAAGAACTCCAGGTGCTTTAAAAAATAATACCGTTTCGCGATCAGGAACTACTTGACCAGACAACTGCCTTAGTATATAATTCCCTAACTTATTAATTTGAATAACTTTTGCGAGCTTTGTTTTATCACAGTCTGTTAAAGCTAAAACAAATAATAAGTAAATAGAATATATTAAAATATAAATCATAGTATATGAAAAAGCTTATACTTTTATTTAATTTATTAAGAGTAAAATTATGTTTAAAAGATTATTTCAAAAACTAAAGCCAAAAGTAATTAATCCCCAGATTCAAGCTTTAATAAAATCTTTAGAAGTTCAATTGTCAATCCCATACAATACTCTTTCGGATTATTATAAAACTAGAATAAGTAAAAATGAGCATGAAAAAATTCTTAAGGAGACAATAAGTATCCTAAAAAATAATACTGATATTCAAAATTTTATTTTAGAAACCGGTAAATTTAGAATTAAAAAAGAAGACTTTAATAAACTACCAAGAACAATTCAAATAACAACAAATAAACAAAATCAACTTATTACCTTTATTGAAGCTAAAAGTAAAAAAGCTGATGGCAAAAAACTTTCTGAAAAAGAAAAAAAATCTCAAAACCCATCTGGTGCATTTAAAACTTGTAAGCCATCTTTCATTATTCCGCCCGTTGATCTTAATAATCAAGCAAAAATTGGAGATCAAAAATATATTTATGTGTCTTTAACTTCTAATCTAGATAAAATCTTTAATTTACACAAGATGACTATTACTTCTCAAAAAAATTCTTGTGATAAAGAAACTGAAACATCTCAACAAACAGATGCAGGAGTAAAATTAATACATGTTTTTCATTATGGTAAAAATCAAAACAAATGTACTTTTTATTGTGAGGCAGGAATACCTTTAAATAAATATTTAGAAGATAAAGAACTATACCAAGCTTTAACGCCTGAACATAAAAATCAAATTTTTTATGATATTATAAATGAAACATATATTTTACATCAAAATAATATAATTCATCAGGATATAAAACCTGAAAATATAATTATATATTATGATGAAACTAATAATAAATATAAAGCAAAACTTCATGACTTTGGAGTATGCTCTACAATTCACAAAAATGCTTTAGCTCCAGTAGGACTTGAGTCTCCAGAAATCGTTGAAAGTAATTTTATGGAAAAATACTATAAACAAGAGCAAGAAAAAAGAAAAAGAAATTATTATACTATAGCAACCCATCTAGCTAGTAAAAGTAGAGATAAAACTGAATATACAAAGCCACATGAAAAAAATGATATGTGGTCTTTAGGTGTTGTTTATTTATTACTAATGCATGCCCCTGAAAAAGTAAAATATGTACATCAGGTCGATAGTTCTTTATTTGGAATAAATAAAATAGATGAAATTTTTTCTATGAACGATCCTTGGATAGGCGCTTTGTTAAACCCTTCAAGAGAAAAAAGAATGTCTAGTGCTGAAGCTATACAAAATATTCATCCTTTATGTTCATCTTTATCAGCAAAGGAGTCAGTATCTATCAACACTCATTAGACTAAAACAATGAAATCTATAGCTAAATAAATTAAAAATTTATATTATTATTATATTAAAGGCTCTTCTAAAATAATTTTTTATAAGAGCAACGTCAATAAATTCATATTAATTTATTGACATTGTTCTTACTCACTCAAGCAACTTTGTAATTTTTGCAATGCTATATTTTCTAACTGACGAACTCTTTCTGCAGAAACGCCATATTTTTCTGCTAAATCACTTAATGTTGCTTTACCTTCTTCATTTAACCAACGACTATAAATGATATCTTTGGTTCTATCATCTAATTTATTTAGATATTTATATAATTTACCATTGGCATAAGCAGTCCAGTTTTCTTGCTCTAAAATTATAGCTGGATTAAACTCATTTTTATCATTAATTAAATATTGCTCTGGAGCCGGTAAAAAATTACCACCAGAATGATTATCTTTTTCATCATTGTCTGATGTTAAAGAAAAAGAAGGATCATTAGCATTTAGGCGTTTTTCCATTTCAACAACTTCTTCAGGCTTAACACCTAAATCATTAGCAACAGTATTAATTTCATCTTCAGTAAACCAACCTAATCTTTTTTTAAAACTTCTTAATTTAAAAAATAATTTTCTTTGAGATTTAGTGGTCGCTATTTTTACAACACGCCAATTTTTTATAATGAACTCATGTATTTCAGATTTAATCCAATGAACAGCAAATGTTACTAGTCTTACCCCAACATTAGGATCAAATCTTTTTACAGCTTTCATTAAGCCAACATTACCTTCTTGTATTAAATCTTCTTGTGCTAAACCATAACCTGAGTATTGTCTTGCTACTTTAACTACATATTTTAAATGTGGCATGATTAATAGCTTTGCTGATTCTTGATCTTGATTTTCATAGAAACTTTTTGCAAACTGCTGCTCTTGTTCTTGAGATAACATTGGTATTGCATTAACGCTAGAGATATAAGTCTCTAATGTTTGTACTGGAGAAAATATATCTAATACTTGTAAATTTTTACTGTTAACTACCAAATCTTTACTCATATGAACTCCGTTATACTTTGACGACTAGTTATAGTGTAATATATTTTTTTTAAGAAAAGATTAATTTTTAATTAATTATTAACCATACTTCTTCCGTAAAAAACATATGCTATATAAGTACTTAATATACCTAATATTGAGTTAAATATCAAAAAAAAGATTATTGCTTCATTTGTTAAAAATCCTAAAAAAATGCCATCTCCTAATAGATAAGACAACTCTTTGATTTTACTGTAATTTATAACCCACAAACCATAACTTATTGATAAGGCTAATAATCCAGATGTAATGCCATAAATTAATCCTAAATAAATAAAAGGCAATCTTATGTAACTTTTTGCAGCTCCCAATAAAGTTAATAATTGAATTTTTTTAGCGCTATCTTGCAAAGATAATCTTATCGTATTAATAATCAAAAATACTACAGATAATGACATTAAAATTAATAACCCTAAAAAAACTAAATTCAATTTTTTTATGACTTTATTTATTTTTAAAATCCAAGGTATATCTACTTCAACTTTATGAACTCCTTGAGTTAATTTTATATTATCAATTATATTTTTTAATTTACTATGTTTTAAATGATTCAAGCTTGTATTTAAATAAAGCTCTAACACTATTGGCAAAGGGTTCTCTTCTATATATTGGCCTAAGTTAAAATCCAAAATCTGTACTACATCTTCCAAAGCTTGTTGTTTAGAAATAATCTCTATATGGGTAATAAGCTTTTCTTTGCTTACTTTATTTTTTATAACTCTTGCTTCCTTAGCATCTACATTAGAATCTAAATAAACATAAACTCTATTACTTTTACCGAGTAAGTTATTATTAATTACATCTAAATTTTGCACAATTAGAAAAAATAACATCGGAATTACTATAGTCAAAGAAATAATAAAAACTGAAAAAACATTCGAAATAGGATTTTTCAATAACTCATGTGTTGCATCTAAAAAAGCATAAAAATTACGTTTAATAATATTCATAATAATATCTTAAATATATCTGATTATAAGTTAGTGTTTAATTAATTAAAAAACCTTCATGCAATGTTAAAATTCTATATGGTAACGATGCTAATAACTGTAAATCATGAGTTGCTATTATGACTGATGTATCCATTTTATTAATTTTAACAAATAAATTTATTATTTCTAATGACAATTTTGCATCTAAATTACCTGTTGGCTCATCTGCTATTATAAACTTAGGCTTTGTAATAATCCCTCTTGCTAAAGCAAGTCTTTGTCTTTGTCCTGTAGACAACTCGTTAGGCTTTACTGTGATTTTATCTAACAACCCAACTGTATCTAAAAATTCTTCACCTCTATATACCCTTTCTTTATGAGATACTCCTAATATTTTCAAAGGTAAAGTTACATTTTCTAAAACTGATAATTCTTCCAAAAAAATTGGCGATTGATGAATAATACCAATACGTTGCCTATATAAAGATTTTGCGCGTCTTGATAATTTATTAAGATTTTTATCATCAAACATTACTTCGCCTTTAGATGGGCTAATCTCTAAAGAAAGTAACTTTAATAATGTTGTTTTACCTGCACCAGAATGGCCAGTTAGAAATATCATCTCATTTCTTTCTATTTCAAATGAGACATTTTTTAATACATTTAACTTTTTTTTATAATTTTTATGTACCTGCTTAAACTTTAGCATTTATAATGACATCCTTGTTATGATAAATAATTACATTAAATTACTCTGCAACTAAAGCATCAACAAACTCATGAGCATGAAACTCTTGTAAATCTTCAATGCCTTCTCCTACACCTATATATCTTATAGGTAGCTTAAGTTTTTTGGCTATAGCAAACACCATGCCGCCCTTTGCTGTCCCATCTAATTTAGTTATAGTTATTCCAGTTAGCTTCATTGCCTTATTAAATTCTTCTGCTTGAACCAAAGCATTTTGACCAATACCGGCATCTAACACTATCATTGTTTCATGCGGAGCATCTGGCATCACTTTATTAAGCACCCTTTTGATCTTTTCAAGCTCTTGCATTAAATTTTTCTGAGTGTGCAGCCTTCCTGCCGTATCAGCAATTAATACATCAACATCTTTTGCACAAGCAGATTGTATTGCATCATACATTACAGCAGAACTATCAGCACCTGTACTTTGAGCAATTACTGGGATATTATTTCTATCACCCCAAGATTTTAATTGCTCAACTGCTGCTGCTCTAAAAGTATCTCCTGCTGCAAGCATCACTGATTTACCTTCTTTTTGAAATTTATGAGCTAATTTACCAATAGTTGTAGTCTTACCTGTACCATTAACACCAACCATTAAAATAACAAAAGGCTTTTTCCCCAATTTGCTAATGTCTAATTTCACATCACAAGGCAATAAAATATCATTTAAGCTATGCTTTATAGTCTCCCATAAAGCTTGAACATCATTTAATTCTTTAAATGCTATTCTTTTTTTAACATCTTCAATAATTTGATTAGTAGCACTAACACCTATATCAGCCAATAATAAATGAGACTCAATATCTTCTAATAATTCTTCATCTATAATTTTTTTGCCAAAAATTGATACAGCAATTGACTTAGTAAACTTTTCTCTTGTTTTGCTTAGACCGCTTTTTAGATTAGAAAAAAAACCTTTCTCACTAGACTTATCTAACTTCTTATCTAAATTATTATCTAAGCTATTATCTAAGCTATTATCTACATTACTTTCAATATTATTATCGATTTGATTATTATCTGACTTTTTTTTCTTAAACCACAGCATATTAACTAATTATATCTATTTATTTGATTTGACAATAGCTAAAAATTATACCACAAAAACATCCTATACTATACTTTAAAAACCCCCATAAATAGTAGTAAAATAATATATTGTCTATTTTCTAAATTTTATTATCTGACATAAACATATAATCATAACAAGGACTATAATGAGCTTGATAACTAATTACTTATTGATATTTATTTGCTTAATAATAAACAATCTATCAATTGCTAGTGATGCAATAAAAACGAAATTAGATACCAATCAAAATGTATCTACAAAAATTCTTAAAAATGGCATGAAAATCATTGTTAAAACTGATAGTCGCTCACCTATTTTTGTATCTCAAATATGGTATAAAGTTGGATCAAGTTATGAGACAAATGGCATAACAGGTATATCTCATATGCTGGAACATATGATGTTTAAAGAATCTAAAAATTTAAAAGATGGTGAATTTACTAAAATTATAGATACAAATGGAGGAGTGCAAAATGCTTTTACTGCACAGGATTTTACAGCCTACTATGAAGTATTACGTAATGACAAATTATCACTTGCGCTAAAGTTAGAAGCAGAAAGAATGCGAAATTTAACTTTAAATGAAAAAGCTTTTGAAAAAGAAAAACAAGTTGTATTAGAAGAGCGTAGAATGCGAGTTGATGATAAACCATACTCTCATCTTTATGAACGTCTCCTTGCAGCAAGCTACATTAGCAATCCATACCATCATCCTGTTATAGGCTGGCCTGAGGATATAAAACAATATAATATTGATAACATAAAGTCTTGGTATAACAAATGGTACCACCCTAACAACGCTGTTTTAGTAGTAGTTGGAGATGTAAATCCTAAAAAAGTATTTAATTTAGCTGAAAAATATTTTGGTAAAATTCCAAAAAAAACTCCTCCTAAATTAAAAACAAGAACAGAAATAAAACCATTAGGTCGCAAAGAAATTACTGCAAAATTAAATGCTAAAGTTCCTATGCTAATGATGAGTTTTTTAACCCCTAATTTAACTAATATTACTGATAACAACCTTAATTCATCTAGCAATCTTAATAAAATTCAAAACTTTAAAGAAGCATTATCATTAGAAATCATTGCAGCATTACTTAGCAACGACAATAGTTCAAGACTACCTAAAAACTTAGTACGTGATTTAAAAATAGCTACAAGCGCAGGAGCAGAGTACGATAGTTTTGGCTTGCATAAAAGCTTATTTATTTTACACGGCATCCCTAATGCTAATATTGATATAAAAAAATTAGAAAAAGCCTTATTAACAGAATTAAATATATTCAAAACAAACAAAGTATCAACTAAAGAGCTAACAAAAATTCAAAACCAAATAATAGCAAGTAAAGTATATGGTGAAGATGATATTTCTAATCAAGCAATACAAATCGGATCTTTAGAAAGTATAAATATTTCTTGGAAATTTTATGATATATATTTGCAAGAATTACAAAAAATCACTGCAGATAATATTCTAGCTACGGCTAAAAAATATTTTATAGAAGATAATCTTACAGTTGCTTATCTTAACCCTGTAAACGACAAAACAAAATTATAATAAATTAAAGGACTATAGATTTATGCAATTAATAAACTTTTTAAAATACTTATTATTAACAAGCTTAATAATAAGTAATAATATAACAGCTAATAATTTAACAAATAAGATTAAAATAAATCATTTTGAGACTAAAGATAAAATCAAGACTCTGTTTATTGAAGAAAAAGAAATACCTATGATTGATATTTCTATTGTCTTTAAAGCAGGAGCTGCTCAAAGCTCTATCCCAGGACTTGCTAATATAACAAATACTCTTATAGATTCAGGAACTAAAACATACACAGAAAATCAAATAGCTGAAAATTTTGCAAATTTAGGAACAAGCTTTACAACAAGCGTAAACAAAGATTTTGCAACTATAACAATAAAAAGCTTAAGCAATGAATCTAATTTAAATCAATCTATTAATTATTTAACTGATATTTTAAAAAACCCAATATTCCCAATAGATGTTTTTAATCGAATTAAAGCTCAAATGCTTCAAGAACTCAAAATTGATGAGCAAAATCCTGGTGATGTAGCTAAAAAAGTATTTATGAAAACTTTATATCCAAAACATCCATACGGCATCCCTTCTGAAGGAACTATAGATTCTTTAATAAATATTAAACTAAACCAAGTAATAGATTTTTATAATAATTTTTATGTAAAACCTAATACAAATATTGCAATTATTGGAAACTTATCAAAATCTCAAGCTAAACAAATTTCAAATAAAATTAGTAACAGTATACAAAATGGCCATAAAGCTAAAAATATTCCCGAGCTTAAAATCAATAATAATAATTTAGATAATTACATTCCATTCCAATCAGCTCAAACACATATTTTAATGGGGCTACCAACTGTTACCAGAAATTCAGATGATTTTTATGCTTTATTTTTAGGCAATAATATTTTAGGTGGCTCTAACATGTCATCAATCTTATTTTCAGAAATAAGAGAAAAAAATGGTTATGCGTATAGTGTATATAGTTATTTTAGCCCTATGCAACAACCAGGGCCTTTTATTATAGGTATGCAAACAAGAAATAAAGAAGCTCTAAATGCTATAAATCTAACAGATACCCTTTTAATAAAGTTTTTAAAATCTGGACCTACAGATAATGAATTAAATGATGCTAAAAAAAATATAACTGGTCAGTTTCCCATTAAAACAGCTAGCAACACAGCAAAATTAAAATATTTAGAATTAATAGGTTTTTATGATATGCCATTTGATTATTTAGATAAATTTAATCAAAAGATTAATAATATTTCAAAACAAGATATTATTAAGACTTTTAATAAATATATTAAATTAGAAAGTTTTGCTAGAATAGCTGTTGGCAACAGTAAAGATTTACTTAATGAAGCTAATAACAGTTAAAATTTAATTATTATAATATGCAGTACAACAAAAAACTTTTAAATAAAATTAAAATCATTGGTGGCAAGTATAAAGGCAAACTGATAAATTTTGATTGTTTAGATAATTCAGAATTAAATACATCTCTTAGACCTACAAGCAATAGAGCTCGTGAGACATTATTTAATTGGCTTATGTTTGACATTCAAAATACTTGCTGCCTTGATTTATTTGCAGGATCAGGAGCCTTAAGCTTTGAAGCATTATCACGAGGCGCCAAAAACATTACTCTTATAGAGAATTCAAAAAGCATCTATGATAGCTTAATAAAAACACAAAAAAGCTTTCCTAAAGAAATTAATAAAATAAAAATATTAAAAAAAGATAGTATAGATTATATTTATAGAAATCATGTGTCTTGCGCATATGACATTATATTTATTGACCCGCCATTTGGTTTAATAAATAAAGACTTCATAAATAGTTTATTTATCAGATTACAAAATAATTCTTTTCTTAATAATAAGACATTAATCTATTTAGAATCTGATCAAAATTTAGATAATATTATTTTAGAAAATAATATAGAAATTATAAAATCTAAAAAAATAGGATCTGTTTATATTTATTTATGTCGTATAAAATAATTGATCTACAGTATATTAACAATACCAGTAAGTTATTTAATTTTTTTTCTGACAAAGAATATTCTGTGTTATTTGATAGCTCTATTAGCACTAAATTTCCAAATACCAGATTTGATATTATTGCAGCAAACCCTTATAAAGTTATAAATAATATTCAAGATATAAAAAAAAATTTAGAAATTACTCATATCCCTAAAAACAATAAATATGATATTCCTTTTTACCCTGGTGCAATTGGATATTTTAGTTATGAGTCAAATCATGAAAGCTTTAATATAACTAATAATAAGCAAAATGATTTTGAATTACCTGATGTGACTATTTGTTTTTATGGATTTGCTATTATTAATGATCATAAAAAAAAATCTTGTTTTTTAATTTATGATATTAATAAAATTAAAAAATATTATAATTCATCTCATGAGTCTTATATTAACAATATCATTAATAATATTAATAATAATTTAAATAATAATTTAAATAATAACTTAAATAACAATAATCAGATTAGTCAAAAAAACAATAAATTTATTCCAAACGTTAGTTTTGCTCAATATAAAAAACAATTTGATATTATTAAAGAATTAATTACCCAAGGAGATTGTTATCAAATAAATTTAACTCAGCGTTTTGAGCTTAAAAATTTTAATTTTAATGAAAATTATACTCCATGGAATTTATTTATAGACTTAAAAAAAAAACAACCCTGCGCCATATAGTTCTTTTTTTAAACTAAATAATAATACGAGCATTATATCTTTATCACCTGAAAAATTTATTGAAATTAATAATAATAAAATCATCACCAAGCCAATTAAAGGTACTATTGCAAAAAATCTAGACCCAAAAATAGATCAAGAAAACATTAATAAATTACTAAACAGTAAAAAAGATTTTGCTGAAAATACCATGATTACTGATTTATTACGTAATGATTTGAATATTTGCTCTGAAATAGGTTCGGTTAAAGTAGAGAAGCTTTGCGCCTTAGAAAGTTATCCTGCGGTGCATCATCTAGTAAGTACTGTGTCAGGTATAAAAAAACATGACCTACATCCTTTTGATATATTTAAAAACTGTTTTCCAGGAGGCTCAATTACAGGAGCCCCAAAAAAACGAGCTATGGAAATTATTAACAAAACAGAAACTAAAAAACGTAATATTTATTGTGGTTCAATAGCTTATTTTTCTCAAGACGGCAATATGGATAGCAACATCACAATTAGAACTTTATTACAAAAAGATAATAATTTATATTTATGGTCCGGTGGCGGAATTGTAATTAAATCTGAATTACAATCTGAATATAATGAGGTTTTTTCTAAAATAAGTAAAATTATTGAGATTGTATAATAAAAGCTCCCCTTCTAAGGTCTTTTTGGCTTTAATTGCGGTTCAGAAAAAATATCATAATCATTAGAATCATTAATATATTTCCTTAACATCTCTTTTAATGCGTTACATAATACAATTTTTTGAGATTCATTAAGATGCTCAACAATTCGATCAAAATCATACTTTGATGTAATTACAGATTTTAAATTATCTTTTAATACAACGCATATCTCGGCTATTTGGGATTTATTAAGATATTTAAAAATAAAGTAACAATCCCAAATTGATTTAATTATATTTTGTAAATTATCTTTTAAAGTGGCGTATACATGAGCTCTTTGAAAGTCATTAAGGTGTTCAAGAACACAACTAAAACCGTATCCTGATTTAATTATATTTTGTAAGTTATCTTTTAAATCATTATATAAGATCTCTGTCACCTGCTCCTCACCAAGGTACCTAACAACATAATTAAACTGCCAACCTGATACAATTATATTTTTAAAATTATCTTTTAACGCTGTGCATAGTTCTCTTGTTTGAGCATCATTAAGATGTTTAACAATGCACTCAAAATCATAACATGATGTAATCATATATTTAAAACTACCTTTTAATTCTTCTAGTATAATATTTATCTTTTTATTATTTGATACAGAATCAATAACTTTCGATAGTGTTTTAGCAGAATCAAAAATCTTTGTGATATGACCTTTATTGGAAAATTCTTTCAATAAAATCTGCAAATTATCTTCCGAGCATTCCAAAACGAAACTAGTTAAATTTTCAAGATTATATATAACTAGACCTATAAATTGCTTAAGATATTTATCTTGTTCGCATAAATATGAAATATCATCATTAGTTGAGTTTTTGATAATTTCAAATAACATATGCGTATCTTGAATTGTTAAGTCAACTTCAAAGTGAATTAATAATTTAATAGAAATATCTAAAGAATCTTTACCTTGGTAACTCTCAGGTTTATTTAGTGCATTTTTCAAAGCATCTTTAGCTCTTTTAAGATTAGTACATAGTTCTGCTTTAAAATTTGCTCTAGATACATCGAATAAGGCTATTTTAGCAAGCAATTGCTTTTGTTCTTCACTTGATATTAAATTTTCTAAAACTGCTCTTCTACTAGCTATACATGTATCTATGTTTACTATTGCATTATGATTTTTTGATGAATCACTGGATAATATTAATAGTTTTTCAATCTCATGTTTTAGCTCTATTGGAACTTTATTTCTTTCTTCATCTTCTAATGAAGCATTCCCTTGATCTATAATTACTTTTAATATTTCTTCTTTATAATTCTTTGATTTTTCAAAATAAAATTTACTATTATTTTTATCTGTATTTTTATAATTACTGTCTTTATAAAATAAACCATCAATATTTTCTTGATTGATAAAACCTTTTTTTATAACAGCATCTTTTGATTTTATTGCATAAATAAGTCCTTCTGTGGGATTATCATAAAATTTTATATATATAAATCCTTCCTGAAGGGCATGCCCTTCTTTCCATTCTCTTAATTGATACCCTAAAGTATCATAATACTCTTTAAAAGCTATGATTGCAGGATAAACCCCTTTTCCCGCATTATACTCATTGCCTATCCCTGAAGAATCATTAAATCTTAATTGTCTACAAAGCTCAGTTAAATTATCTAAAAAATTATTTTGGTCATTTTCTGCGAGACTTAATTTACTCATGGCGCTGTAAACCGATAAGGTCTCATCTGAGTGCGATATTATTCTTTGATTTGTTTTATTCTTTGCTGGCTCATCAAATACTGTGAATGAAGCGTTATTATAAGGCCTTAGATTTATATCTTCTAAAATAACTAAAACAGGTATTAAAGAACTAGAGTCCTCGTTCAATACAAAAGTTTTTAAAATAACTTCAAGAGGTATATTAGGAATACAAAAGTCTTTTTCTACAATAAATTTATTTTTTTCTATATGATCTTGCTGAGCATCTATTAAAGATTGTTTTATCTCTAACTTCTCTTTTAAACTATTATACTTTTCTATTTTTTCTTTTACTTCAATTTTATCAAAAAGTTTTTTCCTTATTTGCGGCCTCTTACTTTCATCAACAATTCCAGTAACTTCAGACATAAATTTAAATTGATTCCAGGAATATACAATCTCATTCTCCTCTTCCGAAAATTCAGGCATTTGAGTATTAGCGTACTTAGTTTCAAGTTGTAAAAACTCTTGTTTATCTTTGCTGTCTAATTTTAGTAATTCAACAGAGTTTAAGCTATTATAATAAGGAATAAGCGTTTCAAGCTCAACTCCAGGCATTAAAAATTGTAATGGAACAAAAGGTAACAATCCCGTCTCAAGCTTATTACTGTTATTAAAATCACAAATTAACTCTGCTACTTTACATAAAACTTTTGTTATTTCAGCATCATGCATCGAGGTATAACTGAATAATGAGCCTTTAGTCAGCTCCCAATTATTTTTTAAAAAATCTTCTAACGCAGAATATTTCTGTTCATCTCTGTCTTTAGAATCAAGAATTTCTTTAAGCTTATTTTTTACTGATGATTGATAATTTATGATTAAACTATCTTTTAATTTTACTGTCAAATCTATACTAATCTCTGGTATATTTGCAATTAAAGCTGATAGTTCAGTTAATTTCATATGTGCACCCGTTATCATTAATTTCAATAGCTATGATCTAGTATAGTTAATGATTTCGTATTGTAATTATCTCTGTGTATCTTTTTTTGTTCTCTCCATTGTCAATGGCAGACTAAATTCCATACCTAGCGCCAGAGAAAATTC
>TARA_R110000764_G_scaffold7846_2_pt1 | contig 26229 bp, 15 predicted proteins | sample TARA_R110000764 | Tara Oceans TARA_R110000764 (sample SAMEA4398111) | marine metagenome | biome: Polar Biome; feature: [SRF] surface water layer (ENVO:00010504); material: water (ENVO:00002006), including particulate matter (ENVO:01000060) such as... | depth 5 m | reverse complement strand
CGGCTTGCTTCATTTAGCATTTTGGCGGTCACATCAACCGCCATGTTAACCGGAATTCGGGTAAAAAAGCTGATAGCTAAAAGACACAATTGCCATTGCTGGCAGAGTAACTCTCGCTTGGAAGCGCTTGATTGTATTTCGTCAGACTCAGGTAACATCAGTAACCTCTGCATCGGCAAAGCTTGCCATCTCATTATAAAAAGCAGCTGTGGCTTGTATTATCGGTAGCGCTAAAGCCGCGCCCGTACCTTCGCCTAAGCGTAATTCTAGGTTCAGCAGCGGTTTAACTTGAAGCCATTTCAGCATTTTTTTGTGGCCTTGCTCACCTGAGCAATGGGCAAATATCATATAACCTTTCACGTTAGCATTTAGCTCAATCGCTAACATTGCAGCAGCGGTACAAATAAAACCATCAACCACAATTAACATACGATTTTCTGCTGCGGCTAGCATCGCTGCGGTAATTTGTACCACTTCAAAACCACCTAAACAGCGTAAAATAGCTTGAGGGTCTGTGAGATTATCTCGATGAAGTGCTAAGGCTTGCTCAACCACTTGTTGCTTCTTTAAAACAACATCATCTGAAACGCCAGTACCACGACCAACGGCTTCGCTCGCAGGAATAGCCATAATTGCCGCCATTATCGCTGAAGCAATCGTGGTGTTGCCGATACCCATTTCACCAAAAGCAACAATGTTACAACCGGTGTTTTTTATCTCTGCAATATGCTTTTTGGCAAAAATAAAACCCTGCTCGACTTGCGCTTGAGTCATTGCTTCTTGCTGATTAATCGCTTGAGTAATATTACCTAAACGTTGATCTAAAACTGCTGTCGATGATGCAGGATGTAAAATGCCAGCATCGACAATATTTAGCTGCCATCCAAGTTGCTGACTAAAAACATTAATGGCTGCGCCGCCACCAGCAAAGTTTGCCACCATTTGACTAGTCACTTCACTAGGTGCAATGGAAACACCTTCGCTAGCAACGCCATGATCGCCAGCAAAAATAGTTAAATGAGGAGAGTTAAGCTCGAGTTTATGTTGGTTATTTTTAGGAGATTTAAAAGATGAAGTAGTTAACTGAATCTTAGCCATTTGCTTGGCTAAAGATTCAAGATCACCCAATGCGCCTAGCGGCTTAGTTTTACCGTCAATTAGTGATTGAATTTTTTCTGAGTGTTCGCAACTAACTGCTTTAATATTAAACATTTCAAAACCTAACAAAAATCAAACCCAAAAGAATTGGCTGACAAAAAATGATTAACGTAGATGAGTTTAGAGGCTTAAGGGAGTATATATTTCATCAATGATGACATAATCAACAAGGCAAAATAAAAATTCCAATGCTCGAGTAACCCGCTCGACGTGGTAATTAATGTCTATATTTCCCCTGGTATCCTGACTTACAGCATATATGTTTTTTCGGCCAATGACTTTATGGCTAAGTGGTAATATATGCGCTGTTTACAGTTGCGGGCACAGTTGTGGATTTTCACCACATTCCCAGTTTTACCTTTGCAATAATGGGATGCTCCATTAAAGTAGTAAAATTGAATATGACATTATTTAATTAATGCCGCGATTATCGACAGCTAGGACAAAATAGCAAGGCTTATTTTTAACTCAGTGGTGCGTTAAAAGCTTAAATATTCAAGTTTTACATTTAAATTACAGTGAGATAGCGTTCTTACATCATATGCAAAAAAGTGAGTTTCTAAAATAACAACACAGTTCGATAATGCTAAATTTGCTGTTATTAAAGCATTAACTTCGACCAAGCTTTACCGTTGCTATCAATACTAATTTGTATATGAATAAGTGCACCATAAGGTACATCGATATTAGCCATATGATTAACACCTGGGATTGGTAAGCCAAGCACTTTAGCTAAAATATAGCGAATTACACCGCCATGACTAACCACTAAAGTATTTTTCGGTCGACATTGTTGCTGTTCTTTTTGAACGGTCTGTTCAAATTGGTGTAATAAACGCGCCCAAAAACTATCAATCCGTGCAGTAAAGCTTGCCATAGTTTCACCATTTGGCGGCTGACATTGCCAAGGATTTTGCCAAAAATCACCCAAAGTGGGCGCATTCTCAGCATTTTTTGTTGAGTTTTGAGGTTGCCAAAGTGTTTGATAGCTTTGCCCGTCCCAATCACCAAAATCCATCTCTTTCAAGTCAGCCGTAATTTGTAATGAAATATCTAATTGCTGACAATAGCTTTCTGCAAACGCTCGACAACGAATAAGGGGTGAGCTGTAGCATTGTGAAATATCCACTAAACCTTTACTAGCTTCAACAAGCTGTTGTTTGCCGGTATTCGATAGTGCAATATCTGAACGCCCACATAAAACTCCGGTCTCAACAAGTTCGCCATGGCGTAACAAATAGATATTAAAAACTGACAAGCTAACTTCCATGATTTATTAGTAATAATTGCATACAGTCTAACAAATAAACTTGCTGTATTAATAATGAAACAACCTTGTTTAAAACACGAGTTGTTACAACCACTAAAAAACCAATCTTTGCTGCTTGGTTTTTGATAAAGTAAAACTCATCAAATGCAATAGCAACGATTGCATGTCAATATAATACCAATAAAACAAAACACTACCGTAAGTAACAAGGAAAATGCATGATTTTAGTTCCTGAACCTAAATGGCCAGAGCGCATTATTTGTTTAACCGAAGAAACCACCGAAGCACTTTACCTTATGGAAGAAGATCATCGTATTGTTGGCATTTCGGCTTACACCATGCGCCCTGAACGTGCACGAAAAGAAAAAACCAAAGTAAGTGCTTACATTACCGCCAGAACGGAAAAAATACTATCGCTTAAGCCTGATTTAGTCTTGGCATTTTCAGATATGCAGGCTGATATCGTTGCCGATTTAATTAAAGAAGGAATACAAGTTCATTGTTTTAATCATCGCAGTATCAGTGAAATTTTACAGATGATTCGCACCGTATCAGCTTTAATTGGGCAGCCAGCTAAAGGTGATAAACTCGTCGCAGACATGCAAGACAATTTACGAAAAGTTAAGCAACAAGCTGAACAATTGCCTAAACATCCAAAAGTATATTTTGAAGAATGGTTTGATCCTATTATTACTGGCATTGGTTGGGTGAGCGAATTAATAGAAATTGCCGGTGGCATAGATTGTTATCAAGAGTTTTCGACTCAATCTTTAGCAAAAAATCGTATTGTGGCAGATGCCAGCGAGGTAATAGCCAAACAACCCGATATTTACATTGCTTCATGGTGTGGGCGTAAGTTTGATGAAGAAAAAGTCACCTCAAGAGTTGGTTGGCAAACGATCCCAGCAATAAAAAATGGTGATATTTTTGAGATAAACTCAACAGATATTTTACAACCTGGTCCTGCGGCACTTACCGATGGTGTTGCACAGTTGGCAAAGATCATAAAGCAATGGGCTGAACGTACATAATATGTTGAATTATTTTCGTAATAAAAATGTCTTAATGTTGTTAAGTTGTATCTTAACTTTATTAATTTCTCGCCAAAGCTTAGGACAAGAACTCGATAAAGTATCAATTCAATTTAATTGGTATCATCAATTTCAATATGCTGGCTATTACGCGGCAAAGGAACAAGGTTTTTATCAAGAACTTGGCTTAGATGTCGAGTTGAGAGAACGCGATAAAATAGGTTCTATTGAAGACTATATTGTCGAAGGCAAAGCGGATTATGGTATCAATGATTCGAGTTTAATCGTGGCAAAAAATAACGGTAAACCTGTAGTTATCGTTGCGCAAATATTTCAACACTCTCCCACCATTATTGCAACACTGCGATCTTCTGGCATTGGTAGCCCATTTGATCTTATTGGTAAGCGCATTATGGTGGATAAAGAATGGAAAAATTTCGCCCCCATCACCGCCATGTTGATGCAAGCAGAGCAAGATATGTCGGCTTTTGTATGGCAAAAACAAAGCGACCATTTCGGCGCATTAACCCGTGGGGAAACTGATGCTATATTAATATATAACACCAATGAGCCCTTTCAATTCAAAGAAGCTGATATAGACATATTAACCATCAGCCCTAGAGATTATGGCATTGATTTTTATGGTGATAATCTCTTCACCAGTGAATTAGAAGTAAAAAATAATCCTCAACGGGTTCAAGCGATTCGCCAAGCGACCATTAAAGGTTGGCAATATGCGATTAACCATCAAGCTGAAATCATTGCTTTGATTGAAAAGAAATATAATAGCCAAGATAAGTCTCATGCTCACCTAACATTTGAAGCTAATGAGATTAGAAAGATTATTTTAGCTAAATTTATCCCGCTAGGTTCAATTGCCCGTACTCGTATGGAAAAAATTAGCGAGATTTATCATCAGTTAGGCATGATCGATTCGCCTTTCATCCCCGAAAATTTATTACTTGAAGATGCGTTAATCAACTTTTCTTCAGATCAAAGTAATGACGCAGACAGTACATCACTAATTTTCATGATGACCTTAGTATCATTATTGTTAATTTTTTCTACCTTACTTTTGCCTAAATTAATTAGCCAGCAACGTATTGCCGCATTTATGGCATCGAGGAAATTTCCTTTTATAGTGCATTCAATATCGGCCTTGAATATCGCTATTATTTTTAGTGTTATTTACTTAACCTTGCAAGACAATGAAGAGAACACCCGCGCCAACGTGCAAAAAAATCTAGAGTTTGTCGTAGAAGCAACAAAAACTCGCCTCAATGACTGGATAAGTGAGCAAGAAAGGCAATTAAAAAAAATAGCTAAAAGTAACACTGTCATAGAACTCACCAAAGAATTACACCTGCAGTCAGCGTTAAACCAAGCAATGAAAACCTCAAAGTCGACAATAAAAATACGTCAATATATTAGCCAAAGTAGTATTGAGGGAAAAGATTTTTCAATTATCAGTTCAGAACATATCAATATTGGTTCAAACCGTAACGAAAACTTAGATAAAATCAGCTTAATAGCCCAACAACATCCTGAGATAATTGCCGCTGTTTTTACGGGAGAAAGTCATTTTGTGCCACCAATAAAGTCAAATGCTTTGGACTTGTTGAATAGTTCGACTAAAGCCATTGATCAATACAGTATGTATATGATCACACCGATAACGGATGAGAATAATCAAGTGATTGCCGCTTTATCTATGCGAATTCAACCTAGCGGCCAAATATCTAATATTATGCAACAAGGTCGTATTGGCAACTCTGGTGACAGCTACTTAGTAACTAAACAAGGAAAAATGCTGACTAAAAGTCGCTTTGAAAACGAGTTCACATCAATTAATTACTTACAAATATTCAGTAAAAACAAACAACTGATCACACTTAAAGTGCCAAAAGTTAACGTAATAGACAACCCTGATGCGACCTTTGACTTACAACAATTACCGTTCACATTTATGGCAAATCACTTAGTTAATAGTGCTCGTTCAGACAACATTACCCTAATTACTAACAATAAAATAACCAGTAATGTTCTCGGATATAACGACTATAGAGGTGTAAACGTTTTTGGCGCTTGGCTGTGGGACAACCAGTATGGGTTTGGTATTGCAACAGAAGTTGATGTAAACGAAGCCTTATTAGAGGTAAACATACTTCGAAACAAGTTAATGTTCATTGCCTTTATTACTCTATTATTAACGCTAATCGCCAACATATTTACTATCTCTGTTGGACAGCGTTCAACAAAGTATATGCGACGTTCAAAAGAAGAGCTGGAGCAGCTCGTCGTAAAACGTACAGCTGAATTACATCAACGTGAACGAGCACTATGGGAACTATATGAACACGCACCCGTTGCTTATGCGACATTAAATGCTCAAGGTATGTTTATTAAACATAACCTTGCGTTTGCACAAATGTTTGAGCGCCCTCGTGAAACCTTTACCTCTTTAAATTGGCAAAGTTTTGTTGACCCATCACATTATGTACACAAAATATTTCAAACGAAATCTCACCCATTAACCAATGAAATTCCGGTTAATATTAGTGATACAAAAACCATAGACACCATGTTGTCAGCGCTTCCTGTTTATAATGAAGAAGAACAATTAACTGAAGTACGTTTAACGTTAATCGATATTACGCAAAGAAATGCAGTTCAAGCTCAGTTTGCTGCTTTAATGGAGTCAGCACCCGATGCTATTTTAATGTTAGATAAACATCGAGTGCACAACTTAGTTAATTCACAAGTTTTAACTATGTTTGGTTATGAAAAGTCTGAGCTTATTGGTCAGAAAATTGATTGTTTGTTACCTGAAGAAACAAGCTTGCATGTTTTTGACAAAATACTGCATGAACCTTCCCCTGAAAAACAACTATTGGAGCTAACAGGTAAGCACAAAAGTGGCTATGAGTTCGCAGCTGAAGTCACCGTGAGTGTTCTTGATATGCATAATGAACGCTTTATCGTTGCTATTATTCGCGATATTACTGAACGTAAACTCCATGATGCTGAATTAGCAGAGCATATTTTATTTCAACAAGCATTGGCTGACACTATTCCTTACCCAATATTTGTTAAAGCGCCAGATTCAACATTTACTAACGTAAATAAAGCATATGAACAAACCTTTAATGTTAAAAGAGAAGACATTATTGGAAAAACAGTACTCGAACTTGACTTTTTACCGATGGCAGATCGAATAGCTTATCAGACTGAAGACACTGAAATTATTGCCTCAAAGGGTATGATACGAAAAGAAATACCCATGATTTATGGTGATGGTTTAGAGCATACCACTATGTATTGGGTAAAAAGCTTTGAGAAAGCTGATGACTCGGCAGGTGGTTTATTAGGTACATTTGTTGATATCAGCGAACAAAAAATGGCAGAAGAAACCCTTGCAGATGCTAAGTCGCTGGCAGAAGATGCCGTAAAAGCTAAATCTAATTTCTTAGCTAATATGTCACATGAAATTCGTACCCCAATGAACGCCATTATTGGTATGTCTGCGTTAGCATTGAAAACAAATTTAACTCCAGAACAACAGAATTATATCGCAAAAGTTAATATTGCTGCTGAGTCATTATTAGGTATTGTTAACGACATTCTAGACTTCTCAAAAATTGAAGCGAACAAAATTGAGATCGAATCAATCCCTTTCTGTTTGGATGACGCGCTCGATAATTTAAATAATTTATTGGTCGATAAACTCAACGAAACACAAACTGAGTTGATATTTGACGTAGAGCAAGATGTGCCACTTAATCTTATTGGTGACCCATTGCGCCTTGGGCAAATATTAACCAACCTTGGCAGTAATGCCGCTAAGTTTACTGATCATGGCGAAATAAAAATTAATGTGTCGTGCATCAAAAAACATAAAAACAACGTAACTTTACAATTTTCAGTTTGTGATACCGGCATAGGCATGAGTGCCGCACAACAAGAAAAACTTTTTCAGTCATTTAGCCAGGCTGATGCATCAACTACCCGTAAATATGGCGGTACAGGTTTAGGCTTGGCAATATGCAAACAGCTTGTTGAACTATTAGGCGGTGAAATATGGCTAGAAAGCGAAGCACATATTGGTAGTAAATTCCATTTCACCCTCACTTATCAAAGCCAACCGACAAATGAACTTAATACTAAATCATCTAGTTTAACGTCACTAAATGATTTAAAAATTGCTTTGGTCACCGACAATAGCGTTTATCAGGTGATTTTACAGCGGATCTTAAATTCTTTTGGCTTTGCAATAAAAAACTATAGCTCTACCAGTGAACTATTAACTGACTTAGCACAGCCACAACTTGGTGGCTTTGATGCAATACTCATTGATCTGATAAATTGTAGCGACAATCAATACTGTGGCGAATTAAAGTTAATTAGAGATAATCATGCTGAATTACCAATCTTGCATATTCTCCCCAATAAACGAAAAATGTTAATCCCTACTCTGGCAAACGATGCTAAATACTCAGTAATTTGTAAGCCAATAACGACTTCTAACTTACTTGATAACCTACTGGTGACACTAGGTAAAGAAAACTTGAGAAAAGAAAGTTATGAGCAAATTGAGCGCGACTCATTATCTGCCATCGAGTCTTTACAAGGTATAAAGTTATTAGTAGTAGAAGATAACGAAATAAATCAGGAGCTAGCAACAGAATTACTCACTAGCAACGGTATTAAAGTGGTTATTAGCAACAATGGGCAACAAGCACTGGCGCAACTTAATCAAGAACACTTCGACGGTGTATTAATGGATTGCCAAATGCCAGTGAAAGACGGCTACACAACCACACGCGAACTTCGTCAGAACCCTCGCTTTGTTGATTTACCTATTATCGCTATGACCGCTAACGTAATGGCCGGCGATCGTGAAAAAGCATTAGCCTCGGGCATGAATGAGCATATTGGTAAGCCCATTAATACCCAAGAATTGTTTATCAAATTAGCACGATGGGTTGTTCCTGCTTCACAGAAAAAACTTCATCACTTAAACGCCAATAAAGCGCTGTTATCAGCAAATGAAAATGAGCAAATAATCATCCCTGAACTTGACGGTATTGACATAAAATCTGGTTTAGCGATTGCACAAAATAATAAAAGCCTTTATCTGCGCTTACTGCTTAAATTTAAAAATAACTATGCTCATGCATTAGCACCTTTAGAAAGTGCGTTTGCTAACAATAACTTTGCTGAGATTGAGCAATTAGCTCACACTATTAAAGGTGTAGCTGGCAATATTGGTGCTACAAACCTTTATACACTTTGCCAAACTTTAGAAAGAAATGCCGTACAACATAATATAAAGCCATTAATTTTAAGCCAGTGTCAAAATGAATTAAAACGCATTCAATTAGCATTATCAGCACTCAACCCACCAGAGCCTACTGATGTTATTTTCAACATTTCAGACTGCAAAGCCCTTATTGAGCAATTAAAATTTGATGTCGATAATTATGATGTTGCCGCAATTGAAACCATTCAATCATTATTAGCAATGACCCAGCAGCAAGATTATCATCAGCAATTAAAAGACATTATGTCAAAAGTAGAAGTTTATGAGTTTGACGACGCTGCTAGGCTACTTAAAAGCATTACCATCACCTAAATAACATATGGTGTAAGTAACTGATTTTAAATAACTGTCGCATTAAAGTCAGGTAAAAGTCGTAGAAAAAGTTTAGCGAGTAATTAATAATTCAATACGAACAGCAACAAGGAGAAGTATATGATCGTCCGAAAGTTAAGGCTTAAAAGAGCTTGGTCTCAGGAGCAGTTAGCCCAGTTTAGTGGTTTAAATATCAGAACCATTCAACGTATTGAGCGAGGTCAGAAAGCTGGTTTGGAATCACTTAAATCTCTTGCCGCTGTCTTTGAAATTGAACTTGAAGATTTGCTAAAGGAAAAGAAAATGGAAAATTCAGAAAAATATAGCGAAGAAGAGAACCGTGTTATTGAACATGTGAAAGACATTAAAGGCTTTTATAGTCACCTTATTAATTATGGCATGGTAATACTTGGTTTGTTTATCGTAAATTTTATTACCAGCCCAGATTATTATTGGGCTTGGTGGGCAGCATTTGGCTGGGGTATTGGCGTAGTTTCTCATGGAATAAGTGTGTTTGAGGTATACAGTTTTTTTGGCGCTGACTGGGAAAAGAAACAAATTGAAAAAAGGTTAGGAAAGAAGCTTTAATGCCGTAAGTGGTTCTCCTGTGACAGTTACAGTTACAGGAGACGAATTATATTCAATGCGACATTTTATTAGGAGCCACTAATCATTAAAAATCAGCAGCGACTTCAAACTCCAATTTGCAATGATTAATAGGATGCGATAACGACAAATATTCTGCATGCAAATGTAAGCGATCGGCTTTTAAACCATAATGATCATCGCCAACAATCGGCATATTTAGCCCTAACTTATGCGCACAATGCACTCTTAACTGATGCGTTCGCCCAGTTTTAGGAAACAAATGTAATCGTGTGGTGTTGTTTTTTCGCTCTAACACACGCCAAGTAGTCAGTGCGTGTTTACCACGCTCATAACACACCATTTGCCGAGGCTTATCATCAAAGTCTAGTATTAATGGTAATTCGATAGTGCCATTATCTTCGACAACATTTCCAGAAACCAATGCAACATAACGCTTCTCGATACTGCGTTCAATAAACTGCTTTTGCAATGCTTTATGGGCTCTTTTATTAAGCGCTATGATTAATAACCCAGAAGTCGACATATCTAACCGATGCACAATAAGTGGCCCCGACGCCTGTGGAAATTGCGTTTTTATGCGCATGTAAACCGAATCTTCAATATTTTTACCTGGCACCGATAAAAACTCAGCAGGTTTGTTAACCACTAGCATATCGCTATCTTGGTAAACAATCGTTAAATCTTTACCCTGCGCAGGATTTACTAATAATGGGTTATCGTCGACTTTCAGGCCTTTAAGCATATGAGTCAAAATGGGTTGGCATTTGCTGTAACAAGATGGGTAATAGTTTTTGTGTTGTCGAATAGCTGATTTAGGTGCAGCACCCCACCAAAACTCAGCCATCGCAATGGGCGTTAAGTTATGTTGATAGGCATATTGTAATAATTTAGGTGCCGCGCAATCACCTGCCCCTGCGGGTGGTGTATGCTCAGGTAATTCGGCAAAAATAGCGTTTAAATCTTTCGTTTCGCCGTTAGCATTAAGAAAATCATATTGAGCGAAGAGTTTTTTTTGTAAATTTTTCGAACGTGATTTTCGCAGCTTCTTTAACTTATCAATTTCATCTGTAATGTCAGTTAAGGCTTGGTGTAATGATTCAAGATTTTTTTGACCGCTTTGCTTAAGTGCTTGTAGCTGCTTTTTTTCTTGAATACTTTGCCCTGCTAACTCAATACTTAAGCGCTCAGCATCATTGTCTGTTAGTTGCTCAGAAGCGACTGTACGTCGTTGCTTTCTTTGTTGGCGGTTCAACACAATTTGATTTTGCTGGGATGATAATGCCTGCTGATAGGCTATTGTGGCATCATTTAGGTTTTCTCTAATACGGCTAAGCTGTTGGCTATTTTCCAAAACCGTTATTTCAGCATTAATATTGTTAATAATGCGGTTTTCAGTTAAAAACGCTGAATCTTGCAATTGCATATTAGACACTGCAGGTACAAATTTAATCATACTTACATCAAGGTCGAGTTGACCAGAGTAGGCGCTGAGAAAGCCGATGTTATCTTGGCTACTTTTCACCACTAAAACACCAAACATTTTACCTGAACTAACCTGTTCAGCTTTCGTTTCTGTAAAAGCTTCAGAATAGCTAATAGGCAGCTGTTCAAGCTGTTGCTGTAACTGCAAAGCAGCAGCAATGGCAATGGGCTGTGGTTGGTAATAAAATGGGAAGGTAAATTTTTCTGGCAGCACAGTATTGTCAATAGACTGAGAAAAAGGCGTAAAACAAGCAGTAAGGTTTGTCATGGCAATAAAATGATGGAATATTCTGTAAAGCAATTAATTAAGATAATAACATAATCAATATGATGTTACTGAGTAACCTTACCTGTGAGTAAATAAACTCACGCATATTAAAAAGGTGGAGTTGCGCTATATGTAAGCACTACTTTATTGAGTTACTTTAAAAACACTTAAAAAATAATTAAAAGCCAACATTAAACATAGCTAAAACCATTTTTCCATCGTCATGTATATGGTGATAAATAAAATCAAATACCATGTTATTACCAAAATCATAGCTGAAAAATAAGTCTATTTCGTCAGCACCTTTGTCAAAAGCAACATTTAATAATCCCAACGTGATGTTATCAAAACCACTGTAATCAATACCAATGGCCAAGGCATCTTGATCGAGTACACCCGATATAGTGTGATCTGCCGCATTGGAATAAAAAGGACCGCCACCAAAGCCATTGATAATAGTACCCGACACATGGTTATACGAGGATTTAAATGTAAAGTCATTCAATGTATAGCTGGCCATAATGCCATATACGTCACCATCAGGGCCGCTATTATTATCACTGCTGTCTGATTGCTTACCAAATTGAGCACCTAAGGTAATGTTATCCAACTCAACGGTAGCATCAACATAGAAAAAGTCAGCTAAGTCTTTGGCATTGTAATACCATGTTTGTAGCTCAACATGGTCAATTCCCTGATAAACAACACCTAATACGTTAACGCTATCACTACCTAGTAGATCAATAAAGTCTTCTGGTTTTTCGCTATCTACACTGATCCAGTCAGTTAAATGCGCAGCATATACCGTGGTATCCGTAATACCGGCATTAGTCACTAAAATGCCGGTAAAGCTATTCGGCACCATACGCACATCGTTCATGTCAACATAAGGCGAGTCAAAACCAAAACGGCCGAGTTTAACTTCAGTATTTTCAATGTTTGCTTTTAGGTAGGCTTGTCCTAAAACGGCATAACCGTCGCCATCAGAGCCAAAAAAGCTACCTTCATCATCGTGGAATATTTTTTGTGTGGTATATAAGCTACCGTTGGCAGTAAGACCTTGCCAACTTGCACTGCTATAATTAAGCTCTGCGCCGATAGCAGAACTTTGCATACGCGCTTCAACCTCATTATCAATTGAAATGTAGCCCACACGAATACGACCAGAAAACCCTGTATCTGACGTTTCAGCAGCAATATTATCAGTTTGCATTTCGCCGTTTTCAAAAGCAGAAACATCATTTAAAAATGTACTAGACATTGCCATAACTGCGCTTACAGTTAATGGTTGTTTAAAAACATTCATGAGTAGGGACATTGGTTGAGTGAAAGTGCGGCAAATATAGAGACTAAATTAACCATAATCAATCTAAAATATGCATAAAAGTCAAAATTAGTTTTATTTAGAGTAATTGAGCGTAGGTGATCTTTTACTGATCATAAAACTGATATCAATTAATTTTTGCGACTCCCGCGACTTCTATCACTGTTTTCGCTTCAGCTCGCTCAATAATTTTTACGATGGTTGTCTGAATCGTTTCATCTTTACGAACATCACTTTCGCTTAAAAATTTCTCTTCTTGAGCGTCAGCACCTTCCTCTAATACAAAACTGACCACCACTTTTGTTGCACAACTTTCTGACTCTCCAAAATAAGCTAGCGTTATTTGTGGATATCCTTGAAAGCCATTTTTAACTTTTTTAGCAATGCGTTTTGTTGATTTATCTAAATTCATAATATCTATCCAATAGGCTTAAAGGCTCAGTTAACATGCTAGTCTTTAGCAAAAACATATCAAACGTATGTCAGTAATTAACATTGTCTTTGAAGGGAGTAATAGCGACATACTATTTTGCATTACTTTTCAGCCGTTGACTAATAATGTTTATAATAAATGCAAAAAGGCAGCAGCATTTATTACTTTATTTATTACTGCATTGTTAAGCACATATTTAATATGTTAAATATTGTAATAAAAACCCCAAATATACGGTCTGTTAATATGATGGTTTACTATCAAGGATGGTGAGCACTACATTTTGAATTCAACGCTAATGTTGTTATGTTTAAATTACCGTTGATAGTTGATGATTAAGTGACTAGGCTAACAACATAGAGTTCAGCAAGAAAGTTCATACTCGAATGAGCAATTATCACGGTGGTTTACTTTAAATTTTGAGCGATATTAAATTTTTGCATAAAAAACTAAAACCACGCCTTCTCGTATTATCGAATAAAGTACTTATATGAACAAAAAAATAAAAAATTTGAACGATAATGTAAAAAGTGAAGACAACTTTTTACATTTTTTAATGAGTCAGTGCCTAGGTATCAGACGCTGGGCTTTGCTAGTTTCATTAATTTTGTATACCGCATTCGCTGTAATGGACGTCATAAAATTCCCCAGTGAGATTTACTCACTAACCCTTACAACACGTCTAATACTCGTTGTATTGCCGTTAATATATTTAAATATTGTTTATTGGTACTACCCTCCTCTTTCAATTCGTTCGAATTCATTAATAATGTTAATGGTTTATGTCGGAAGTGGCTTAAATCACACCTTCATTTATTATCTTTCTGAAGTTTACACTTTTCAATTTTCTGAACTTGGCCTCGTACTGATATTAATGTTTGGCTGTTTACTCTTAATAATTGCAATTAAGCCCGCAGTGGTAGCAACGGCAATTATTTTATCCGTATTTTCAGCAGTGAATTTTCATTTAAATCATCAAATAGCAGACTTAATATTTTTGCTGATAATATTACTGTTCGTGTCTGGAATTTGCCTAACGATTAACCTATTAGGTCAAAAGGTGCTTTATCAAAACTACCTTCTGATTAATAGGCTATATAACGAATCGATAACGGATGGATTAACTAAACTCCACAATAAAAGATCTTTTCAAGAAGAAATAGAACGATTAAACGCGATAGCAACTCGAGACAATGCAACCTTAGGTTTAATATTAATAGATGCTGATAATTTTAAAACCATTAACGACACATTTGGTCATGATGTAGGTGATGACGTTTTAGTTAAATTATCAGAAGTTATCGAGACAAAATGCCGCCGTGCTGAAGACATTGGTTTTCGCATAGGAGGAGATGAATTTGCACTCATACTCTACGGTATCAGTAGTGAAAAGCTTGAACAAACCTGTTTTGATATGGTGTTAACGGTTGCGACCTTAAACTTAAAAAATAGCGGGAAAGATGTAAAAACAGCCTTATCAATTGGTGCGGTATTAAAATCTGCCAATGCGAAAGTTTCTAGCGATAATTTAGTTAAAATCGCAGATGAATATTTATATGAAGCAAAAGAGAACGGTAGAAACCAGTATTATTTAAAAACTTTCCAATGATCATCAGCTTAGCAATAAAACTAACTGAGACTATGCAGGTAGTTTTAATACCCTAAGCCTGATAATAAATAATTATGTGTTTACCATCAAAAGTTCGGTAATTAACTTTTAAAATCGTTCGCGTATGCTTAATCAACGCTGTTTATATTGTGTTGGGCAATAGCCTCTTGTGACGTTTTCACTCCGTAATTGCAGGTGTTTTGTTGATCGACCTGACACTCTTTTTCGCCACAACTTAAAACTGTTGGCTTTTAAACGACTTCGCATAAATTTAATAACCTCAGGTTCATTCATATTAAACTGCAGCTCAATTGCCTCAAAAGGGGTGCGATCTTCCCACGCCATTTCTATAATTCTTGATTCTTCGCTCATCAGTAATATCATAAATATTCTCATCTTAATCATCTTATAAATAACTAGAATTACAATACGGGATACGGATAGAAAAAGACCAATTTAGGCTTAAAATAACTAGAAATTAAAATGTTTATATATCTTAAGTATTCGTTGTTGGGATCCGCTGGCAACATCCATTTTAAATGGCTAATTAAGCGGATATAAATAGTTATTTACTGCTGTTTTGATATAGTAAACTGGCAATCATAATTAAAGCTAAAAATCAGTTTTAATCATTTGATGAAATTAGGTCTTTTTGCTTTTTTTTGTGAAAAATAAGTAAGAGATTTATCAGCATAATTTCTCAACTTAGTTTGTCGTTTATTTTGAGCCGCTGACCAATTAACTTAACAAGTATTTGTCTTTGGCTATACTCGTCTGCAACGTGAACTTAAAAACTCACATTATTTCTCTGAAAAGGATATCCAGTGACATTTTCTGACATTTCATTCAAAAATAAAATACTGCTATTAATAGCATTACCACTAGTTGGTTTTTTATGGTTAAGTATTTCTTCAATGAAGCAAAACTATACTATTAACCATGAAATGGATGACCTTGCTCACTTAACTCAACTGTCCATTATCTATAGTGAATTAGTCCATGAGTTGCAAAAAGAGCGAGGAGCAACCGCCGGTTTTATTGGCTCACAAGGTATAAAATTCGTCAAAGAGCTAAGTAAACAGAGAATAGCAACAGATAGTAGCGTGAGTAAGCGTCAAGATTATTTATCCGCTAATCACTTCCAACAAGTTCTGGTTACACAATTAAATCAAGAAATTATAAAAGAATTAGATAAATTAGAAACGATAAGAGCACAAGTAAGTCGTTTAACCATAGATACAGCAAAAGCACTAAGTTATTACACAACACTCAATGCCAAACTACTGTCCGTAACATCAATCATTGCCGAATTAAGTAGTGATGCAAAAATAACTAAACAAACCATTGCCTATTATAACTTTCTTCAAAGTAAAGAGCGCGCGGGTATTGAGCGTGCAGTTTTAAGTAATACTTTTGCATTAGATAAATTTAGTGACGACATGTTTATTAAATTTGTTTCTTTGGTAACACAGCAAGATACCTACATGGCAAATTTTTTAACCTTAGCTACACCAGAAAATATAGAGTTTTATCAAGAGCAAATGCAAGATCCAGTAATAAAAGAGGTATTAAAGCTACGTAAAATTGCTGAAAGTAAGGCATCAAATTTTGACGTTGATGCTCTGCATTGGTTTCAACAAGCGACATTAAGAATAGGTTTATTGAAAAGAGCTGAAAATAAAATTGCTAGTCACTTACTTCTACTCGTTGAAAGCACCCACGAGAGAGCATTTACCACCTTAATCATTGGCATTTTAATAACTGTAATTTTATTAGTCTTGGTGGGTCTAATTACCTTAATATCAGTTAAAGATTTAACCTCTCGCGTCAACGAATTAACTCAGGTTATGAGAAGCGTAAGAAATAAAAATGACTTAACTGTACGAACTCATTTGCAAGGAAATAGTGAATTAGGACAAATATCGCAAGCATTAAACCTTACTTTAGCGCAATTTTCACAAACCATTCATGATATTTCTAATTCTAGTTTAACACTATCGTCCGCAGCTGAAGAAACATCGACTACTTGTGAGTTCAACGCCCAAACATTGAAAGAACAACAAGAGGGAATTGGTGTTATCGCCACTGCTGTAGAGGAGTTATCAGCAACGATAAAAGAAGTTGCCAATAATACACAAGTCTCAGCAGATTCAGCAAGGGAGGCTGATAACCAAGCAAAAAGCGGCCTAAATGTTGTGAAAACCTCCTATTCTTCGATTGAAGTATTATCTCAAGAGATTGACAGCTTAGCCAAACAAATAAATAACTTACATGAAAGCAGTGGCAATATAACCAAGGTGGTTGATGTCATTAAATCTGTTGCAGAACAAACTAATTTATTAGCATTAAATGCCGCAATTGAAGCTGCAAGAGCTGGCGAACAAGGACGAGGCTTTGCTGTTGTTGCTGACGAAGTAAGAACATTAGCTCAACGCACACAACAATCTACTTTAGAGATCGAGGCATTTATTGGCTCATTACAGACTGATGTAAACGCTGCCCATCGCGTGATAGAAAGCAGTCAACTCAAGGCAAGTGTCGCAGTAGAGAACTCAAAAAATGTTGAACATACGCTCGAAGAAATAACTGACGCTATTAGTCATATTTTTTCAATGTCAGAGCAAATTGCAGTCTCAATTGAAGAACAATCGGTAGTCACTAATGATGTAGCAAAAAACATCGTCAATATTGAGCATAAATCGACAGTAACTACTGAAGGCGCATCACAAATAGCAACAACCGCAAAAGAACAAGCTTATTTAGCGACCACAATGCAAGATATAGCGAATAGGTTCCGCGTGTAGATACCCAGATGCTATTTAACCTGTACTTATTAATGGCTACTACAAGGCGATTAATTCGCTTTAAGGTAATGAAAAATACAAGCTAACCCTCTGTTAAGTTTACAGGTACTGTATAAGTTACGGGTAAGCACTTAATGCTCTGTATCATATAAAGATCATACAAGAATAAACAGGGTTAGGTTTTATCTCCATATTTACTTACCTTTACTTAGTTTGACTTATCTTTACAGTAATTTAATTAAACTATCATGCGCGCTTTTGTGCATTCTTTAATGCTGGAAAATTTTATGTCCTTATCAACATTTAAATTAATACTCACAACTATTTTTCTTTACTCCCTAACAGCATGTTCATCGGGTTTGGACCGTTCTGATATGAAAAATAATCGCTATAAAGAATCCTTGGAAACAAAAATATTACCTGATGGGTCTAAGGTATTTAATTTTTCAATAGCAGTACAAAATAAACCGTTAGATGAACAGGATGAAATAATGCCTGAACATGTTGGTAAGCAAAAAAAAGCTAAGGGTCAAGGTAAAAAAGGTACAGGGCAAGCCGAAAATAACAAATCGCTCAACAAAAAAAATAACGAGCGTAATCAGGTATTAGAAGAATATTTTCAACAACGTGTTTCTAGCTTGAATATTTTAAAAATGTTTTGTCGAGAAGGTTATTTTACTCTAGAAAAATATAGTGATAGCCGTGAAGTACAACTAAAAGCAGAGTGTAAAGAAAGTGCATCTGTTGAAGATTATAATAAATTTACCAAGGTAAAATAACCGTTAGAATCTTTTAAGAGCTAAGCAAGCATTAAGTTTTTCTAGTTACATAATCAGTAAATTCACCTTCAAGCGTTTAATTTGAGTTGTTTGAAGGGATTAACTTGCTGATTTACAATAAATAACAACAGCAAAATAAACGCAGTGATTCATATATTTTCTCCAACGTCCTTACTTTTTGTCGATATTCTATTTTTCTCCTTAAAGTAAGGTAGGAAGCCAAATATATTAGCAAGGCAACCTAAAAAAATGGCTAGTGTATAATTCAACTATACCTCCAATATAAATTGCGCCAAGGCTGGCCATAACAAAAGACTCATACTTTTTTTAAAGTAAGCTTTGAAACTATAAACTATCTAAATTATTGAGTAATTCAGCCGCTTTTACCCTTATTTCATTTTTTTGCTCGGTAGACATTTTATCCCAATTACGAATAGGAAAACTCATTCTGTGGTTGGTCGAAAACTTATCATAGTTATGGTCAATAAAATTCCAATATAAGCTATTGAGTGGACAAGCATTTGGCCCTATCTTTTCTTTCACGTTATATTGGCAGCCTTTACAGTAATCACTCATTTTATTAACATAATTGCCACTAGCGGCGTAAGGCTTTGTTGCAATCCAGCCACCATCAGAAAAAAGCGCCATACTGCGTGTATTTGGCAGCTCTACCCATTCAATCGCATCTATGTATATGCCTAAATACCAATCATCTACTTGGCTTGGTGATATGCCAGCCAACAAAGCAAAATTACCGGTGATCATTAGACGTTGAATATGGTGTGCATAAGCATGTTCTAAAGACTGTGTTATCGCACTTTTTAAGCACAACATATGAGTATTACCATGCCAAAAAAAGTCAGGTAGGTTACGATTAGCCGCTAAAAAATTTTGCTCTGCATAATTAGGCATATTTGCCCAATACATCCCCCTGACATATTCCCGCCAACCTAAAATTTGCCTTATAAACCCTTCAACTTGAGCCAGTGTAATGGCACCCTCTGAGTTTTGGTAAGCGTCAAGTGCTGTTTGAATGACTTCTGCTGGGGTTAACATTTTACAATTGAGAGAAAAACTAAGGCGCGAATGATATAAGCTCCAAGCGTAGGGTGAAGCTACGGTCATCGCGTCTTGAAAATTACCAAAATTGGCAAGTTGATGCTGGCAAAAAAAGTGCAGCAATAACAGTGATTGCTCACGATTAATCGGGTATGTAACATTTGCTGACTCTGGTCCGATAGTTTTAATGTTATGTTTTTTTATTCGTTGCAAATATTCATCGGCTTCGTTATCGAATATTAACGGTTTAGGAATAAATTTAAGATCAGAGCGTTTAAATGACTGTCTATTATTTGCATCGAAATTCCAGGCATTACCTTCAGGTTTTGAGCCATTCATGAGAATTGAAAAACGTTTTCTCATGTAGCGATAAAAATTCTCCATTCGCACGTGTGTAGCTTGTTGAAAATGGCTTGGTAATTCTTCAAATGGTAGCAAGAAATGTTCACTATCTACCTCAACAACCGTTTGGGAAAGTTGTTGCTTCATGGTATTTAATTGTGCACGTAGTCGGTATTCATCTGGTCGTTGAAAAGCAAAACTTTCGCAGCAAAAATTGGTCACTAATGACTCAATAAGTGCAGGAAGATCTTGATATTTTTCAGTATCATCTAACGTTAAGTAGCAAACTTGGTGCCCTGCACGTTCAAGTTGATGCGCAAAATCAGCCATGGAGGCAAAAAATGCGCTTATTTTTTGGATATGGTGCTTAGTGTAATTAGCCTCTTGGTGAAGCTCGGCTATAACATATACAACATCACTATCAACCTTTTCAAACCAACTGTGCATGGGATTGAGTTGGTCGCCTAATAAAAGCCTAAGGTGCTTTGCCTTCATAAATTTCCTTAATATTACTTTAATATGTCAATTAACAATTAATCTTGGTAGTTTTTCAATTAATTGACTTATAAGTCTATATTCATGAGTACGGAGATCTTTTTCACAAAGTACAAAGCACGTTTCATCGTTATAGTTCTTAATCTTAAAAAATACTATACGAATAAAACCATACAAGAGATCAAAACAGGGACGATTTTTCAATGCCTAATCAGTTATTAAATAACGGACTTATCTTTAATCTTAATATTTACTATTGCACCTTTGACTTAGCAAACATAAAGTAAAAAAAACGATTATATTGCGCAATAGTGATTACAAGTCAGTAATAAGAGTAGGTACACAATAAGAACAGAGTTAAAAATTTTAATAACAAAAAAGCCCTGTCTACTTGCGTAAACAGGGCTTAAATTTTGACTTACTATAAATTAGAAACTAACTATCTATTAGAACTTAGCTTTAACACCTAAATAGAATTTAGGGCCTGAGCGTGAGTAATCAGATATAGTCGAGTCGTTACCACGTGTCATCACTTGTGGCTCATCTAATATGTTAAGTGCTTTTAAAGATACTGATACTTTTTTAGTCACTTTATACTTGATGTTGAAATCTACGTAATCACTGTCTTGTACATAACGGTGTGAACGTGTTGGGAATGGCAAGTTATTCGGTTGAAAATACTTTGAACGATACTTATAAAGTAAACGCATTGACAGTTGATCTCCTTCCCAATAAACAGAAGCAGAAGCTACGTTTTTAGAGAAACCAAATAGGTTTGCATCAGGAACTAAACCTGGGCTACCTGGTTCTGGCGTTACAAAATCTGACTCTGCATAGTTATAGGCAATCTTAGCACCCAAACCGCTCCAAATTCCTGGTAATTCAGTAAAATGTTTTTGAGCCGTTAACTCAACACCACGAATGGTTGAAGAATCGTTTGATGTTTGTACTGTAGAGTGTGTTACATCTGCAAATATTGTGTCTACGCCATCAAGTGATATCGTAATATCTCTATCTTCTTGTACCGTTTCATAACCGCCAGTAAAGCTTTTATTATAAACCGCTAACGTTACCGCGGCATCATTACTTGGGTAATACTCAAGTGAAACCTCAACGTTATTAGATAAATAAGGCTTCATGTGATTACCGTTAGCTGAACCACTGGTAATTGATTCTGAGTAATTATTATTACAGCTTTCGTCTTCACTTGATGAAGTACAAATGTCGTAGCTTACACCTGCAGACATAGCATTCATTTGAAAACGAGACATAGCTCTATAAAGCGCTGTTTTCAAATACCATTCGTCATTTAGTTGGAATGTTAAGTTTAAGCTTGGTAATACTTCGGTGTAACTTGAATCAAGTGTTACATCTTCAATTTCGCCTGTAGTGTTAATTTCTGTTTTAAACGTACCGTCTTCAGCCGTAGTAATAAAAACTTTATCACCGTAACCGTCAGAGTGCGTTTCAGTTTTAACAACACGTACACCAACATTACCAGTTACCGGGTAATCGCCCCATTGAGTATCAATATCAGCCATGGCATAAATAGCGCTGATTTTTTCTTCTACAATACGATCGGCACCGTCACGTTTATCGTTACGTTCGCCAATATCATAAAAGCTAGTATCGCCGTTATTGCCTGGAATTTGACCTAACATTTGTCCAATAAAACATTTGGCATCGTAGGTAACGAAATCACCAGCACCGCCGCCTTCTTCGTCAAATAAATTATCGTTTTGATGGTTATTAAAACAATTGCTCACAATACCGTCAGTTAAAGCTAAGTAACTGGCAACATTGTTCTCGTCCCAGTTATCATCTTCAGTATCAGTTGAGCCAGTTTTTTGACTGCCATCACTCAAACGTAAAGAAACATCGTTAGTTTGTTCGTCAATTAAGTTTTCTTTTGAGAAACGAACACCAGCTTTAATATTAGCAAAAATATCATGATCGAGCGTATATTCAGCATCAAATTTGAACGCTAAAATTTTATCTTCTCGCTCATCATTCGCACGGCGGTATTCAGCATATGCGCCACCATCAGCACTTAAGAAAGACTGAACATTATTTGGATCAAACACTTCTGAAGCATTGTAACCATCATCACCAACACCATTACGGTCGTTATCTAACCATGTAAGGGTAGGAACGTTGGTATCACGAGCGTCAAACTCGTATTGATAACGGCTTTCTGATTTGAATTTTGAACGATGACGAACTCTATAGCGATATGACTTTGAGTATGAAAAGTCTGCTGCTAGTTTTAAGTTATCTGTTGGGTAATACTCAAAATTAATACCACCACCATCATAGTCGTCTACTTGATTTCTGCTTTCACCTAAAAGTTGAGGCTTAGCTTCACCGGTTGCATAAAGCAAAGTGTGATCTTCAGCGATGATATGATCTGCTAGTTTTCTTCGACGGTTATCAATCCCAAACTCCATACGTTCTTCAGTATATTCCAAACGAGAGTTTTGGTAATCGAAGTTAATATCCCACTGATCATTAGGTTGCCATTGAAAAGTAGCAACAACACTGGTGCGAGAATCTTCATCTTCACCTGTTCGCCAATAAGCATCATTAGGTACGTAGAAAATTGAACTTTGATCAAAGTCTGACAGCTCAGTGTCTTTTCCAAGTTGAGGACTTGAGCCTTGACGACCACTAGAAACCGCTTGGTTACCATCGTCACACTCATTTTCATCTGGCACTATTGTATTACCCGAAGCGTCTTTAAGCGCACAGGCTTGCATTTGAGAACTACCACCGTAGTTTTCTTCAGGATTTGAGTCGTCAGACGAAACAACCCCTAATGTGAAACCCATATTACCAAAGTCTTCGGTTTCCCAGCTTCTAACCGTAGAAATAACAAATTTGTTACCCCATGGATTTACATTTTCGCCATCTACATTGCCGTAATATGAGTTGTAGATACCCGTTGCTTCTACAGTAGTTTCATTTTTACCGTAATCGATAGCACGTAGTGCAGCAACTTCAATAGTTCCAGATGTACCACCTTCAACTAAATCTGCTTGTTGTGATTTATAAATAACAACTTTATCAACTAAATCTGATGGGAATTTTTTAAAGTTTACCGCACGACCTGTACCAGCGTTTGTAATAGTACGACCGTTAAATGTTGCATAACCCCAGTAAGAGCCCAAACCACGAATAGAGACTTCGTTTTGGCTACCTTTTAAACGATGACTTGAGGCGCCTGAAATATTTTCAATAATATCGGCTAAAGATAAACCCGGCAAGTCACCAAAGTCTGCCGCAGCAATAGCGTCAACAATAGCGGCGGTATTTTTTTTCTCATTAAGCGAGCGAGTCATTGTGCCTCGCATGCCGCTAACTTCAATAACTTCAATGTTGCTTTCTTTAGCAACTTCATTTGTGCTTGCTTGTTCTTCAGCGTATACAGGTGCGGCTAACAAGGTAACAAATGCCGAGCTTAACAATGCCGACGTACCTTTAGAATTAAACCTATTTACTCTTAGAACGTTACTAATTTTATTCAATTTCACGTCACTCTCCCCAAGTTCCACTTATTATGTTTTATAGTAGTATTGTTTAAAACGTAAAACCCATTTACCACAATCTGACTCAAATCTAACCAATTAATGATTAGATGTCAATTAACCATCATTACCAAAACAACATAAAAAACAACCCCACTGTTATTACCAATGAGGTGGATGTACGTAATTAACGTTAATATTTAAACCCTTAATCTACAATTTCATTAATTTTGTGAAGAAATTTTTTTGATACGCATTAAATTTTATAATGATTTTTTTATTGTTTAAATATCGTTACAAAAAGTTAATAATCCTTATGATTTTTCTGCGTTATTTCTACGTTATAGGTAAGTACAGTCACTTAATTACTCAATAGTTGCTCTTGTTATGATTAATTTTTAGACCGTAGATGAAGTTTATAAACGAGACAAGTTGATTAACGACATAGTTAACGTAACAACTATAGCAGCAGCTTTGAAAGGAAAGTGTCAGTCACAGCAGGCTCTTGTGCATATTTAGCTATATTCTTGGAGTAAATACACATAGATGTATTACCAAAAGATAAACCAAAACACTCAAACCACATTACCAATATAAGTTACAAAAAAGTAATCGTGCTGATTCTGAATTCACAAATACGATAACGACGACTGATTTGAGCCTCAAAGAGTACGACTAACAGTCAATAGAATGCGATTACTTTGACGTTAAAGTTTATTTACAGTCATAGTACAACTTAATATATAAACCAAGCTTATTTAGCATAACGAATATCAAAAAGATGTTATCGATTAGTTATGCTAATAGCTTGTGAAATATAGGTTTTATATTAGGTCATTTTCCATATATGTAAAGTTGACCTACTCATTTGTGCGGTTGTTAAGAGAAAACTGCGGGATGGATAGTATTTATTTGAGGAGGAAACCTATGCTTGCTGGTAAATCAGCAAGCTTTAGATTATTTCATTTTTTAATGAACACTTAACAAACGCTATATTGATTTTTCATGTAACAATGCTGTTATGTTTTCGCGCTCTGATAACACCATGAGTAAAGCTAAATCGTCTTTTTGTAGTTGTTCTACTACATACTTTGCGCCGGACAATGGGCTGTTAAAAGTAAAAATATTACACTTTTTCATACCATGAGCTAGCGCTGTATCAACAATCAACTGAGGTACTTCCCCTAACTCTCTACCACGTAAATACGGTTGAACTTCAGCAGCAATAATAAAGTCAGGATTCATTTTTAACGCTGTTTTCGTCAAGTTGATGATTTCATTGTCTGTTCGATCACCCGCATGGCTTAACATTAAAAATTTACGCTGTGCTTTTATGTTAGCCGTGGTAACCGCCATGGCCTCCATGCTATGAACATTATGAGCAAAGTCCATAATCACTTGCGCATTATTGACCTTAAACTGATTACCTCTACCGGGGTTGTCTTTACTATTACTGGCAAAAATAGATAATGCTGTTGTAATTGCTTTATCTTCTATACCTAAGCTTTTAGCTAAACCAATAGCCCCCAGCGCATTTTGAATATTGTGTAATGCGGCACCGTTCAGGGTCATTGGAATGTCGTTAACCGCGATAATATTCGACTCTTCATGCTGAAACGAATACACCAATTGTTGATCACGCACAAAACAAACAGCGCCACCTTTTTGTTTGTGCTGCTGCAGTGTTGTATTGTCTTCATGCAAAGAAAACCAGCACTTATTCACCAGTAATTCAGGTGCCAAAGCCACTAAATTTTTATCATCGGCATTAAGTACTAACGTGCCTTTGCTTTGTCCGTCACTGAGTAAACCTTTAGCAACAACAGCTTTCGCTTGAGCCAATGCTGCAACGGTATTAATGCCATATTGGCCTAAGTGATCTTCTGCAATATTGGTGATTAAAGCGGCATCAACATTATCTATCGGTAAACCTCTGCGTAAAATACCACCGCGAGCAACCTCTAAAATGGCTGTTTGAGTATCGGGATGACGCAATAGCATTCTTGCTCCACCAGGGCCTGAATAATCGCCGTGGTCAATAATATTATCACCCACTCGAATAAAATCTGTTGAGGTTACTCCACAACATTGACCTGCTCGCTCAATAATTTGCGACATAATGCGTACACTGGTCGACTTACCATTCGTGCCAGTAACGTAAGCCAGTGGTATCGATTTATATTGTGACCAGTTTATATTTTCTGGCTCAGGTAATGCGCTTATGGGCCAACACTGCGCAGTAGTGCCATAACCCAATGAGAATTCGTCGTCATCAACTAAATAGACAATGTTATGAGCTTTTGATTGTTTAATTAACTCAAGCAGTTTTGGGTTTGCTTCTTCGGCTATTGTTAGTTTTAAGCGTTCAATTGCTACTGCTATTTCTTCTTGGTTCTCAGTGTGAGTTAAT
>TARA_R110000764_G_scaffold71567_1_pt1 | contig 26306 bp, 18 predicted proteins | sample TARA_R110000764 | Tara Oceans TARA_R110000764 (sample SAMEA4398111) | marine metagenome | biome: Polar Biome; feature: [SRF] surface water layer (ENVO:00010504); material: water (ENVO:00002006), including particulate matter (ENVO:01000060) such as... | depth 5 m | reverse complement strand
AGTTCTCTAAGAATAGCGTGGCGACGCCAAAGAAGAATTATACATTATCCGGCAACATAAAATCATCCAAAACTAAAGCATTAAATACTATATCTAGTCCGGGATTAAAAAGTATGTTGGACAATCTATAATGGTAGAAATTATAATAATAATATTAGGAATATTGGTCGTTACCTTAGGGTATACGACCTTTAACCTTCTCCGTAAAAATGAAAAAGCAGAAGATATTATAACCTCCCAATCTACATTTGTAGATAATCTTTCTGAACAAATTGAAGTTTCCCAAAAACGTTTGGATGAAATTGATCAAAAAGGTACATTCAAGGGAGATGATGAAATAGGTTGGTTTTTTAATGAAATAAAAATAATTCAAAACGAACTTTCTCGTTTTAAGTTTGACCAATAATTTATGATTCCTAAAAAAAGAAAAAAAAAGAGTAAAAACTATTTTACTCAAGAGACAGAGGACTATATTGTAAAATATAATAACCAACCTGATTCTAAAATAAGAAGTAAGATATATGAAGCACATATTCATTATCCATTTTTTAAACTTACTCAAAATATAATTCATACTTTTAAGTTTTACCATACAGAGGTTACTGAATTAGAACATTTACAACATGAAATAATAACCTTTTTACTATCAAAAATACATTTATTTGATCCAACAAGAGGGGCAAAAGCATATTCTTATTTTGGTACTATAGTTAAACGTTGGTTAATTTTATATAACACTAAAAATTACAAAAAGAAAATAAATAAGGTAGGGGTAGATGAATTATCTAAAGAAGGTTCATCACATATCTATAGTATGGGAGATGATAGAATTAAAAGTGACTTAGATAAATATGTTGATATTTATGTAGACCATGTATCAGAAAACATATTTGGTTTATTTCCTAAAAAAAATGATGCTAAAATAGCGGATGCAATTTTAGAATTATTTAGAAAAAGAGAAGATTTGGAGGTATTTAATAAAAAAGCGCTTTACATATACATAAGAGAAATGGTAGATGTAAAAACCCCAAAAATTACCAAGATAGCTGATAAACTTCATGATATCTTTAAATCACAGTATATATTTTATTTAGAAAACGGTTATACTAGATTCTAAAACTTTTTTATATCCATATTTATAACAAAATTACATTATGGGAGCATTAGAAAGTGTTGTATTTGGGAAGAAAAAATTCTCTAATATCTTAGAAGAGATATACAACAATCAAAAGAAAAAAGAAAAACAAATCTCAGGTTTAATCTCAGAATTAAAACCCCTTATTAGTGATATAGGGGATGCAACTTTAATTGTCCCCCTTATTAAAGAATATATGGATATTGGCGTCCGTAACGATGAACAATTAATTAAAATGGCTACTATAGTACAACGTGTGCTTAATAATAAAATTAGTGAAGATACCCTGGGGATAACAGAAGAAGAAAAATCAGAATTAATGGCAGAATTGGATAAGCTTAACGATAACTTCGAAGAAAAAAAAGATGAGTAGTGGATTTGGTGGACTTAATCAAGGTCTAAATAATAGTAATAGTAATACTGCAGCGTTAGAATCTATTAATGAACTTAAATCATTAGTAACTTCTGTTAGGGTTGTTGACATTGTTTTAGATGAAAAACACCCTGAATATAATAATGTTGGGGGTTGGAATGGTATGGGGACTATATTTTTTGAACAGGTAGGCAAACCTGGTACTAAATTTCAAAATTTTCAAAAGGCTACACCTTTAATACCTAATATTAACCAATATCCTATACCAAATGAGTTAGTTCTTTGCTTTAGATTACCAAACAGAGAGGTTGCTTCATTAAATGATGACTTTCAATTTTATTATTTAAACCCTATTTCAATTTGGAATCACCCTCACCATAATGCATACCCTGCTGCTAGAGAAACAGCAAACCCTATTAAGGGTCAATCTAAAAATTATTCTCAAATAGAATCAGGGCAAATTAATCAAGCACCATTAGAACAAACTTCAATTCAACTCAACCCTATAAGTAATAATGGTACATTTGTTGAAAAAAGTAATATTCAACCCCTACTACCTTTTTCAGGAGATGTTATTACCCAAGGAAGATATGGTAATTCAATACGTTTGGGTAGTACCGCTATTACAGATAGTAGTCTTACAAATAATTGGTCTTCCACAGGAAAAAACGGTGATCCTATAGTTATTTTAAGAAATGGAGTTGATGTAAATTCTACTACATTAGGTTATATACCAACTACCGAAAATATTAATAGAGATTTTTCATCTATATATCTAACTTCAACTCAAACTTTACCCTTAGTTAATAGTATAGAAAATTATAAAGCATTTAAAAATCCACCAATACTTCAAAGACTTTTTAACAAACCCCAAATTGCCCTAAACTCAGGAAGAATAATATTTAATACAACATCAAATGATATTATTTTAACTTCAAAACAAAAAATTGCTTTATCCGCTGAGGATACTATTGGGGTAACATCTAAAAAAGAGTTTGTAGTAGATGCCAATAATATTAAATTAGGAAGTAGATTTGCTAACCAACCTATAATTTTAGGTGCTGATTTTATGGATCAATTTGAACAATTATTAATATCAATAAAAAATTTAAGCTCTACATTAGAAAATTTACAAGATTGGCCTGGAGGAATACCAGTACCAAGTCCTATTGTACCTCCTATGGCAACTGCAACTAAAGCAGTAATTGAAGAAATATTAAATTTGGTAACAGATGAAAAATCTCCTTTATTATCCTCTAAATCTCGAGTAGAATAATGAAAATTATATCACAATATATATTATCTAATAATTATACCGTTGCTATACAAACAAACGGTATCCAAAACCAGGCGGTATTAAGAGACTCCGTTGGTTTTTCTATACAAATAGGTCCAAAAAATTTTGGGGCAACTGAAACTCAACTAGTTAATCAAATAATAACAGATTATCAACCTAAAGGATTAAAAAATGATAATAATAATTGGTCTGTTACTCCTACAATAGTTGAAAAAGTAGGAGCAGAACCCGAAATCCCACCAATTATTAAGTTATATACTGTAGAAGGAAGAATTGCTAATAAAAATACTCAAGAACCTATACAGGGGATAAAAGTTTACATTTCTTCAAGTTTGCCTGAAACAGAAAAAAATTATGGGGGATACGCTATAGACCCTAATTCTACTGCTACTTACGAGCAAGGATATGAAACAAAATCAGATGTAGATGGTATTTGGGAATTAACCTTTAAAATACAAACAGAAGAAGTTACACCTGATGTGTTTAGTGTACTTAAAACCCCAGATATAATATTTGAAAGTGAGGATATGCTTTTTGGTGAAGAAAAAAGAAAACCTTATGCTGGGGATAATGATATAAAAACAGTAAAATCTAGTTTGGATATAATCCAAATGAAACCCTTTATCCCCGATTTAAAAAAACAAACAACTAAATTAAAAAATATTGCGGGTGATGAAATTGATAAATTAAAAAATTTAATTCCTAAAGACCCAATGCAAGCCTTACAAAAGGCAGTAGGAAAAAAAATACAAGATATTATTAGAAAATTTATTCCTTTAATTATAGGAATGATTGCTAAATTTGGAATTAGTAAACTAACAGAAGCTTTAAGAAATGGGTTTAAAAAATTCGATAAAAAGAATTGTCCTAGTCCTGAAGAATTAAAAAAATTAATTAGAAAAAGAAACAAAATTGTTAGAATATTAAATGCCATATATAAATTTGTAGATGCCTTGGTAAAGGCCGCAGGACTTGTTTTAACATTAATTCAACTATTTAAGTTAGTAAAAAGTATAGTAGTAAATTTACCAATACCTCAAGCAACGGGATTACCACCAGCAAAAGATGGTGGGGGTTTAGCATTTTCTCAACCTATGAGCGCTACACTAAAAAATTCAGATGCTATAGGTAAATTTGAACAAATAATTCAAAAGTATGAATTTTTAACTATTATGGTATTAGCTATTTTAACTGTATTAAGAGCAGTTTTAAAAATGGCTATTGATTTACTTAAAGGTTTAGATGGGATGATAGAAACTTGTGCTAATGAATTTTTAAAAAATGAAGAAATAACATTAGAAGAAATTAACGCTGATTTATTGGAATCACTAGTAGAAGAAGAGGAGGTACAATTAGACCCATTTTTAAATGGTTTTGAATTATCTGTTGTACCTATCCCAAACACTGGAACAGGTTCTGTAAATCGTAGACAGGCAATAGCCAAAAATAAAGATAATGTTATATTATTAAGAGGAGAACCTTCATTTAGTGCAAGTGATCAAATTTTAATAGATGAACTTAAATTTTATATAACACAAAATAATTTAAAAGCTAACTAATTTAATATTTATAATAAATCAATAATACATGAAACTAAGTCAATTAAAAACTATTGTAAAAGAGGCCGTAAAAGAGGCTATACAAGAGGAGATGAAAGACATCCTTATGGAAGCTGTACGTTCTCCTAAAGCTACTGTTTACGAAAATAGTATGGGTGTACCCAATACAGATGTAGCAGCACCAGGTCCAATGAATCCTGTAGCACAACAACCTATGCCCGAAGATAACAGAATGGCTATGAGAGAAAATATCCAAAATGTATTAGGTGGAATGATGCCTGGAGTAAATGGAACAATATCCGCTAATACTAATAGCATGCCTTTACAAGTAAATAGTAAGGTTGATACAACAAGCCCAAATGGTAGTTTACCTGAAGGGAATGTATCGATGGATCAAATAATGAATTTAATGAATAGTAAAGTGTAATTATGGCTATAAATGCTAGACAAATATACCCTAATGATTTAGACCCTAGTCGAGCTATTGGGGTTAACTTACCATTTAATGGAGAGTCGGTGTTTACTCCAAATTACCAAACTAGAGATGCTATTAAAAATAATTTAGTTAATTATCTTCTAACAAACCCAGGTGAAAGATTTGAAAATCCAACTTTTGGAGGGGGTTTAAGAAGATTTATATTTTCTCAAATAGAAAATAATAATTTAGACTTTATTAAAAATGATATCCAACTAAAAATTAACCAAAACTTTAGTAATATAACTTTACAATCCATAGATATATTACGTCAAGAAGATAACAATACTATTATAGTAAAAATAAATTATAGTATACCCAATACAAATATAAATGATGAATTGGTATTAAATTTTAACTAATGGCAACAAATATAATAAGAAGAAATGTAAGTTATTTAAATAGGGATTTTAATGAGATTAGAAATAGACTAATAAACTATTCTAAATCCTATTTCCCTAACACATATACTGATTTTTCCCCAACATCCCCAGGTATGATGTTTATGGAACAAATAGCATATGCGGGAGATGTTCTTTCTTTTTATTTAGATAACCAAGTACAAGAAACATACCTACAATATACTAGACAAAGTAACAATCTATTTGAAATGGCTTATATGTTTGGTTATAAACCTAAAATTACAGGACTAGCTAGTACTGATATAGATTTTTATCAACAACTTCCTGCTAAAATTGTTAATGGTCAAGCTATACCAGATTATGATTATGCTTTATATATACCCCAAAATACAACAGTATCAGCAAGAAAAGGAGCTAATTTTATTATTGAAGACCCTGTAGACTTTACAGTATCAGGATCACAAGATCCAACTTCAATTACTATAGCGCAAGTATCAGGAGGTGAACCTCAATATTATTTATTAAGAAAATCAAGAAGAGCCCTATCTGGGAATATATTTACAAAAACTTTTAATGTAGGGGCATATGAAGAATTCCCAACATTAGAAATTGATGGTGATACTATAGCAGAAATAATAGACATAACTGACTCTGAAGGAAATAAATACTATGAAGTGGATTATTTAGCACAAGAATTAGTTTTTCTTAATATTAAAAATACTAATATAAATGATCCAAATAATTACCAAAAAGCAGGAGAAGTTCCATATATATTAAATACACTAAAAACACAATATAGATTTATAACTAGGTACCTAAATCAAACTACTTTACAAATCCAATTTGGTTCTGGTAACCCTGAGGATACAACAGAAGATATTATTCCTAACCCTGATAACGTAGGTTTAGGATTACCTTTTAAAAAAGATAAACTAACAACTGCTTATTCACCAACTAATTTCATATTTACAAATACTTATGGGGTAGCACCAAGTAATACTTCCTTAACTGTAAGATATCTAGCAGGTGGAGGAGTTGGATCAAATGTAGAAGCTAATACTTTAATTACACCTTCAACTCCTGGGGTTAGATTTCTTAAAAATAATTTAAATACTAACACTGCAAATTATATTTTTAATTCCATAGCATCTAATAACCCATTAGCAGCAACTGGGGGAAGTAACGGAGATACAACGACTGAAATACGACAAAATACTTTGGCACAATCAAATACTCAATTACGAGCAGTAACGGCTGATGATTATTTAATTAGAGCTTTAAGTATGCCTGGAAAATATGGTGATATAGCAAAAGCATTTATTACAAAACCTTCTGCAACAAATCTAGACAATTCTATATTAGATTTATATATCCTTGCTTATGATCAAAGACGTAAACTTACTAAGTCAAGTACTCCTTTAAAACAAAATATAAAAACTTATATAAATAATTATAAAACTATAGGTGATAATATTAATATTAAAGATGCATTTATTATTAATATTGGGTGTGAATTTGAAATAGTTTCTAGACCTGATGTTAATAATAATGTAGTATTAGAAAACTGTATATTTAGCTTAAAACAATTTTTCCTAATAGATAGGTTTCAAATCAATTCTCCAATAATGTTAAGAGATATTCAAGTTTTATTAGATAGCATAGATGGTGTACAATCTGTTAAAAGTGTAAAAATAACAAATAAAGTAGGAGAAAATCTAGGATATTCTCAATATGCTTATGATATAGAAGGTGCTACTCAAAATCAAATAATTTACCCTTCTTTAGATCCTATGGTTTTTGAGATAAAATTCCCTAATCAAGATATAAAAGGAAGAGTAGTAAACTTATAATTATGGCAGTATACAAATTATTCCCAATTAAAGATTCAACAGTATATTCTGGTTATCCTGTTATGAATACGGGGTTAGATGAATTATTAGAAGTAAATAGTGAATTTCCTATTACATTAACTCCTAGCCCAAGAGTAGCTAGAAGCTTAATTCAATTTGACCAATCAGAAATAGATAAAGTTTTTGATACTAAAATATTAAAATCAAATTGGTCTTCTAGTTTAAAAACATTCATATCAGTAGCAGAGGGAGTTACTCAAACTTCTACTATATATTGTTACCCATTAACAGGTTCATGGATTAATGGAACAGGACAATATTTAGACTCACCACAAACTACAAATGGAGTTAGTTGGGATTTTACCCAAAATTCAGGCTCAGGTGTCTGGGATGTTGACACTTCAAGAACTTATGTTACTAGTTCATACCCGGATGCATCACAAAGAGGAGGTGGAACATGGTATACGGGATCAGATAATCCTAATGTTACATCTGTAGAAAAATCACAAACTTTTTCTCAAAGATCTACAAAAGATTTAAATATTAATATCACAGACCATGTTAGTTTATGGTATTCATCTTCTAAAAACTTAGATACTTCATATGTAGGTGTAAAAAATGAAGGGCTTATTTTAAAATGGTCTGATACATTAGAATTTACGGCAAATAGATCAGTACAACCTATAATGAAATTTTATTCGGTTGATACTAATACTATATACCCCCCAACTTTAGACTTAAAATGGGAAGATGTTAGTTATAATACTTCTTTAACAGAGATATCAACTATTGATTTATTTATTGGGTTAGATTCTAACCCTGGAGTATTTAGAACAGACAGTATAAATAGATTTAGATTAAACGTGCGTCCCGAATTTCCAGTTCGTACATTTCAAACAGCATCTGTATACACTACTAACTACGCATTACCAACAGCATCTTATTATGCTATAAAAGATTTAGATACTAATGAGTTTGTAGTAGATTTTGATACAGAATTTACAAAAATTAGTTGTGATAACAATAGTAATTATTTTGATATCTATATGAATGGTTTACAACCCGAGAGATATTATAAATTATTAATTAAAACTACAATTAATAGTAGTGTGATAGTTAAAGATGAAGATTATTACTTTAAGGTAATTAATGGATAATGGCGGAAGATAAAAAAAGAATAGATTTAAGAAAAGATGTTTTTGATAAAGCAGAATACATCAAAACTATTGACACCAGATTTACTGAATTTGGGGTTAAGTCTATTGCTGAACAAGTTCAAGATGAAACTAGTGTTGAAGAATTTTTTCAATATTATAATGAATTATTTTATGAAATACCAGCAGAAGGTGAAACTAATTCTCATAGATATTTAGTAATTCAAAGTGGGGAATATATAAATTTTGATGAAAATTTAGATGAAATAGAAGCTTTAAGAGAAGAAATAGCTAGATTAAGAACAGATCTTTTAGAGTTACAAATTAAAAACATTGAATTAGAAACAGGAGCAAGTTTAAACATTGACGCCTCAGCATTAAAAGACCAAATAAATGGTTTAGGGTCTAACATAGATGCTAATAATGCTTCATTAGTACAGGCACAAGAGAAAGCAAAACTAGCAAGTGAAGAAGCTTTTAAAGCACAAGATAATAGCGTAAACACTACAGGAGTAGGATATTTTTAATACAATATATGGAAGAAAATGATATTTTAATACAGAATTTAGAACCTAATAGCTTTGAAATCCAAAATTATTCTTCTGCTGACGATAATTTAATTTTAAATACAGAATTAGATACCAATTGGTCTAGTTCTGGGGATTATATAGAATATTACATATATGATTCTAATGAGACCTTAGTTTACCCAGATGAAAACCCAATCCCATTAGATAATTTTAGTATTTTAAAGGGAGATGTATTTGTAAATCCATCTGAAGATTTAGACTATTTAGGCTTTAATGAAGGTGCATGGATTATTAATTATAATTTCTATAGAAAGAGATTAAACTCCGATATCCAAAACAAATACTACATACGAGAAATATCTTCGGATAGAACAGAGCTAAAATTAGACAGTAATGTTATTTCAAATGAAGATATGATATCTTCAACAAATAACTTTGAAGCATATAGAAAAGATTCTGTTTATTTTACTGATTTTCTTTTAAATTTTGGTAGTAATGAACAAGTTATAGCTAATAATATTAAGTTAGATCAAACAACCTTAAATGATCCCTTAATATTAATTAAATTATATGAACCCCTTCCTTCTACTTTTGATGTAAAGGATGAATTATGGGTAGTAGAAAAATTATCTGATTCTTTAGCTTTTAAAGTAACTTTTCCATTTACAATAGAAGAACAGACATTCCAAAACCAAATCCAAGGTCCAAATCTTAGTTTAAATATTAAAAACCAAGTAGGAGCATCGGGTCAATTTGAAACTTACAATACTTTATTAAATACAAATTCAACAAGTTCATTTAACCAAATACAAAGTATATTAAATGAAAATAATATTCAAATTAATGTTAATTATGAAAAATATAGTGAATATGTACAATTTAGCTCAGCTCAAACCCGTTTAGAAAATTTTGCTTATAAAGCAGGAAGAATAGAACATTTTACTAATCAAATTAATGCCCTTTCGAGTCAAATCCAAAGTGGTACTACTAAGACATCTGCCTATAGTTCAAGTAAAGCTGTATATGAAAGAGATATTAAGGATCTTATAACTAATTTTGATGGTTATGACTACTTCCTTTACTATAATAGTGGGTCAAAAGATACATGGCCTAAACAAACCACAACTTTACCTTATATTTTATATCCTACGGGAAGTACAGAAGTTCTTACATGGTTAGGAAGTACAAACACAGGAAACGCATATTATGGAGGGCAAGCCCTTTCTGCATCAGAATTTGATGAAAATAATAATGATAGATTATATAATACAATCCCTGAATATTTAAGAGATGATCCTGCAAACGACCCATATAAATTGTTTGTAGATATGGCTGGTCAATATTATGATGATGTGTGGGTTCATACTAAAGATATAACTAATAAATTCTCAACTGATAATCGTTTAGATTATGGTATTTCTAAAGATTTAGTAGAAGTAGCACTTAGAGATTTTGGTGTTAAATTATATTCTAATAATTTTAACAATAATAATATTTTTACCTCTTTATTAGGAGTTACACCATCAGGAAGTTATTTCCCATTTCCGGAAATGACTAATAGTTTACCAACACCTTCTGGGTTTGAGTACGTAAATACTGAAATATCTAGTTCGAATGACCCAATATCATTAGATGGGGTTAATAAGCGTTTATATAAACGTCTTTACCATAACTTACCTTATCTTTTTAAAACAAAAGGTACAATAGCTGGGTTAGAAGCAATACTTTCTATATATGGTATACCAGATACTATTCTAAGAGTAAATGAGTTTGGAGGTAAAGATCGAGTAAATTCACAAGATTGGGATTTACAACAAAGGGTATTTAATTATAAATTTGATACTGATGGAAAATATATTATAAGTTCCTCATTTGATTCTAATTCAAATTTTGGGGGTTCAAGCCCAAATACAGTACAATTTAGATTTAAAACTGATGGTATTCCTACAAATTTTTCTCAATCTCTTTATGAATTAAATAAAAAATCAGCATTAGTATTAGAATACACAGGATCAGGGTTAACTAGTGGTTCATACTCAGGTTCAATATCCTCCCCTTATAACAAATATGGTACTTTAAAATTTATACCTGATCTTAATAATTTAAATATTAGTTCAAGTTTATATTTTCCATTTTTTGATGGGGATTGGTGGTCTGTCCAAACAACAGTAGAATCATCAAATACAGCTACTTTAACTGCTGCTAATCAAATTAATAAAAAATTAGGATTTAGTGGGTCTTCAATATCAACTGGGTTTGATAGTTCTTATTATTTTAGTGCCCCTAAAATAGTATTTCCATCAGATGGTGATATAGGGATAGGAACAAAAACATACAAAGCATTTTCAGGATCTTTCCAAGAAATAAGGTATTATAATAGTAAAATTAAAAACGATGTGTTTTATGATTATACTATGAATCCTTACTCTTTTGAAGGAAATACTATTAACTCTGCTCCCGATGAGCTATTTTTTAGAGCGGATTTAGGTACTTTATTAAATACTGGTAGTACAACATCAGTCCATCCAAAAATAACAGGGTCATCTACTTTTATGACTTCTTCATTTTCTTTGGGTAGTGATTTTTATATTAGTTCTTCTAATTTTTCAATCAATAGAGAATTAATACATCAAGATCAAGTAATAGGTGGTATAAAAAATAGAATAACAGATAAAATAACTACAAACGAAGCTATACTACCAGAAGGTAATACTTTATCATCAATTAGGTCAATACAACAAACTTCATTTTTAAGCTCTAGTTATACTCCTGATATAGATTATTTAGAAATAGCATTTTCACCTCAAAACCAAATTAATGATGATATTAATGCTCAAATGGGGTATTTTAACATAGGTGAATACATAGGAGATCCTAGGCATATATCTCAATCGGGCCGTAGTTATCCCGATTTAGATACGTTAAGAGACGCGTATTTTCAAAAATATATGGCGAGCTATGACCTAGTAGACTTTGTAAGGTTAATAAAATTCTTTGATAATTCTTTATTTAAGATGATTAAAGACTATACTCCGGCTAGATCAACTTTATCATCTGGGGTAGTAGTAAAACAACATTTACTAGAAAGAAATAGACAACGCCCTCCACAAGTATCTAGTTTAAACGCAACATACTCAGGCACTCTAAAACCACAAGTAAGAGATTATAGTACGGGGTCAGGGGATACAGGAGCGTACGAGTATTATGGAGGTTCATCTATATATAGATTTAGTGGTGGTACTGGAGGGTCATTAGAAGCCTTTAATGGTTTACAAACTTCCCCATCAGCTTCTGCTTATGGTTTAACTAATAAATTTGGTTTAACTCAAAGTTTTTTAGAACAAAAAGAAGGAAAGCTAGGACAATCTGTAGAACTTATATGGAATCAAGATGAATTTTATAATGGTGAATTTAGTGGATCTAACATAACAGTAGTTACTCAATCTATAAGTCCTGGGTGTATGCCTTATCATAAAACACCCGATGATCCTGTTAGATATTATCCTTTATTCTTTTCTGATTCATTAGATGATGCATTCTTTGGTACAACAACTTTAGAATTTTGGCAAGATAATAGAAATGAACCTTTACCGGGATATGCTTGGTTATTTGTAGACAGAAACCCTTCTACAGGGCTTGATGAGGTAGTAAAAATTAAATTAGCTGAAAAGGATTTTGATGGAAATGAAGTTAGAGACTATTTAATAGGGGTAGAATATGTACAATTTATATTCCCTGAAGGGTTTAAAAAATATTTTGTAGAAGGTACTATTATCAACTCTAATTCAGCAGTATTAAATATAGATACTACTAAAGGGGATTATTTATTTGCTTCTTCTTCTAATGGAGGTACAGAAAATTGGAGTTTAAAAGTTTCAGGTAATATATCATCCTCAGCTAACCCCGATGTTGCTGGATTTGATGTTAATTCACAAAATTATTTCCACGCCCAATCTAATCAACAATTACAACCTATAAGATTTTATAATGATGTATATCAAGATGCTTTAGGGTTATTTGATACAGGCTCAATAGATTATTTAACAACTACTTTAAATAATAATGATGAAGCATACGATTGGGGAGTTTATACAATACCAAGAACATCAAATGTTCCATGGGTACTATCAGCTTCTATAGCTTATAGTGCATCTGGTGGTGGTGTAATATCATCTCCAATTATAACGCAAGGTACATACCATTCGGGTAGTGCCAATAACTCAACTCTTACACAAGTATCACCTACTAGTGGCCTAAGTTCCGGTTTAGCAAGTTATACTCTCCAACCTGGGTTTATAGAAACTGCAAGTATTTCATTGCCTCCTGTATCTACTAATTTAGATCCATCATTTTTTAATAATAATACTGCAACTTTTGCTTTTGGTGATCAAATTCATCCATATAGAAGAACTTATACATTTATAACTGATTTTGCTGGTTTTGGGGACATTTCAGACACAGTTGCATTTAATAATTTAGACATTTCTTTAGCTACACAGGTAAAAATAATGTTATATCCCATTGGTGCTTATGGTAATTATAATGGAAGTGCAGTACTATACAGAGACGCTACCACAATTAATTTCTTTGACCCTACTACAGACAGTAATAGGATTACAATATCAAATGCTATAACTCAGAACGCAAATATAGATGGTGGAATTCAAGGATTTGGGACAGGGTATCTATATATGGTTAAAACATTTAATCAAGGTGGTGCTGTTCAATTTGGTACTAATTTCTCTGACAATGATACTATAAAAGTTTTACCAAATACTCTTAGTGATGCCTCTGGTCATCCTTTAATATCACAAGCAGCTACTGCATCTTTTAATTTTACTTTTGATGAGTTTAAAATAGGTGGTCAAGTACCATCACCACAACCTAGACTTAATAATAAGTTCGCCCAACAGGCTGGTGGGACAGGACAACCATCAGGTATTTCTGTCCCCAATTTTGATGCTGATGCCCTTGAAAATTTTACTACATTTGATATTGAAAATGGAGTAGGAGTAATGACTATTGATTGTCAAGGGATGCTTGACCATATAAGTGATCTTAATTATGTTATAGAGTCTTTTCAGATAATGAATAATTTTCAAGTATCTTCTAACCAACATATCCCTGGTATACCACTATCTTCTACCTCTAACTTCAATAATCAAGTAGGAGTAAAATTTGCTGTTGTTCCTGTAGGTGATCCTATGCCAGACGCAATAATTGGAAATTTTATACCGGGTACTTTAAGGAATTTTAATACAAATACCGGAACACAATCACATTTTGTTCAAGATGCTCCTTTTAGTATTGGAGACACTCTTCAGCAAATCCAACAAACTGGAGTAAATAAAGAAATTAAAATAGCTTTATGTTTTAGAGGATTTGATCAAATTTTTAAATATTGGCTTCCGAGTTGGAATTGTAGATTAATATTTAATGAGTCAATACCAAACACATCTAACTCAAACACTAACTACTACCAAAATGGATTTATGGGATTCACCAACTTTGATTTCGACTTGGGATTTGATATTGGAACGGAACTAGTTGTAATACCTTTATTTGATGTTACACAAGGTGCAAATAATGATAATGGTCAAATACAATTCCCACCAGCAAAATCGGGTCTGCAATTAAATGGGAATATACAACAAAGATTATGGGTAACAGGGTCTGAACACCACCCAAGACAATTAATAACATCCTCATTATTTCTAAATAATGTAGAAATTACTCCTGGGTCAACAGTAACATTCCCAGATAGTCCAATAATAATGGGTCAAAGATTAGATCAATATACTGAGGATAGATATAGTGTTACAGGATCTGGTGTGGATACTGCTACTTTTGAATATACAGATGCCGGTACTAATACAACTTTTACAAAAAATATAGCATCAACAGCTAAAATGGTGGTTAGTGTTAGAAATGGGGGAACACTCCCAACCCAAACATCTGGTGGTGGGAGTATTGGAGTTAACTTAAATAAAACTAATGTTTTATATCCTACCATTAATACAACTGGTAGTATGTATTTTATTGAAACTTTTATTTCTGGTTGTAGATATCCTAATGTGGGTGGAACAGATGCTTCCTTTTTTGAAGAAAGAATTACACGACTCCAACCAGAATTTGATGTTAACAACCCATCATTAATAATAACTAATTCAATTGGTTCAACCGAAGCAGGATATAGATTTACAGGCTCTTTACAAATATATAAAGGAAGTGCGGATGACAAAAGTAATATAGGAGTTCCTATATTATCGAGAAATTTTATTGTAAAAGATGAATTTGATGTTAGAAATATAGAAATTAGTGGTTCATTTATATCTAATTTTAGATATAATGATGCTTTTAGAATAGCAATAAATGCAGAAAAAAATCTTGGATCCTATCTAGATATTACAGAATATACAATGAGTATATTCCCATCAGAATCTAAATTTGCTAGTATAGTAGATGATCCTACTTTTTACGGTACTGCTTTATATGGAAGTGGGGAAGTATTTGGAGGAACCACAGCAGTTTTAAATCCGGGGTATGGTGTATACTCAGTCCCAATTTTAACAGAATTAATAGTTCCTAATTTTTATGCTGGAAATACTTTACCTTTTGCCTTAGCTTTAGATTGTCAACCTTTAATTAATAACTTTAATCTTCAAAGACAAAGTACATTTTTAATGGATGTTGATTATAATAATTCTTTTGGTGTATTTAAACCTGTAAATCTTCAACAAATAATATCGGGTAGTGCTCAAAGAGCTACAGTTCCCGATTCTAACTATACTCAACATACTTGGACAGATATAAGATATCAGGGATCTAAAGCTCAATCTGAGTTTTTAAATGTATGGTCTCCTAGTGATTTTGGAACTTATGGCCAACTACCAGTAATAGAATTAAGAAATGCATATTTTGGATATTTTAGTTCATTTAAAGATCCTTACCCTTTAAGAAATGATGTTACTAGAATGAATTTATCATATTTAATAGATGGTCAAGGAAATGCTTTACCTCCTTCATTACAAGGAATAGCTGCAGATATTGTACAAAAAATATTTCCAGTAGCACAAACAACTAAATTATCAATAGATATAGAAGCTGCTGAACAAGTATTAGAGGAAATAAATCAGGAACATTCAATATTAACAGTTGGTTCTTACCCTGTACCTATTTTATATTCCCAAACAAGTAGTAGAGGATACTCTAATAAAATAGCATTCTCAGGATCTGGACGTCTTAGTTTATATGATAACCCAGGAACTGGTTTTAATGATTATTCATTTATGGTAGAAGGAACATCTTCTGGAACTAATGATAGTGGTAGAAATATAAGTTTATATTTAAACCCCTCAGCAAATATAGTATCAAGTTCATACGCAGAACGAGCATATGATCTTTCAATAGCACCAAATGGAACTACTATCCCAGAAGGAGCTATTACATTTATGAGTGAAAGTTACGTCTCAGCAGGTCAAGATACTTCACAAATGCAATACTTAGACTTACAATTTTCACTTCCAACAACTTATATATCATCTGCAGATTATTTTAGAAAAGGAAATTGGAAAAGAAAAACAAAAAGAAGAGAATATACCGAATTTAAAACAGCTTTATCTCTAGAATATTATTCTTTAAATAGTGCTGGGACTGGATATAATAAGAAAAATATACCTTTTATAGCTACAGACGTACAATTAAAAGTATGGAAAGGAGCAACTCAATTTGATGCAGGATCAGTAGTTGATTCAGTAGTTTTTATAAAATCTCAATCATCAAATACTCGAAAAGGTGGGTGGGGAAGTAAAAGCAATTCAAGAAGTCGTAAACAAGCATCTGGGATAAGTTTAGATAGAAACCTTCAACTTAATATGCATGTAGATGAAGATGCACTAGGTGCAGTATTAAGTGCCCGAGGACTTGGAAGTGATGGTATTACAGGATTAGAATGGGTTTTTATTGCAAATTCCGGAGAAAACCTATACGAAAGAGACAGTTATTTAAGGTGGAAAATTACAGGAGATATGCTACCAGGTAATGATGGTAATAATACTATAAACCCAGCAACGTTCCCTGGACCTAAATATGCAACTAAATTTACATTGATAGGATCTAAAACTCATTTATTAGCAACAGAAAATATAGCTTCTACTCCATTTTGGGTATTTGCAAGTGATTTACCTAGTTCAGCAGTTCCTTCTACAGATACTTCAACTAGGTATATATATATGTCTTCGAGTTTAATAAATGAAGCGTATGGGGATACATGGAAACAAGGAGAACTACCTTATATCCCAGGTCCTTATGAAGGTTTTCCTGGTAATATGGAACCTAGTTCAACTAAAATAGGACCTGTCTATTCAAATTTAAATTTTAAAGAACAAGATGAAATCAGATTTGGTAATAATGAAAATTATTCATATAAAATTACAAAAGTTTGGGCGCCACAAGAAAATATAATGGGTGATGATATAGGACGTATTAAATTAGAATTAGATGCACAAATACCTCAGGCAACAACACTTAATAAAGATTTCTTTTTAGTAAGAAGAAATATAGCAAGTGCTAATAGCGTAATTCTAGATTTAGAATATCCATATGATTTAGCAACCATATCAGCTTCATATGTTGAAACACAAGAACGTACTGGTAAATTACTTAGAACTAAAGATGCTTTATTAGGATCAGTTACAACACAACCCATTAATGGAAATCCAATATCCTATACTAATGTTACTTTAGGTGTTACTTCAAATAGTGGAACTGGAACGGGTGCAAAAGCAACTATGATAATAACCCAAACAGGTGGTGTAGGTACATCCGAGGTTAGTTATATTGAAATAACTGATCCTGGGTCTGGATATTCAATAAATGATGTGTTAAGTATTGATAATATTGGAGGAAGTATTGGTAGAATAACATTAACCGCTTTAAATATAGGACAAAAAACAATACTTACACAAGATAACATACCAGCAGAATTCAGTGCCGCAGGAATTATGTTCCCAGAGTTTCCATCAAACCAAATAGAAACCAGCGCATCTATAATAATAAATGATTTAATTAGTAAAGGAGTAATAAATAATTAAAAGAATATATATTTATAACATATAATAACAATTTATATAATAATACAAAATGGGATATTTAAACAATTCAGTAATAACAGTTGATGCTATTCTTACCAAAAAAGGAAGAGAATTATTAGCAAAAAATGATGGTTCTTTTAGAATCACACAATTTGCATTAGCCGATGATGAAATAGATTATACACTGTATAATCCAAACCACCCCTCAGGTTCTGCATATTATGGAGAGGCAATAGAAAACATGCCTTTATTAGAAGCATTTCCAGATGAGCAACAAATAATGAAATACAAGTTAACTACTTTACCTCGTGGTACTGCTAGATTACCTGTACTTGATTTAGGTTATGCATCTATTAACTTGAGACAAGGAGCTCAATTAGCAATAACACCTCAAACTTTAAATTATTTAGGAAATTCACAAACCTTTGAATCTAGTGGTTATACTGCTACAGTAGGAGATGTACGTTTATTTTCTCAATTTCAAGGACAAGGAGTTAATACAGAAGCTGCACAATCTTCAAATGCAACTGCTACAACAACAATAGGAACAAATATATCTACAACTGTAACAGGAACACAAATTAATATGACTGCTACAACTGTAAATACTTTATTTGGTACACAAACACAACTTAAAACAACCTTAACCGTAACAGGTTTAGATAGTGGAGCTAGAATAACAATTCCAGTAACAATAACACAAAACCGTTTAAAATAATATTATATGGGATTTAAAAGATTCGATCCAGAAGATTTTGTAGTAAGTGCAGATACAGTTACATCAACTGTATGGTCAGGTTTTCAACCTACACTAAATACTTATTTTACATCTTCTGTACAAAAAGAAGGAACATCAGGTCCTTATTACTTAAATGTATTCCAAACATCATCAGTAGCTGCTGGATCCGAAATACAATTTGCAATAGCCTTTGGAGATAAAACAGGAAGAGGTGCTGTACAATTTGATAGTGGAGTCCCTCAATTAACACCCTCAAGAGTTAATTATGGACAATATAGAACTTTAGTATTAGAAGATGAAAATGCTGATTTTGTATATGGTTTAAATTTTTCTGGAAGTTACTTTTATGCTTTAAATGTTGAGAGAGCAAGATATAAAGAATCATTATTTCCTGGAACTTTTAATTTAGTACTATCTAGTAGTAATAACCAATTAAATTCAATCCAATTAACTGATAATTCAAACGAAGTAACCATTCCACAATTTTTCGGTACAATGAGAGCTTATCAAGTAATTAGTGGCTCATTTGGAACAGCATGGAGAGGAAATGGTAATTCGTATAGTGGTTCTTATGGTTTATTCTTACCAGATATTTCTACTATATTATTAAATGGTTCAGCTTTAGATGATGATAGCACCCCAGGTACTACGGGACAAAATGATGGTGGTGGAATTAATCTTAAAACAACCCTTACAAACGATTTTAATGGTGATAATTCTACAAAACTTTATAACCATATTTCAGGATCAAGTGGAGATGGAAATGGTAGAATTTTTCAATTAAATTCTCAAGAAACTATTACATCAGATTTTGTATTTGTTAGAACAAGAAATTCTGAATTTAATTATTCAGAAAATCCATCATTTATATCAGGTTCAACTGGTGAAGTAATTTATAATTATTTTATTGACAACCCACAAACCTTTCCAACATCCGTAGGAATGTATAATGACGCAAATGAATTATTAGCTGTGGCTAAATTATCAAAACCCATAACTAAAGATTTTACAAAAGAAGCTCTTATTAGAATTAAATTAGATTTTTAAAAATGGAATGGCAGCTTTTAAACAATTCAACTCAGAAGATATAGTAATTTCCCCCTTAGAAGTAAACAAAAGTTTTACTTTTAAGGGTAATGAATTAACAGGTTCTGATGTTGTAATATCAAGATATTTAGGTAAAAATAAAAATTTTCTAACAGATAGACAATTAACAGGTATTTCTTCATCATTAGGAGATTTTAGAGAATATCAGGTTACAGTATATAATTCTATAAAACAACTTTATTATAGTAATTATATATCAGGAAGTGGAGGAGAAACATCACCAGTTAATAACCATAAGGTTAATTTGGATAATACAATCTCCCCACCACGGAAAGCTTCTCAAACATATCAACCTAGTTATTATAATTACCCACAGACTGATTTAAATCCTTATAAGTATTTTCCTACAAGTTCAGGGGAAACTATTGGGGTTTTAGCTATTCCTAAAAATTTATTTGGGGATTATATTCAACCTAATTCTATTAAAATTACTACTGAAAGTGGTAGTTATATAGATGATGGGGAAGGAAGATTAAAAAGGATTAACCCTACTTTAAATAATGAAACTTTTGTAGGTAATATTATTTACCAACATGGAATGATAATATTAACCGGGGGAACAAGAAAAGAATATATTGGTGAAACTGATCCCTATGGCACCGGAGATTATGGTAGTACATTATATGGTGGTAGAGTAATAAACTCAGATGATATTTTAAATTTTGTAACAGGTTCAAATGTAACCTGTTCATTTTCATCATCGTTTGGGATATATGAGACACAATATAAATGTACAATGGGGGAAAGTGAATTTAATTTTACATTAAATCCTAGTATAGTATCCTCTAGCAACCAAGGATCAATATATAATTTTGCAACTAGTTCATATTTTGACCCATATGTTACCACGGTTGGTATGTATAATGAGGCCTATGAGTTAGTAGCTGTAGGTAAATTAGGAAAAACACTTCCTACTTCTAGAACAACTGACACAACAATTTTAGTAAACATTGATAGACAATAAATTTTTTTATATTTATAATAAACAACATTAATAATGGCAAGAATATTATCAAACACGGGCATAGTAACCGGACAAACGGTAGAAGCGCTACAAGTCTCACAATCCATAGACGCCTTTACAGGAGCTAAATCTTATGATATAACAGTATCTGGTTCATTCACTGTAACAGGTTCTGCCATATTTTCAGGATCTACGTCTTTAGTAGGAATTTCAGGAAATGATAGTGACAATGATGGAAATGTACTAGTTTTAGACCCATCAACAAACACTTTATATATAACGGGTTCATATGGTGGAGCTGGTAGTGGAGAAAAAGGTGACCTCGGTCCAGTAGGACCTAAAGGCTCAGTAGGACCTAAAGGTACAGCTTCTACAACAGCAGGACCTAAAGGTTCAAATGGACCAGCAGGACCTAAAGGAGCAAAAGGTGCAGTAGGACCAGCAGGACCTAAAGGACAAAAAGGTGTTGCTTCAACAGAAGTAGGACCAAAAGGTGAAAAAGGAACACTAGGTCCAACAGGACCAAAAGGTGAAAAAGGAAATGATGGTACTAAAGGACAAAAAGGTATATTAGGACCAACAGGAACAAAAGGACCAACAGGTACAACAGGACCTAAAGGAAGTGATGGTAATAAAGGAACAAAAGGAGAAGCTTCATCCGAAGTAGGACCAATAGGACCAAAAGGTACAACAGGAACAGGTACAACAGGGCCAAAAGGTGAAAAAGGAGCACCTTCATCAACAGCAGGTCCAACAGGACCAAAAGGTCAAACAGGGGCGGGTAATACAGGACCTAAAGGAAATGATGGTAATAAAGGAACAAAAGGTGAAATAGGTTCAACAGGACCAAAAGGAATAAAAGGAGCACCTTCAGTAGTAGCCGGACCAAAAGGTGAAAAAGGTACAACAGGAACAGGTACAACAGGACCTAAAGGAACTAAAGGTGAAGAAGGTTCTGGTGGAGGAGGATCTACTACAGCTTATTGTGCTAGATTAAATTATGATGTAAATAGTGATGTAGACACAGCAACTGCTATAACATCATCACCATTTTCAAGTACTGCTTTTACTGTAACTATTAATTCAACAACTGATGTTGTTTTTGATTTCCCTAGTCAAGTATCACCCCCATTATCAATAACTGGGTATTTTTATAATGCCAATACAGATAAATATGTAGTTTCTACATTTGGATTAGGTGCTAATGGGTATGTATTAGGACAAGGATTTACATCTACAGTTGTAGCTAACCAAGCAACAAATAACTATATAAATGCTTTTGGTACGGATAGTGAATTAAAATTTGATTTAACAGCTGTTAATTATGGTGGTGTAAAGAAAGCTGGACCTCCAGTATACATCCATGCCTTTATGGTGTTTACATTTGCATAAAAATTGCATTTTTATTTTACTAAACAAGTAGGGAAGTTTTTATGTTTTAAATTCTTCCCTATCATATTTATAAGGGACAATTATACAATTAAAAAACTTAAATAAAAAATGGCAATATTTCAACCAGAAAAAGCTCCATTAACTCTATTAGGGGTTACAAGTGGCAATGCTGTGGGTTTAACTAAATATGGGGTTAATGATCAAACAGGATTAGGTCCTAATGGTGCAGATAAATTTATAGAATATACTACTACTATTACGATATCAGCACAATCTGTTGGTGATGCTAGTGTAAGAGCTTCTTCAGGGTTAGGAGTAGGAGGACAATATAATGGTGTTGATGTTGCTATTGGTGATTATCTAGCAATAGATAGTGGAACAAAAGTATTCAAAATTACAGCTATATCAGCTAAAACTACAACTAGTGTTAGCCTTACATTCCAGGATGTAAATATGATTATTGCCCGTACTTTTAGTAATAGAATTAATACTATTAATGATGGTTCTAGTGTTGTAATATTTAGAGCTTCAGATGCTGAAGATGCTGTTATAGCACTATCACAACTTGGTGGATTTTCAGGTGTAGAAGCTATTAGTGCAATACAAAATTATTTTAATATAAACAAACCCCAACAACGTTTTACATTTTCACCAATTGATACTGGTAGTTTAACAGTTGGAGATTCAGTTACAATTTTTGGATCAGGAACAGGGTATTATTTAAATCAAGCTACAGGATCTGACCCAGTTATAGGTACTGTCTCAGATATATATGGTGGTAATAAAGTTAATGTAAGAACTTCAGGTAAAGTTATAACTAATTTTACTGCACCCGAAAAATTAACAACAGGTGGTATTGAAACAACTTGGTATTTAAGTGGAAGTGGAGATATTTCAAATAATGTTTCTAATTCCCCACAATATCTTCAATTAACTAACCCAATTCCTTCTTCCGTTACTAGTACCGTAGCTAATACAACCTTTGATGAAACTCAATATAATCTTATAATAAATGGTATAGAAGTTATATCTCAAGATGCTGGTGGGGGTACTTTAACTACAAGTGAAATAACATCTTCTATTAATGGTTCTTCTTATCCATCACTAACTCATACTTCTGCCTCTATTATAGAAACAGGAGGAGGTTTTGCTTCAGCAACAACTTTAGGATCAGCAGGTTCAGGTGGTAGTGCTGGTACATTAGGTTATAATCCCCTTTTAGCAATAGTACTACAGGCAACCGCTGGACCAACTGGTACTTATTCCTCAGCTCCTGGAGAATTTTCTATTACTGCACCTAATGGTATTACATTTAGTGTAAGACCAATCGAAGCAGATTTCGTCGAAGCATCATTTGGAAATGTTCCATGTGCTTCAGCTACTCGAATAGCAATTGATATAAACACAGCAGCAACCGCTGCGGGTGCTAATGTAGTAGCAACAGCCCCATCTGCAAATGAATTAGTAATTACGGGTCAAGGAGCTGGAACATTAATTATAACTAATACTACAAATGATGCATTTAGTGTTGCAACAGTAGGTAATGGATCAGGTACAGGTTTACCAACCGGAACCTTCTCAGCACCCGCTGTTGAACAATTCCTAAAAATATTTAGAAATGATGGTGGTGATATAATAATAGGAGGTAATTGGTATACATCCGTTAATGGTGCTGGAATATTTGGAGTTGGAGGTACACCTCCATATTTACTCCAAATCCAAAAAGTACCTATTGGTTTATCTAGTAATACTTTTCCCTTTACAGGATCAGCTCAAATAACAGGTAGTTTAAGCATTACAGGTAGTTCTATTTTTTCACTAAATCCAAACCAAACAGGAGATTTCTTTTTAATTAAATCCTCTAGTTTTACACCCCTTAAAATTAATAATGATGGGATAGCAGTTTTTGGTAAAATTATAAATGCCTTACCAACACCAACTGAAGGAGGAGTAGCATACAGTGGTTCAAATCTTTATGTGGGATTAGAATAAATTTAATACGTATAATAAATAACAATTAATAATAAATAAAAACAATAGTACAAAATGGCACAATGGAAAAAAGTAATAGTTTCCGGATCATCAGCAAACTTAGCTAATTTACAAGTTGATTCTTTAACATCAGACCAAGTAGTAATTGGTGGGGGTGCAAGTAATCTAACTACAACAGCAATTAATGGTACCGGAAATATAGTAGCTACAACAGCAGCTACTGGTTTAAGCCACTCAGGATCTTTTAGTGGGTCTTTTCAAGGAGATGGTTCAGGATTAACAGGTGTAGTAGCTCAGGCTTCAAATGCTTTAACTCAGGGAACTAGTATAACTGCTTTTAGTTATAATGGAGCAGCTGCAGGTGTAACTGTAGGAGTAGCAGACGGTGGAATTACGGAAACACAATTAAATACTTCAGTTGCTGGTACAGGTATCGCAGGTGGTGGTGGTACTGCATTATCTGTCGATTTAAACGGATTAACAACCGCAGCAGTTGATGTTGCTACAGATAGCTTTGCATTTATAGATGCAAATGATTCTACCCTTACTAAAAAAGATTCAATTGCGGATTTAGTAACAGGAATATCAGGAAATGGTATTACAGCTGCAAGTGGGGTACAAGCAGTAAACCCAGATGGTTCTACAATTACTGTAGGATCTAGTGGTATTAAAGTAACAGATGGTGGAATTGGTACAACACAAATTGCAACCTCATTAGGTACACTTGGTTCAAATCAATTTACAGGATCATTTAGTGGTTCATTTACAGGAGATGTAGATATCAATTTAGCTGATTTAACAGCTGGAAACGGTTTATCAGGAACTGCTTACGATGGTAATACAGATAGAACATTTGCTGTTCAAGCTGATTCAACTACAGCGGGTAATGTTAAACCAGTTTCAGTTTTAGCTAATGGTGTTGGTTTCGACATCAGTACAATTGATGGTAATGGTATTTCTACTTCAGGTGGAGAACTTATTGTTCAAAATGCAGATGGTACAATTACTGTAGGATCTGGTGGTATTGGAGTAGCAGATGGTGGAATTGGTACAACTCAATTAGCAGATGGTGCTGTAACTACAGCTAAAATTGCAACTTCATTAGGTACACTTAGTGCAAACCAATTCACAGGATCATTTAGTGGTTCATTTGTAGGTGATGGTTCAGGATTATCTGGATTAGCTTCATCTTTAACAATAGATAGTGATGGTGGAGGTACACAAGATGTAAATTTATTAACAGATGATTTACAAATCATAGGTACTACTGATGAAATAGTAACAGCAGTTACTAAAGTAGGTAATGATGTTAAACTACAAATTGGATTACCTGATGCTGTAACAATTACAACCGATTTAACAGTTGGAAATGATTTAACAGTTACTCGAGATTCTGCTTTTGGTAGAGATGTAGTAATAACAAGAAATTTAACAGTACAAGGAACAGCTTCGTTTCAAAGTACAGAAGATTTAGATGTTAAAGATAGATTTATCAGATTAGCTTCTGGTTCTAACTCAGCAGGAGATGGTGGTATTGTTGTTCAACAAACGGGACCAGCGGATGGTGAAGTATTTGGATTTGATGCTATTAAACTTCGTTGGGGTGTATCTGGATCATTTGATGCTTCTCAAAACTCATTCATTCCAGACGCATTCATGGCACAAGTGCTTGAAGGTGCTGGTAATGTACCATCAGAAGCTGTTACTAGATATGTTAAAAAAGGAAATATATTTGTAGGAGCCAATGAGGATATTTATATTTACTCGTAACAAATGGTCAAATCTAAATGAGTTTTAAATCTGGAAAAACAGTAATAGGACAAATTTCAAAAGAATCGGTAGACCCATATAAGGGTCTACCATCTTTTTCGGAAGATGAATTTTCGTATCTTTTTTATAAACTTGAAAATATGGAGTTTAAAGGAAAAGAAATGGAACAGATTTATAGTTTAACTTTAAAACTTCAAAATCTTTATTTATTTTACCAAAAACAAAATCTGCTAAAATAAAAATTTTTTATATGTTAAATATTTAAAAACTATTACATATGTATAACCGTATTATAGGCCATAACGGAAGTGGGCTCTTTGAGTAACCAACCATAATAAAAATATTGACATGCCAAATTGGAAAAAAATAATAATCAGCGGTTCTAATGCTGAATTAAGTACATTAAAACTTACAGATTCCCCAACAGGAACTAGCGAAACTACCATATTAGTAACAGACGGTAGTGGAAATATTAAAACCCGTTCAGATTTAGATTTACAAGGCCAAAAAGGTCA
>TARA_R110000764_G_scaffold86056_1_pt1 | contig 26508 bp, 39 predicted proteins | sample TARA_R110000764 | Tara Oceans TARA_R110000764 (sample SAMEA4398111) | marine metagenome | biome: Polar Biome; feature: [SRF] surface water layer (ENVO:00010504); material: water (ENVO:00002006), including particulate matter (ENVO:01000060) such as... | depth 5 m | reverse complement strand
ACATGGTTTGTGACAATGCGTGTTGACAATGATGAAATTTGGAACAAGGTCAAAGAAGGTGAAATTCTTGGATTTAGTATTGAAGGTTTCTTTACTGATAAACTTAGTAAATTTGCAAAAATCAGAAAGAACAAAAATTGTCCAGATGGTTTTGAACATCAAATGCCAGATGGTTCATATATGTGTGGTAAATCAATGGGTTATTCAAGTGAAGAAGAACAACTTGAACAAATCAAAGATATTATTTCAGAAGCTGAAACAACTTACCTGGCAGACTATCCATGGGATGAATGTATTGCTGACCAAATGGCTGAATATGGAAATGAAGAAACTGCAAAGAAGATATGTGGTGCAATTAAAAACAGAACCATTGCTTCTTCAGTTGTCCCAAAAGCAAAAGCAATATTGACCACCGAAAGGAAAAAAAGCAATTAACATCTTTTAACTAATGGAAATACTATTCAAAAAACAAAACATGGAAAACATTTACAACAAAATGAAAGGGCTTCTTGGAATGACAGAAGAACTATCTGAAGAAACAAGCATGATGGCTGAAGCATTTCTTGTCGATGGAACAACAATCAAAACCGATTCTGACAGATTTGAAGAAGGATCAATGGTGTTTGTTGTTGGTGAAGATGATGAAAGAATGGCACTTCCATCTGGAACTTATGAACTGCAAGATGGTGCAGTGGTTGAAGTGGTTGATGGAGAAATCACAACACTTCGTTCACCAGAAGCATCAGAAGACGCAGTTGAAGAAGATTTGTCAAAAGACACTGAAGAAAAAACTGAAGTTGACTTGTCAAACTACATGACAAAAGAAGATGGTTTTGAGCTCGGCAAACTGATAACAGAAGCTATTGAATTAAAGGTTTCTGAATTAATGGATGTACACAATACAGAACTTGAAAAGGTTAAAAAATTGTCTGCACAAAAAACATTTAAGTCAACACCAAAACCAGCAAGAAAGTTTGTCCAAGAAGACAAAACTGAAACGGCTGAATCAAGAGTTTTCGCAATTTTTAATAAAGTAAAAAACAAGTAAAATGGCAAATAATAAGCAATATAATATGGCTACAAGTCCAGTATCGGCTGGTTGGACATATGCTGGTGAATTAGCACTTCCATACATTCATGCATCAGTTGTTTCTGCACCAACACTTCATGGTGGTAACGTGACACTGCTTGATGGAATAAGATACAAAGCAATCATTCCAGTGATGTCAAACACAAGTTTGATTGAATCTGCAAAATGTGATTTTCAAACAACTGCAACAACAACACTTGCTGAAAGAGTTTTGGATGTTACAGACTTAATGGTGAATTTAGAACTTTGTAAAAATTCATTTAATGTTTCAGACACATCTGGTCAAAGTGGCCAGGCATGGTGGCAAGGTGATGCATATTCAAATGAACAAGGTGTTCCTGATGATTATGCTGACGCGTTACTTTTATATGTTGCAAAATCAGTACAAGCTGATATTGAAAACAACATTTGGATGGGTGGTGCAACTTCATCTGGTTTTGGTGCATTTAATGGTTTTAAAGTAGCTTTAGGAAATACTGCTGGTGCAACACCATTAGTAAATTCTATTGTAGCACAAGCAACAGTAATAGCTGGACTTAATGAAATTGTGACTGCAATGCCAGTAGGGATCACTGGTGATTTTGAAAACACAAACATATATGTGAATCCAGCAACAATTTCAGCGTACAACCTTGCAATAGGTCAAACTGGAAATGGATACAATGACGCATCTGCAAATGGTGGTCAAACAAATTTCATTGGATACAAACTTGTATCTGCTCCAGGAATCGCAGTTGGTGAAGCATGTCTTGGTCAAAAAGGAAATTTATTTGTTGGAATTGGTACTGCTGATTCAGATTCACTTGCACAAGCAATTGATATGACACCATTGGATGGTTCAAACAATTACAGAATCACAATGCGTTGGGCAATCGGAACACAAGTTGGTGTTGTCGCTGATGCAATCTGGTTTGTAGCACCATAAAAAATATGAATAAGAAGGTGGTCTTGACTGACCATCTTCCATTCTTTTAATTCTAAAAAAAAAAATATGTCGTGTACAATTTCAAAAGGTCGTGGACATTTTTGTCTTGGTCAAGTTGGAGGAATAAAGCAAATCTTTCTTGCAAATTGGTATGATGCAAACAAAATCACAAGTGTGACGGCTGATGCTGACACTGGAATTGTGTCTGGTTTGACAACTGCTTCTGCATTAGATTTCTTTCAGTTTGATTTGGACAGACAAACGAGTTCATTTAACCAAACAATCACAACTGGTGGTGGTGGTGCAATAAACTATGAACAAGCACTTGACGTTCACATGTCACATGATTCACAAGAATCTTGGGCAAGAATGCAGAATGTTGTTGAATCAGTTTTTCAAGTTATAATATTAGACAATAATGGAGTGTATTATTTAGCTGGTGTTGACAATGGTGTCAAGGTAACTGGTGGTTCATATGCTCATGGTGGTGATGTTGCTTTTACTGATTATGTTGGATACATTCTTCAGATGATTGGTTCTGAACCATTTCCAGCTTACAACCTAAGTACGGCAAATCCATTCACTGCATTTACTGAAATATCACTAAGTGCAAGTGTGTATAATACACCACAAGTGTAATAAATTTTTAAGTTGGTTGAAATAAAAAGGTGGTGGATGATTCCATTGCCTTTTTTTTATATCTTTAAATTATGAAAATAAAAAAGGAATTTATCGGAAGTGTTATCTACAAGGGACGAGCTCGCATTTATTTAAATGAAGTTGTAGATGAAGTTACTATGAAAAGGTTGATGGCAGAATATCCACAATACTTGGAAGAAATAAAACCAAAAAAGAAAAAGTCTGATGCTACATCTTAGAAGTTCAAATGGATTTGAAAATATTTTTTCTTTGGATGTATATTCAAGGGTATTTTCAAACACCATTTCAAATTTCGGAAGACAAAATGCAAACACAAGACAATACACACCAAATTTCAATTCAGACTTCACTGGAACTTCTTACTATTTGTTATTGATAGAACAAGCAACACAAAAAGAATACTTTCAACTATTAACTTCTAATTCAGCAAACATTGACAAATATCCAAGAAGCAAACAATTCAGTTTGTATCTTGATGAATTTGTTGGACCAGGTCATATAAATATCAATACAACTGGTTTGTTTGACTATGAAGTATATTTTGGTGATGTTGGTGCAACTTCAATAAGTGATTCTGTTATTATTGGAATGGTGTCAAATGGAATGGCACTTGTCCACAATGATAATTTTGTGAATGACTATTTCCAAAATTCAGAAAATGGTGTAAAACCAACTATCATTCCAAATTCAATTTCTTACAATGGCTAAAAAGACAAAATCAACATCTGAATACATGTTCAGTTCTATGGGTGCAAGTTACTCAATGACTGATTCACAAGAAATTGTCAAAAGAGGTTCTGACTTTATTTGGTATGGATTAGACAATTTGTTCCCACAACACACAATTAGATTGTATCAAAATTCTGCGACACAGAACGCATTGGTGAATTCTATTTCAGCATGGATTTATGGTGGTGGTATTGATGCAGACAACAAAGAACAACATCCAGAAGAATGGCTTCAATTTAATAAACTGATAAATCACAAGATTGGAAAAAATGACATACAATTGATGTGTATGGATTTAAAACTTCATGGTGGTTTTTATATTTCAGTGACATATTCTGTTGACAGAACACAAATTGTGGAAATGGAAGTTCTTCCATATGAAACAATGAGAAGTGGTCACGTTGATGAAGATGGCCAGGTTGACACCTATTATCATTCACATGATTGGAATCTTGGTTCAAGAGCAAAATACACTGAACTTCGTGCATTCAATCCACATGAAAAAGCAACTTATCCAAATCAAGTTCTTTGTGTGAAAATGAATTCAGTTGGTTCATACTATTATCCAAAACCAGATTGGATCGGTGCATGGAATTATGTTGAACTTGATGTGAATGTTGCACAATTCCATTTGTCACAAATTGAAAATGGTCTTGCACCATCATTCATCATAAACTTTGCAAATGGTATTCCAGCAAGGGAAAAACGTGAAGACATAAAAAGAACAATTGAAGCAGAACTTTCTGGTTCAAGGAATGCTGGAAAATTCCTTTGTACTTTCTCAGATGGCAGAGATACAACACCAGACATTCAAGCAGTTCCATTGTCAGATGCAGACAAGCAATTCCAATTCCTATCAACAGAAATCACCAACAAAATAATGGTTGGAAATAGAGTTGTTTCACCAAGATTGTTTGGTGTCAACATTGATGGTGGTGGTTTTGGAAATAATGCTGAAGAACTTCAGACTGCATCAGCACTATTTGAACAAACAGTTGTAAATCCATTTAGAGATGTGATAATTGATGCGTTGAAATTATTGATGGCTGAATCTGGAATAAATCTTCAGTTATTCTTTGAACCATTTGATTTGTTTAAAACTGAATTTGCAGATACAGAAGCAGAAACAATTAATGAAGAAGTTGCAATTGATGTCATTCCAAATGCAGATGCAACAATTTCTGATGAAGTTGGTGGTATGGTTGAAGAAGTTGAAACAGAAAAAGTTGATGCATCATACAACGGAGCTCAAATAAGTTCTGCTATTGATATTGTCGCAAAGGTTCAAGAAGGTATATTGACACCAGAACAAGCAGTTGTATTCTTAGTTCAGTTCTTACAATTGCCTTTGGAAGTTGCACAAGGTTTCTTTTCTGGAAGTGGTGAACAATTACTTGAAACAATGTCATCAAAAAAAAAAGATGACAGACCACATTTAAGTGATGAACAAGCAGAATTCTTCTTGTCAAAACTTGAAGAATGTTCTGAAGAAAATGACAATGAAGTTTGGGAATTGATTTCAGAAGACAAGGTAAATTCAAAAGAAGAACTTCACAAGTTTGCAAACAAAATGCCAACTGAATCAATGGCTGATGCAGATGCAAAATCTTCACTTGATGTTGGTCTTTACAAAGTCAGATATGCATATCAAAAGACAAGCAACACACCAAACAAACCAGGTAATAAGTCAAGAAAGTTTTGTGACCAAATGATGCAATGGTCAAGACAAGGTTTGGAATGGCGTCTGGAAGATATAAACGAAATGACAGATGATGGTGTCAATGGTGCATTTTCTGAAAAAGGTCAATCCAAATATTCGATTTTCGCATACAAGGGTGGTTGCTATTGTAGACATGGCTGGTTGCGAAGAATATATTTCAGAAAGACAAATCCAGATGGGACGTTCATGCCAAATGAAGGCTTGACAAATGAACGAAGAGTTGGAAACAATCCATTCATTAAACAAAAAGGAACAGAATCAATTGCACCCTATGATATGCCAAACAACGGAAAAGTGAATCCCCCATTCATGAAAAACTAAAAAACAAATTATGTCTTTACCAGCACAAATTATATTTATAGACGGAACATATATCAAAGCATATTCACATTTGGATGGATCTGTTGATGAAAAAGATTTGCTTCCATCAATAATTCAGGCACAAGATAGTCAGATACAACCAATTCTTGGAACTGATTTATTTAATGCATTAAAAACAAAAATTACTGGTGGGACTGTTACTGGTAATTATCAAACACTATTGCAAGACTATGTACAAATGGCAACATTGAAGTGGACACTGGTCAACTTTTATCCTTATTTACAAGGTAAAATTCTAAATGGTACAATTGGTTCAAGAAATGTGGACAACATTACTGCACTTTCACAGACTGAAGTTTTAAGGTTGGTTGATATTGAAAGAAGTAATGCACAATTTTACACTGAAAGACTAATTGAATACTTGACAAACAACACAACACTGTTTCCAGAATACAATTCAAATAGTGGTGCTGATATGTATCCAGATACACAAACATATGCAGAAGCTGGTTTGACTATTTCAGGAGCTCAAAGAGGTATCAATAGGCTTGCAAATTGGAATTGTTGCAAGTAATGTCAGGAAGAAAAAAAGGTTGCAAAGGCAATCAAAAATCAAAAGAAATCAACAAGAAATTGTTGGAAATATATTTGAAAAAAAGAAATGAAAGAAACATTCAATGAATTAGCTGGATTTAATTCAATCAATCTTGGTGCAATATCATTGTCACTAATGGACATTGAAGGAGTTTTAACGATACTTGTACTTTGTTCGGTGTTGGTTTACAACATAAAAAAAATAAGTTCTAAGAATGGCTGATTTGAAATACTTTACAAAAGACGAATTTAAGTGTGATGGTGTCAATTGCTTCAACAAAATGAATCCAGAACTTTTAAAGATGATTGATGATGCCAGAGAAATTGCAGATGTTCCGTTCACAATCACATCTTCATGGAGGTCAGAAGCTAAAAATCAAGAAGTAAATGGAAAACCAAATTCTTCACATTTGCGTGGAAATGCAATTGATATATCTTGCAAATCATCATATCAAAGACTTCAAATTGTAAATGGTTTGATGAGTGCTGGTTTTACAAGAATTGGAATTTCATCAAATTTTATTCATGCTGATTGTGACATGACATTGCCACAAGAAGTAATGTTCTTATATTAAAAATAAACTATGAAAAACAATTTTTTAAAAGAAGCACTTTCAATTCTTCCAGATTTATTGAAAGACAAGAATAAAAAGTGGTCTGCAAAAAGAACAATTTCTGGTGTCCTGGTTGGTATAATCGCAAACTATCTTCAAACAAATCCATTATCTTGGATGGTCATTGCTTTCACAATTGTATCTGTTGCACCATTGTGTTTGTCATTCTTTGAAAACAAACCTTGTAATTGTAAATAAAACAAATTAATCTTTAATTAATTAATATTCATTTTTAAGTAATGAAAAAATATCTGTGTAGTTTATTGTGTAATTATTTGCACAATCAAAAGAGTTTTGTATTTTTACTTCATCAAACAAATCAACAACTAAAAAAACAGATTATGACAAAGCAAGATTTAATAAATGAGATTATTCCAATGATTCAAAATTCTCACAATGAGAAAGACATTATTGATTTACATACATTTGACATTGATGAATTAAATGAAATATTAACAGATTTAAAACAAAACTAAGATTATGACTTTACGAAAATTATTTTTAGAAGCAGAAGCAAAATTGATTTGTGGTTGGAGTGATTCAAGGGTGGTTGACTTTGTACTACAAAATGCAAACAATGACATTGAAGCAAATAGGATTCTTAACATGTTAATTAAAGTTAGATAATTATGAATGAATTAGATTTATTAATTGAAGACTTGCAAGACCTATCAAATGCAAAATGGCACTCTGCTGAACGTTGGAAGAATGCAAGAAAAAGAGCAAATGAACCATTTATGATTTCATTGTTTGGTTGTGCAAAATTGAACCATGAAGTTGAAATCACAAGACTTGCAAATATAAGATGGCAACAAAGGGTTGTCAATATGTGTTTGAAAATAACAAGAATGAATGTTGAACAGTTAAACCATTTACAAAATGTTTAAAAAGTCATTGATTAGACAAGTGATGAAATATGCACACAGAAGAAACAAGTCTTTGAATGTTGTTCAAAGATATTTATCAATTCATTACAAGATTGATATTTCAATGCATGCACTTGTCAAAAGAAAGTTTTGGATGAAAACACTTTGTCAATTATGATTAAAATTGCAACAGACTTCAGTGGTGTTGGTTCACCAGAAACTGCATTGAAAAGACTTGGTATTGAACATCAGGTCTTATTTGCTTGTGACATTGACAAGTATGCAAGAACTTCATATGAAGCACTACACAAACCACAACATATGTTTGAAGACATCACAACAAGACCAACAGATTTTACACAACTTGATTTGTATGTTGCTGGTTTTCCTTGTCAATCATTTTCCGTTGCTGGTAATAGAAAAGGTTTTGAATGTCCAACAAACGGAACATTGTTTCACACCTTGTCTGAATTTATCAAAATCAATCAACCAAAGTGTTTTATATTAGAGAATGTCAAAGGTCTTATCAACCATGATAATGGAAGAACATTTCAAATCATAAAAGACAAACTATCAGGAAGTGGTGGTTCAGTAAATGACCAAATGTTTCTGACTGACATTGATGGACTTGGTTATCATATACATTACAAAGTATTAAACACAAAAGACTTTGGATTGCCACAGAATAGAGAAAGAATATTCATTGTAGGTTTTAAAGATCCAAGACAATTTTTATTTCCAATTGGTGAACTGTTGACAATTAGATTAAAGGATATTCTTCAAGACAATGCACATTCTAAATATAATCTGTCTGAAAAAGCAATTCAATCAATTATTGAAAATACAAAAAATTTACAAACATCTGTTGTGAATCCTGAAATTGCTTCAACACTTCAGTCACCTGGCCATGCATGTGGTGTATATAAAGGTGCAAATTTTATAAGGGTTCATTCTACACACACAAGAAGTTCAAACAGACCATCAATTCAAAAGAACAAAAATGCTGGTGGTTCTGGTCATCTTTCAAAATCTGATGGAATGTCTTATTGTTTGGATTCAAAAAATTCACAAGTCATTGAAGTGGTGCAATTAAATCAATCAAAAGAATCTGGTAATAAACAACCATATCAACAAAACAGATTGTATGATAAAAATGGAATTTCACCAGCACTTGTTTCAGAGCTCGGTAAAGATAGGTCACACAATATAAACACATCAAAAATAAGAAGGTTGACACCATTGGAATGTTTCAGACTTCAAGGTTTTACAGATGAAGAACACAACATTTGTAAAGAAGTTCAATCAGATACACAACTTTATAAACAGATGGGAAACACAATTTCAGTTCCAGTGATTCAGGCAATACTTAAAAACATATATAATGCTTAAAAACTTTGAAGACAACACACACAATCTTTCTGAAGAAGAATTGCAGATTGCACAATCAGTCAAGAATGGTTTAAAGAAGTACATTGGAAAATCTAATGCGAAGTCTGGAACAACTATTTGTTCTGCATATACTATGTACACAAAACACAAACTAAATGGTGTTAGACTGCGTAAAATCATCAATCATTTAAGGAATCAAGGTGAACCAATTTGTTCAAGTTCAAAAGGATATTATTATCCTGGCAATAAGAAAGAACTTCTTGACACTATCAAATCAATAAGTCAAAGAATAGATTCACAACTACAAGTCATTAATCAACTTAAAAAACATTTATGAAATTTATTTGTGATAAAAGTCAATACATCAAAAATTGTGACACAGAAAAGTCATTTGCAATTCAATATTCAAAATATGATAATCACATGATGTTCTTGCCAAAGTCAATGGTAAAAATTAAAGAAATTGTAATTGAAAAATATGGTCAATACTGGTCAACTAAATTTGAATTTGAGATTCCAGAATGGTTGTTTTATAAATTATCTGAAAAAGACATTGAAACAATTAATCTAATTCAAAAAGAATGGAAACAAGAAAACAATTTATAAGCAGAATGCAATGGATGATTGCAGAAATTAAGTCAAGTGATTTTTCTGATGCACATATTTTGACAATGCTTGAATATGAAATGCAACAAAGAGATAAGAAAATTATAAAAGACACAAAAAGAAAAGTGTTTGGTATTATGGATCTAAAAAAATCTTACGGACATACAACCAGTAATGTTCTTAAAATAGGCATTGAAAAGATTGATGAGATTGCAAACACTATATAAAAATTTACACTATATTTACACAATCAACAACTTAAAAAAAACAAATTATGTCAAGATTATTCAATCAATTTCTTCAAAGACATTTTGATGGAAATGTACATGCACATGAACAACAACTTTCAAATGAACTAAATGCTGAACATCAAGAATGGCTAAATGAAAGACAGAAATGGCTTGATGGAAAAATAACACTATACAATGGTGGTACTGTTGAACAATGGGTGAAACTTGGAAGACCAGAAAATCAAAAATCAACTTTATAAAAAATTAAAAAATGGAAATCAAAAAAGGAATTGTAAAAACTGTTCAGTCAAATGGTGACTTGAAATTGCAACATGGAATATTTTACAAATTTGAAATTCAAATTGGTGATGATGTTGGTGAATATCTTTCAAAATCTGATGATGGTGGAACTAAAAATTTTCCAGTAGGTTCTATGAAAGATTATGAATTGACTGAAAATAAATTTGGTAAAAAAATAAAACCACATTTTTCACAGAAATCATTTGGACCAGGTCAAACATTTGCAGAAAGTCCAGACAGACAGAAGATGATTGTGAAACAATCTTCACTGAAGGTTGCAACAGATTTGTGTATTGCAAACAAAAAGACAGATTTGGATTCAGTTTTTAAACTTGCTGACAAAATTGTTTCATGGGTTATGGATGACAATGCTGGACAGAAAATTGAAGATGGATATACTTCAGTGAAGAAACAAAGTGTTGCACCATTACAACAAAAAGAAGAAAGTAAAATTGATAATTATCATTCAAATGATTTACCTTTTTAAGATATGAACTGGACACCAAATAATAAAGCAGAACAATTGTTCATTGACTTGTTTGAAACGAAGTCAAACATGGCAAAAGAATTGAACATCACAAGGAACACTTTGGACACCTATTTGAAAAGTCCAAATAAAATGTATAAACAAATCAAGCATATTGCAAAACTGAAAAATATATCAGAGCTCACAATATTCAAAGCATTGACAAAATGATGGAATATTCTTTCAACATTAAATATGCTGAAAAGTATGGTGTGAATGAATCTATTATGATTAAGAACTTTATTTTCTGGATACAAAAAAATTCAGCAAATAAAGATTCTTGTCATGATGGAAGGACTTGGACATACAATTCAACAAACGCATTCTTGAAACTTTTTCCATTTTGGTCAACTGGTCAAATAAATAGGACTATAAAATCATTGATTGAACAAAATGTTTTGATTGTTGGCAATTATAACAAAGCAAAATATGATAGGACAAAATGGTATGCTTTTGCTGATGAACAAACATTTGTTGGAAATGATAAATGCATTTCACAAAAACAAAAAATGGATTTATCAAAAACGAAAAATGCAATTGTTGAAATCGACAAACCTATACCAGATGTAAACACATATATAAACACAGATAATAAACACATATATAAAATGTCTGTCGACATTTATCACAAATTTTGTCTTTCAAATTTTGATGCACCAGCAAAGATTGATGGTATACAAGGCAAAGCATTAAAGTCAATTTTAAGCTATCTGAAGACACTTTGTAAACAAAAAGGTAATGACAGACAAGAAGATATTTTAAATGCATTTAAATACATCTTTTCTAATTGGAAGAATCTTGAACCGTTTCTACAGAAGCAAGTTAAATTGTCACAAATTAATTCTAACTTGGTGAACATTATACAACAATTAAAAGAAAACAAACCATCAAACAACATTGCTGATGACATCCTTGCAAAATATAGACAATAAAATTATATCACCGATCCATTCTGAATTCAACAAACAAGTGTTGAAAATGAACATGAATGACATTGTGAAGATTGCACTGGTTGACAAACCACAATCAATTTATAAGTCAATGAAACTTGAAGAAGAAAAAACAATTGACATTCTGATGTTGATGCTTATAAAATTTCAGGACTTTTATAATTGCAAAAGCAAAATGGACAGACCACAATTAGAAGAAACTGCATACATTATTTGTCAGCAATTCAGACACTTCAACTTTTATGACATTGGAATGTGTTTAAAATACGCAAAGATGAATGAAAAGATATTTGACAGAATAGACGGTGGTATGATTTTGGAATGGATGACCAGGTATGACATCACAAGAACTGGTTTGGTGATTACAGAAAGAGAAAAACAAAAAACAAGACAAGATTCAGAATGGTCAGCACTTGGTGAAAGAAGTTCAATTCAAAGACTTAAAGACTTTTTGAAATGAATAAAGAAGAAGTCAAACAATATCACAAAACTTACAGACGATATTTAACTTCTGAAGAAGAAAAACAAATTGAATATTGTAAACAAAACAATTTTGTATATCAATCTGCATATGAATTAATGTTTGGATATAACTTCAATCTTAAACCATATAAACCAAAAATCAACATCAGACCAAGAACTTCTGGTGGTAAATTAAATGGTGAATTTTTATGAGAAAGCAAGAAGAAAAAAAATTGCAAAAATCAATTGTTCGATATATGAAGATAATGCACAAAGACATCTTCATGAATGGTTCACTTGGTGGTGTGTATATTCAGAATTCAAGACATAGAGATTATAAAGCAAAAGGATATACTTCTGGTTTTCCTGACTTGTTTTTATATTCACCAAGAATTGTTGAAGGTGAATATATCAGTGGTCTTGCAATTGAATTAAAAGTCAAAGGAAATTATCCAACAGAAAACCAAAAGAATGTGATTGGAATTTTAAATGCAAACGGATATTTAGCAGTTGTTTGTACTGGTTTAGATGAAACAATTGACAGAATTGAATGGTATTTGTCTTGCACTATTCCAAAAGCTGATGTCAACTACACAATAAAAAAATGAAAAACAAGTGGCATCCAATTGAATGGATATACAAAGACTATAATTATTTCCTTGGATTTGCAGTCAAGAAAACAAAAGACAAAGACTTGTCTGAAGATTTAGTCCAAGAAACATTTCTTCAATTGATGACCATGAACCAACACAAACTTCTTATCATAATTGATTCTGGAAAAATCAAAACATACATTTGTAAAATTATGATGGTCAAATACTTTTCAAACAAATCACAATTTAACAAGAAGATTGTACAATATAAAAAGAAGAAAATTCAAAGTGATGAATCTTTTTTGGAACATCTGGTCAACAAAAATGCAGAAATTGAAGATGATTCAACTGAACACTTAAAAATAATGAATCAAAAACTTGAAGACTGCATGAACACATTTGATGAATATGACAAAAAACTGTTTAAACTTTATTATGAAACTGGTCTTTCAATTAGAAAATTATCTGATGAAACTGGAATATCTTTCAAGTCTATTCAATACACTATTGACAAAGTTAAAAAGAACATTAAACAATTATTATGATACCATTCAAAGCAGACAGAGAGCTCGCAAAAAAAAGAATTGCAATTTGTGAATCTTGCAGACACTTCAGAAAGAAATCAAGAACTTGTGGAACACCTATTGTTGGAACAAAGGTTGGAAAGAAAAGAACTTGTGGTTGTTTTATGGATGCAAAGACAAAACTTTCATTCAGTAGATGTCCATTTGATAAGTGGGAATTTCTTCAAGTGACTGAAAATGATTATCTTGCAATCAAGAAACTTTTGGATGATGTTAAAAGCACAATCAATCCAAATCAAAAAATTATTCTTTACGATATGCAAAGAAAATATGTTGGTGGTAAAACAAAAACAAGCAATTGTGTTCCTTGTTTAAATTCTGCATTGAAAGACATGAAACAAATTATTGAAGAATATGAAAAATAGTAAATTATGATTTGTCCTATATGTGAAAAACAACTTACAATTGGTGGTCAACATACATTTTCAGAAAGAGGTTTTGAAAATGACAATGATGGATTAGTAACAAATGCATTGTGTGAAAACGAAAAATGCGAAATTAGTCTTGTTGAATTATATCATGAAATAAAATGTCAAAATTAGTTTTACCAGTAAGCATTGAAACAATAGCAACCAGGCATGATGGATCGGTCAAGATTGTCATGGGTACATATGAACTGAATACACAATCATCAGTCAAATTGTTTGATTTAAGAAAGACTGAGTGCTTGATGTATCTTTCAAGTGATAATATATCACAAGAAGAACTTGATGCTTTAGATGGCTTCAAATTAGATTCTGAAAAGACAGATGGCAAAACACCATCACAAAGACTTCGTGCAGTTCTTTTTGTATATTGGAAACAACACAAACAAAAAGAAATTGAATTTGACATTTTTTATGTCAGGTATATGAACAGACTAATTGAGCAGATAAAAGAAAAACTTGAATGAAGAATCACACAAAGATATATGTCAATTTTTTTGATGCACAATTTGGTGAATTTATACCTTGTGAAATGTGTGGAAAAAAAGCAGTGGACATTCATCACATTGAACCAAGACAATCTGGTGGTTCTAAATTAAAAGACAACATTGAAAATTTGATGGCACTTTGCAGAAAATGTCATATTTTTTATGGTGATAAAAAGCAATACAAACAACTATTAAAAGAAACACACAATGAAAGAATCAAAAACAGAATCAACTGAAGACTATCCAAAATTAAAAGATGGACATATTGACTTCATGACTATGGTTGAACAAATGTTCCCTGGCCAACTTGAAGTCATATCATATGTAAAAGGTTTAATGCGTGGATATGCACTTGACAAATCACTTCAAACTGCACACAACTTGATGAAAAAACTTGATGAAGGTAATACATCTGTTACAATGGAAGATATTGTACCTGATGAAATTAAACCAGTTGATGTCAAAGACACACAAAATGACACAGACTAATGGCATTTGAAAAAGGCAACAAACTTGCTGGAAGTAGAAAAGGAATTCCAAACAAGACAACACAAGAAATAAGAGATGCGTTCCAATTGCTTATTGAAAACAACCAAGACAAATTACAGTTGTGGTTGACAGAAACTGCAATGGAAGAACCAGCCAGAGCTCTTGAAATTATTCTAAAGATGTCTGAATTCATTGTTCCAAAATTGTCAAGAACAGACGTCAAAGCAGAAGTGACTGACAAATCTATTGTGATAAATTTAAAACCTATAAATGGCAACAACAATTGATATTGATTTGTTTCCAAAACAAGTTGAATGTTTTAAATTTTTAGAGGATAAAACCACAACAGAAATTTTGTTTGGTGGTGGTGCTGGTGGTTCAAAAACATTCACTGGTTGTCTTTGGCAAATTCACAGAAGACTTCAATATCCAAAAACAAGAAGTGTGATTGGAAGGTCTAAATTGAAAAATTTAAAAGCAACAACATTGAACACATTCTTTGAAGTTGCACAAGACTTTTGTGGTTTAAAACCAAATGAAGATTTCACATACAATGCACAAGATTCTACAATCACATTTTTCAATGGCTCAATTATATATCTGAAAGATTTGTTTTTATATCCATCAGATCCAGACTTCACTTCACTTGGTGGTTTAGAAATCACAGATGCATTTGTTGATGAGTGTGCTGAAGTAAGTCAAAAAGCAATCAACATCTTAAATTCAAGAATACGTTTTAAGCTGGACAAGTTTGACTTGATTCCAAAAACATTGATGACTTGCAATCCAACAAAGACTTGGTTGTATTCTGAATTTTATAAACCATCAAAGGAACAAAGGCTACCTGGCCACAGACAATTTATTCAATCACTTGTGACAGACAATTCTGCAATATCTGAACACTACATCAAGCAACTTGAAAAACTTGATAAGGTGTCAAGACAAAGACTTCTTCTTGGTGATTGGGAATACAATGAAGATGATGCATTGTTGTTTGATTATGATTCAATACATGACATGTTTACAAATTCAATTCAAAGTGGAACAAAATATATCACTTGTGATGTTGCCAGGTTTGGTGCTGATAAAACAATCATCATTCTTTGGAATGGAATGACAGTTGAAAATATAGTTTCATTTGACAAATCTTCAGTTACACAAACAATTGAAGCAATCAAAACAATGTCATTACAGAATAGTGTTCAAAGGTCACACATCATTGTTGATGAAGATGGTGTTGGTGGTGGTGTCAAAGATGCGTTGTCTGGATGCAAAGGTTTTGTGAACGGATCGAAGGCATTAAAATCTGAAAACTTTCAGAACTTAAAAACACAATGTTATTTTAAATTAGCTGAATTTGTGAATGATGGCAAAGTTGCAATTAATGAAACAAGACACAAACAAACCATCATTGAAGAACTTGAAATCATCAAAAGAGATAAACTTGACAAAGACACACAGAAACTTTGTATTGTACCTAAAGACACAATGAAGGCACTTCTTGGAAGGTCACCAGATTTTGCAGATGCGTTAATGATGCGAATGTGGTATGAAGTAAAAGGAAATTATGGTGTTTATGAATTTTGAAAGGAAATAAAAGAAATTAGAACTTTAAACTTGTAAATGAAAAAGACTTTAGAAATAGCAATTCCGACTGATTGGTCTGATGTAAGCATAAAAAAATACATCAAATATATAGATTCAGTCAAAGAGCTCGAGCAACAAAAAGACATTGTTGTGAAGACAATATCTTCATTATGTGATGTACCAGAAGTTCTTGTTGAAGTTATGAAGTTGAATGATTTGAAGAAGATTCAAAGCAACCTACAAAAGCTGATTAGCAAACCAGTCAATAAAACCATCATAAACAAAATTGACATCAATGGTGTCAAATATGGATTCCATCCAAACCTTGATGATATGACAATGGGTGAATTTGTAGATGTTGAAACTTACGCAAAAGAAAACAATATTTCCAAAATGATGTCTGTTTTATACAGACCAATTGTTAAAGAACAAGGAAACAAATACAACATTGAACCATATGATTATGATGTCCATTCTGAAAATTCATTGCAATTTGAAAACCTATCAATAAATATAGGAAATGCAATTGCAGTTTTTTTTTGGACTTTAGGAAAAGAGTTGTTGACCAATTTCCATCAGTCTTCAAATCTAAAGGTAAAAAATCAGTAGCATCAAATTATGGTTGGTTTAGTGTAATTGATGGATTGGCTGGTGGTGATGTTTTAAAAATAGATAATATTACAAAACTACCATTGATGATGTGTTTGACAAAACTTTCACTTGATGCAGAAAAACACATTGAAAGAGAAAAAGAAGCAAGACAAAAGCAAAACAAAAGAAGATGATTACATACAAAGCTATAATACAATATTTTGATTCTATTGCATCACAACATCAACAGATTCAATCATTCACATATGGTGAAGTTAATTTTTTTGACAAGGATAAATTCACTGAATATCCAGCATTACACATCACACCAACTGGAACTTCAATTGATGACCAGGTTGTTGTGTATGGTTTTGATGTGATTATTTTTGACAGATACAACGTTGAATCAAATAAAATGCGAAATGAAGCAAATTGTCTTTCTGATTCATTGATGATTCTTCAAGACATATGCAAAGAAATGACAGATGGAAAATATTTCATTAATCAAGACACATTGATTTCAATGGAACTTCCAGTCACATGTGAACCATTTATTGACACAGAACCAGACAACTGTTCAGGGTGGGCAACTTCATTTAATGTCATCACACCAAATGAAGCATCAGCATGTTTGATTCCATATTTCAATCCAGAAAGACAAATTGCACTTGATTATCTTTTACCAACATCAGTTCCAACAAACAATCTTGTTTGGTATTCAAGAGAAAGAATTCACAATCAATCAACATTTCTTTCATCAGGAATATTAAATTCTATTTCACCAGTAGTTGACACAATAACTGGAAATAACACACTTACATTGATAGGTGATTCAATCACATGGAATCCACAAAAAAATGCATTTCACGTATTTAATCAATCAGACACTTTAAGTTTAAATTTAAGACATCCACTTGTTGATGTAGATGAATTTGCATTTTTCATTACAATAAAAGACTTTTCAAGATTTTCATTTGAAGATTTTTCAAACCAAATTCTTTATTATGGAAACTTTACAACTGCAAGTGATGGTGTTTCTGTTTATATTTTTGGTGATGATGGAAGACTTTATGTTGAAACACCACCTGGTTCACCAGACATTAGTTGTCCTTTTCCAATAGTACCATTTGATGACAATGAAAATGATTGGAAAACTGCAAAAAGAAGACTTGAATCTTTTACTTTTTGTGTTCAAGTGTATGACACAAAATTAAGATTAACATATGGAACTGGTCAAGATGATTATGTTGAAATACCAAACCTATTCACTTTGAATGATGCCTTTTTTGGAATTGGTCATCCGATACAAAATTACAAATCAGATTTCTTTTTGCAAGAATACATATACACCACATCAGACATGACACCATCAGATGTGACAAACACAATGATTTGGATGAATAACCGATGATAGCAACTACAAAAACTGAGCTCCAGAAATTTGGAACAAGAGTTGTGAAACTTGCAAGAATCAATCTTGGTGCATCCAAAATGATTGATGGTAAAAAACGAGTAACAAACAACACTGGTGCATTGTCATCATCACTTGGTTATAAGATAAGACAACAAAGAACAAGTAGTGGTCAGTTTGCAAGTGGATTCCAAATTGAATTCACATCATCTGTTGATTATGCACCATTTATGGAACAAGGTGTCAAAGGTTCAGAAAGTACAAAACCATCTGCAAAAAATTCACCATTCAAATTCAAATCAAAGAATCTACCAAAAGGTGTCATGATGAAATGGATTGAAACAAAACCAATAAGACTTCGTGATTTAGGTACTGGAAAATTTTCAAAGAATAGTGATTCAGCAAAAAAAACACTTGCATTTTTACTTGGAAGAAGTATTGCTACAAAAGGACTTTCTGCCAGGAACTATTTTTCAGATGCTATTGAAAAAGCAATTCCAGATGAAGGATCTAACATTGCAATATCAATGGCAAATTCCTATATTCAACAAGTTATAAAAGAAATTAAAATCAAATAAAATGGCGTTAACAGTTACAATGAATGAAGCAAATTTCAACATTAGCTCTGGAACAAATGTTGTTTATTTATCAACAAGCACTGCAATATTTCCAGCTACAAGTGGAAAATATAAATTTTCTTTTCTTCTTGAATTAACATACAATGTTGATAGTAGTCCATTAACAAAAACAATTTCATTCACTCAAAAAATAAGCTACACAAAAAACACAATTTCATATGCAACAATAGATTTGTCCCAAATTTATCAAAGCATTGTCACACCACAAATCACAAATGCAACACTTATTGAAAAAGATGGTGGTATTAATCAAGAATTTTATGACAATATTCATATACTTCCAAGTCAAGGTGCAACAACAAACAACTTTTTTACACATGGTTTGCTAAATGAAGCACAAGGAATGGAAGCATTCAGAGGTGTTGCAAATGTCATGGAATTAAACTTCTTTGAAATGTATTCAGAAACACCTGATGGAGTTGCAGTCAAACAAGGTTCTGCAACAAACAAAAAAGTGTTTATGTTTTGGGGACGTGGTCAAGAAGAAGATGGTGTCATATTTGACTTTAGTCCATTTAAACTAACTGGATTCACCAAGAAATTTCTTTCATCAAATTACAATATAATTGCAGACCAATCATTCAATAATATTGGTTTATATGAATATCATACACTTGCCTTTTTGAATCTTTGTGAAATCAATTTAACTGCTGAACCATATCAAGTACGTGTTGCATATTATTCATCACCAGATGCAACTGGATTATTAGGAAGTGAATTGGTTATTCAAAACATTGCATCAAATGGTGGTAAATATGGAGTTGGAACAGACAATGAATTCTTTTATTTATATTTTGGTGCTGGACTTGAAAACTTACAAAAATTAAGTTCTTCATTAACTGGTGACAGACCAGATGATGTGCCAGGTGGTCGGTCTGCAATTAAATCATATAGAATAAGAACAACTGATTCATCAGGTCAACCAACTTCAATGAATTATGTTTTTAATATTGTTAATTATTGCAATCAATTTGATGTTTCAAGATTGTCATATATGAACAGATTTGGTGCTTGGGAATACATTACTTTAAATAAAGAAAGAACAGATGAGTTGAAAGTGAAAAAAGATTATATCACAACACCATTAATAAATCAAAGAAGTCTTCAGAATCTTGTTTCATTCGATCCAACAACAATCAACACTGCTTATCCACTAAACAATGCAAAGCAAGGTAAAACTGCAACAACAGTTTCTTCTGAGCTCACAACAACAATGTTCACTGATTATCTTGATGATTCAGGGATTGAGCAAATAAAAGACATGATGATGTCACCACAAATTCATTTAATGGATGGTGAAAATGCAAAAGCATTAGTTCTTGAAAAGACATCATTCAAAATGAAACGTGAAAAAAATCGAGGTTTGTATCAATATGAATTAAAATTCAAATTTGCAAATCCTAAATTTAGAACAACACTTGGATAAATGGCTACACAGATAAGAGTAACAACACAAGATGGTTCTTCAATAGTGTATTTGGATTTATCTGAAGCACAACCATTGACTGCAAACTTTCAGTTTAAAGATATACAAGACTTTAAGTCAACGAAGGGAAACCACACATTCAATTTTCGTGTTCCATCAACACCAAAAAACAATCTGTTTTTTAAAGATTATTTTGATGTGAATCAATTTGGAAACTACAATCCAAAAGTGAAAGTTGAAGCAACAATCACACAAGAAACACTTGAAGTCTTTAATGGTTTTTTGCAATTAACAAATGTTGTATTGACTGAAAATGTATTGTCAGAATATGAATGTGTTGTGTTCAGTTCAGTTTCATCACTTGGTCAAGTTTTATCTGGAAAATATATTTCTGAATTTGATTGGTCATCATATGTTTTTCCATTAACTACACAGAATGTAATAAATTCAATCAATGGAACATTGTTTGGTGGTGACATGATTTATTCTTTGTATGATTATGGTTCATGTTTTTATGGTGGGACACAAGATGGTTCAATTTCAGTCACACCAGTAAATATCACATCTTTAAAACCACAATTAAAAGTCAGCACAGTATTTAGAAAAATATTGAATGAAAGTGGTTTCACATATGAATCAACATTTCTTGACACCACAATGGACAATTTGTTCATGGACTTGAATGCTGGTGGAAGATATGTTGCAACTGCAATGAATCAAGACTTTTTCAACGTATATGCAACACAAGTTGGAACAACAACATTCACTGCATCAAATGGTGTAATGCATACAATTAAAATGCAAGTTGGTGCAAATGTCCAGGACACAAATACTTCTGGAAACTACAATCCAACAACTGGACAATACAATCCACAAAACACATGGGTTGCAACACAAGGTGTTTGTTTTTTAAAGCTGACATCAAGTGGACAAACAAGTACAAATACAATTTACTTTCTTCACCTTTGGAATGTTACAGACGATGAATCAACTGGAATTGTAACACAAGGAAACTGGTCAAACACAGAGGTAATTAATACAATTGAAGTTGATTTTGGTGCAACACCATTAGACCATACTAAATCATATGAATATAGAATTGTTGTTTCTGCATCAGATCCATCTGCAACACCACCAACTTGGACAATTCAACCAGATTCATTTTTAAAGTTTGAACCATTGAATGCTGGTCTTTGGTCACCAAATGGAACAATATACACACAAGCTGACAATGATGCATCATTTGACACTTCAAGAAATTTGCCAAAAATCAAAGCACTTGATTTTGTCACTTCACTTGCAAAGAAATTCAATCTTGTAATAATTCCAGACGAGCTCCAGCCATCACATCTGTATATTGAACCATATTCAATTTGGATTGAACAAGGAAGTCAACTTGATTGGACTGATAAACTTGACACTTCAAAAAGCATTCAATATAAACCAACTGCAAATCTTCAAGCAAAGTCATTGTTGTTCACAGATGCTGAATCAGAAGACTACATGAATGCCTTGTATAAAGTTTCAGCAAAAAGAATTTATGGTGAACAATTTGTTGACAACACTTCAAATGACTTTGGAAAAGCAAAAGAAGAAATAAAAACAATATTTATTCCAACAATATCAATGTACATTCAGAACATCAATGGTGGTGGCAATACTGAATGGATGTCTTGCATTTGTCATGATGGTGAAGGAGAAACACCTGAAGGAATTAGACTTTCATTTTTTAATGGAACATCTGTTGACATAACACAAGCAATAAAAATCACAGATAATGGTGGAACAACTTTTCAATCTTTAACTGCAAATCCAGTATTTTCAAATTACAAAGATTTGCTAATTACAGAAGCAACTGAAGTCTTAACTTTTGCTGGTGAAAATACTGGTGGTTTAAATTATCCAACACCATTGAATGGTGCATACAATGTTTATTGGCAAAGATTTCTTGAAGAAACTTATTCAAGAGATGCAAGGCTGATGATTGCAGATTTCAATTTGTCTTCATTAGACATTCAACAATTTCAATTCAATGATATTGTTTTTGTTAAAAATGAATACTTCAGAATAAACAAAATTTCAAACTATCCATTAATGGGTGAAGGAGTTTGCAAAGTTGAATTGGTAAAAACACAAAGGGTAAATGTAATCACACAAGATGTTGCTGGTGATGATTTTGAATGTGTGATTGAACCATCAACAATCAATGCAAGTGGACAAGTCAATTTCATAAACACTTCAAGTGGTTTACCAGTTTCACCATCACAAATATGTTGTGAAGCATTTGGATATACTTATATTGATTCAGCTTGTTACCAATTAATGCCTGGACCAAACAATCCAACAATACCAATTCCACATCCAGATGCTGGTTCTTGGACTATAAAAGGTGGGAACAATGGTTTCGGTGGTAAGTTTGTCAATGTAATGGGAAACAATAATTCCACAACAAGTTTCACAAGTATTGTTGGAAGTGGAAATTTGATTGATACCAATTCAATTTCAAACAACATATATGGAAGTCAGAACACCATTAAAAACAATGTCACAAATTCACATATTAATGGAGCTCACAATGTCATAGACACATATCAATTCAATCATGATGGATATATTGGTGCAACACAAGTTCAAATGGACACAATCAAGTCTTTCAAGAATAATCAACTTCTTGGTGATTATGGTGTTGCACTTGGAAGTGGTGAAGTCTTTATTTCTGGTGGTGAAGATAAACTTTACAATGAAGTTGGAAGAAGTGGTTTTGGACAATTTGTTGTTAATGCATTTACTGACAATAAAGAATTAATTGACATTGGTCAAAATGGAAGATACAATGAAACACAACTTGGTGGTTACACAAACGCATCTGCAATTGAAGGTTTCAGATTGCAATATCCATCAATTGCTTCATTTGAAGTCACTATTGTAGGACAAGAAAGAGGTTCACAAAGCAATAGAAGTCAGAATTTTTCATTGAGAAAATATGGTGGTTTAATATCAAACACAAATAATGGATTGACACCAAGAATTTTAAATACAACTTTAGATGTTCAAAAAGAAACAACAATTTTTGCACCTTATATTTTTAATTTGTCAGCTATTCTTGGACAAAGATTCAATGATGGTGACATTATAAATGATGGAAGTTTTAAGTTTCAGATTTCTACAAATGGAACTTCACTTGGTCTTGTAGATTGGACAATTGATTTTCAATATACACTTGTTGGTGTTCAAAATTTATCAAGAAATAATTTTATACCAGCATTCAGACCACCAAACATTAGTGGATGTTTGTTGTGGCTTGATGCATCAGATTATTCAACATTCACTTTTGCAACTGGAAGCACTTCAAACATTGAAATATGGGATGACTTGTCTGGAAACAATCATCATGTTCAAAATTCATATGCGAATGAATATCCACAATATGGTGTTGAATCAACAATTCCAATTCCATATGTAAGTTTTGATGGAATACGACAACAGATGAGAAATTCAGCAACTGCACTTCAAGACATATCAAACAATGACAACACAGTCTTTGTTGTATTTGAAGCAGATGAAACAACTGCAAAGTCTAATGGTGAATTGATTTGTGGAACTGCACAATTCACAACACAAAAAAATGGTATCAATATAAATGCAACAAATTATGGTGGTGGTGGTGCTGATTCTGTTGCATTCAAAAATGGTGGCAATGACTTCAGTTGTAATGTGAACACAATTCCAGTGACACAAAGACAAGCTGTTGTTGGACAAAGAAATGGAACACAGAATTTGATTATCGACCAAGAAAACAATCAGGACACAAACAGTTTAGCAACTACATCTTCAACAAATTTCTATTGTTTGGGTGGTTGTGAATTTAGAGGTTTTATAGGTCAACCATATTCTGGAAAAATTTATGAAGTAATTGCTTACAATACAGATTTATCTGATGCAGAAATCAACCAGGTTATGAATTATTTAAAATCAAAATGGAACACATAAAAACAACAATTGAACTAAATGGTTCAAAAGCTATTAAACAAACATTTGATGATTTTAAAGTTTTGGACTTTAAACCAATTTATGAATATTGGTCTGGTGCAATGCTTATCATTTCAGATGTGATTCAATCACTTCCAAATGAATTGTATAAAAATAATAAATGTCAAACATGGTTTGAAAGACAAGTTGAAAAAGACAAACTAAGAATGAACCAACTAAAAGAAATATTTCCATGGCTGAAAAAATAGTTGTTGACATTGAGTTCAAAACCAATGTTCAAAAAATATCAAAGGATTTGGAATCAGTTAAAGACACATTAACTGAAACAAATGAAAGTCTTGAAGATATTGCAAAAACACAAAAATCATCAGACGGAGCTCTGAAGAAACTAAGCAAAGGATTCAAAGGTGTTGGACTTGCAATGAAGACACTTGGTATAGGAATAATAGTTGAAGCATTTGGTTTCTTAAAAGAAATCATGATGCAGAATCAAACTGTTGTTGATGGTGTTGCAATAGCAACTGAAACACTTGGTGTAATATTTAATCAAGTGACATCAGTTGTCACAGATGTATTTGATGCAGTAAGCAAATCAAGTGAAGGATTTGAAGGTCTTCAAAAGGTGATTGGTGGTTTAATGACTATTGCAATATCACCATTAAAACTTGCTTTTTTTGGAATTACACTTGGTCTTCAAGAAGCACAATTAACATGGGAACAATCATTTTTTGGTGATGGAGATCCAGAAACAATTGCACAACTAAATCAAAAGATTACAGAAACAAAACAAAACTTGACTGAAGTTGTTGATGAAGTGGTTGTTGCTGGTGAACAAGTTGCTACAAATTTTGCAGAAGCAGTTACTGAAGTTGGAAACATTGTCACAATAGCAACAGATGTAGCAACTGAAGGAATCAAAAATATATCAATTGAATCTGCACTTGCTACTGGAACTGCTCTTGCAGATGCTAAAAAGAATGAAGAACTTCTTGAAATAGAAAGAGCAAGTCAACAATTACAAAGTCAATTGTTTGCAGAGAATCAAAGACAAATCAGAGATGACACAAGAAAAACACTTGAAGAAAGAATAAATGCAAACAATGAACTTGGAAGAATTCTTGAAGAACAAACTGCAAAAGAAAAAGAAGTAGTTGATGAAAAGGTACGAATTGCACAACTTGAACTTTCAACCAATGAAACATCTGTTGAATTAAAAAAGAAACTTGCTGAAGCTGAACTTGGACAACTGGAACTTCAAGAAAGAATTGCTGGTCAGAAGTCTGAACAACTTACAAATGAAGCATCACTTGAAAAAGAATTGCTTGATGTAAAAAATGAAGTTGCACTTGCAACAATGGGTGAACGGGAACAAGAACTTCTTGCACTTAAACAAGACTATGATGCCAAACTTGAATTGGCAAGAATTTCAGGTGAAGAAACGGTGTTGATTACAGACCAATATAATGACCTGGTTCACCAATCAAATGAAAAGTTTGCTGAAGAAGATTTAAAGACTGCTGAAGAATTAGCAAAAGCAAAAGCAGACGCACAAAAACAAGAAATCAAAATGTTGTCTGACACAATTCAGATGGCTGGTGACTTATTTGCAGAGGGTTCAGTTGCTTCAAAAGTGGCTGGTGTATCAACTGCAACAATCAACACTTGGACTGGTGTGACTGAAGCATTAAAATTGCCACCACCGTTTTCTTATATTCAAGCAGGTATCACTTTGGCTTCTGGTCTTGCAAGTGTAAAAAATATAATGGCAGTTAAAACAGAAAAACCAGCAAATGTTCAAGCACCGTCAGGTGGTTCACTTCCAAGTGGTGGTGGTGAAGGTGGTACATCTTCTGACATGGAATCATTAATTGACTTGTCTGGTCTTCCATCAATCACAGAACAATTTAACACTGCATTTACACAAGATGCACCGATTCAAGCGTATGTTGTAGAACAACAAGTCACAGATTCACAACAGATAAACACAATGATTCAACAAAAAGCAACACTTTAAAAACAAAAATCATGACTAAAATTGTAGAATTAATTATTTCAGAAGAAGACAAAGAAGACCAAGATGGTGTATTTGCAATCAGTCTTGTTGAAGATCCAGCTATTGAAGAATATTGGGTTGCATTAAACAAGCAAAAAAAAGAACTAAAATTTGCAAAAGTAGATGAAGACAAAAGGCTTCTGATTGCACCAGCATTGATTCCAAATAAACAGATTTTTAGACTTGATGATGATGGTTCTGATTACTATGTTTACTTCTCAAAGGATACAATCAAGAAATGTTCTGAGCTC
>TARA_R110000764_G_scaffold90881_3_pt1 | contig 26541 bp, 28 predicted proteins | sample TARA_R110000764 | Tara Oceans TARA_R110000764 (sample SAMEA4398111) | marine metagenome | biome: Polar Biome; feature: [SRF] surface water layer (ENVO:00010504); material: water (ENVO:00002006), including particulate matter (ENVO:01000060) such as... | depth 5 m | reverse complement strand
CGGTTTTCTGCCAACACTAAATCACATCTAAGGAGCATGAATGGCTGTTAAGCCGTCCATGTAATATCTGACGAGTGAGTTGCAGCTAAGTTCAAAAAAACATTTAGATCGGTTGGTTATGAAAACCCCGTCTCTTAGCTGCCGGGGTTTCAGTCTTGAATGCCAACCTGCAAGCGTAAGCAAAGCCTGCTGATATAGCTTCAGGTTTGCCGCTGCGCGCCGCCAGCAGGCGCGCCTTAGTGCGCCTCATCCCAGTTATTACCCACGCCCACTTCCACTAGCAGCGGCACATCGAGTTCAGCGGCTTGCCCCATGCGATCCTGCAAGCCTTTGCTGACCGCATCGATTTGATCTTCGCGCACTTCCAGTACCAATTCATCGTGTACCTGCATGATCACACGGGCGTCCAGTTTGCTGTCAGTCAGCCATTGATCGACCTTGATCATGGCGCGCTTGATGATATCGGCCGCAGTGCCCTGCATCGGGGCGTTGATCGCGGTGCGCTCGGCGCCCTTGCGCATGGCCGGGTTCTTGGCGTTAATTTCTGGCAAGTAGAGGCGACGACCAAACAGCGTCTCAACATAGCCTTGTTCGCTGGCCTGTTCGCGGGTGCGCTCCATATAAGCCAATACGCCGGGGTAACGGGCGAAGTAACGGTCGATATACGCCTGCGCCTGTTTGCGGTCGACGTCGATCTGCTTGGCCAAGCCAAACGCGCTCATGCCATAGATCAGACCAAAGTTAATCGCTTTGGCGCTGCGGCGTTGGTCGGTGGTGACTTCATCAAGCTCTACCCCGAATACTTCGGCTGCGGTGGCCTTGTGCACGTCGAGGTTATGTTTGAAGGCGTGCAGCAGACCCACGTCCTGCGCCAGGTGCGCCATGATGCGTAGTTCAATCTGGGAATAGTCCGCTGCCAGCAGTTTGTAGCCCTTAGGTGCAATAAACGCTTGGCGAATGCGACGGCCTTCGGCGCTGCGAATCGGAATGTTCTGCAGGTTTGGATCAGACGATGAGAGACGTCCGGTTGCCGTTACCGCTTGGTGATAAGAGGTGTGGATGCGGCCCGTACGCGGGTTGATCTGTTCCGGCAGGCGATCGGTGTATGTGCTCTTCAGCTTGCTGACGCTGCGGTACTGCATGATCACTTGCGGCAACTCGTAACCTTGCTCCGCTAGCTCGGCAAGTACCGATTCTGCTGTGGATGGCTGGCCCTTGGCGGTTTTCGATAGCACCGGCAAGCCCTGCTTCTCATACAGAATGGCACCCAGTTGTTTGGGTGAGCCGAGGTTGAACTCTTGTCCGGCCAGTGCAAACGCCTCGCGTTCCAAGGCGACCATTTTGGTGCCCAGTTCAATGCTTTGCTCACCGAGCAGCTTGGCATCGACCAGCGCGCCGCAGCGCTCAATACGCGCCAGCACCGGCATCAGCGGCATTTCGATTTCTTGCAGTACCTTGGCGACGCGCTCCTGCGGCTGGAGTTTGGCCCACAGGGTTTGATGCAGGCGCAGGGTCACGTCGGCATCTTCTGCCGCATAAGGCCCGGCCTGCTCCAGCGCAATCTGGTCAAAGGTCAGTTGCTTGGCGCCTTTGCCGGCGATGTCCTGAAACTTGATGGTGCCTTGGCCCAGATACTTGAGCGCCAGGCTGTCCATGTCGTGACGGGTAGCGGTGGCGTCGAGTATGTAGGATTCCAGCATGGTGTCGAACGCCACGCCCTGCACATGGATGTCGTAGTGGGCCAATACGTTGATGTCGTACTTGGCGTGCTGCGCGACCTTGGCTTTTTTCGGATCTTCCAGATAGGGCTTGAGTGCAGCCAGTACCGCATTGCGGTCCAGCTGGTCAGGCACGCCCATGTAGCTGTGGGCGACCGGGATGTAAGCCGCTTCGTGCGGGCTGACCGCGAGCGATACGCCAACCAGCTCTGCCAGTTGCGCGTGAATGCTGGTGGTCTCGGTATCAAAGGCGAACAGATCCGCAGCTTTGAGTTTATCCAGCCAACGCTCGAAGTCGGCTTGCTCGGTAATGGTCTCGTAGTTATTTTCCTGCTCGGGCTCGCTGACCGGGGCAGCATCGCCGTTGATGGCCTCGGCCTTGGCGTCACGTTCTAGATCGACCAGCCAGGTCCTGAATTCCAGCTCCTGATACAGCTCGGCCAGCGCTTCGCGGTTAGCTTTGGTGGGCATTAGCGCATCAGCACGAATCTCCAGCTCCACATCCAGCTTGATGGTCGCCAATGCGTAAGACATGTAGGCCATGTCTTTATGCTCGGTGAGCTTCTCGGCGAGTTTTTTTGCGCCGCGAATCGGCAGCTCAGCGATCTTGTCGAGATTGGCGTAAATCACATCCAGCCCGCCGCCAAGCCCGGTCAGCAGGCCTAGCGCCGTCTTCTCGCCTACGCCCGGTACGCCGGGAATGTTATCGACCTTGTCACCCATGAGCGCCAGATAGTCGATGATCAGCTCCGGGCCAATACCAAACTTTTCTTTTACACCTTCAATGTCCATTACCGTATTGGTCATGGTGTTGACCAAGGTGACGTGACCGTCAACCAGCTGCGCCATGTCCTTATCGCCGGTAGAAATCACCACCGCGCGACCATTCGCAGCGCTTTCGCAGGCCAGCGTGCCAATCACATCGTCGGCTTCGACGCCCTCGACACACAGCAGCGGCAAACCCAGTGCCTTGACGCTGGCATGCAACGGCGCGATTTGCACGCGCAAGTCGTCAGGCATGGGCGGGCGATGGGATTTATATTCTTCAAACATGGTGTCGCGAAAGGTCGGGCCTTTGGCGTCAAACACCACCGCTATCGGGCTATCCGGATACTGTTTTCGCAGGCTCTTGAGCATGTTGAGCACGCCTTTGACCGCGCCCGTGGGCAGGCCTTTGGATGTCATCAAGGGCGGCAGTGCGTGGAAGGCTCGGTAAAGATAGGAGGAGCCATCGACTAAAACGAGGGGGGCTGTGTCAGTCATGCGTCAGGTCAACATTTCCGGAGGTAATGGAGCTAGAATAGATGTGTCGTCAAACAATAGGACAAGACTACCATGATTCGACTATTTGGCCGTGGCTTGGCCGTGCTACTGCTGGCGTGCAGCTTCTCGGTAATGGCGCAGGATGCCATCACCGCCGAGCCTGATGTAACTATCCGTGAAGAGGGTGACCGCACGGTTGAAGAGTACCGCTTGAACGGCTTTCTCTACGCTATCAAAGTCACTCCCAAAAGCGGTGCGCCCTACTATCTGGTTGCGGTAGATGAAGACGGCAACTATGTGCGCTCGGATCAGCCCGAAGGCTTGCGCATCCCGTCCTGGAAAATCTTTGAGTGGTGAGCTGAGTTATGTCGGTATTTACAGAAGTCAGTCGTGCTCAGCTAGAGGCCTTCCTGCAAGGTTTTGAGTTGGGCCGGTTGGTTGAGTTTTCCGGCATTGCCGGTGGTAGCGAAAACAGTAACTTCTTCGTCAGCTGCAGCTCTGGCGATTATGTATTGACGTTGGTTGAGCGCGGCGATGTTGAGGCCTTGCCGTTCTTTATCGAGTTGCTGGAGTGCCTGCATCAGGCGGGGCTTTCGGTGCCCTACGCTATCGCCGACCGAAAAGGCACTTGCTTGCAGCAGCTCAACGGCAAACCGACGTTGATACAGCCCCGCTTGCCAGGCAAGCATATTGAACACCCAGACCCCGCACATTGCGAGGCCGTGGGTCGTTGGCTTGCGCAGCTTCACAATGCCACGGTCGACACGGCATTAGCGCGACCCAGCGAGCGAGGTCTGGAATGGATGCTTAGCGAAACGCGTCAGCAGCTCGCACTGAGTAGCGGTGCTCAAGCAGAGCAGTTAGACGCGATGCTCTGCTTGCTCGCCCAATGGCAGCGTGAAGATCCAGGCTTACCGCGCGCGGTGCTGCACGCAGATCTGTTCCGCGATAACGTCATGTTTGATGGCCACCATCTTAGCGGTGTGATCGACTTCTATAACGCCGCCAGCGGCTGGACGCTTTACGACGTTGCCATCGCGGTTAATGACTGGTGCCTTAACCCTGATGCCAGCCTGGACCCGCGCCGCGCTAAGGCGTTGCTCGCCGGTTACGCCAGCAAGCGTTCCTTTACGCCTGCGGAGCATGATTGCTGGCCGAATATGCTGCGAATCGCCGCCCTGCGTTTCTGGCTGTCTCGTCAACTGGCGGTAGACCAACACAGTGGCCAGAGCGGCGTACTGATCAAAGACCCGGATCACTTTATGCGGGTATTGCAACAGTGTGAGAGCGTCCAGACCGGTCTGCCCTTGGCGCTTTAGTGTTGTTTTGAAGAGGCCCCATTGGCGGCATTTTTGGTGGGCGGGTTGCGGGGCGGCTGTGCCAGTTGACTGGCGCGCCAGCGCAATCCAGCTAAGCTTTCTTGGGCGCTTGGTTACCTCCTATTAATGGGTTGGCGGTAGCTTCCTGGTTACCGGTCAAGCGCTGAGCCGCGGCGTAGTAGAGCAGTGCCGTTTTGTGATCTGAAGATCACTGATCCGCACGTCTAACTCTCGAGGCTAGCCGCATGATTCCTGTCGATGGTAATTTCATTCTCGCGGTAGCACCGCGTTTTTCCGGCTCGTTGGCACAGGCGCAAATGCGCATCGTGGGCGACATTTCTGCCGCTTTTGCGCCCACTCTGAACCATTATCAAATCAACACCCGGCTGCGCATTGCGCATTTCATGGGCCAGGTAACGCATGAGTGTGCGGGCTTTCGTACCACTGAGGAGTTTGCCTCAGGCGCGGCGTATGAAGGCCGGCGAGACTTGGGTAATACCCAGCGAGGTGATGGCAGACGTTACAAGGGTCGGGGGCTAATCCAGCTGACCGGGCGGGCGAACTATCGCAGCATGTCGGGGCGCCTTGAGCTGCCGTTGGAAGACAACCCCGAGCTGGCAGCCGACCCGCTGACGTCGCTGCGCATCGCCTGCGAGTACTGGGCCATGCGCAACATTAACCCGGTCGCAGATCGGGATGATCTGATTAAGGCCACGCGGCTGGTCAATGGCGGCCTCAACGGCCTTGAAGACCGACGTAGTTATCTGCAAAAGGCAAAAACCGCGATAGCGGCCATTGAAGCCATTGGCGTTTCGCAACGCCAAGGTGGCAGCACCGCAGCGTTACGCCGTGGCTCTTTTGGCGATGCAGTGGGAGAGTTGCAGGAGCTTTTGGCTGCCAATGGTGTGCCCCTGGCGATTGATCGCGACTTTGGCCCGGCAACCGAACTGGCAGTGATGAACTTTCAGTTGTCACAGGGTTTGTTGGCTGACGGTATTGTTGGTCAGAAAACTTGGGCGGCACTGCGTGACTAAAGGATGGGTCTAAGCGTAAGCAATGGCTGCAGGGTGTTTTGCTGGTAATCTCGCATCAGGCGCGGTGCATCAGCTGTGTATTAGCGTCACAGATTTTTCGCATTATTGGCCTATATTTCGCATTGCACTCACTTTTCAGCGCAGCACAGGATATTTGCATGAGCACCATTCATTTCGTAGGTGGCGAGAAGGGCGGCGTTGGTAAGTCCGTCGTCTCGCGCGTGTTATCGCAGTACTTTCTCGAATACGGCCTTTTGTACGCGGGCTTTGATGCAGATCAGTCCCACGCTACGCTCACCCACTATTACCCCGAATTCACTCAGCCCATCGTGCTGGATGATTTCGAGAGTATCGATCAGATCGTCGAAATAGCGACTGACGAAGAGCAAAAGCAGCTGCTGATCGACCTGCCGTCCCAGAGCCAGCGTTTTCTGGATCGCTGGTTGGAAGACAGTGGCGTGCTGGAAATGTGCGACGAGCTGGGGCTCAAGACGGTGTTCTGGTACGTGGTAGACGGCGGCCGTGATTCGATCAGCCTGCTTGAAGAGTTTCAGCAGAAATACGGCGGCGTGATGCCCTTCGTAGTGGTGAAAAACCACGGCCGCGGTAACGATTTTAGCGATATTGACGCCGTATTAGCCAAGGGCCGTGCGGCTCGTCTGTTGGGCGTAGTAGATATTCCGGAACTGCATACGGCCACGTTACACCGCATCGACAAACTGTCACTGGGTTTCTGGTCTGCCATTAACGTCAAGAGCAGTAATGGTGCGCACCTCAGCCTGATGGAACGTCAGCGCACCAAGGTGTGGCTACGCAAGGCATTCGACTCCATCGGTGCCGTGTTCCGGAGCATTTAACCGGTCGTTGCAAAGCCAAGCGCGTTGCTAGGGCTGCACCTAACCTGCATGGCCAGGTGCAGCAGCAACCACTTAATCTTGGTTTTCAGCGGTCTTGGCTTTGTGCAACGCGGCCGCATTGTGCATCAGCGCGTAATGCAGCACCGCACCTAACAAGGCGCCCAGCAACCAGGCGTAGCCGTGCAGCTGGCTAACGGCGGGCACCCAAACCGAGGCGACCGAGAACACTGAGGCCACGGCGAACGAGATCATCGCCTTGCGGTTCCAGCCGCCATCAAAGTAGTAGGTTGAGCCCGCCTTGGCGCTGAACAGGTCCTGCAGATTCAGTTGCTGCTTACGCACCAGGTAGTAGTCCGCCACGATAATGCCGTACAGCGGCGCCAGAATCGCACCCAAGGTGTCAACGAAAGCCGCGATGCCTACCTGACTGATAAACGACACCCAGAGCGCACCAATAAAGAAGGCAATAGCCGCAGTGATAAAGCCACCGGTACGCGCGCTGATGCGCGAGGGCGCCAGGTTGGCAATGTCGTAGGCCGGTGGAATGAAGTTGGCCACGAGGTTAATACCCACAGTCGCAGCGAAGAAAGTCAGCGCCGCGATGATGGTTAGCGTCAGGTTATCGACGCGAGCGATAATATCGGTCGGGTTGGTCAGCGTTTCACCAAACACCACCACGGTGCCGGCGGTAATCACCAGCGCAATCAGCGAGAAGATTGCCAAGCTGACGGGCAAACCAAGAAAGTTGCCCTTGGTCATCTGCTTCTCGTCTTTTACAAAGCGGGCAAAGTCGCCGTAGTTAATCACCACCGCCGCAAAGTACGCGACCATGGTACCCACCACCGCAAAGAAGGCCGCCACCGGCCCGGTCTCGTAATCACCGCTGCCACTAAAGATGCTGCCCAGCTCGTTCCACAGACTCGGGCCGGCTTGATACCAGATGATCAGCATCAGCGCGATCATCACCCCATATACCAATGGGCCTGCCCAATTCAGAAAGCGCGTGATCCACGCCATGCCGCGCACAAACAACATGACCTGAAAGGCACACACCAGGCAGTAAGACACCCAGCCGATCAGCGTCATACCCAAAAAGGTAGCCGCATCTGCTGGCGACTCCAGCACAGCGTTCAACAGCAGGGCAACGGCGGTGGAGGCAAAATAGGTCTGCACGCCATACCAGAAGATAGCCACAATCCCGCGAACCACCGCCGGAAAGTTAGCGCCACGCACACCCATGCTGGAGCGCGCCATCACCGGAAAGGGGATGCCGTACTTAACGCTGGGTTTACCGGTCAATTGCACCAGTCCCATCACGATACACCCCGCCAATACGATACCGCCTAGTACCGCCCAACCACTCAGACCGTAAGAGATAAATAGCGTAGCGGCCAAGGTGTAGCCAAACAGGCTCTGAATATCGTTGGACCACACATTGAATATCTCGAACCAGCCCCAGGTGCGCTTGCTCGGCGGTAGCGGTGCGAGATCGTCGTTGTAAAGCGACGGGTCGATTTCGCGAATCTTGAAGTCGTCGTTAGCCATGGGCCATTCCTTGCGTCTTGTGGGATTTGCCAAGCAAGGCTGCATCTCACAGCCCTACAGGTTGCGCTTGCACGTTCTGTTCCGCCTTCGCTGCGCCGGCCAGTTGGCCGCTACAGGCCCAAATCAGGGCCAGAATCCAGGCCGAACAAAGCCCAAGTGCGTGAAAAGGTCGCACATTGTGTACAAAAATGTAGCAGCTTTGTATTCAATAAATGTAGTGAATGCTAATTAATCGCTACAAAACGTGGGAAGGCTTGCGCTATGGCAGGGCAAATCAGGCAACAGGCGAGCTGCAGGTCAGCAAAATTCGGGTAGTCGCGAGCACACAACAAACCTGCGCTTTACCCCGCCCCGATATGGAGCTACCTTCGAGCTATGGCAATACGCCAGTTCACAGGAGCCCAAGGATGGCGCACACACCTACCGCAAAAGACCAGAGTGTCGCCCTCCCGGCAGACCGCTCGACTTCCTTTATTGATATTCAACTTATAGCCCAGGCATTCGCTCGCTTTCACCAGTTGAGTGGTAACGATGGGGGGTAATGCATGATGCCTGGCATGTCATCAAGTATGACTAACTTTACAAAATGCGGAAGTCACGCGAATACGTTGGGTACTTGGGTGCTTCACGTTAATAAGCTGATTTGTATCAGCTTTATATTTAATGCCCGACGGCAGAAAGCGTGATCATGCGGAAGTCGCTGATATGCAATCATAAAGCCTTCGGTCCAGTAAGCTGTTATACATACTGGAGAGTTTATGAGTAAGGTTCTTGGTTTTGTGGTTTTAGCGCTTATGCTGGGCGCGTGTGCAAGCACAACCCGAGAAAGTAACTCGGGTTACGAAGGCTTTAATAAAGCTGATTCCTCTGTAGAAGCTACTATTGAAAAATTAAAAGTTGATACAAGAGTAAGTATCCGAAATAACACTGGTTGGACTATAGCAACTCTAGATACAGGCAGAGTTCTGTGGAGTTTCACCCCTCAGTGGCATCCCGCTCATCCCTCGTTCGTAAAGCGCGAAGTCATAGAAAAGGATGGTAGTGTTTACATTGATGCCACAGCTAGGTGTAGTGCAGAGAAAAGTGTCTGCGATCAACTTGTTAGAGACTTTATTGAGATCAACAATAAAATACAGCGCAATGTGTCAGGTAGCTAAATGTATAACAAGTTACTTAATTTCGTTCCGGCCGCAAACTGCGTGTCCTCCACGGGACTGCCTACGCTGCGCTGCGGCAGCCCATTAGTAATGCGTTAGAAGCCAAGCGAGTATCAAGATATGGAATTATTTAAGAAAATATTGAGTATCGTTTTTGGACTCATATTGCTCGCGGCGTTGGCCTACGGCCTATATTGGCTAGCATTAGAACTATTTACGTTATTGGCAAAGCTTAAAGAAGGGGTATTGGCTGCGCTAATTGGAGCCATGGCGACCGTATTTGCTGGAATTACAGCGGTAATTATCAGTCAGAAGCAATCTAAACAGCGAGATATCGACGAATCGCACCGCCCTAAGAAGGTCGAGATTTACAAGAAATTTCTTGATGCAGTATCAGGACTAATGGCAGCACAAAATGAGAATGTCTCCAAAAAAGGCCTATCAGACCAAGAGTTGGTTGACTATCTTGTTGAGTTTAAAACAGAGCTACTTTTATGGGGTTCACCCTTGGTGATAAAAAGACAGCTTGAATTTGAAAAGGTCTCAAGGAACAACGGAAATATTTTTACTGCGGTAAACAACCTATACGAAGCTATCAGAGAAGATATAGGGCTCAGTAACAAAGGGCTCAATTCTCATGAGCTAGTAAAAATGTACCTTAGTGATCCAGGGGAGTTAGACGAAATTTTAGCTTCTAACAAGTCAATGCAGCCGACCGCTAATGCGTCGGCTGATTGAAGCGTTATGGGTCATGAGAGAGTATGAGCATTTTTGAAGCAGTCATGATTATTTTTATTCCGTCGGGCACTCTCCTGCTCAATGCATGGCGACATAAAACCGGTCACACCAGAAGCCTTAACTACGGTCTCTATGCGCTAGTTTCGTTAGTCATGGCTATAGCTCCGTTGTTTTATGTTCGGAGTGTCGAAACTAATCAAACAGCACTGGGAGTTGTGTTGGCCTGTATAGCGTTTTTTTGGTTTCCCATCGTCGGAGGGCGCAGTGCAAACACATAACAAGTCGCTCAAGTATGTTGCGGCCCTTTGGGGTCTCCACCGGACGGCCTTTTCGGGCCGCCGCTTAGCTTAGCGTTAGGTATATTACAGATGTTTGAACGCACAACAATAAAGGTGCTTTTTGTAGTCGCTGTAGCATATGCGGGGATTTGGCTTCCCTATGTCGTGTGGCAAGACAATTTGCCAGCCTACCTGACCGCACCCTATGCTGTTTTGGGGCTCGCCCAGGCAATGCCAGTTTACATCTTGAACGGTATAGGGGTTCCTGGATTGCTCCAGAATAATGGCCACTGTGGATGGGGATGGTGTGGCCCAACGGTTTTTGGTTACGTTGTGCTTGTAATTTTTTGGGTCGTGGTCGCGTGGCTAATGGCTTGGTTCATTTCAAATCTATCAAGTGCAAGGAAGGGACGCTCCTAACGTCGCGCCCCTGCTGCGAGCGTAATACAGCAACAGCGTCGACCGCCCCTACAAACAAAATGCAGGAGTATCCATGTTTGTCTCTCAACCCACGTTAGATGCGATTTTCCGAGGTTGCGTCCTTGCGGCGTTGGCAATTGTTTGGGTCGTTATATTGGTACGTGTCAATGGACTCAGATCGTTTTCGAAGATGACGAGTTTTGACTTTGTAATGACCGTCGCCATGGGGTCCCTTGTCGCGAGTGCCAGTCAATCAACGACCTGGATTACGTTTCTTCAGTCCTTAGCGTCGATGGCAGCGCTTTTCGTCGTTCAGTTCTCTGCTGCATTTGCACGCAAATCGTCTAAGAAGCTCAAGAGAATAATGCAGAACGAACCCATCATTCTCATGCGGGACGGGATGATTTTCGACAATGCATTAGCCCAAACACGAGTATCAAAAGATGACCTTATCGCAAAGTTACGAGAAGCGAATGTATGTGATTTTTCATCCGTCCACGCTGTAATTCTTGAGACCACCGGTGATATTTCAGTGCTTCACGGCGGCAGCTTCTCCGACGATTTACTCCACGGGGCACGATTCATCGAATAGGCAATGACGCCGTATCTCATTGTTGGACAAACCGGAGAAAACCGCATAACAAGCGTTCCATGTTGCACTGTGTCAAGTGCGTGCTAGGAAGGTTTACACTCCGTTTCAGCCGTCCCACGGACTGGCCTAACCTCCGAACTTGGCTAGGTGTGGCCCGAGCTGATTCAACAGTTCCCGCAGTACACGGGTGCACGACAGCTGTTCGATCTGGATATCGAGCTGGTGCAAACCTCCTGCGGTTTTGCCGTGCCCTTCTATGAGTTCAAAGCCGAGCGCGACACCCTGACCAAGTGGGCCGATGGCCGTGGCAAAGACGGCGTGGAGGCTTATTGGTCAGAGAAAAACCTGCTGAGTCTGGATGGCAAAGATACCGGTATGGGAGGGAGTGTTTAGCACTCCGCTGTGGCCCTGCGGGTGGACCCTTCCATTGTTATCCAAGGCTTATGAATCTAGTTGCTGTGCTTATAACTTGGTTGTGTGTAGGCGCTGCATTTTCTATTCGGCTGTTGAGAACCACTGCCAAGCGGCGGAGTCAGAGCCTGGCGTGGCAGTATTTATTGCCCGTAAGCCCCCTTGTTGAATAGGCGCTAGATCCCGATGCTGATTGCACACCTGCCCTCCGGCTATATTCTCGCTACCTACTTGCTGGAGCGAGTGCGTAATGTGCCTGTGAAGGCGTTTTGGGTGATTGCCGCCGGCATGCTGGGAGCGGTGGCTCCGGATTTCGACATGCTGTATTTCTTCTTTGTGGATCATGGGCAGGTGCATCATCACCGCTACATAAGCCATTGGCCGTTGTTGTGGCTATGCCTCACTGCGGTGTCGCTGGGCTGGTGTTGGTTGGCGCGTACGTCGGTGGTCGGCTGGTTGCTCCTGGTATTCAGTCTGGGCGGTTTGCTGCACGTGATTCTGGATACGCTGGCGGGTGACATCTGGTGGCTGGCACCTTTTGTGGACCAGCGTTATGCCCTGGTCACCGTGCCTGCGCGTTTCAAGCCTTGGTGGCTCAACTACATGGCGCACTGGACCTTTGTTATAGAACTCTCGATCTGCGCTTGGGCCTGCCTGCGCTTTTGGCGGCGCAGGCAGGCGCTAGTCTCTGCTGCTTAATACGCCGCGATTAGAGTTTTTCCAAGCAGCCGGCCCACACATTGGTCATGGCGGTAAGCTGCTGTTCGTAACCCCGTGGGCCGACTGGCACTGCGGCTCCCATGGGGTCCAGCTGAGCGCTTTGTATTGGCAGGTCGGCAGTCAAGCTGTTGACCAGGCGGGGTGCAAACTGCGGCTCGCTGAATACACAGGCGGGCGCAGCTTCGCTTAGGGTGGTGCGTAACTCATTGACGTGACGTGCGCCGGGTTGAATCTCGTGGGCCAGGCTGAAAACACCGCTGTGCTGCAATCCCAGGTAGCTTTCCAGATAGCCGTAACCGTCGTGAAATACGAAGTAGGGCTTGCTCTTGAGCGGTGCGAAGCGGCTATTCAATTGTTGCTCAAGCGCTTGGATGCGCTGTTCAAAGACGGCGAGATTCGCTTCCAGTTTGCTTTCCTGCTGGGGGTATAGCGGTGCAAGGTCGTCTTTCATCCAGCGGGCGATGATGATGGCGTTTGCCGGAGATAACCAGACGTGTGGGTCGATGCTGCCGGGACCGTGATCATGGTCTTCGTGGCCGTGTTCATCTGCGTGCACCTCGTTGTCTTCGTCATAGTGACGCAATGGCAGGCTGGGTATCTCGGCCAACTGCCGCGCGCTAGGCAGATCGTGCAGTGTGCCTTCAAGAAACAGCTCCAGCGAGGGGCCGACCCAATAAATGCGCTCGGCGCTGGCCAGCGCACGCCGGTCTGATGGCCGTAACGCAAAGGAATGCGGTGAGGCGCCGGCGGGGAGCAGCGCGGCGGGCGTGTCTATGCCGTCAAGTACGGCGGCGGCAATCTGTTGTACTGGCTTGATAGAAGCGAGTACGCGCACCTGATCGGCGTGGGCGGTGCAAGTGAGCAGCAGCCCGCACAAGGCAGCAAACAGGCGAAATGACGACATGGTGGGACGTACCTCTGAACAGTAAAGTGTTATATGATAACAGCTCAATTGACGCTGCATAGCTAACGTTTTCGCAGTGATGCCAGACAGGATTACGCCATGACTGAGTTTCTCTCCCCACAAGAAGCGCAGCAGCCGCACGACCACAGCCGCTGCGTGAGTCACGCCCTGGATGCTGCCGAGCAGGTCTGCGCACGTGAAGGTGCGCGCTTTACGGTGCTGCGCAAACGGGTTTTGGAGCTGGTATGGCAAAGCCATAAGCCGTTGGGCGCCTACGATATTTTAGAAACCCTCTCGCGTGACGATGGCCGCCGTGCCGCGCCACCCACGGTGTACCGGGCGCTGGATTTTTTGCAGGAGCAAGGCCTGGTGCACCGGATTGCATCGCTTAATGCTTTTATTGGTTGTGCCAGCCCGGAACATAGGCACGAAGGCCAGTTTCTGATTTGCCTCAACTGTCACATCGCGATCGAGCTGGATGCCTCTGCGATCACCCAGGCGATTGCCGGTGAAGCGAATGCCCACGGTTTTACCGTGCAAGGCGAGACGGTCGAAATCAGCGGCCTGTGCGCCCAGTGCCAGGAGGCAGCGTGAGCAAACCACTGCTGTCGCTACAGGACGTCAGCCTGCGATTACACGGCACCGATGTGCTGGAACGCGTTAGTTTGCAGGTTAAGCGCGGTGAAATTGTTACGCTGATCGGCCCCAATGGCGCCGGTAAAACCAGCTTGGTGCGAATTGTACTGGGACTGTTGAAGGCCTCCTCCGGGCAGGTCAGCCGCCAGCCGAAGTTACGCATCGGTTATATGCCGCAGAAGCTGCAGATTGATGCGTCGCTACCGCTGACCGTGCAACGTTTTCTACTATTGGCGCCCGGTGCGAAGAAAGCCGCGGCCCACGCAGCACTGGTTGAAGTAGGCGCAGAGCACCTGTTGGATAGGCCGTTGCAGCAGGTGTCGGGTGGTGAATTGCAGCGTATTTTGCTGGCCCGCGCGCTACTGCGTGAACCTGATTTGCTGGTGCTGGATGAGCCGGTGCAGGGCGTGGACGTAAACGGTCAGATTGAGCTGTATCAGCTGATTACCCGGCTGCGCGACCGTTACGGCTGTGGGGTATTGATGGTGTCGCATGACCTGCATCTGGTGATGGCCACCACCAATACGGTGGTGTGCATCAATCGCCATGTTTGCTGCTCGGGGCATCCCGAGCAGGTCAGCATGGACCCGGCCTTCGTTGCCATGTTTGGTGAGCAGTCCAGTGCTTTGGCGGTATACAGCCATCGCCACGATCATGCCCACGATATGCACGGCGAAGTCGTGCCCCATGAACACAGCCACGGACCTGACTGCAACCATGCCTGATTTTCTGTTTTACGCGTTATTGGCCGGCCTAGCGCTGGCGCTGGTTGCCGGGCCGTTGGGTTCTTTTGTGGTCTGGCGGCGCATGGCCTATTTTGGCGACACCCTGTCGCACTCGGCACTGTTGGGGGTCGCGCTCGGCATGTTGCTGGATGTGAATTTGACGCTGGCGGTAACGGTCGGCTGCGTGCTGATAGCCGTGTTATTGGTGGCTTTGCAGCATAAGGAGTGGTTGGCCAGCGATACCTTGTTGGGAATTCTTGCGCATGGCACGCTATCGCTTGGGTTAGTGGTATTGGCGTTGACCGAAAACGTGCGTGTGGACCTGATGGCCTACCTGTTCGGTGACTTGCTGGCGATGACCCTGAACGACCTTTATTGGATTCTAGGCGGCTTGCTGATTGTGCTGGTGCTGATGAGTCTGCTGTGGCGGCGTTTGCTGTCTATCACGGTGCACGAAGAGCTGGCGCGGGTTGAAGGTTTGCCGGTGACGGCAATTCGCTTGGCCTTAATGCTGCTGATCGCAATCGTGATCGCAGTGGCGATGAAAATTGTCGGTGTGCTGCTGATTACTTCGTTGCTGATCATTCCGCCAGCTGCCGCGCAGCGACACGCACGCACGCCGGAGCAGATGGCCTTGGGTGCCAGTGTGTTGGGTTGTGTCGCGGTATTGGGCGGGCTGACGATGTCGTGGCATCTGGATACCCCCGCAGGGCCTTCCATCGTGGTGTGTGCGGTACTGTGTTTTATGTTGGCACTCGGCGTTCCGCGCAGGGCTTGAGTCGCAGCACCCTCGATTGCCCGGCAAATAGCGGCCTTGCCGGGCAATCGAATCAAGCTTGTTGCCTCGTCGGAGTTACATCAATTTATCGAGCGTCACCGGCAGATCGCGAACGCGTTTTCCCGTCGCGTGAAATATCGCATTGGAGACCGCAGCAGCCACGCCAACAATACCGATTTCACCCACGCCTTTGGAGCCTAGGGCATTGACGATCTCGTCATGCTCTTCTACAAAAATGACGTCGATATCACCGATGTCGGCCTGCACGGGTATGTGGTACTCAGCCAGGCTGTGATTCATGAAACGGCCCAGGTTATGGTCCATCTGGGTTTCTTCATGCAGGGCCTGACTCACACCCCAAACCACGCCGCCCATAATCTGGTTGCTGGCGGTTTTAGGGTTGACGACACGCCCGGCAGCAACGGCGCTGACTACACGACTGACCTTAACCATGCCGGTGTCTTCATCAACTTTTACCTCGACGAACACTGCCGAATGCGTACCAGTGGCGTAACCGTCACGTACTTCGCCGGGTTCCACGCTGACCTCAACTTCCAGGGCGCCGGTTTCGGCGGCAATGTCGGTCAGTTTGACCTTTTGCTCAGGGGCGTCTTTGATAAACAACCAACCGTCAGCAAAGTCGATTTCGTCAGGGGTTTTTCCACTGAAAGGCGAAGCCGGGGTTTGCTGTACGGTATCCAGTAACTTCATGCGCAGTTCCTGACAGGCTTTTTGCACCGCACTGCCCACTGATGAAACAGTAAATGAGCCACCTTGCAGTGGCGCTTTGGCCATGTTCGAATCGCCCAGCTTGAACTCCACCTGATCCATCGGAAAGCCCATAGCTTCGGCAGCGATCTGCGTCATTACGGTATAGGTACCGGTGCCAATATCGGTGGTCGCGCTGCTGACAATCAGCTTACCGGTGACATCGATACAGGCTTTGGCGCTGGCCGGCATTTGCATGGCTTCCCACATACCGGTCGCCATACCCCAACCAATCAACTGGTGGCCATCCTGCATACTGCGCGGCGCCATGGTGCGTTTGGACCAGCCGAAGCGTTCGGCGCCCTGTTCATAGCACTCCAGCAGGGCTTTGCTTGAATAAGGCTTGCCTTCATTCGCATTGAAATCAGTGAAGTTCTTTTGGCGTAGCTCAACCGGATCAATGTTCGCGGCGTAGGCCAATTCGTCCATTGCGCACTCCAGCGCATACACGCCGATGGTGCCGCCGGGGGCGCGCATGTCCAGTGGTGTATATACGTCAAGGGGTACCAACTGGTAGTCCAGAGTAACGTTGGGGCACTTGTAGAGCATGCCGGACCATTCGACCTGCTGTTCGGTGTAGTCCTCAAAACGTGAGGTCTGAGCAATGGCCTGGTGATAGATCGCCTGCAATTGACCATCGCTGGACGCTCCAATGGTCAGGCGCTGGATGCTGCGTGGGCGATAGCCAAAGGTAAACATCTGCTGACGCGCGAAGGAAACCCGCACTGAGCGCTTGAGTTTGAGAGCGGCCATGACCGCCAGCGGTAACTGGTGTTGCGGACGCAGTCCGGAGCCGAAGGCGCCGCCCACGAAAGGCGTCAGAATGCGTATCTGTCCTTCCATGTCGAATACGTCTTCCAGATAGCGCATACAGTTCTGTACACCCTGAGTTTTGTCATACACCTCTAAGGTGCCATCAGGAAGGTAGTGCACGGTAGAGGCGTGCGGCTCCATAGGGTTGTGGTGCTCAACCGGCGTGGTGTATTGCACTTCTACTTTGACCGCCGCATTGTTCAACGCCTGTTTGGCGTCGCCTCTGGGGCCGGGTAGGTCGGCGGGTGCGGTGCTCATCTGATCAAGATTCGTCAGCAGATCAGTGGCGTGTTCTTCGGTTTCGTACTCGACCTTGATCAGGCTGGCGGCATAACGCGTTAGCTCCAGACTCTCGCCGACCACCAAGGCAATTGGCTGGCTGTTGTAAAGGATGCGGTCGTTGAATAAGGGTCGGAACGGCGAGCCATCAGCGGCGTCATCGTCCTCATAAGGTTTGTCGTAGCTGGCAATCGGCGGGCGGTTTTCATGTGTGAGAACCGCTTCAATGCCCGGTACTGCTTGCGCGGCGCGGGTATCGATATGCAGGATACGGCCACGGGCTATGGTGCTGTTCACAATGTGGCCGTAGAGCAAGCCGGGTAGTGGGAATTCGCCAGCGTATTTGGCCTGGCCCTGCACTTTCATCGGGCCGTCAACGCGATCCAACGGCTTGCCGACGGGGGACGTTTTAACAGTCATCAGACGGCTCCTTCTACAGCATCGCTCAAGGCACGCACTATGGCGCGGCGGGCCAGCTCGATTTTGAACTGGTTATCGTTAAAACCAATGGCGCCGGCCAAGAGCGCGTCCGCGAGTTCGCCGAACGCGGCTTTGTCTGCGGGCCTGCCGACCAACAAGGCTTCCGCCTCAGGGTTACGCCACGGCTTGTGGGCAACTCCGCCGAGCGCCACTCGCACGTTGCGAATCACACCGCCATCGAGCTGCAATGCGGCGGCGACCGAGACCAGCGCGAAGGCATAGGATTGCCGGTCACGGATCTTCAGATAAGCGCAGTGCGTGGAGAAATTTTCTGCAGGCAGTTCAACGGCGGTAACCAATTCGCCGTCGGCCAAGGTGTTGTCTCGCTCCGGCTCGTTGCCGGGCAGACGATGAAAATCAGAAAAAGCGATACGCCGCTCGCCATCGCGACCTTTGACGATGACGGTCGCATCCAAGGCAGCCAAGCCCACGCACATATCTGAGGGATGCACTGCGATGCACTGTTGACTGTGCCCGAGAATGGCATGAATGCGGTTTAACCCTTCGCGCGCTGGACAACCGGAACCCGGCTCACGTTTATTGCAGGGCGTATCGGCGTCGTAAAAGTAGTAACAGCGGGTGCGTTGCAACAGGTTGCCGCCCGTGGTGGCCATGTTGCGCAGTTGGGGCGATGCGCCAGCCAGAATGGCTTTTGAGAGCAGCGGATAATGCTGCTCAATACGCGCGTCCCAGGCCAGGTCGGAATTGCTGACCAGTGCTCCGATACGCAACCCACCGTCGGCTGTTTCTTCAATGTCTTTCAGCGGCAGACGGGTGATGTCGATCAACTGCTCGGGATGCGTAACGTTTTCTTTCATCAGATCGAGCAAGTTAGTGCCGCCCGCGATATAGCGGCTGTCGGGTGTAAAGAGGCTAACCGCTTCATCAATACCCGTGGGGCGCGCATAGGTGAAAGGGTTCATCGGCTCACCCCCTTGTCGCGCGCGAGCTGTTCGCGGGTGGCTGGCATGGCTTCTTCGATGGCCGACAGTATGTTGGGGTAAGCACCACATCGACACAGGTTACCGCTCATGTGTTCGCGTAACTCGTCAGACGTTTCGGCGCGACCTTCGGCTGTCATACCCACCGCAGAACAGAGCTGACCGGGAGTGCAGTAACCGCACTGAAAGGCATCGTGCTTCACGAAGGCGGCTTGCATGGGATGCAGATCATCGCCGCTGGCTAGACCTTCAACGGTCGTCAGGCTGGCGCCGTCGTGCATTACCGCAATGGTCAGGCATGAGTTGATGCGTTTACCGTTGAGCAGCACGGTGCAGGCACCGCACTGGCCGTGGTCGCAGCCTTTCTTTGTGCCGGTCAGGCCAATTTGCTCACGGAGCAAACCCAGCAGCGTGGTCCAGGGATGAACGTCCAGTTGCTGTGGTTTGCCATTGATTTCAATGGCTATCGGGTAAGTTGCGACAGTTGTCACGCCCGAGTGATCCTTTGTTGAACTCATGCTTGCCTCACGGTAGGGGCGGGCGCCAGCGAGCGGCGCGCGGGGGTTGCGCAGTGTTTGCGTCTATAAATTACGACTGGGCGTGGGGGTAATCGTTCACGTGAATGCGCAGGTAGTTGCGCAGCGGTTGATGACTTTGTTCGCGCGGTCACCAGGAACGCAGGAATTCGGTTGGGGGGCCGATATTCGCGAGTGCCCCGACTTGTCTCCCGTCACTTGCGCTAAAAAAGGGATATTGATTCGGGACTGGTACTCTGACGTAGCTCAAGTTTGTGGGGCCGATTGCCGAGGACTCTGTATCCTCCGTGTTTGTACCTTGAGTGCTTGCTCGCTATTCTTTATGCTGTATTTATATACAGTATAGAAGGTGTGATATGGAGCTGATCGACAAACTCACCGTGCTGGCCGATGCGGCAAAGTACGACGCCTCTTGCGCGAGCAGCGGTGCACCCAAGCGCAGCTCCAAAGGTAAAGACGGGATAGGCGCTACCAATGGTATGGGCATTTGTCATAGCTACACGCCGGATGGCCGCTGTGTATCGCTGCTGAAAATTCTGCTAACTAACTTCTGCCTCTACGATTGCCAGTATTGCGTCAACCGCCGGTCGAGCGATGTGCCACGCGCACGCTTCACACCCGAAGAAGTGATCAAGCTGACGCTGGATTTTTATCAGCGCAATTATGTCAGCGGGTTGTTCCTTAGCTCCGGCATTATTCAGTCGCCCGATTACACCATGGAGCAGTTGATTCGTGTGGCGAAGGTGTTGCGTGAGGAGCACCAGTTCCGTGGGTATATCCACCTGAAAACCATTCCCGAAGCCGACCCAGCGTTGATCGTTGAGGCAGGCCGCTACGCCGACCGTCTCAGTGTCAATATTGAGTTGCCCAGCCCAGACAGTTTGATTCGCCTGGCTCCCGAAAAGCAGCTAGTCAGCATCACTGACGCGATGGGCACCATTGAGTCGGCGTCACAGGAGTCACGCAGTGACAAACGCGCACCTAAATTCGCCCCCGGTGGTCAGAGCACGCAGATGATTGTGGGTGCCGATGCCAGTGACGACAGTCGCATTCTGCATACGGCAGAGAGTTTATATGGCCAATACCGTTTGCGGCGCGTTTACTATTCGGCCTTCAGCCCAATCCCCAATAGCCCTGCATCAGTACCCATGCAAGCGCCGCCGCTGCTGCGTGAGCACCGGCTGTATCAGGCTGATTTTTTGTTGCGCGGCTATGGCTTCAAGGTCAACGAACTAATTGGCGCGCAGGGCAATTTGCCGCTGGATATTGACCCTAAGCTGGCTTGGGCACTGGCCAACCGAGATATATTTCCGGTCGATCTGAATCTGGCGGAGCCGCAGTTGATCGCTCGGATTCCGGGCATTGGCGTGCGCTCAGCCGAGCGTATTGTCAGCCTGCGTCGGCTAAAGCGGATTCGCTTTGAGGATGTGGCGCGGCTGCGTTGTGTTATCGAAAAGGCTAAACCTTTTATCATTACCAGCGATTATCACCCACCTCAGGCCACGCTGGAATCCAGCGTCTTGCGCCGGCAATTAAGCGACCAGCCAGCGCAAATGGCTTTGTGGGGCTGAGGGTAAGAATATGCAGGTGCTCTGCTGTGAGGATGATTTTGAATGTTGGCGCGATCAGGCTCGGCAGTTGTTGAGGCAGGATATCGCGCCGCATGCGGTGGTCTGGGAAGACCGCAACCATCGGCAGTTATTCGCCTCTGAGCCGCTACCGGCTAGCATTCCCAGTGCGGGATCAATGGCACAAGCGAAGCGCATCCCGGCGAGGCTACTCGATGAGCTTAAACGTGCTGCGCAGTATCGCGTTTCTGGCCGCTGGAATCTGCTGTATCGCGTGCTCTGGCGGGTTGCTATGGGCGAGCGGCAAGCCATGTTAGCTGGCGATCCGGACGGCAGTGAGCTGCAACGGCGGATCAAGTCGGTCAGCCGCGAAGCGCATCATCTGCACGCATTTGTGCGCTTTCATCCTGTAATGGGGCGTGGCGGGCTGGACTATGTCGCCTGGCATGAGCCCGCCCACGACATTTTGGCCAGCGCCAGCCTACACTTTGCTGAGCGTTTAGGCCGCCAGCGATGGTTGATAGTCTCGTCTCGCGATGCGGTCTGGTATGACGGCCAAGCACTGCATCATCGCCAACCTTGCCCTGCAGATTGGGCTGCGCTGGCGGAGTCGGTGCGCGATAACGCTGACCCGCTATGGCAAACCTATTACAGCAGTATTTTTAACCCGGCGCGCCTTAATCCTAAAGTGATGCAGGGGCACATGCCGTTGCGTTTTTGGGCGGGCTTGCCGGAAGGGCGCCTGATCCCTACGTTGCTGAGCAGAGCGAGAGCTGGCGCGCAAAAAGATGGTCAGGCAGAAGCCGTAGCGAGTAAGCCAGGGAAGGTTATCCGCTCTGCCGCGTATGCAAAGGACGATAGCTTTGCCGGGGCAAAACCGGACGCGAAGCGTCCGGACTAGTATGCCGTTAGGGAGCCATGACCCGCGGCAGCCATTTAGCCAGCTGGTCATTTTTCAACGGCGGGCGGATGAAGCCTACGTACTCGCCTTGCGGGTTGACCAGCACCACTTGACCGCTGTGATCGACCAAGTAATTCTCGTTGCTGGTATCCGGCTCGATATAAGCGATAGACAGTGCCTTGGCGAGTTTCGCCAGTTCGCTGGAGTCACCCGTTGCACCGGCAAAGTTGGCATTGAAGTAATCAAGATAGGTTGCCAATTGCTCGGGTGTATCCCGGTTGGGGTCTACGCTGATTAGCGTAACCTGCAACTGCTCGCGCGTTTCAGCCGGTAGCTTTTCGCTCAGCTGACGCAGGTCCGCCAGTGTTGTTGGGCAGACGTCCGGGCAGAAGGTGTAGCCGAAGAACAGGAGGTCCCACTGGCCTTGGAGGTCGGCTGTGCTCCATGGCTCGCCGGAAGCCGCCTGTAAATTAACGTCTGGAATTGGCCGTGGGCTGTCGAACAGAAACATACCGGCTTCTTGCAGCGCGCTGGGATCGAACGGCACCGGGCGGGTAACCTTGTGGATGATGGCGCCCAGTACCAGAGCGACGCTGGCCGCACATATCAGTACGGTCTTTTGCACACCACTTAAAGCCATCCAGCGACTCCCGCGTAGTGGTCTACCAACAGGGCTACAAATAGCCAAAGCAGATACCACAGTGAAAATTTAAAGGTCTTTATGGCGGCATGCGGGCGGCTATCTCGCCACAGTGCCCAGGCCCAGTCGATAAATCGCAGGCCCAGTGCGGTTGCTACCACCAGATAGAGCACTCCGCTCATGTGGATCACAAAGGGCAGCATGCTGACGGCCAGCAAGATGAAGGTATACAGCAGAATGTGCAGCTTGGTATAGCGCTCGCCATGCGTGACCGGCAGCATGGGAATGTCTACCTTGGCGTATTCAGCTTTGCGGTGAATTGCCAGCGCCCAAAAGTGGGGTGGCGTCCAGGCGAAGATGATCAATACCAGCAGTAGGCCTTCTGCCTGAATCTGCCCAGTGACAGCGGTCCAGCCCAGCAGCGGCGGTGCCGCGCCGGCAAGGCCGCCGATAACGATGTTTTGCGGCGTGGCGCGCTTGAGGAACGAGGTGTAAATCACCGCGTAGCCAAGTAGGGAGCCAAGCGTTAGCCATGCTGTAACGGCGTTGATCCACTGCAGCAATATGGCCATGCCGATACTGCCCAATGTGACGGCGAACAGTAGCGCATTGAGCGGGTTAACTCGCCCTTGGGCTAGAGGGCGCCGCTGAGTACGGGCCATCTGCAGGTCAATGCGGCGGTCTACAACGTGGTTTACCGCCGCTGCTGAACCTGCGCACAGGGCGATACCCAGGTTGCCGAGCAATAACGTTTGCCAAGGCACCGCACCTTCGCTGGCCAGCAGCATGCCGATCGCCGAGGTGATAATCATCAAGGCGACAACCTTGGGTTTGGTCAGCTCGAGATAATCGCGCCAGCCGGCACGAACCGCCAGCGTGTTACTCACTGTTGTCATGGTCATCTCCCCTTCAGCGCGTCTAGCCCGCCGTTATCATTGTGCGTTGAGTATGGGGCAGTTAAAGCGAACCTGCCAGACTGCGACGGCTTCTGTTGGTATTCATATGTAAACGTGCTCTGGCTGGAGCGCGCAATCGATAGTTAACGCTTATGACGCTGAGTAACAGCAACGCTGCGACCCCGTTGTGCGCGACTGCGATCGGTAGGGGCAGGTGAGCCAGTACATTGGTTATGCCCAGCGCAACTTGCACAGCCAACGCTAAGGTGATCAGCCCGGCCAGCAGCTGATGGCGGCTGCGCCAGAGCTGCCAAGCCAGCAGCAGCACCATGAAGGTGGTGATCAGGGCGCCGATACGATGACTGAAATGGATGGCTGTGCGCCCCGGCCCCTCCAGCATGCCCCCGAGATAATTCGGGCCGACCTCCTGATGCAAGAGGTTGAAGCCGGTAGCAAAGTCCATCTCTGGCCACCATTCACCGTGGCAGGTGGGCAGGTCAATACAGGCAACCGCGGCGTAATTGGTGCTTGTCCAACCACCTAGCATTATCTGGCCGATCACCACCAGCAAGGTGATGCGCGCCAGACTGCGTACGCGTGCGATACGTGGGCTGGCGGGCAGGGCCGGCAGGCTGCCGGACAGGCGCAGAGTGAGCAAAAGCAATAGACTCAAGGTTGTGAATCCGCCGATTAGGTGCGCGGTGACTACTTGGGGCCAAAGCTTGAGAGTGACTGTCCACATGCCAAACAAGCCCTGACAGATAACCAACGCGAGCAGGCCCAAGCTCAGCGCAGTCGGATAACCCACCTGGTTACGTTGTTTAAGGCTGAATAATGCCAGGCCGAGAATGACCAGGCCCAGCAGGCCAGCGGCGTAACGATGAATCATCTCGGCCCACGCCTTGAATGCTTCAACGGGGTCGTCGGGAAAGCGAATTTGCGCGGTCTCCAGTGCGTCTGCACTTTGCGGTACGCTCAGGAAACCATAACAGCCGGGCCAGTCCGGGCAGCCTAACCCAGCATGCACAAGCCGTGTGTAAGCGCCAAGAATAACCACCGCGAAGCACAGCACTAGGCCGATCAATGCCCATGTGTATCCGGGTTTACGCATGTTTACCCTACCTTGGACAGTTTCAGCAGGCGTTTGAGATCATCGAGCAAGTATTTGCCGGGCTCGCTGGCGTTCTGATGCAGCACCACACGCCCCAACGGATCAATCAGCCAAAGTTGCGGCCCCTGCTGCCAAGCGGCAGGTAAGGGTTGTAAGCTGTTGCTGTAGGCTGAGGGTGACAGCTCTGCCTGTTGCAGGCGCGGGAAACGTTTTTCAAGTTGTTGCTGTTGGCCGGTCGCGAGCGCGCTGCCGGTCGCGAGCATGTGCTCAACGCGATCCGCCTCACGACCTACAGCCACATTGATTTGGCGAGCTTCGTGCACCAGCTGCTGACAAGCCTCGGCGCAATCATCAGGGCTGGTGACCAGCAGACGCCAGGACGCGCCATACCCAACCGGCGCTGCAGTCAGCTGCCAATCATCGACCTGGATGGGTGGCTCGACTAAATCAGACTTATTTGAGTGATCCTGCGGAATACCGATTTGGAAGTGCGCCATTAGGCCGGCGACCAATATGGGGCCAAATACCACCGCCGAAATAGCCAGCAGCTTTAGCTGTCCACGTGGGCGGGTGCGGGTCGGGTTATCGGTCATGCTTGTCATCTTTTTTATTATTCCCCCGGGGTTCGGGCCGTAAACCGGCCCAGACAAACAAAATAAGCAGTGCGCCGGCCAGGCAGAACCACTGCACGGCATAACCGGTGTGGCGGCTGGAGCTCATGGGTAGCACCGGCCAGTCGAGCCGCAAGGCAGCCGATGCGCTGGGCTCGATCAGGCGTGCGCGCCAGTCGGCAAGCGGTATACCTGCCTGCTGACTCAGTTCGGCAAGATTGATCTGCGTAATAAGACGCGGCCAGCCAGTTGAGTCTGCCTTGGCATCGCCCAGGCGAAAGCCTGCTTGCGGGTGGGGTAGCGCTTCGGCAAGCAGCCGCTGACTGCCGTCGGGCGTGCTGACCTGGATAGCCTCGCGGCGATCCGGCCAAGACGTCCAGCCGCGATTAATCAGCAGCCATTGACCGTTGTTGTCGCGGAACGCTTGCAACACCTCGACGCCGGCGGCGCCATCACGGGTGCGATTGTCGAGCAGCCAGATACGCTGCTGATCGAAATGGCCTTCTAAAGAGAGACGCTGCCAGTTGGCAGGTCGTGGGTGATCCAGTAGGTTAAGGCTGAGCGCGGGTGCCTGCTGGCGCTTCAGCATTTGTAGCTCTAGCTGCTGTTTCTGCGCGGCGCGATCGAGTTGCCACAGCCCAAGGCCCAGCAGCAGCGGCAGAAATGCCAAAGTGAACAGCCAGAGCCCCAAACCCGGCGCAAAACGTCTGCGGCTGACAAGCGGCTCAGACATGATCATGATGTTGATCCTGCACGGCTATACTGGCGCGCATAACAAAAAAAGGGGGTGTTTGCTCATGTGGGTGAAAGTAGCGATTCTGGTTCTGTTGGCCGCAGTTGTCTGCAGCCTGTTCAGCGGGTTGTTGTTTTTGGTGAAAGACAGCGACAACCGCGGTGGCCGCTTGGTGAAGGCGCTGACCCTGCGGATCACATTGACCGTATTGTTGATGGCGTTGATTGCCTACGGCTTCTGGTCCGGTGAGTTGAATTGGGGCGCGCCCTGGCTGCATTGAGCCAGAGCACGCAGTACGGTTTTGGGTAATGTTAGAAAATGTAGACAAAGATGAACAACCCCACCCAAACCACATCGACAAAGTGCCAGTACCAACTGGCTGCCTCAAACCCAAAGTGCTTATCCGGCGTAAAGTGACCGCGAGTTATGCGAATTAACATGACCGCGAGAATGACCGTGCCCATGGTGACGTGCGCGCCGTGGAAGCCGGTCAGCATAAAGAACGTTGAGCCGTAAATTCCCGAATTCAGAGTCAATCCCAGCTCGTGATAAGCGTGTTGGTATTCCAGCGCCTGCAACACCACAAAGATGACACCTAGCAGTACGGTCAGCCCCAGCCAGGCTTTGGTAGCCCCTCGCTTGTCAGCGCGCAGAGCGTGGTGTGCAAAGGTGACTGTCACACTGGAGGTGATCAGAATTATGGTGTTGAGTAATGGCAGCTGCCATGGCCCGATGGTTTCCGCAGGTCCCGGAAACGCCTTAGGGTCAGGGTTGCTCATCAGCGGCCAGGCAAACTGAAACTCCGGCCAGAGGATGTTGGTAACGCCCTTATCACCTTCGCCGCCCAGCCAGGGGCCGGCAAAGGTGCGTACGTAAAACAGCGCGCCAAAGAAAGCCGCGAAGAACATGACCTCGGAAAAAATGAACCAACCCATGCCCATGCGGAACGAGCGGTCCATTTGTGGGCTATACAGGCCCTGGTCGCTCTCTCTCACCACATTGCTGAACCAGCCGAACAGCATATAAATCATCATCAGGGCGCCGGCGAACAAAAACCATTTGCCGGCGACGCTGCCTTCGCCACTGCTCATGCCGTTGATCATGCTGCCGCCGCCGAAAACCGTCAGCAACAAGCCGACTGAGGCGATGATCGGCCACTTGCTCTGGGC
>TARA_R110000764_G_scaffold80823_3_pt1 | contig 26700 bp, 27 predicted proteins | sample TARA_R110000764 | Tara Oceans TARA_R110000764 (sample SAMEA4398111) | marine metagenome | biome: Polar Biome; feature: [SRF] surface water layer (ENVO:00010504); material: water (ENVO:00002006), including particulate matter (ENVO:01000060) such as... | depth 5 m | reverse complement strand
CTCCCGCCGAGGCGTTGGGTGATGGTGGGTGTCTCCAAGAGAAGACAATGCCAACTTCGCCCGAATTGGTTAATGCGACGTAAACGGTTTGCCAACAAACGCGCTTAATCTGCGCAAGAGCGCGTTAACACTGTCAAAATCGAGGAAATTTGTTCTGGAGGCTCCACCCGGAATCGAACCGGGGTGCGCGGATTTGCAATCCGCTGCGTCACCACTCCGCCATAGAGCCTGACCAGAGCGGGGTCACTAGCAACGAAAAGGCAGGCTTTCAATCTGCGTTTTCATTGCCCGTGCGTTTATCGCGCATTGCGCGCGTCGCCGCCCATGCTAAAGGGCGGTCTTACGTCCGTTTTTGCCAGAGGAAGGCGTGCGCACATGGATTTTGATGCAGCCCGCGAGATCATGGTGGATAGCCAGATTCGCCCGAATGATGTCACCGACGCGCCGATCGTCTCGGCCTTCCTGCGCACACCGCGCGAAGCGTTCGTTCCGAATTCACGCAAATCGGTCGCCTATTCCGAGCTTGAGATCGTTACATCGCCGGGCCGGGCGCTCTGGATCGCGCGTGACACGGCCAAACTGGTCAAGCTGGCAGAGATCAAGCCGAGCGACATCGTTCTCGTGATCGGTGCAGGTGCAGGCTATGAAGCCGCCCTGATCAGCCATCTTTCCGAGACCGTCATTGCGCTGGAGGAAACAACCGAGCTGGTTGACGCGATGTCCGAGCGTTTCGCGGCACTGAACTTGGATCGCGCCGTTGCCGTGCAAGGCAAGGTGGGCGCCGGCCTGTCGGATCAGGCGCCTTTCGACGTCATTTACGTTTGCGGCATGGTCGAAACCGTTCCCGACGCCTGGAAAGACCAGTTGGCGGAAGGTGGCCGCCTTGTTGCGGTCGTGACCGAACGCGAAGGTCTGGGACATGGCACGGTATTCACGAAATCTGGGGACACGGTCGCAGCCCGCGAAGGATTTGATGCCTGTCCTCCGAGATTTGCGCAGTTCGACCGCAAGAAATCCTTCGTTTTCTGATTCGCCCTGCGCTGAATTGGCCGCATTGTTAATTCGTTGGAAAAGTGAACAGTGTTCACTGGTCTGCCGAATATGGCTATAAGCTGTTCAGAAGACCGGGACGTCAGGGAGTTCAGGATGAGTGTAAAGTATCGGTGCCTGATGGGCGCAGCCGCCATTGCGATGTGTGCGGGTGCTCCTGCGATGGGCGAAACGCTTGATGAGGCCGTTGCGTCGGCATTCGCCACCAATCCGCAACTCGATATCCAGCGATCCGAGACTGATATCGCCCGGGAAGGTCTTGAACAGGCCCGGTCTGGCGGGCGTCCGACCGTGAATATCATCGGCAGCGCCGGTTATGAATATGTCGATACGACGTCGCCATTCGCCTTCGGTCTGGGAGACCGGCCGATTGCCAGCGCACAGGTTCAGGCGGTGCAGCCGCTGTATACCGGTGGACGGGTAAGCGCGGGGATCCGGCAGGCAAAGGCCGGAATCAATGCGGCCAAGTCCCAGTTCGATGCTGCCGAGCAGGACCTGATCCTTCAGGTCGTTACTGCTTACGTCGATGTGCGGCGGGATCGGGAAGCCGTTTCAATCCGCAAGAACAATGTTGATGTGACAGCCGAGCAGGTTCGCGCGGCAGATGACCGTTTCGAGGTCGGTGTCGTGACGCGGACAGACGTGTCGCTGGCGAATGCCCGCCTTGAAGGCGCGCGCGCGGCGCTTGCCGGAGCCGAATCCGCGCGTGAAGCGAGCGAAGCCAATTACCAGTTCCTTACCAGCCTCAAGCCGGGAGTTCTGGCCGCGCCGCCACCGATTCCACCCCTGCCAGCGTCGCTGGACGAGGCTGTCGCCATTGCGCTGGATGGAAATCCAGACCTTGAAGCCGCCCGCCATTCGGAACGGGCCGCCAGCGAAGCCATTGATGTCGCCCGCTCGCAGTACAAGCCGCAGATCAATATTGTCGGGACCGCTGGCGTGCAGGAAACCTACGGCGATGTGACCCAGCGCGATACCAGCGTGTCGGCTGTGGCGCAGGGGTCAATTCCGCTCCTTTCGGGTGGTCTGATCAAGAGCCAGGTCAGTTCGGCGCGCCTTCGCCGGAATCAGGCACGCAACCAGATTGACGTTCTGGAGCGCCAGATCCGCGCCCAGGTCGCGCAAGCATGGTATGGCTATGACGCTTCCCTGCGGGCTATCGAGGCCTCACGTCGCCAGGTTGATGCATCTGAAATCGCTTATGAAGGCGCCAAGGAAGAGCTGGCTGTGGGGGTTCGCACGACGCTTGATGTGCTGGATCAGGAGCAACAGTTGTTTGAGGCGCGACTCGCGCTGGTCCAGTCTGAACGCGATGCCTATGTCGCGGCATATCGCCTTCTTCGGGCGGCCGGCGAACTGGACAAACCCGTGCCGATGGGCGCTGCGCCAGCTGCTGAGTAAGGTTAACGGCGTCAAGCGGTTGTTAACCGATACGACTTACCCATTAATCTGTATTGATTCTGATGGGTAAAATGTAAGGGGCTGACATGGCCAACGAAGCGCACAAGGAACCGACGATGGAGGAAATCCTCGCGTCGATCCGCAAGATCATCTCTGAGGATGATGCCAGTACTGCGCGCCGGCCCGGCACGCCAACGGCGGTGCGCGAGGAGTCCGTCGCTGCGGATGACGCCGACGACGATTATTCCGAGCCAGTTTTCGAAGCGGTGCAAGATGACCTCGACGAGGTGATGTTCGATGCCGAGTCGGACGATAATTACGAAGCTTACGAATCCGACGATGCGGATTCCGAAGCGCAGGCAGCCAATTCGTTCCAGGGCGTTCTCGAAGCGGCACGCGCTGCTGAGGTGCCCGAGCCTGCTCCCGTTTTTCAGCATGTTCCGGAACCGGAGCCGACGCCCGCGCCAGCGCCGATCCCTGCGCCACGTCCGGCCCCACGTGCTCAAGCCCCTGCGCCAACGGAGAATGACATGCCTTCCAGCGCTCGCTATCAGCAAACCGTTTTGACGGCCGACAATACGGCTGATGCCGCGGCGGGTTCGCTTGGCAAATTGATCTCGAAAATGGACTTTGGCGGCGACAACACGATCGAGGGCCTCGTTCGCGAACTGCTGAAGCCGATGATCAAGGAATGGCTCGACGCAAACCTGCCTGCGATTGTCGAGCAGAAGGTCGAAGCCGAAGTCCAGCGCATCGCCCGCATGGCGCGCTAGCCTCACCTGACAAATTCGTTATAGGGAAGGGCGCGCTGTCACAGGCGCGCCCTTTCTTTTTGCCCTGCACCCACCGGAACCTTTCTTCCCCATGCTAGACCAACGATTTGACCCCGCCGAAGCCGAAACCCGCCTCTACAAGGCCTGGGAGGGTGCGGGCTGTTTCAAGCCCTCTGGCGATACCAGCGCGCAGGCCTACTCCATTGTCATCCCTCCACCCAATGTCACCGGCGTGCTGCACATGGGCCACGCGCTGAACAACACGTTGCAGGACGTGCTGGTCCGGTTCGAACGGATGCGCGGCAAGAACGTGCTCTGGCAACCCGGAACGGATCATGCCGGCATCGCCACGCAGATGGTGGTCGAGCGCCAGATGGCAGCAGAAGGCAAGAATGAAAGCCGCGCCAGTCTTGGTCGCGACGCGTTCGTGGATCGCGTCTGGGCGTGGAAGGAAGAATCCGGCGGCGCGATTGTGGGCCAGTTGAAGCGCCTCGGTGCTTCGTGTGACTGGTCACGCGAAGCTTTTACGATGGGCGATCGGGCGGCCCCTGACAACAACATGATGCGCGCCGTGACAAAGGTGTTCGTTGCGCTGCACGAAAAAGGCCTGATCTACCGCGACAAGCGCCTTGTGAACTGGGACCCGCATTTCCAGACGGCGATCTCTGACCTCGAAGTCGACCAGCGCGAAGTGGCGGGCCATTACTGGCACCTGCGCTATCCGCTGGCGGATGGCATTACCTATGAGCATCCGGTCAAGGATGAAGACGGTACCATCACTGGCACAGAGACGCGCGACTATATCGTCGTCGCCACATCGCGTCCTGAAACCATGCTGGGCGATACGGGCGTCGCCGTGCACCCGGACGATGAGCGCTATGCCAGCCTTGTCGGCAAGTTCGTGACCCTGCCGATCGTCGGACGCCGTGTGCCGATCATCGCGGATGAATATGCGGACCCGACCAAAGGCTCGGGCGCTGTGAAGATCACCCCTGCGCATGACTTCAATGACTTCGAAGTGGGTAAGCGGGCCGGGCATACGCCACTCAACATCCTGAACGCCACGGCCCATATCGTGGATGGCGCCGAAGCGGACGCGGCTGGCATTCCTTCGGCCTATCGCGGGCAGGACCGGTTCGATGCGCGCAAGAAAGTTGTCGCAGCGTTCGAGGCGGCGGAACTGCTGCAGGAAATAGAGAATCTAAAGATCGAGCAGCCTTTCGGTGATCGCTCCAACGTGGTCATCGAACCCTGGATGACCGACCAGTGGTATGTCGACGCCAAGACCATGGCGAAGCCCGCCATTGAAGCCGTTAAAGATGGCAAGACCCGTTTCGTGCCCGAGAACTGGGAGAAGACGTATTACAACTGGATGGACAACATCCAGCCCTGGTGTATCAGCCGCCAACTGTGGTGGGGACACCGGATCCCGGCCTGGTTTGCGGATGATGGGACGATTTATGTTGCCCATTCCGAGGAAGAAGCGCAGGCGCAGGCTGGCGCTGGCGTGTCCTTGAAACAGGATGAGGACGTTCTCGACACATGGTTCTCGTCTGCCCTCTGGCCGTTCTCGACAATGGGTTGGCCGGACAAGACCGCCGAGCTCGAAGCTTTCTATCCGACCGCGACACTGATCACGGCCTTCGACATCATCTTCTTCTGGGTTGCCCGGATGATGATGATGGGCATCGAGTTCATGGAAGAAGTTCCGTTCAAGGACGTTTATATCCACGCCCTCGTTCTCGACGAGAAGGGCCAGAAGATGTCGAAGTCCAAGGGCAATGTCATTGACCCGCTGGAACTGGTTGACGAATACGGCGCCGATGCGCTGCGCTTCACGATGGGCCGCATGGCCGGGCAGGGGCGCAATATCCGCCTGTCGAAGCAGGCCGTCGAAGGCAATCGCAACTTTGCGACGAAGTTGTGGAACGCTGCGCGTTTTGCCGAAATGAACGAGTGCGGCGCGCCGGGCGAGATCGACTTTGCGCAGGTTACCAGCCCTGTGAACCGCTGGATCCTGGGCGAACTGGCTGCCTGCGAAACCGAAGCGACCAAGGCCATTGAGGAGTACCGTTTCAATGAGGCCGCCGGCGCGCTCTACAAGTTCGTCTGGAATGTGTTGTGCGACTGGTATCTCGAGCTGATCAAGCCGTTGCTCATGGGCATGGATGACACCGCCAAACAGGAGACACGCGACGTGTGCGGCTATGTGCTCGACGAGACGCTGAAGCTGCTCCATCCGTTCATGCCGTTCGTGACGGAAGAGCTGTGGGAACGCCGGGCAACGGGGCGCGTGGGTGAGCAAGGATATCTCATGCACCAGCCGTGGCCGAAATACGCGATCACGCGCGACGCCGATGCCGACCATGAAATTCAGTGGGTGCTGGATCTGATCACCGAGATCCGATCGCTGCGCAATGATCTTGGTGTGCCAGCAGGGTCGAAAATTCCCCTGTCGCTCGTCAGCGCCGGGTCGGTCATCGAGGACCGCGCCATTCGCCATGAGGATATCCTGAAACGCCTCGCGCGCCTTGAGGATATCGTTGTTGCGGAATCTGTTCCGGCAGGGGCCGTTTCGACTGTGGTGGGCGATTCTGTGGCCGCGCTCAACATTGCTGACCAAATTGACGTCGCCGAAGCGCGCAAGCGTCTCAACAAGGAAATTGCCCAACTGGAGAAGGACATCACCTCAACCGAGAGGAAACTCGGCAATGAGGCGTTCGTGTCCAAGGCGCCGCCGGAAATCGTTGAAGAGAACCGCGAGCGCATCGTTGACTGGACGGATCGCCGTGAGAAGCTGACGGCCGCTCGCAAAAGTCTTGAAGACCTGTAGGTAAACGGTCCATCCTGTTTCCAGATTTGCTGGAGATGCTGATGACCCTGAAATCCTTGACCGTCTATGCCGCCACCGTCCTGATGGCGGCCGCATGTGCCACGCCGGTGCCGCCACCTGCATCGGAGGTGCCTGAATGGCATCTTGCAATCCATGGTGGGGCAGGTGTGATCTTGCGTGAAAATCTATCGCCCGAGCAGGAAGCTGAATACGTCGCTGCCCTCAACGCGGCGATGGAGGCAGGTTCAGCGGTGCTGCGCGAGGGCGGCAGCGCGCTGGATGCGGTTGAGGCGGCGGTCCTGCCGATGGAAGACAGCCCGTTGTTCAATGCTGGTTTTGGCGCCGTCTACACCGCTGCGGGTGAGCATGAGTTGGATGCGTCAATCATGGATGGGCGCGACCGCGATGCCGGGGCCGTTGCAGGCGTGATGCATGTGAAGAACCCGATCCGCGCTGCGCGGGCCGTGATGGAAAAGTCCGAGCATGTGATGTTTGCCGGGCCGGGCGCAGATGCCTTTGCGGAATCGCAAGGCCTCGAAATGGTCGACAATACCTATTTCGATACAGAGCGCCGTAAGAAGGCGCTCGACCGCGTGCTTCAGGAGCGCGCGCGTACCGCCGCGGACCGGCATGGCACGGTCGGCGCAGTCGCCATCGACCGTCTGGGAAATCTCGCGGCAGCCACCACGACTGGCGGCATGACAGCCAAGACACCGGGCAGGGTGGGGGATGCGCCTCTGGTGGGTGCGGCCACCTATGCCGAGAATGGCGTCTGCGCTGTTTCCGCCACCGGACATGGCGAATATTTCATTCGGGTTGGTGTCGCCAAGACGATCTGCGACCGGGTGAAGTTTCTCGGCGAAACGGTGGGTGAGGCGGCGCGTGTTGCGTTGGACGAGGTTGAGCAGCTTGGCGGCGATGGCGGTGTTATCGTGATTGACGGCGCCGGGAACGTAGACTTCGTGTTCAACTCTGCGGGCATGTATCGTGGCGAGATCAGTGCGCGCGGCGCATCTACAGCCATTTTCTCCGCAGGAGCAGAATAGATGCAGATGCGAGACCTCGGAAAATCAGGCCTGAAAACTGCCCCGCTCGTACTGGGTGGCAATGTGTTCGGCTGGACGGCAGACAAGGCCACGTCGTTTGACATCCTCGATGCCTTTATCGATGCGGGCTTTAATGCCGTCGACACAGCCAATGTTTATTCGCGCTGGATTCCCGGGCATACCGGCGGCGAATCCGAGACCATGATCGGCGAATGGTTCGCTGCGCACGGCAAGCGCGACAAGACGTTGCTGATCACCAAGGTCGGCATGGACATGGGCGAGGGCGGCAAGGGCCTGAAAGCGGACTATATCGTCGCGGCTTGCGAAGCCTCATTGAAGCGCCTTCAGACAGATCACATCGACCTCTATCTCTCGCATGCGCCCGATCCGGACACGCCGATCGAGGAAGCGCTTGAGGGCCACCAGCGCCTAATGGATGCGGGCAAAGTGCGCGCCGTGGGTGGTTCCAACTATGACGGTCAGGGGCTGGAAGCGGCGCTGGCGGCAGCGGGCGATGGACGGGCGCGCTACGAGGTGCTGCAACCGCACTATAATCTCCTTGTCCGTGACCAGTACGAAGGTGAACGCGAGGATGTATGTGTGGCCGAAGGCCTGGGCGTTATTCCGTACTTTTCGCTGGCGAGCGGTTTCCTGACCGGGAAATACCGGACCGAAGCGGACCTGAAAAAAAGCCCGCGCGGGAGCCAGATGAAATCGCTGCTGCAGGGACGGGGCCAGTCCATACTCACGGCGCTTGATACGGTTGCAGCGCGCCACAATGCAACACCCGCGCAGGTCGCGCTTGCCTGGCTGATGGCGCGACCATCGATTACGGCCCCGATTACGAGTGCGACGAGCCTGTCACAACTGAAAGAGATCCTGTCATCGGCGGATATCGCGCTATCGCCGGACGACATTGCAACACTCGATGTGTGACGAACTCAGCAAGCGTTGAGCTCAAAACATGAGACGCGGGGCAAGAAATTGCCATCAGTGGCGACGTTTAGCCCCTTTTCCGCATAGGAATTGCGCGCTAGTGCGATGGCCTGAACCTGTGAAAGACCTGACATGACCAAGACCTGGGACAAATCCAACCTGCCATCGCGCCACGTAACCGAAGGTCCGGAACGTGCGCCGCACCGCTCTTACTATTACGCGATGGGGCTTTCGACCAAGGATATCAAAAAGCCGTTCGTCGGGGTCGCGTCCTGCTGGAATGAAGCCGCGCCATGCAACACGGCGCTGATGCGTCAGGCGCATGCCGCCAGTAAGGGCGTGAAGGCGGCGGATGGAACGCCGCGCGAGTTCTGCACGATCACCGTCACCGACGGCATTGCGATGGGCCACGAGGGCATGCGCTCGTCACTGGTCAGCCGTGAAGTGATCGCGGACTCGGTTGAACTCACCATCCGCGGACACTCCTATGACGCGCTGGTTGGTGTTGCTGGTTGCGACAAGTCTTTGCCCGGTATGATGATGGCCATGCTGCGCCTCAATGTGCCGTCGGTTTTCATCTATGGCGGTTCGATCCTCCCTGGTCAGTTCGAGGGCAAGGACGTAACAGTGATGGACGTGTTCGAGGCGGTTGGCGCCAATGCGGCCGGATCGAACGACATGACAGAGGAAAAACTGCACGCGCTCGAAAAGCTCGCATGCCCCGGCGACGGTGCCTGTGGTGGCCAGTTCACCGCGAACACAATGGCATGCGTGTCCGAGGCTATTGGCCTCGCCCTTCCGCTTTCATCGGCTCTGCCTGCGCCCTACCTTGAACGCGATGAATATTGCGTCGCAAGCGGCGAGGCGGTCATGCACCTCATCGCGAACAATATCCGCCCGCGCGACATCTGCACGCGCAAGGCATTCGAGAACGCGGCTGTTGTCGTGGCAGCGACGGGTGGCTCGACCAATGCCGGACTTCATCTTCCTGCGATGGCGCATGAGTGCGGTGTCCAGTTTGACTTGAAAGATGTCGCCGAAATCTTCGCCAAGACTCCTTACATAGCCAATCTGAAGCCAGGCGGCGACTACGTCGCCAAGGATTTCGGTGAAGCTGGCGGCGTGCCGATGCTGATGAAGACGCTTTACGATGCGGGCCTTATCCACGGGGACTGCATGACCGTCACCGGCAAGACCGTCGCGGAAAACCTGAAGGACGTCGTTTTCAACAAGGACCAGAAGGTCATCCGCGAAGCGTCTGATCCGATCTCGCCCAATGGCGGCGTTGTCGGCCTTTGGGGCTCTCTCGCGCCAAATGGCGCCATCGTGAAAGTGGCGGGCCTTGCGAACCTGACCTTTACCGGTCCGGCGCGCGTCTTTGACGGCGAGGCAGCCTGCTTCAAGGCTGTGACCGAGCGCGACTACAAGGAAGGCGACGTTCTGGTTATCCGTTATGAGGGGCCGAAAGGCGGTCCCGGCATGCGCGAGATGCTGTCGACCACAGCGGCGCTTTACGGTCAGGGCATGGGCGACAAGGTGGCCCTTATCACCGACGGACGCTTCAGCGGCGCAACCCGTGGTTTCTGCGTCGGTCACGTAGGGCCCGAAGCGGCGGATGCCGGACCTATCGGCCTGATCAAGGACGGCGACGTCATCACGCTGGATGCCATCAAGGGCACAATTGACGTTCGCCTGACACCAGCCGAGCTTGAAGATCGCAAGCGTGACTGGAAACCTCGCAAGACGATGTATGGCTCAGGCGCGCTGCAGAAGTTCGCGAAACTGGTTGGACCTGCCCATGAGGGCGCTGTCACACATCCCGGTTTTGAAGGTGAAGGTCACGTTTACGCAGATATTTGAGGCCTTCCTGCGCTGTGCCGCCTCGGTCTAGTATTCGGCAATCGCCATTGGAGAAATTTGCCGAATGACTGACGACACACCTGACCTGCCAGGCGGCGATCCGAATCCGATTGATCCAGCGATCACGCAAGCGCTGTCCAGCCTGCCGGATGGCTTTGGCCACTTTGCACGTATCTTCCAGGACGAAATCCGCCCGGCCTTGCAGGCAAGGGAAGGGGACCGACTGGCCGCTGTCGCGAAGGCGAGGCAGGCGCGCTATGTCGGTGGTGGTATCGGCATCGTCGGTGTCCTGCTGGGACTGTTCGTCGCCAAAATGCCGATCCTGGCCTTCGTCGCAGCGATCGTCGGGTTCGGCTATGCTGGCTGGGGCGGACGTGATGTTGCAAAGCTTGGCAAGGAAGCAAAGACCTTGCTGGTCGCGCCTGTCGCACGTCAGTTTGAATTGAACTTTACCGAAAGCCCGGGGCAGGTCGCGTCCATCTACCAGCATCACGAAGTCGGCATCGTTCCTGACTGGGACAGGGACAGCTATGAAGACCTAATCACCGGGACGCGCAAGGGTGTCGAATTCGAACTTTTCGAGGCGCATCTTGAAGAACGCCGTACATCCACGGATTCCAAAGGCCGCAGCCAGACCCGCTGGGTCACCGTGTTCAAGGGCCAGTGCCTGCGCTTTCACTTCGACAAGACATTCTATGGTCGCACACTGATTACCCGCGATGCCGGGTTCTTCAACCGGTTCGGCGGCGGCAAGGGCATGCAGCGCGCCATGCTGGAAGACCCTGAATTCGAGCGTATCTTCGAGGTTTACACGACAGATCAAGTCGAGAGCCGCTACCTGCTGACCCCGGACCTGATGCAGAAGCTGGTCGACATGGAGAAGGCGTTCCATGGCGGAAAATTGAAGTGCTGCTTCGAAGGCGGCGAGCTGTACATCACCCTTCAAGGCAGTGACCTGTTCGAACCCGGCAGCATGTTCAAGCGCCTCGACGACCCGAACCGGGTGCGTGAATTGCTCAGCGATTTTGCCGCCGTGTTTAACATCATCGATTCGGTCGTTGCGAACCGTCGCCGACCGGACTAGGGCGCAGGCGCCTGACCCTCAAGCGGGGTGTGCCGGCAGGGTGAACGCCGCAAGCATCGCGATCGGCAAGGTCAGTGTCCATTTCGGTGCCCAGCGGGCAGCGCTCAATTCTGCAGGAATTTCCAGAGGTGCGACCAGCTGGTCAAGCGTGACGGCGCGATTGGCTGAGACGTGAGGCAGGGTGTTGGTGGACTTTAAGTCTGTCATTCTCGTTCTCCTAATGTGTCCATATTGTGAGCGAACAATCACAAATTTGATGTCCAATCATGGCAAAAATACGGCAAAGTGATTGTTTGCTCATTTTTAATTGTCGGTCCGCGCTCGAGCGAATTCCGGCGCTAGTCGCGCGCAATTGGGGCGACGCCGTGACATGTTCGTTCAGGTTTGCTTCAGCCGGAATCCCGCATTAGGGAGGCACGCAAATACGAGACGCCCATCCATGATCCGACCTTTCCTTGCTGCAATTGTTCTTCTGGCCGCGCTGCCGGCTGCTGCTGACGCCCTGTCTCCGAAACAGGTCGAGCGCTGCAAGGCCATGCAGGCAACGCTTGCGCCGAAGCAAGCCGAGCTACTGGAAGCGACGGAAAAACGCGATGCACTGGCGGAGCAGGCTGAAGCGCTGGGAGAACAGTTCGAAGATGCTCAGGTGATGCGTCTGGCATCGTCATCGAATGCGCAGGCCGCTGACGCGGCCAAGGCTGAGTTCGACACCGCGCGTCGTGCTTTTGCGCAGGCGGAGTATGCGCTGCAATCCAGTGCACGCCAGTTCAATCAGGATGTTGCCGATTACAATCGGTCCTGTACGCCTGCAAAATAGGCCTCAGTCTTCGAATATTCCGATAACCGGCACATGGTCTGACGGCTTCTCAAGCGTCCGGGCCTTGCGATAGATTTCGACCCCCGTCAGCCGGTCCGCGGCTTGCGGCGAGCAAAGAAGGTGGTCGATCCGGATGCCGTGATCCTTCTGGAAAGCGCCGCCCTGATAATCCCAGAAAGTGTATTGATGCGCGCGACCATCACAGGTCTCGAACACGTCCGTCAGGCCGAGATTCTTCAGGCGCCGGAACGCCTGGCGTGATTCCGGCAGGGCCAGGGCGTCATCAGCCCAGACTGTTTCGTCCCAGCTGTCATTGATTCCGGGGATGACGTTGTAATCACCGCACAGCACGAAGGCTTCTTCGGATTTCAGCAATTCGCGCGCGTGGCCCTCAAGGGCTTCCATCCATTCCAGCTTGTAATCGAATTTTTGGCCGGGGGCAGGGTTTCCGTTCGGCAAATAGAGGCCGCCAACGCGGATGGGGGTGTCTGCCATGACCAGCGCTTCGATATAGCGCGACTGGTCGTCTTCCATCGTGGACAGGCCCCGCTGGACATCATCCAGCGGGTATTTCGACAGGATGGCAACGCCATTATAGGATTTTTGCCCGTGAACGGCGCAGGTCCACCCCAGCTCTTCCAGTTCCATATAGGGAAAGCCGTCAGTCTCGCATTTGAGTTCCTGAAGGCAGACGACGTCGCAATCGATTGCGCCCAGCACTTCCAGAACGGCGGAAAGGCGGGCCTTGATCGAGTTGACATTCCATGTGGCGATACGCATGCCCCTCCTTTAACAGCTTCGCCCCATTGTTCCAGCCGGAACGCAAGGCTATGTTGCACCTGCAACACGCATTCAGGAGGCCCCCATGGGCTCAGTCGGACCGCTCCAGATCGTTCTCGTCATCGTGGTAGCCCTGCTATTATTCGGTGGTCGCGGACGGATTTCGTCGATCATGGGCGATATGGCCAAGGGTGTACGTTCTTTCCGCAAAGGGCTGGCGGATGAAGACGATCCAAAGGCCGTCGACAAGGACGATCTCGTCAATGTAACCCCGAAGAAAGACGAGTCGAAAGCCTCGTCATAATGTTCCTGGTGGAGGGCGCATAATGCTGCCCGGCGTCGGATTTTCCGAACTTCTTTTGCTGGCACTTGCGGCGCTCATCATCGTGGGCCCGAAGGATTTGCCGTTCATGATGCGTAAGGTTGGCCAACTGGTCGGCAAGGCGCGCGGAATGGCGCGTGAATTCCAGGCGGCCTTTGAAGATATTGCGCGCCAGAGCGAACTTGAAGACCTGCGCAAGGAGATCGAAGATCTCAAGCGGAACAACATGATGACCGAAGCGCAGGACGATCTGGCCAATATGGAAAGCGACATCAACGCCGCCGTCATGCGCAAGGATGCGGCCGAGGCTGAAGCAGCGCCGCCTGAGCCGAAGTCCAAGGACGATGCTGCGTGAACACGGTCCCGCCCAAAGACGAACAGCCTGAAATCCTCGATGAAGTGGAAGCCAGCCGGGCGCCATTGCTGGAGCACCTGACAGAGCTGCGCTCACGCCTGATCTTCTCGCTGATCGCGCTTGCTGTGGCTTCGCTTGGCTGCTTCTTCGTGGCTCAGCCGATCTATGATTTCCTGCTCGCCCCGTTCGCGGCCAAGGCGGAAGCCATTCGCGGTGCGCCGCTGGAGCTGATTTTCACGGCGCCGATGGAATTCTTCTTCGCCAAGGTGAAGCTGGCCTTGTTCGCGGGCATCTTCCTGGCTTTCCCCGTGATCGCCTGGCAGGTTTATTCGTTCGTTGCGCCGGGCCTGTACAAACAGGAACGCGGCGCGTTCTGGCCATTCCTGATCGTTGCGCCACTATTGTTCGCGACCGGCGCCGCGTTCGTCTATATCCTCATGTTGCCTATGCTGGCGCGCTTCTCGATTTCGCAGGAGCAGATCGAAAGCGGGGTCGCCACGATCAAGCTGTTGCCGAAAGTATCGGAATACCTGTCGCTGGTCATGGCGCTTATGCTGGCCTTTGGCATTTCCTTCCAACTGCCAGTGATCCTCACGCTGCTGGCCAAGATCGGTCTCGTCTCGGCGCAGGCGCTGATCAGTGGCCGCAAGTATGCGATTGTCGGCATCCTGGCCTTCTCGGCCGTGTTCACACCGCCCGACATCATCTCGCAACTCCTGCTGACAGGGCCGGTCTACCTGCTGTACGAAATCTCGATCTTCTGCGTGAAGCTGATCGAGAAAAAGCAGGATGAAGAAGGCGCCGCAAACGCTGCCGACTAGCCATTTTTGGTGCGGTGCACGGTTGCATTGATCTGCCAAATGTAGAACATCAATCGCTCGCCCCAGCAGCGAATCAGGGAGAACCCGATTGTCACGCGTGAAAAGCGTTCTTCTTGTCGATTTCGACAATATCTACGCTGCGACGGGCGACGGTTTTACCGAAAACGTAGCGAAATGGCTCCTCTGGCTGGAGGACGGCGCGCTGTCCAAAAAGCAGAAGCGCCGCAAGTTCGTGTCCAAGCGCGTCTACTGGAACCTGCAGCACGATGTGCACAGGGCGGCATTTGAAGCCGCCGGGTTTGAGGCCTTCAACTGCCGGGCCTTTGCCAAGAACAAGATATCATCCGGCAAGAGTTCGGCCGATATCGTGCTCACCATGGACGCCATCGAGATGGCGCTCCAGTTCAAGGATCTTGAGGAAATCATCGTCCTGACGACCGACTCCGATTTCGTGCCTGTGGTGAATCGCATCCAAACTCCCAAACTGCGTGTGGTGACCGGCGGCAAGGAAACAGACCCGACTTACGAGCTCTACAGCCAGCATGCCGATGATGTCGTTCACATGTCGGCGCTGAAGGCGGCCTGCGAGTATGAGCGCACGCAGCGCAAATGGTACAGGTTCCGCAGCCCGCCGCCGGATGTCGCTGCGCCGCGCCTCGTACAGGAACGCCGGTCCCCCCTGATGATGAAAGTGCGCAATGCCGTTCGCGATGAGGCGGAATCCAGCGATCCGCGCCCGCAGGACCAGCACCCGCATCTGACTCGCGCCGCCGAATTGGTCATGCAGCTTGGCGCCCGCACGCCCGACCAGCCGATTGCCCGCGAGAAGATCGTGAAGGCCCTTTCGGCCATTCCTGATTTCTCCACCACGCCGCAAAAGGGCCAGCCAGCCTGGTTCGGCCAGCGAAATTTCGCGGTATTGATGATGCGCCTGCGCGCTATCCAGCCGTGCATTGAAGTGCGTGCGCAAAAGCGCAACGGCACACAGGTGATCTGCCGCATGCCCCGGAAGGCCACCCCAGCGCCGTCGCATATCGGCGCAGAAGCCACCGCATAGTGGACGCCGCGCGCAGTGCGCATTAGAGCCTGTAGCGATAGTTACTGCAGGACCATCCCATGTTCGATATTCGCGCCATCCGAGACAATCCGGACGCATTCCGCGCCGCCTGGAACCGCCGCAAGCCGGGGCTGGGCGATATTGTCGACCAGATTCATGCCCATGACGGCGCGCTGCGCAAAGCCGTCACCGACAAGCAGGATGCCGAAAAGGTCCGCAACGAAAATTCCAAGCTGATCGGCCGGGCCAAGGCCGAGAAGAACGAGGAAGAGGCCGCGCGTCTTATGGCTCTCGTCGCCGAAGCCAAGCAGACCATCGAAGCCGCTGGCGAACAGGAAGCTGCCGCCAAGGGCCTGCTGGATGACATTCTCATGGGCCTGCCCAACCTGCCGCTGGCCGAAGTGCCGGAAGGCCAGGACGAAGAGGGAAATGTGCAGGTTGGAAAGCCGTGGGGCGAGCCCAAGCGCATCAACAATCCGAAAGACCATGCCGATCTTGGCGAGGCGCTGAAGAGCGACCTCGGCTTCTCGCAGATGGATTTCGATAGCGCCGTGAAAATGAGCGGCGCCCGTTTCGTCGCCCTGCGCGGCAAGCTCGCCCGCATGGAACGCGCATTGGCCGCCTTCATGCTGGACCTCCAGACGGGCGAACATGGCTATGAGGAAGTGAGCCCTCCGTTGCTGGTGCGGGACAATGCGCTGGTCGGTACGGGGCAGCTGCCGAAGTTTGCGGAAGACCTTTTTGCTACAACGCTGGACCACTACCTCATCCCCACCGCCGAAGTCCCGCTCACGAACCTCATCCGCGAGCAGATACTCGACGCTTCACGCCTACCGCTCCGCTTCACCGCTCACACGCCCTGCTTCCGCTCGGAAGCGGGCAGCGCGGGGCGCGATACGAAGGGCATGATCCGGCTGCACCAGTTCAACAAGGTCGAACTCGTCTCCATCGTGGAGAATGAGGAACAGGGCCTCGCCGAATTGGAACTCATGACCGGATGCGCCGAGGAAGTGCTGAAACGCCTCGACCTGCCGTTCCGCCGCATGCTGCTCTGCACCGGCGACATGGGGGCAGGGGCCCGCAAGACCTATGATCTCGAAGTCTGGCTGCCGAGCCAGAATACCTATCGCGAGATCAGCTCGTGCTCCTATTGCGGAGACTTCCAGGCCCGCCGCATGGACGCGCGCTTCCGCAAGGAAGCCGGCGCCAAGCCCGAATTCGTTCACACGCTCAACGGCTCCGGCCTCGCCGTCGGGCGCACGCTGGTCGCCGTAATCGAGAATTACCAGAACGAAGACGGCTCCATCGCCGTGCCCGAAGCGCTGCGCCCCTACATGGGCGGACTGGAGACCATCACGTGAGAATCCTGCTCACCAATGATGATGGCATCAACGCGCCGGGCCTCTCGGTGCTGGAAGACATCGCCAAGGAACTCTCCGACGATATCTGGATCGCCGCGCCGGAAGAGGAACAGTCCGGCAAGGGCCGCGCCATCTCGCTGACCCAGCCAGTGCGCACCCGCAAGGTCGGGGCCAAGGCCTGGGCCATCGCGGGCACGCCGTCTGACTGCGTCCTGCTGGCCATGCAGGATCTGATGCCGGATGCACCCGATCTGGTGCTGTCAGGCGTCAACCGCGGCCAGAACATTGCCGAGGACACCAGTTTCTCTGGCACCATTGCGGCGGCCATGTTCGGCATGCAGCTCGGCATTCCGTCGATCGCCCTCAGCCAGGCGCAGAGCTTCCGAGAGCGTGGCTCGCTGCCCTGGGAAACGGCCCGGGCGTGGGGCGCGAAGACGCTGAAGCCCCTGATCAGGCAGGGCTGGCCGTCTGACGTCGTGATCAATGTCAATTTTCCTGACCGTGAGCCCGATGAAGTGGCCGGCATCCAGATCACCCGTCAGGGCTTTCGCGATGAAAGCATCATCCACACAGACCGGCGCGAAGACCTGCGCGGCAACGACTATTATTGGATCGGCTACAAGGGAAAACTCTCGAAACCGGATACCGGCACCGACCTGCGGGCAATCTATGACGGCTACGTCTCGGTCTCGCCGCTACATGTCGACCTGACACACGAAGCCTATCTCAAGGAATTGCGCGAGACATGGCAGAGCTGATCGCCGATCCCTTCCGCGCCGCGCGCCTTGTGTTGCACCTGCGCCAGGAGGGCATCACCGATGATGGCGTGCTGAAGGCGATGGAGACGATTGACCGGGGTGCCTTCGTGGACGGGGATTCGCTGTCCAAGCTGGCCTTCGAGGATTGTATTCTGCCTATACCCTGCGGCCAGATCGTGCCGCGCCCAGCCGTGACGGGTCAGCTGTTGCAGGCCCTGCAGATCCGCCAGATGCGTGAGGCGCGCATCCTGCTGATCGGCGTCGGCAGCGGGTATACAGCCGCGCTTGCCGCCCAGCTTGGCGCCGATGTGTTCGCCATGGACCGGTTCCGCCGACTGTGCGACGCGGCTCGCCGGCGCATGCTCGATCTCGGACTCGGCAATGTTGCCATACGGCACGGCGATGGTCTCGCTGGATGGCCTGAACGCGGCCCCTATGACCGTATCCTTCTGACCGGCGCGATTAACGAAGTGCCCGAGATCCTTTTGCAGCAATTGACGAAGGGCGGGGTGCTGATCGCGCCCTTCCAGATGGCTGACGCGCAGCATCTGTTGCGGATCGCCGCAGATGGCACGCAAGACCGCCTCGCCATCGCCCAGCCGCTGCCGCTGCTCATCGACGGTGCGTCAAGGGCGCTTTAGGACAGATTTACGCGGCCTGCAGGGCTTGTTTGCCAACGCAAGCGGCCACAGCTATAGGGTCATGTCTTTCGCGGACGCCAGAACCCGGCGACGCGGTACAGGGTTACAGGGAGTGGACCACATGTTTAACAAATTCGCCGCGACAACTGTCGCATTTGCAGGTCTGTCCCTTCCGGCGCTGGCCCAGGCTGCCCCCGCGGCAGCAGGTCCAAGCATCCTGACACAGGTCATGTTCTTCCTGCCGCTGATCCTGATTTTCTACTTTCTTCTCATCCGGCCCCAGCAACAGCGCGCCAAGAAGCACCGTCAAATGGTCGAAAACGTCAAGCGCGGCGACACGGTCGTGACCTCGGGCGGCCTGATCGGCAAGGTCAACAAGGTCGGTGAAACGGAAATCACCGTTGAACTGGCGGAAAATGTACGCGTTCGCGTGATCAAGGCCATGGTCGTCGAAGTGCGCGGAAAGAGCGAACCGGTCGCCGCCAACGACTAGGCTCGCCGTTCCGGCCATTCTCCCGTCCAAGGACTAATACATGTTACAGTTTCCCGTCTGGAAGGTCTGCCTGATCCTCGGCATCATGTTGTGGGGGGTCATGATGGCCCTGCCCAACGTCGTGAACATGTCCGGCGCGCCGGCCGGGGTACCCAAACAGGGCGTCAATCTCGGTCTCGATCTTCAGGGCGGCGTTTACCTGATGATGGAGATCAGTCCGGACGAAGTGGTTGCCAACCGGCTTGAAGTGTTCGCAATCGACGTGCGCACCGCGCTCGGTAATCGCGATGGCCAACCGCTGATCGGCCACCTGTCGGAAGTCAATGGACGCGAGCTGGACGTGCGCCTGACCCGGCCCAATGCCGATGGCAACTTCCCGATCGATGAAGCGCTCACCCGTATCCGCAAGATGAATGGCAGCGTTGAAGGCGCCATTGGCGGGGCAAAGACTTATGAGGTCGAATCGGCAGGTCCCGCGCTTATCAAGGTGTCTGTTCCGGCAACGTCGGAAGAAGCGCTCATGAAGGACGCGCTCGGCAAGACGATGACGATCGTGCGCCGCCGCGTCGACCCGGAAGGCGTCAGCGAAATTTCGATCACGCCGCAAGGCAATAGCCGCATCATTCTGGAAGCGCCCGGCGAACCGGATGCGACCCGTCTGAAAAGCCTGCTGAGCCGTGACGGCAAGATGACGTTCAATCTGGTCGAAAGCAGCCCGTCAGCCATAGCCGCAGCCGAAAAAGGCGTCGTCAAGCCCGGCTATCGCCTGCTGACCGGGCCCGAAACCGGCCCGCTCCTGGTGCGCAACATCCCTGAAGTGACGGGCGCCGATATCGCGACGGCCAGCCAAGGGTACGACGATGGCAACCGCCCGCAGATCAATTTCCGCCTCAACGGCAATGGCGCGTCCAAGTTTTACCAGACCACCCGCAACAATTCCGGCAAACTGTTTGCCATCGTCCTGGATGACACGATCATGTCGGCTCCGCGTATCAACGAGCCAATTCCGGGCGGCAGCGTGCGGATTACCGGCGACTTCGCGATCGAAGAGGCGCAGGATCTTGCCGCCATCATCGAGGCAGGCGAGATGCCGGCCAAGGTCCAGTTTCTTGACCAGCGCACCGTTAGCGCCACGCTGGGGCAGGATTCGATCCGCGCCGGTGTTCGCGCCTCGCTGATCGGTCTCGCGCTCGTCGCCCTGTTCATGATCCTGGCCTATGGCCTGATGGGGTTCTTTGCGGTTGGATCGCTGGCCGCGAATATTATCCTGATCGTCGGAGCACTTTCCGGGCTAGGCGCCACGCTGACGCTGCCGGGAATTGCCGGTATCATTCTGACCATCGGTATGGCGGTGGATGCCAACGTGCTGGTGTTCGAGCGCATCCGCGAAGAAAAGAGAGCCGGTCGGTCACCCCTGACGGCTGTTCAGGCAGGTTATGAGCGCGCCCTGTCGACCATCCTGGACGCCAACATTACGACATTCATCGCCGCTGCGATTCTCTACCTGCTGGGCTCCGGCCCGGTGAAGGGTTTCGCCGTCACCCTGGCCATTGGTATCATCACCTCGGTGTTCACAGCCTTCGTGCTGACGCGCTGGTTCACGGTCATGTGGCTCAAGGGCTTCAAACCAAAAAAATTCGTGCTTTAGGCCGACAGGAGAGAAACCATGTTGCTCAGATACTGGCCTGAAAGCACCAAGCTCAACTTTATGGGCCTGCGACTGGGCGGAGCCCTTCTGTCCGTACTCATGATCACGGCGTCGATTTTCCTCCTGTCGACTCGCGGCCTGAATCTGGGCGTCGATTTTGCCGGCGGTACAGTCATGGAAATTCAGCAGTCCGAGACCGTGACTGTGGAAACGGTTCGCGCTGCAATGCCATTCCCAGCTGAAGTCAACAGCGCGGTCGGAACCGATGCGCGTTCGATTGTTGTCGCGAAGTTCGGTGCAGCCGATCCGGCACTGCTCGGTGAGGAATTCGCGACCCTGGCTCCCGAGGCTCAGGCAGAGCGGGCACAACAGGTGACCAATGAGATTGTGGCCAGTACGCTGAAAGAGAAGCTGAGCCTGACCGATGAAGATTTCCTGCGCGATGATTCCGTCGGCCCGAAAGTGTCGGGTGAACTGTTCCGCTCCGGCATCATGGCTCTGGTGTCGGCGCTGGTGCTGATGCTTGCCTATATCTGGTTTCGTTTCGAATGGCAGTTTTCGGTCGGTGCCGTCGCTGCGTTGGCGCACGATGTGATCATCACGCTTGGCGTTTTCTCGCTGCTTCAGCTTGAGTTCAACCTGACGACCATCGCCGCGCTTCTGACGATTATCGGTTATTCCATGAACGACACAGTCGTCGTGTTCGACCGTGTGCGGGAAGAGCGCCGCAAGTACAAGAAGATGCCGGATCGCCAGGTCATCAACCAGTCGCTCAACATGACGCTGTCACGCACGCTGCTGACATCCGGCACGACCCTGCTGGCCCTGTTCGCGATCTTCTTCCTGGGCGGCCCCGTTCTGCGCGGCATGAGCTTTGCGCTTATCTGGGGTATCTTTATCGGTACCTATTCGTCGATCTTCATCGCTTCCGCGATTGTGCTGTCGCTCGGCATGGACCTGAACAAGAAGCCGTCCGATGAAGTGACCGGCTTTCAGGGCGTGCGCTAGGCGTCGAGCACGATCATCCGGTCGCGCAGCGCCTGGATCGCCGTTTCTGGCGAGTCTGAGTGCACGAGCAACGATCTGAAGCTCTCCGGGGTGAAGCCGCCATCGATGATCTTTTCCATCAGGTCGAAGAAGGGAATCCAGAACCCGTCTTCATCGAGAAAGGCCATTGGCTTGGCGTGAAGGCCGAGTCTCGCCCATGAGAGTATCTCGACGGCCTCTTCGAGCGTGCCAATACCGCCCGGAAGCACGATAAACGCGTCTGATTCGTCAAACATCATCTGCTTGCGCGTATGCATGTCCTCGACAATGCGATGCTCCACGTCTTCGAAGATGCGTTCCTTCTGCAGCAGGAAGCGGGGCATGATGCCCAGCACTTCACCCGATGCTTCGTGTGTCGCACGCGCGCAGGCACCCATCAGGCCAACACCACCGCCGCCATAGACGAGGCGAATGTCCCGCTTGGCCAATTCGCGGCCCAATTCTTGGGCGAGCGCAATATAGCCGGGGCTGACGGCATCAGAGGCCCCGCAATAGACACAGATGGATTTGAGCTTTGTCATGGTGGAACCCGGCTGTTTGAACGACCTGAACAAATAGCCAATGAGATACGATCTTGCCAGTTCCAATGTCTGTGACGTTACGTGACAGGCAGAACACGTTTTGTCTTCCGCCGATTCCGCCCCATATGGCCGGGATGACAAAACCGACCACGACAACAGAAACGCCCGCCAATCACGACACGATCGACAGTGCTGATGGCGGCATCGGGGTTTCGATCCTGCGAATCCTGAAATTGCTCGGGCGGTCCGAACTCGCCAAGTGGCGCCCGGTCATGGTGATTGCGGTCATTCTCACGCTGGCCGCATCCATTCTGGAGGTCGTCTCGCCTCTCCTGCTGGGACACGCGATCAATCAGGCAGCGCCGAAAGCGGGAGTCGCACCGGCCTTCGCCTCGGCCGCGCTCTGGCTTTCTATCGGTATTGGCGTCCGCTTTCTCGCGGCGGGCCTGCCGCAAATGCGCGACTGGCTGTTTTCCCCGGTCAGTCAGGATGCGCAGCGCGTGGCGAGTGTCGATGCGTTCGGTCACGCCCAGTTGCTGTCCCTGAATTTCCATCAGACGCGCCGCACCGGTGCGCTGAACCGCGTCATTGAGCGGGGCGCGGGTGCCATCGACTACCTGATTCGGTTTCTCGCATTCAATATCGGACCGACCTTCATTCGCCTGTTCCTTGCCTCGATTGCGCTGGGCGTGGCGTATGATGTCCGTCTGTCCCTGATCGCGATTGCGACGATCATCGTCTACGTGGTTGCCACGGTCATCATTACCGAATGGCGCGTGCGCCAGCGTCGCCGCATGAACGAGGCGGATACGCATTTCCGCGCCATGTCGGTCGATATCCTCACCAATTTCGAAACGGTGAAATCTTTCGCCGCCGAACGCCGTGAAACCGGCCGGTTCGATACCGCCATGGGCACATACAATGACCGCTACGTCGAAACCGTGCGCAGCATGTATATTCTGAACGCGGTTCAGGCGCTTGTAATGAATCTTGGTTTGCTGGCCGTGCTCGTCCTGTCGGCGTGGAACGTAATCGACGGCAAGATGCAGATCGGCGATCTGACGGCTGTCATGCTGATGCTGCTATCACTCTATGCGCCGCTGAATATTCTTGGCTGGGCCTGGCGTGAGATCAAACAAGGCGCGGTCGATCTAGAGAAACTGTTTGGTCTGCTCTCAATGAAAGCAGACGTGTCCGATGCCCCGGATGCGGTTGAACTAGTGTCACCCAGAGGCGACGTGAAGTTCCAGCATGTCGGTTTCTCGCACGAAGGCCGCGCAGTGGGCGTCAGCGATGTCAGTTTCCACCTGAAGCCGGGCAGGAAGATTGCCTTTGTCGGAACGTCCGGCGCCGGCAAGTCCACACTGCTGAAACTGCTGTTCCGTTTCTATGATGTTGAATCCGGTCACGTCCTTGTCGACGACAAGGATGTGCGGTCGTTGACCCAGGAATCGTTGCGCAAGACGCTCGGCCTCGTGCCGCAGGATGTTGTCCTGTTCAACGACACGATCCGCTACAATATTGGTTACGCCCGCCCGGATGCGAGTGAAGAGGAATTGCGCGATGCTGCTCGCCGCGCCCAGCTGCTTGAGTTCATCGACAGCCTGCCTGACGGCTGGAATACGCGCGTCGGCGAACGCGGCCTGAAGCTGTCCGGCGGCGAGAAACAGCGCGTGGGCATTGCGCGGGTTATTCTTGCTGATCCTGCCATTCTCGTACTCGACGAGGCGACATCTGCGCTGGACAGCGCCACCGAAGAAGCGGTGCAAGATGCGCTTGAGGAGGCTGCAGAAGGGCGTACAACGCTGATGGTCGCCCACCGCCTGTCCACGGTGAAGTCCGCCGACGAAATCCTGGTTCTGGAGGCAGGCCGGGTGATCGAACGTGGCAACCACGCTGTCCTGCTGGCCAAAGGCGGCAAATACGCTGATATGTGGGACCGTCAGGCGAAAAATGCCGACCTGGCATTGGTTGAAGACTAGAGTTTGCCCGGGGAAGGGGCTGTTGGAATGTCTGAACATCTTGATCACAAGAACACCCCCTGGATGACTGTCGGCCTCGATTGGGAAGGTGTTGCTGCCGCGCTTGGGGCGCTGCTGGTGGCGCTGCTGCTTGGCGCACTCTGGTCCCCGCTGTTTTGGATTGGCTTTGTCGGCGTGGTTCTGGCACTGATGGCAGCCCGATGGTCGCATCGCACCCCGCCTGATCTCGCCAATGGAGTGGTCGCGCCTTGCGATGGCGTTGTGGTCTCGGTTGACCGTGTCGAGGCTCCCTCCGAATTGCGCCTCACAGACTCCAGTACCACACGCATTCGTATTGCGTCCGCCCCGTCCGCCACCAACAAGGTTTACACGCCGATTTCGGGCAGTGTTGAATCGATGATCTATGAAGCGGGCGAGAACAGCGTGCCACTGGCGACGCGCGCTGATGATGACGGTCTGGCGCGCGCCTTTCTCACATTCGAAAGTCGCGGCCAGCAGGTCGGCGTGCGCCTGGCGTCGGGCGGCCTTGGGCCACGCATCGATCTCTCCACGGAAGCAGGCGACATCGTGCGGCTAGGCCGCCCGTTTGGCACGCGCCGTCTCGGTGGCTGGTGCGATGTCTACGTTCCGACTGTGGTGGGCATGTTGATCTGGCCCGGACAGACGCTTGTCGGGGGTGAAACCGTTATGGGGCGCCTCAAGGCGCAGGCTGACACCGATCTTTTCGATGGTGTCAGCGAAGAAGATGAAGATGGCGAACCTGTGCTTCAGGTTGAAGAGGATGCCGAAGTGCAGGCCGAGGAAGAGGAAGACGATTATCCCTCTCCCGAGGACGTATCCACGCCAGACGATCCGGCTGTGATATTGGCGCGCCTTCGCGAAGCGTCACGACGCCACGACGAATAAGCACGGCCGGTTTCAGTCATCCGGGTCTTGCGACGCGCCGCTGTTCATCCACGCAAATAGCGGCTTGAGCGGCAGGATCCAGGCAAACCCGGCGATCACGTAGAACACCAATTGTGCCCAACGCGGCCATCCGTCGATCATGTCCGAAAACGTGCCGACCAGCACAATATAAGAGACGATGAAGCCCAGCAGGATCAGGCTCGCGATAGGTTTGCGCATGGCAGTCTCGGTTCTTTTCGGGCTCGGTTGAAAGGGCGCTGCGACACGGTTGCCTCTTGCCGCCCCGCATGGATAGGCCATGTAGGCCGCATGTCCCAAACAGGCAAATCCCCTCTCGCCACGCGCTGGATGCGAAACTGGCTCGTAATCATCGGCATCCTTGTCTACGCGATGATCCTGATCGGCGGCGCAACGCGCCTCACAGACAGCGGTCTGTCCATCACGGAATGGGACCCTATCAAGGGGGCGCTGCCGCCGCTGAATGACGCGGCATGGCAAAGCCTGTTCGAGAAATACCAGCAGACAGCCGAATACCGGCTGCAGAATTCCGGCATGTCGCTCGGAGAGTTCGAACAGATATTCTGGTGGGAATGGGGCCACCGCCTGTTCGGTCGCCTGATCGGCCTCGTTGCCGTGTTTGGTTTTGCCATATTCGCAATCCGTGGCTGGCTCAGCCGCCGTCTCGCCACCCGCTTTGTTATTCTCATCCTGCTTGGCGGCCTGCAGGGCTTCATTGGCTGGTGGATGGTGTCCAGCGGTATTGGTGAAACCACGCGGGTCGATGTCGCGCCTTATCGCCTGGCGACCCATTTCATGTTGGCCCTCGTCATCATCGCCGCCACGGCCTGGCTGTGGCTCGATTTAGGCGGCAAGTCGCGAGCGCCCGTGGCGCGGTCGGTCCGCACTGTGGCCGCGGTACTGCTCGGTCTGATCTTCCTGCAAATGGCCACCGGTGCGCTCGTCGCCGGTCTCGATGCCGGGCGCAGCTATAATGACTGGCCCCTGATGGCAGGTGAGTTCGTGCCCGGTTCCTATCTCGACGAGGGGCTCGGTGTGCGCAGCCTGTTTGAAGGCCGCGCCACGACCCAGTTCAACCACCGCATGCTGGCCTATCTGATCTGGGGCATTGCCCTCGTTGCCGCGTGGTCCTTCCGCAAGTCTACGCTGAAGGGGACTTTCACCGGTCTGGCCATCCTGGTCAGCCTGCAGGCTATCTGGGGCATACTGACTCTCGTCAGCGCAGCGCCGATGAACCTGGCGCTGATGCACCAGGCTCTGGGTGTGATCGTGACACTGGCCGCGGTTCGGTTGGTATGGTTGTCACGCAGTCCGGATCAGTTGGTCGACAATGTCAGCGGGCTTGGGTCCACGAATACAGCATGATGCTCTCCGGGCTTTGTTTCACCCGCAATCACGATGAGTCCGCCCGGATATCCACCTGACATCATTGTGCCCATGGCGGCGAGCGCGACCGGTGTTTCCGGTGCGACAACTGTAATCCCGTCTTTCACGCTGATCTCCGCATTGGTCATGCCGAGGTCGGTCGAGATGCCCAGTTTGCCGTCTTCCAGCGAGACCAGCGCGTCGAGCGGCCCCCGCACCAGCGAAGCGGCATTGGAGGCACGCGGCGAAGCCACCAGCGTGTCGCTGGTGAAGGCACAGGATTTGACCGGAAAGTCGGTGAAAGTTGATTCGCCTGCTGCCCAGGCCAGCTCGCCATTTGATTCCCGAATGACTCCGTTCTGAAGGACGCGATTGTTGGAGTCGGTCCAGAAGGCGAGGCGCATCAAGCCCCTGCCAGGCGCAGGGCCGGAACAGATCCCTCCAATCACCTTGTCGACATTGACCGGCAGGTCGATCTGGGCCGGCGCGATCAGGCCCTCACCATAAATATACGCCTTGAGTTCGCCCTCCCGCGTGATGCCCGGGAAAACGGTGATCGAGCGATCCTCGACGACGGACGATTGCCCCCCCGCCAATGATTTAAGCCTGAAATTGGACTTTTCGCCGAGTTTTTCGGCCTCCATATCGTAAAATTGCAGGCCGCCTTTCTCGTAGGCGACGGCCAGAATGCCGCGCAATCCGCCTGACAGGGCGATGGACGCGACTTCGCCCTCAAGCGGGCGTGTGGACCAGACGGCCGGAAGCACGGTCCCTGCAGCAATGACGGGGGCTTCAGCCCCGGAATCGACAGACTTGTCTTGTTTG
>TARA_R110000764_G_scaffold227597_2_pt1 | contig 27149 bp, 23 predicted proteins | sample TARA_R110000764 | Tara Oceans TARA_R110000764 (sample SAMEA4398111) | marine metagenome | biome: Polar Biome; feature: [SRF] surface water layer (ENVO:00010504); material: water (ENVO:00002006), including particulate matter (ENVO:01000060) such as... | depth 5 m | reverse complement strand
AAGTCAGCCGACCCCGTCACCTACGACTCCAACGGCAACGTCATCCCACTGAGCCAGAGGTTCAACGAGAAATCTGACAGCATTCTTTACGCCGGTAAACGCATCAAGCCTGAGCTTGAAAAAGGTCAGGGCGGCTCTCTTCATAAAGTTAATGAAAAGCACCCTGAGTCGGTCATCGTAACCCCTAAAGGGGATAAGTTCAAATCGATCCAATACAAGCTCCTTAAATCTCCGTTTTTAAATGACAAGAAGTTTGCCTCTGGCGTATCAGTTAAACCGCTCGATTATGGCAGTCTCCATTATAAGGTGTCAAAGCCGGCTCAACTCATCCTGAATGAACTATCCGCTAACGGCACGATTGATTCATTGAGTAACCGTCTAGTTGAGGAGGTTGAGAAGATGCTGAAGATGGATGGGGTTTCTAACGGTATGGGATGGTATTCCAGAATGCGAGCCAAGTTATCCAAGGATCTCGGAGAGAAGTTTATACTCTTCACCCACCTCCTTGGTGCTACATCAGCGCAAACGCCTGTGGAGTCTAACTTCGTCTACACTGTTGATATTCAGCAGAGACATGATCAGGGAGAGTTTGATGGGCAGATCAAAGGCTACCATGAGGTGGCGGGAATGGAAGATGACACACTGCGTTCCAAGGTTGTCGAGGAGGGGGCAATGAAAACCGTCCTAGCAATCATCGATGCTGATCTTAAACGTAAAAGCATTGAAGGGGCAGATAGAAAAAAACTTCAAACAGTAAGGAGGGCGAAGATCAAAGAGCGTGATGCAGCTTTCAAGAAAAACCCTGCAATGGCGAAGGTCAAGAATCTCACCACTCAGATTAAGAATATAGACACTAGACTAGATGCTAAACAGTTAAAGGATAAAAGCGTAGACCGCTACAAGGCGTTGAGGAAGAAAAAGGTAACAGTGGGGTTCATTAAAGACCCTAGTACGATGACTCCAGCCGCAGCAAGGTCTGCTTTGATTGTGCATCGTGGACTTCTTCCAAGGCAAGCTAACGGAAAGCTTTATAACGCGAACTCAATGGCTGTGTTGCAATCACTAGCCGGAGTATGGGTTGAAAACGCAACATCCCCCAAAACCCCTCAGTTTGCCATGAATCTAAATGGAGATTCCATACAGGCGACTATCGATGTTTGGGCGGCAAGAACCCTTAGTCGGATTCTGTATTCTGACCATCAAGAAAGATGGAGAATTGTCCCTAAAGCAGAGACGGGGGTTAGCAATGAGGACTTTGCCCTTGGTCAAATGGCCTTCAGAGAAGCTGCCAAAAAACTAAATATGAACCCAGACGACTTGCAAGCCCTCGTCTGGTTTGGTGAGAAGCACGTTTGGGACGAGAATAATTGGACGGGTGAAGTCGGAGGTCTTAAATCTAGCTTCGATGACGTAGCTGATATATTCTTCCCAGAAGGAAAGCCGCCAAGGGACGCTGGAATAGGGTCAAACATCGTTACATTTATTCAGAAAGAGAGACTTGTAATTCAAGATGGAGACGTTAACTTAGACGGGCTTACAGGAACAAAGCTTGGCAATGCGAAGACGAACATCAAAACCCACAACAAAGAATATGAAGAAGCAAGGAACCAAAAAGGAGTCAGAGAGTGGATCGCAGAAACAGGACGAGACGAAATTCGCACAAGCGAGTCGGATGGCGATGGAGCAGCAGCAACAGAATCTGCTACGGAAGCACAGAGAGATGCTGGAGGCGGGAATGGAGGCAGAGGATCTGATACGAATGTCCGAGGAGTAGGTAAGAACCTACACGCCGGTAAGCGCATTAAGCCTGAGCCTTCATTTGTAGAACCTGGCTTCTATTCTCAGCTTTATAGCGTTGTTGAGGACAAGATGGGGAACACCGCGCAACCCGCGCAAATCATGGGGATGCTTAATCCCTCAAAGGGAAGCGGAGTTAAGGCCGAGGAAATCAAGTGGAGCGGTGTAGAGGATGCGTTACCAAGACTAACGAAAAACGGCAAGGTGAGTAAAGACGAGTTGCTTGAGTATCTGGAGACTGAGGGGCGTTTGCAGTTCAAGGAGGTGACACAGAGTAATGAAATCATAGAGGCTCCGTACCAATGGGAACAGGACAGACAGGAAGTTTTATTACGTCGAATGGCAGAGGATGAAGCTGAAGAGACAGGAGAGAATGAGGAGGACATCTATGACAGAATAATTAGAGACGCTTCAATCCTAAGTGAAACAATGTCGGAGGCTAGGAGTGAGTGGGAAGAGGGGCGACAAAATCACGGTCTTGGTGGCGAAACAAAATACGCCCAATACCAACTCCCAGGAGGCGAGAACTACCGCGAGGTGGTTCTGACTATGCCCGTGAAAGATGAGGAAAGTGTCTCCGGAACAGTTTCGATGAAGAACTCCGTCAACGATTACTTAATCGATGACTTCTTAGGTGACATAGCAATGAGCGATTTGCCTGTTGATAATCTCACTTACGGTAGGGAGGAAACCGCCGAGGGTGAGGTTGTTGTATTTGAGAACTGGAGTGTAAATCAGTTCGCTCAGATTGAGGAGATGTTAAAAGCCTATGAAGGGCTAACACTATCAAAGAACAGGGCTGGAAAAACTCCGACTTACACATCATCCCACTTCGACGCGCCCAGCTACGTGGCTCACATGCGCCTAAACGAGCGTGACGGTGGACTGTTCATCGAGGAGATCCAGAGTGACAGGCATCAGGCGGGGAGGAAGCAGGGGTATACTGGTGAAGCGTGGACTATTGAATACAACGAAGAGTATTCCCATTATGCTATATTCAAACCTAATGGAGATTTATATTCAGCAGTAGACACCAAAGAAGAAGCAGAGAGTGTTATTAGTAAACAAGGTATCCCAGATGCCCCCTACCGCAAAGAGTGGCCTATGGCTATGTTCAAGAGAGCATTGCGCGATGCTGTCGAAAGCGGCAAGACTTGGATTGGCTGGACATCAGGCGAAACACAAAATGGCCGCTATGATTTGAGTAAGCAGGTAGACCTTGTTTACTTCACAGCTTGGCCAGCCAAGGGAGAGGGAGCAGGAATATTAACAGCCCACAAAAATGGCCAGCAGGTAATTAAGAAAGACACTAACGAAAGCGAACTTGAGTCACTCTTAGGAAAAGATGTAGCCAAAAGACTTCTGGAATCAGATGAGCATAAGCCTACTGGTCAAAGAATGTTGTCAGGCGATGACCTCAAAGTAGGAGGCAACGGCATGAAGGGTTTCTACGATGGAATGCTACCCAAGTCCGTGCAGAAGTATGTCAAGAAGTGGGGCGGCAAGGTGAAGCGTGGATCAATAAATCAAACAGTCAGATACGATGAAATTGACATTTCAGAGTGGGATGACGCGACAGAATCCGAACAGCAAGAACTCAGAGACAAGGGTGAAATTAAAAGCCCTGATGTTCCAATCTGGCGTGTGGACATCACCCCTGAAATGGCAGAGTCCGTCAAAGGCGGTCAGATGCTATTCGCCGCCAAGCGCATCAAGCCAGCGCAGGACGCAGCCTACCTCGCAGCAGTCGAGTCAGGCGATGTGGAGACGCAGCAGAGCATGGTGGATGCAGCAGCTAAGGCGGCAGGTTCAAAGGCTAAAGCATGGAGAGGTGACACGGAGACGTTCACAGTATTTAACAAAGAAAAAAGGGGAACCAATACGTTTGCATCTGGTTCAAAAGAGGCATTCTGGTTTACGGATTCAGAAAATGACGCAAGGGGTTTCGCTAATAGGAAACAGGTTGACTCCGAGGGGGTTGCTGCTGTGCGTAGATTCTTCTTGTTTGGGAGCATAACTGAAGTGAAAAACATCAACCCTAATTCCAGGGATGCTATAGCGTTGATAAACTCGGACACCGACATTGTTAAATTTACTGGAGTAAGAGACTCCACGTTTAATAATGGAAATGAACTTTGGCATAATGGTGATAAAAGAATTTATCTCGACAGAAATAGCGGAGTTGAGGAGATCATGGACGAGTTCTCGGAGAATGGGGTGCTAGTTGACCACGCTGGACTAGAATCCGTTATGCGGGAGCATTTGGATGAGATGGCAGAGGAGATGCCAGAATCTCAAGTCAGGGAAGAATTTCCAGACATAGCGGCTATTCACGATGCTGCAAAAAACAAACAAAGATTGGAGTTTATTGCTCCAGACAATGTGGACGTATACGCCGCGAAAAACCCCAACCAAATCAAATCCGCAGACCCCGTCACCTACGACAAGGAGGGGGAAGTCATTCCCCTGAGCCAGAGGTTCAACGAGAAATCTGACAGCATTCTTCATGCCGGTAAACGCATCAAGGCAAGCGACATCCTTAAACAGAAGATGCCCGAAACCTTCCAAGATCGCCTAACACAAGCTGAAGGCGAGAAAGAGGGTGAGTTTACCGTTGGAGATCCAAACAAGGCTCTAGGCGCAGCTACAGACACCACAAGAGCCGTTCACCAATCTCGTAAGGACGAGCGTGATGCATACGGAAGCCCTTACGGTGAACAGGCTATTGAAGATGCTGCTATCGAGCTTGTTAAAAATCACTTCGATGAAACCCTTGAGGAAGGACTCGTCGCTGGTGCTGCCGGAACGGTTCTTTCTCCTGAGAAGACGGCTGCCATGAAGCACATCGTTCTAAAACTCACCAAACAGATAGCGACAAATAACGATCCCGCACTCAGGGAGAAGGCGCAACTTGTCGCTCTTGCACATGATATTTCTGGTTCAGAGTGGTCGGCTATTGGTCGCGCCCGTATAGATCCATGGAAAAACAAAACGGATCGTAACCGTGCATTCCTGATGGATGAGGTCATGGGTGAAGATCCCGTAGCCGTCGAGAAATGGGTGAAAGGCAAGGAGTCCAAGCAACTCCTAAAGCAGATCAAGAATTTAGAAAACGCGATAGAAAACCTCAAAGATGAAACCCAGATCGCCAAGGCTGCAGCTAAAAAAGCCCAGCTTGAGATGGAACACTTCAAGAAAAAGAATGCCGTCTCTGATCCCTACCGGAAGAGTGTAGAGGCTGCTATGGAAAAAATGGGTATCACGATGGAGGATGTGTTTGCCGAGAAGGTGAGCCTGAAACTTCGTGCCTCTAAGATGGATGCTGCAGCTACCCGCGACATGAAGCAGGTTAATAAAGAAGCTATCCGTATGATGAAGGAGGGTAAAAGCCCTTCCGAGATCAAGAAGGATCTAAACCTGACCAAGAAGCAGTTCAACGATGTCATTACTGATTACAAGGTCAGACTGCGTGAGGAAGTTGCCAAGTGGAGCGACAAGGCTATCAAAAAAGGAGGTTCCGCTAAAAACATCCTGGCAGCAGCAAAACGTATCCGACCTGAAGGCGACACCGCCATGATGAGTGACGTTGAGCGTGAAGCTTATAACGAGGCTATGGTTAGGGCTATCATGGATAAGATGGGCATTGCCGATTCTGAGGCCGATTACAACGACCGGATGAAGAAGCAGAAGCAGGAGCAGACCAAACAACGGAAGAAAAAGGATCGCAAGGTCGGTGTTAAAATCGAGCCTACACCTGAGCAACTCGCTAAGTGGGAAAAGGACTTTGAAGCTTTCCAGAAAAAGCCGATGACTAAAAAGGAATATTTCACCCAACAGCTTGGTCTACTCGGTGTTGGTGTTGAGGCTACACCGGAACAGCTTGCACAGTGGGAAAAAGACTTCACTGAGTTCAAAGACAAACCGTTGAGCAAAAAGGATTATATCGAGAACCAACTCGATCTACTTGCCGACGATACCAAGCCTACACCTGAGCAACTCGCTAAGTGGGCTAAGGATTTCGATGAGTTTACCAAACAGGATACCATCAAGAAAAAAGACTACCTCGAGCTTCAGCTTAAACTTAGCATGGAGGTCGAAGGTGGATCATTTGACCCGTCTAACGATGCTCACGTAGCCTCGCTCTATCATCACATTGGCTTTTCCAAAAATAGCCGTGTTGTCGATTACTTCAAAGAGGCGTTTATCTCAAACGTTCTTGCCGCCCCGTCCACCGCTATCACCAACCTAACCGGTATGGCTTACGCTGGATTCAGGATGACAGCAGGAATGCCGATGGAGATGCTTTATAATTCAATCCGTGAGAAGGTCATGGGAGAGCTTAATGAAGATGCCCCTACCTTTGGTGAGTGGAAATACATGTATCAGCACATGGGATCACGTATTGCCCAAGCAGCAAAACTCGCCATGATTGCATGGGATGTCGAACAAACTCCTTTCTTCGCGCACTACCTCGATGAACCAATGGGGAAGCCTCATGACCCACTTCACTCTGGAGACGACAAATACCGTCAGCATATCAAGGGAACCAAGGGGCGCGTCCTGAGAGCTTCAATCCGAGGCTTAGTCTTCGTGGATACCTTCTTCCGGTCGGTCACCACACAGATGCTTGCTGGCGGCATGGCTCACCGGTTAGCACTCAAGAATGGATTGAAACCAGGATCGAAAGAGTTCAATGAGTTTATCGGCTCCGAGCTTGCCACCTCCGGAAGTGTATCTTGGCAGAATGCCGCCCACCTAGCGAGTAAGTGGACGTTCACCCTTGGACTACGCGACATGAAAAATGGCGGTGGATTAGTTGAAGGTGCTACCAAAGGAATTTCCAAGGCAATCAACAGCGGACATCGAAGCGTATTCGCGCAACTAGCAGAGGGTATCGGAACCACGTTCCTGCCGTTTGTAGCTACTCCTTACCGCCTCTATGCCGCTGGACTTAGCATGAGTCCCGCTGCGCTACCGGCCTTGTTATACACCAAGGATAACCCCACACTGGACAAGGATAAAAACCCTCTAATGGTTACCTCCAAGGAAGCCCAACAGAGCATAAAGAACGTAAACGCTACTCTAGCGACTACAGCCTTGATGATGCTCTTTAGCTTTGTTCGTGGCGGTGACGATGATGATGAAGAGTGGGACTTTGAAATTACCGGCGCGGTCAACTGGAAAGACCGAGGCAAACATCAACACTCTAAACGTAAAGGCCAACTCGAGGCTTACACGATCAAGGTTGGTTCCCACAAATTCAGCTACCAGAGACTTGACCCGTTTGCCACATCTCTAGCGATTATGGTGGATGCAATCACATCAATCAAACGCATGAAAGCCGGCGAGGAAGCAGGTCAGGAAATGACCCGTATTCTCCACAGCCAATACGAACTATTTTCAGATAAAGCATTCCTTCAAGGAATAGCTAACCTGATGCGTATGCACGATGACATTTTCAACAAAAAGGATAAGGCATCAACCACCCTTACCAACCATTTCGTAAAAACGATTTCCTCTACATTCTTACCTAACTACATACGGAGAACAGCCAACTACGTAGACCCCATGAGGGACATTAAGAGTGAACCACTGTCAGCGAGAACAATAGCTTACAAGCTTGTCCCGCAGCCTTGGTATGCTCCTGAGAAGCGAGTAGACCTATACGGCAATGAGATCCACAGAGGAGGCGATACTAGCGGCATGTCAACGCTAGGCAAGATAGGTAACGCCCTATCCTACAATCTCACTCCTGGTAACCCGAAGCAGATTCAAGAATCTGAACCAGCCGATGATTGGATTCGCCGCTTTAACCTCCAGACTAAGGATGAGGACGATAAGTGGTATCCGGAAGAACCCTTCAACCGTAAGGACTCAATCTCCTACACCAATGCTGCCGGCGAGAAGATCAAGCGCAAGATGACCGGTGAGGAGTGGAAAGAATTCAACGGAATCCGTGCTAAAATCCTCAATACCAATCTGAAGATTATCAAGCCGATATTTAACCGCAAAAAGATCCTCCCAATGGATCAACCAAGAGTTAAGAAGGCTTATGACGATTCAGTCAAAAAAGCCCGAAACGCAGTCAGGAGCAAAGCCAAGCTTAAAAAAATAGCATCAAAGTAGAGAAAACCGCTACGTAGAAAAATAAACATTATAGAATATCACCATGAGCGAACAAGTAAACCGAGTCACCGATGAAGTCGATGAAACCCAAATTGAGAAAGGGCTTAATGATCCTATTATGCCTTTTGACACCAGTTACATGCTGGACAAGAATCAAGAGGATGAATTGATCCAACACGCCATGCAGAGGCTCAAAGACCTCGAGAGTGAGCTTGGGCGTGAGGACGGCATGAGTAGTGCTTTCTCTGATACTCCTGACCCTAGTGAATCCTATGACGAGATGGAAAGAGCGCAACGCTCATTCATGGGTAAGCGCAGGATTTACGATCTCACTTACCGTAATAAAGTAGGCTGGAGAGCGCATGTTATTGGAGGTATCTACAAAGAGAGTAATCTGACTCTTCCTGTATCTCGCCGCATCACCCGCCAGATGATTGCCAAAGCGAACAATTATTTCTTTTCTACCGACCCTTGGTTTGCCGCCTATCCCGTAGGTAATAGCGATAGCCCCTCTGCCGAGTTAGCAGGGAAGTATGCCAAAATCAAGATGGAGGAGGCCAAGCTCAAGCAGTCGTTTGAAGCCTCAGTCGAAAGAGCATTCATCAGTGGTGAGTGTGTTCTCAAGACCGGTTTCCTCGATGACGCGCAGATTTACAAAACTTACCAAGGAGTGTTAGTTGACGCTGAAGGGTTCGATATTCTGGACGCTAACGAGAATTACATTACCGAAGATGCTCTTTGGGTTCCCCTCATGGCGGCAAATCCAGATACCGGCGAGGAATATTCTACCGAAGATTTTGTATTGAAGCACGATGGCGAGACACCAAAACCAGCAGAACTTCTTTACGAGGAAAAATTAGTCACTCGCAAGAAGACTCTCTACACCGGAACCAAGACGGACATCGTTCATTACCGTGACTTCCTCTGCCCTCTGAAGGCTGAGAGTGTTCAAGAGGCCGACTGCATTATCCACCTCTACGATATGCCGGTTATGGACTTGGCTGAATCATGGAAAAAAGCTGAAGTTCTTGAGGGAGCTACGCAGAGCGAACAATCCACCGCTGAAGCCATTAACCTTATTCGTAAGATGGCGAGTGAGACAGGCACGGCAAAGAGCGAGAAAAATGGTGTTCGTCCAGAGATGAACGATGCCGGTGAAAAAGGTGAACCCGATGGTGAGCCGGTCGCTGAGATCGCTGAATTTTATCTTAAGTATGATGCTAACGGTGACGGCATTATGGAAGACATTATGATTCAGATTGATCGTAAGAGCGAGAGTCCTATTTTCTACGACTATGTAGCAAACCTGACTGATGACGGCTTACGTCCGTTTACAGTAGACCGTGTGAACCCTGTAGAGGGACGCTGGTATGGTGAGGGATCTATGGAGATGTTTGAATCTTCACAGAACATTATCGATAAGAGTGTAAACCGTTGGAACTTCAGCCAAATGGGTTCCGGTCGCGTTGACTTCTGGAATCCGGAGGCAACCGTTGAAGGTCGTCACTCGCCCGATCTAGCTTTGAACATGGGTGGAACATACACCCTCCTTCCAGGTAAACTCGCTGACGATGCCCTGCAGAGCGTAAACCTTCATGACGTTAAATACCAAGAGGTTCAGGGGATGTTTGAACTATTCATGCAATCAGCCATGAACGAATCAGGAGTCGGTCACGCTAACGATAATAACGTAGCTGGGATGCAGACTACCAAGCTGGCTACCGGTATCCGTAATATCGAGAAGACGGGCAATGAAATGTTTTCCGTCTACCTCGGTCACCTCGAACCAGGAATCACCGAGACACTACGGAAAGCGATTGCCGTGATGTATGCCAACCTTGAGGAAGGCGATGTGGTTTCCTACATGGAGGATGACGCTGACCAAGTTATCAGTATCGCCGCAAATGAGATCCGTGACATCGAGATGGACGTTAAGGTCACCCTATCCAAATACAAGGATGAGCAAGTGCTTGAGAGTTCAAGCCGCGCCAGTGAGCTTGTAGAGCGATTCTATGCGCTTCCACCCGAAGTTCAGACGAGAGTAGCCGGCTTATACCGGAACATGCTCAAAGCCATGCAGATCCCTAACGCTGACTCATACATCGATCCTGTACCCGTGCAGGAAATGAGTGTGGCCGGCGATGTGGATGTGTCTGGTGGAGCAACCACGCCTCAGAGACGACCGCAGGAGAACCTTTAATGGTAACTCCAACGACCGCCAGTGTAACATTGTGATCGGATCAGATTGACTTCGATCTCCCCTTTTTCGGGAGGGAAGTCGATCTCGATCCATTCGGTTTTCCATGTATCCAGCCTTCGATCTTGCTCCTTTAGTTTAAGCTCTTTGTCTTCATCCGATAACTCATCCCAATCATCATCACCCTGTAGCTCACTGTAAAGATAGGGCATCTCGCCTTCACCCCTCCACTCTAGCTCTTTCTCGGTGACTGTTGGTTGAGGCGAACCGCTATCCTCGGGATCATGGTCTTCCAGCGTAAAGGTTTCTTTAACCATCATTTTATGGTAGGTTCCGTGCCAACGCTGTTCATCTGGCTCCGGAGGAGGATTAAATGACCAAGGAACAACAGCCCTGTAGCGACCTTTCTTCACCGTAATAGAGGTGAAACATTCCTCAGTTTCTTTCAGCTTAACAACATCCGGCGTTTCATTGTCCTTATCATCATCGTAATACACGGTATCGCCATTTTTATCTAAAACAGGAACCTCGGCATAGATAACCTCTTCGATAGCTATTGGATTAGTTGTGGCTATCCACTCTTTGCTATCGGCGCAATCTTTCGTAGCTTTAATCAATGCGGCTTCAGTCCAAGGTTCTAACCACTCCTCGCTATGATAAGAGCTTCCGGCATCATACGAGTAGTTTTTAGTGTACACCGTAGGTGTATTTACATAGCTGTGTGAAACCCCAAAGTCTGGTGCAGGTAAGGCATGTCCAACACCTTTAAAGAATGTTGACGATTCCGTTTCTGTTTCGAAGCCGCCATCCCATCCATCAGGGTTATCGTTTTCATCAAGATTATAGGTGGGGGTTTTGGTTGTCACCTTCCTTGAGACAATGAAATAGCCATGATCGCCGTATAAATAAAACGGTGCGTTACTGTCGTCGTCGTCAGGGTCATAAGCGGGGTTTATAATCCTAGAATCTACCCCCCCGTATCTTAATGTTTCTGTTATTTTTGAATGTACATACCTTGTTTCCTCTTGGGTGTCAGCGTCAATCACGGAGGCGTAATATGTATCTGATTTGGAATAGGTTGACTCTCCGGTCGCTGTCGCATCTCGATCACAAGACGGTGAAGGTTGATTCTTAGACCACAATACAAACGCTGAACCACCCGCTGCATATTCCCTAGTGACCTCATCATCATCATTCTTGTCAACGAATGCGCTAGTCCCTCCGTATGTGATCTTTTTATCCCTGTAGGGTCTACACCGCTCGGGAATAGGAACAACGTAATCTGAACTTGATGATGTGTCGCTGCGTTTTTCTGACTGAAAAAACGCCCATACCCTTGTAGATGACCAGTTACTTGACCCCCAAGAGGATGTAGCCGATTTCCCCTCAATCTCAAGATTCGGCGTAGGGCATTGAGGAATACAGCAGTTGCAGTGATTAGTAGCCATAAGGGTCAGTTGGAGATGTTGAAGTCCTTACTTTCGTGAACCCACCAGGACAAAAATCTAGATTTATGGTTCCGCATCCTGAGCCGCGCCATACACCTACGCTATCCCACGCTCCAAGAGGGTAGTATCCCGTGCCACTCAGAGAGTTTACGTTAGGTACATCATCATCAGGGACTTCATCGCCACTGTGAACGCTAACCTCTCCTAACTCGCCACCGGACTGAAGAACCCCGTCTATTTTCTCCGCTATCCACCCAAATTTAATCCACACTGATCGATCTTTAAACCCTGACCCTGAGTATTTAGGCTCTAGTAGCTCTTGTTTTTCGCCACCGATAACCCACCCAGGAGTTATCTTACCATCGCTTGCACTTCCTAACTGGCATTCCACCGCATCAGGCAGGTCTTCATTACCAAGCTCGAGGACTAACGCTCTAATCTTAATGGGGTTACCGTCCTCGTCATAAACAATAATGTCCTTGGCTGTGTAGTTATGCTCAGGGGATTCGTCTACAGCAATCCCCGTAAAGGGATTGATCCCGCCAGATTGACTCTGCCCTTTTAATTGGAGGGATTGTATTTCAAAATTATCGAATTCTATCATTGCGCCAAATGGTATGATAAAAAATCTACGTTGACAATAAAGAAACGTTAAGGTATACGTCGGTGCATGGAAACAAATGCGGAGAAATCCCAAGAGCAACCAGAACTAACGGGCGAGGATCAAGTAATTGATACCACGCAGAACTCTCAGGACGAAAGTATTGAGGGGGCAACTGACGATCATGCTTCATACGAAGATGAAGTTGCAGCTTTAGCGCGTGGTGAATTACCCGCATCAGAAGCTCAAAGCAACGACACCGATGACAGCGAAGGCGTTGAGGGAGAAACAATTTTACAAGATGAAGAAACGGAGCAATCCGAAGAATCGTCTGAGCAAGTAGTCGAGGAAGAATCCGAGGAAGAAAATGATGACGATACCGGTGAAACGGCTTCACGATTCAGGTTACGGACTGATGACCCTGTGGAAGCACGGGCGTTTCAGTTACGAACACGAAACCCTGACATTCCAATTCTCGAATGCATGAAGATGGCAGAAGCCGAGATTAGCCCTGATAACTCAAGCGAAAGCGAGCATTACACGGAAGATCAAAGCCCTACTGTTGAAGATATTGAGTCGCAGATTGATGCACTCACGGAAAAACAAGCAACACACCTCGAGGAGTATGAAAACTCTGAGGCCGTGGAGGTTGGCAAGGAAATCAAGGAGCTTAATAAGCAACTTCGACAACTTGACCGTGCGGAAATCAGACAAGACGTAGCGAGTGAAATCGCTCACGACCGATATAATCAAGCGTATGAGGCCAACTACGCTCAAGCTGTAGACGCATATCCGCAACTCAATGACCCTGACAGTCAGTTCTACAAGTTAGTAGCTGAACTCGACGAAGCCAATGAAAAGGATGCTTCTTACGCAAACTCTCCCAACCGCCCACTCATAGTAGCTGCCAAAGCTGCGGAATATCTAGGTTTATCACCTAAATGGAAAGGGCAATCTGCCCTCCCACCCGCTGCCAAGAAAACTGCAAAAAGCCGTCCTGTCTCCCCAGCAAGGGGAAACGCAAAAACGACACAACCTGTCAAACCAGCGAGCAAGCTGGCTGATGCGGTGGACGGCATAGAAACAGTTGAGGATTACGAAAGACTCATGGCTTCTATGGAAGGCTAACGCAACGGCACAACGGCTTGTTCTCTGGATGAATAAAAACATCCCAAAAGGAGAACAAAACAATGCCCACATATCAAGAAATCACTTCACCAAACACAGGTGAATCACAACTGTCTCAAGCAGCCGCCGCCCAAGCTAAAATTTGGAAAAAAGGCGCGTTTCTTTACGAGCAGTCCAACGACTACTTCCAGGAAATGGAAGGAAAAGGACATGATGCTATCATCATGACCGAGACTGACACCTCTAAAGGTAACGGTCAGAAAATTGAATTCAAAGTAACATCTGGATTCTACGGTGAACCTAAACACGGTTCAGAACTGTTTGAAGTCCAAGCCGACTTCGAAGAATCCAAACTCTCTTCCTATGAAATGGTCGTGGATTGGATTCGTCACGCTACACGCCACGACGAACGCATGGAAGATTTCATGGGTATGCGCGGTGAGATTGTAGGGGGATTGAATGGTAAGCTCGGTGCATGGCTCGGTCGCCTAAAGACTGAGATGTTGCTCATGACTTTCCGTGAGAATCTGAATTCGGCTAACATCCTATTCGCCGGTGGTAAAACATTGGATACCCTTGGAAGTGCTGACACCCTCGTTTGGGATGAAGTAGTTGCTATGGGAACCCGTATGCAGCCTCTCGGTGGTAAGCCGGCTAAGGTTGGAAAAGGGATGAATTTCCGTCAGTGTATCACTGCTACTACCGATGCCCTCTTCTCTCTGAAGGTTGATCCTGACTACAAGCAGGTTCTTCGTGAAAGCGATAATCGTGGAAGCGGAAACAAGCTCTACACAGGTCAATACACCGACATCGATGGTCATGTCATCAAGCCCTACAACCCTATCAACCATGATGGTGACGGTGCTACTGCCTCTCCTCTTAACCCACAAGCTACGTTGACTACGGCTATTGCCCCAGGAACCGCAGTAGTTGACATTAAGGGAGGAACTACTGCCGGTGTGAAATACTTCAAGTATTTCCCTGGTTACACCTACAAGTTCAACCCAAGTGATACCCTTGCTGCAAGCACGGTGACTCAGTATGTGTTGGTCGTCAACCCATCCAATACTGGAACTGCTCATGCAGGTAAAGTCGGAATGTTCAGCTACACAACCGGTAACTCTGGCGACGATATTACTATCGTGAATCGTCTTGGTTCTGCCACTTCTGGCGCACGGGTAACTGTTCTTGGAGATATTGATTGGGCTACTCCTGGTGTATGGGCTGGAAAGCTTACTGAAACCCTTGAGGTAGGAGCTACCATCATCCCGTGTAACTCTAAAGGAGTTCCATTCGGTGATACTCTCATGTTCGGTGCTGGTGCTGCTCTCCGTGGATACGGAAAGCATCGTAACCTCCGCACGACTGAGAGCCATAACGGTGAGTTCGTGAAGGATCTATTTATCACTTCAGTATTCGGCCAGAAGATTCGTGAGGATCGGACAGGTCGCCAACCTGGTGTTATTCGCCTCCGTCACGCCATCAACTATCCTGGTCTTAACCTGCCAACGGTAGCATAATTAAAGGTCTGAAAAGTAACTGATGCAGGAGGGTGTAAAAGCCCTCCTGCATCATAACTCCACCACTAATTACCATGGCACAAAAACTAATTATCCGACTTATCGGTGTTAGCCGATTCGCTCAACCTAAAATTGGCGAGTATCGCTGGAGTCCTGAGTTTAATGCATTCGTCTGGAAAGGCCGCGCATTGAGTCTTGAGGAGTTCAACGATGAGGCTGTCAAAGCTATCGACAACCATAGCGTCCATTACCCGTATAGCCCGTCTGTTCGTGCTGTAGAGGTTGAAGACGTTATCGAGGAGGCTGAACCTGAAACCGACTCTGATGCCGCTGAGAAGGCACTTATCGCCCAAGCGATGATCGAAGGAGGAGAGGAAGAAGAAATCCCACCTGTTGAAGTTGAACCTGAAGCCGACGCTAATGCTCCGGTATCCTACCACCACGTAGGGAACAGGCGATATGACGTTTATAATGCCACCGGTGAAGTAGTTGCTGACAATATTTCCATAACGCAAGCTAAGGAACTTTGTCCAAATTTCATCCCCAACAAACAATCTAAATAACCATCATCATGTCTAATTTATCTGATTACATTGAAAACAAGATCGCTGACGATCTTTTTGGAAGAACCAGTTACACGATCCCATCAACATTCTACTTAGCTCTCTATACTGTTGCCCCTACGGACACCGGTGGAGGAACTGAGGCAACTGGTGGATCGTATGCCCGTGTTACCGTCACAAATAACACCACCAACTTCCCAAGTGCCGTTGGTGGATTAAAGAAACTCGCAACCGAGGCGGTATTTCCTACCGCTACCGGATCGTGGGGAACTATTGTTGCCGTTGGACTCCTTGATGCTGCCTCTGGCGGTAACTTAGTCCTTCATGGCACTCTTACCGCTTCAAGAACTATCGCCACTGGTGATAGCCCGAAGTTTGCAGCCGACACACTGACTGTTCAGTTTGACTAATGGCTCACCCCACCACAGGAGATACTACGTCTGGTAGTGCTGTAATTACGGCACTATCGGACACTACTGACCTTGCAGTCGGCATGGAGATAACGTGTGCCAACTTTCCTGTTGGTACACTGATTTCTTCTGTTGATGGAGCTACTCAAATCACTGCTGACACCAACTCTACGGCTACCAGCACAGGCGTATCTATGAGCTTTCAAAGCTTAATGGCTACCGCTCTGGATGCTAGTGCTGACCTAGTGGCTAACCTTGATGCTGGATCACCCAGCTACCAATTACTGGCTGCTGTATTGACCGCTGCCGCCGTTCTAACGTCCAATCTTACTCTGGACGTAGAGCTTGCATGTGACATGCAAGCAACCGCGACTCTTACGGCTCCCGCGCCTACTGAGCGTTCTACACTTTTAAATTCTGAATTAACGGCAACGGGATCATTCCCCTCTACTGGAGTAGCTATTAACCTTCAGCCTGAGCTTGCTTGTGAGATGACGGCAAGCTCTGTCGTTACAGTCCATCTAGTAAACGACATAGCTCTTACCCCTCTCCCGCTTACAGCAACCGCTACGACTACCGCCTGTCTTGATAAAGGCATGTATGGAATTGGAGTTTGCCATGTCGTTAGAGACATCATGCGGCTATGGGGCATTGAAGATGCTTCCATTTCCCTTCCTCAAATCAGGGAGAGAGCCATCAACGATCTTAACATGGCGATGCAGACTCTTTGGAGTAATGCACCTGATAAGGACTACTGGACACGGACTACTGAGACTCTGAGTTTCATAGCCGGCACTCCTACGTTAGTCCTGGATAACACCATCCAAAACGTTCTTGGATCTGCCCGTCTATCCACTAATAAAAAACCTCTTATCGCCCTGACAAGTATGGGTGAAGTTGAGAACTACGATATTTACTACGGTGGTGGACTTACTCACGCCGCATCGTCTGGAGAGATTGCCGCCTACTTCGTAGAAAGAACCAGCCAGACAGGTAGTGATCCAGCCAAGGCTACTGTTCACGTAGCTCCTACACCCTCGGCTAACACGGACGTTCTACTGGACGTTGTAAAGGAAGCTCCTCGATACACTTGGACGGATTACAAGAACTGCACAGCACTTCCAATCCCGCACCAATATGTAGAAAGCCTACTTCTTCCCCTCTGCCGATTTAAAGCCTCGTCTTACCGTCTATTCGTCAACTCCGGCGATAAAGACTCAATCATTCAAGAATACAGAATGGCAATGAATCAGCTAGGATTAAACGATCCCCTTACCGTCACCGAAGAATCACGAAAGGAGAATAGCTAATGACTACCGTTGAACTAGCTATCCGTCTTCTGAGGGATCTTGATGTAGACGACCTCACGCTTCTCTCTGCCGGTGGAAGGCTCGATATGGTTACGGCCATGAACACGGGCTTGCAAAAGCATCATGCCCTGTCTCCTGACCACCTCAAGACCACTCAAGCCTCGGTTACCCTAAAAGCCCCCGAAAGCGTCAGCTTGGACGTTACAAACGGTCTATCTACCTTTACGGGGTGGACTCCTACCGCCGCGCAGTTGTATTCAACTCTTCGTATCGATGGTGATGACGACCTCGATCATCGTGTTATTTCCACAACCGACCTTCTTGACGATTACCTGGGAACCACCGGAACCAAGGCCGCTACTCTTTACCATGATTCAATCAGCTTCTATCAGCCGATAGAAAAGATCGTAAGTAATCCTAAGATCGATGTTGGTGGAGGAGAGATTTTCCATAAACATGATAGTAACTGGTGGGATACTTTCAGGACTCAACGCAAACGCATTGGAACACCTCGCTTTTTCTGCATTGAAGAGAACGCCGTGAATAACGGCTCCGACTCTGTTTTCTCTATGCGCTTCGATACCATGCCGGATAAAAATTACCGACTGAGGTTCGATATTCAAATGTCACCACAGAAGGTTACCTTCAATGACTTGGTGACTCCCGCAAACCTACCCGTGAGAGATGACCACGTAGAATCAGTCTTACTCCCTCTCTGCCGTAAAGCCCTCTTCAAAAGCAAACTATGGCGCGATAAGACCACACGGGCTGAAGTAGATGATGAAGCCCTTGAATCCTCACGATCATTTGAATTATTAGCCGTTACTCACATTGCCCCGAAAGGTAATCGGGTAGGAACCCCCGAAGGATACTAACAACATGGAAAACGTAGTTAAAATGGAGGATCTAGCCTCCCATGTCCAAAGCACCTTAGCTGAAATCCGCAAAGGTCTATCTAGCTCTCAAGCAGAGGACGGCATCATTGTAGCTCCTGAGCTTGATGTGCAGTTCTCGATGGTCGTTGTGGCCGAAGATGGGTGGCAAGCCCTTGAGGATAAATCTACATCCCAAGACACCGGCGAGGATAAAACCACCACCACTGACAATTCTGAGTCCAAAGGAACTAGCGGAGGAACCACAAAAACCGAGTTGAATAGAACAAGGGAAGAGGAGGATAGCGGCACGAAAGGTCACGTTCAAAACACTAGGGAAGACAGCTCACACGCAACCGCAGAAACAGCTTAACAAACCATGGCCAGCTCAGAAACAACACGGAAAACCAAGGTTCTCTACGACCATGGACAAAATAGTAAAGGTAAAGCCTCGGACTCCGGAACCCAAAACAAGACATCTCAGTCGGGAGAATCCTCCACTAAAAACGGGGAGTCGGTACGCGTGTCTAATAACACGGGCGGTAAGACATCGATCACAAATGTAAATAAAGCCTTTCAAATCAGCTTTACCGTTAAAATCCAAGGGGGACTTCAAGGCACATCTACAGGAGGGGGAAGCACATCATGTCAATAATCAAAACTAGAGTTAGGGAGTGGATCGGATCAGACCCACAAACAGGCTGGGAAAAACAAGATAGTTTTTTTGGATCAAAAATCCTGACCGCCGCCGACTTGGGTTCAATGATCCTCACCGTCACTGCTGTCTCAGCCTCGTTAGTTTACGGATTCTTAGACACCTAACCATCAAAATTCCCTCACTCGGAACCTCAACCTAAAAACACCATACAAAAAACCATCACCCAAAAACACCATGCCTGAACTACACACACTACCAAACGCGACAGACTCAGATCATGAGATTCTGGCAAAAATAGCTAATAATCTTGGCGTTACGACTAGATGGTCGGATAAAGACCAAGCTAAAAAGGCTACGGCGGCTAGGGTTGTTATCGAGAAGATTCAATCTTTGGAGGCTTCAAAACCCACCCCAATCGCAGACAAAGCCACCGCCTACGCTCTAACGGGTGTAGCAGTCGGGACGGTTTACAAGACCACCGACACGGGGCAGGTGATGGAATACATGGGCGGGGGTGAATCCGATCCGTCCAATTGGCGATATGGCGTTCATACCAATCGTGTAGGGACAGTGAGCATGAGGGATCAGCACCCATTCTCAATGACCAATACGGGAGGCGGGAATCTACAAGCTCAAGATACCATTCCCAAGTTGTGGGATTGGGCAGCGGTCATTACGGCAGCGGGTGGGCCACCTGAGTTTTATAGTGGTGGTTCTGGCACCGTTGACCTAACGACTTTGGTTCTCGGAAGCAAGGTTACGGAGATTGGTCAAGCTGAATTTCTTCAATGCAGTAACCTAGTGGGAACAATTGTATTTCCTGATTCTTGTACGATCATAGGATCGGATCAGAGCTATGGTAGTGGTAATGGAGCTTTCAGCAGTTGCACAGGAATAACTGGATTGGTGTTTGGGGCGGGATTAGTAACATTATTTGACAACGAATTTCAGGGTTGCACCGCTATAACAAGTATTGGATTTAACGAAGGTTTGACGACCATAGGCACAAATTGTTTTAGGAGCTGCTCTGCTATAAGCACGATGACCCTTCCAAGCACCTTGGATACCGTTGGTGATGATGCCTTCAATGGATGCACAAGCCTCGCATCAGTCACCATCCCCGCCGCCGTGACTGCTATACCTCACGGCATGTTTGATGGTTGCACCGCACTCGCAACAATCAATTGTCTAGCGACTGCTGCTCCAACTCTCGGAACCGATGCATTTTTAAACGTAGCCGCTAGTGACATTCACGTTCCAGTAGGTGCAACAGGATATGGAGCAACTTATGGCGGCCTGACTGTTATCCTTGACCTCTAAATTCTAACTACCACAAGATTATGAAATATGCAATTATCAATGACGAATCGGGTTCGGTTCGTGAGATTCACTCAGATTCAAAGGCTCCCGCGAGAACCGGCAGGTGGTCAGCACCAATTAGGCCACACCACCTTCCAGCAGGTCACAGCTTGGTAGAGATTAGTAATGACAAAGCTGATCAGGTCGCGGCAGCAGACTCTCGCTGCTTCCTCATCGATGGTGAAGTGGTGACCCAGCAGCAAATCTGGGAAGCTAACAAAGTCCCTGTTCTCGGAGCAGTTAAAAAATATACGTTCCACAAACGCCTCAAAGCAATGGGTTATTGGAATGCGTTCAATACCGAGATCAAGAAGACTGAGGAGATCAAAGACCTCTACGATAACTCCCATGAGCTGGATATTAACGATCCCGATGTGATTGAACTTAGCCCTCTGATCAAAATCGCCGTGGGTGTCACAGACGAAGAATACAACTCACTCTTTGAAGTGTAACCCTGAACAACATAAACAAGCGGGAGTCTCGACGGGCTACACAGTAACGGAAGCTGACTTTTCATCCTTTACAACATACTAAACAATGAAAAACGAAATTCCATCAGACTGCTTCGATAACGATCAGCAATGGCGTGAGTATGTAAAGTCACAATGTAGTGAACCCAAAGATCATGCGTTTGGTGAGGTTTTCACCTTGGGGGTTATAGCCATGGTTACCATCTCTATTCTTGTAGGGGTGTTTTTCAGTTCATGCGCTACCAAGCCTCCGGTGGTGATCGTTCCTCCAGTTGTTAAGCCGGCGGTAAGTGCAAAGCCATCCATCGTCAAGCTGAACAAGGCTGTTGACAATGCCGCCATCGAGTCGGCCAAGACGATAGTGAAGATCGTAGAGGTGAGGGATACCCATGCCGCCGCCCTGGTGCTGGCAAAATCAATCGAACTTCGCATCAAGGACTCCGAGATAACAAAGCTCCGTGAAATGATTGAATCTGAATCGATCAAGCTGCAGGAGCTACAAGACTTTAGTGAGCGCACTCAAATATCGCTCTCTGAGGCTAAAGATGAACTTATCACAGTCCAACTCCTAAATGCCGACAAAGAGCGTGAGGCAGAGTCCCTGCGTGTCAGAAATGCATCGCTGGTAGAGCTAACCAAGGCTGAGATTGGACTTCGCCAAACGGCTGAGGAGTCATTGGGGAAGGCTACCAAAAAATACAACGCTGACCGACTCGGTGATAAACTGAAAATCAAATCGCTGAGAAAATATTTCTACATCGTGTGGGGAGCAGCCCTTTACTTCCTCGTCAAACTCGCCCTGAGAATTTACGGGGTCAAAATGTTCTAACTTCATGAAAACTCCCCGTATCAAAGAAAGTGAAGTAATAGCCATTCTCACAGCTAACGGCATTGCCCTTAATAAAGTGTCTGTTCTGGCTATCCGTGGATACTACCTTAACTCTATGGGGAAGCCAGGACGTAACGACCGGCGTATTTACGATGATGCCATGATCATCTATTCACCCAAGGGTTCAATGGCTTATCAGGCTAATACTGACCCGAACGGTTACCGCAAAGGATCGGGTAAAGGATCAAGTAAGGGTATGGCGATGCTCAAGAGCGGTATTCACTTGTTTGGTACAGGACTCCACAAAGGTCGCGTAGCCTTCCGTCAGTGTGAGACATTCACCGTTACTCGAGACGGGAATCCTCCCTACGATCATAGTGGTCACCATGCTATCGATCTTCATAGCGGCGGTCATAACTCTACCTCTTCGCTTGGGTGTCAAACCGTGCCGGCCTCGACATGGAAAGAATTCCGCACCCTTCTCTACTCACTTCTGGATGAGTATAAAAATCCAAAACGTAAAAACGACCGAGGCCAAAACGTCAGATCCTTTCCCTATGTGCTTCTCAATGAAACCGAGCGGCGCGTTGGTAATATTGTTGTGTCCAATAGATACCTAAAAAAATGAATGAACTACTACCAGAGATCCTAAAGATAGGCGGTCAAGCCGGTGTCTTGTGGGTCGCTCTATTTTACCTCTCTAAAACTATCAAGGGGCAATACGAAACGCGCATTGCTGCCCTAGAATCTGCAAACAAACAGCAGGAACTCGATAAAATGGCTCTACACGCCAGAATCGAGGATATTCTGCTTCGCCAAATCGAACGATGGAGTAAGAAGATGAGTGATAAGGAATGCGGCTAAGATTCAGCAGCCTCCACAATCGCTTTTAAGGCTTTAATGATCATTGGGTTACTCAATGCCGCTAAAATGTCTTTTTCGTCCTCCACGGGTATTCTCTGAATAACAGGGGCTAGTTTAGTGAGGAACCGTTGAGTCTTTTTCGTCGTTTTGATTTTGGAGACATCAACCCCCTTGTCTATGGAGGCTGGGGTAGCTGTATTCATACCGCTTGCTTGCATCCATAGAGCCATTAGCTCCTTATACTGGTCTGATCCTTCTCTGAGGCCAAAAGCTTGCGTTACGATGGTTTTTAGAGTCTCTAGCCTGATAGCAAGTTGATTCTCAACGTTCCAAGGGGTTCTAACGTTGAGTTTTTTCCCCTTCTTGTTGGTGGTAGCGTTGGCTACATCGCGCAGGGATAAACCCTTTTCATCGCGCAGTTCTTTGAACCTTTCGGCAAGTATTTGTAATGACATGATTTTAATAATTGTAAGTTTCGTGGTTACTATTCGCCTCCGTAGACTAAAAAGCAACTACCTTTTTGCTAGAATCTTATTCGACTGCTTTTCGATATCAGGGATAATCTTGAGAACGTCCTTGAGTGCTTTGAGGTAATGCCGGTCTTTTTCTCGATTCTCGATGTCCTCTGGTTTTTCTGATTCAAGGATGCGTAACGTCACCCGCTCATCCATTTTTTCGATCTCCGGTATCAGGAGCTTGTTGTAGCCGTCATTGGCATTGAGTGAGATTACCCATGCTGATAGCTGCTGTTCTCTTTCTTGGTTTGTTGTCATAGATTTATCGTTGCGGGTTGTGGTCTGTCTCGAATCTCTGGAAGGCTCCGTTCATCTTCAAGGGGAGCATCATGCCTCTCTCGGCATCTCGGTTTTTAGCTACGGCTACACCGTCCTCTGTAATTTTAAGGAAAACATCAGCATCGTTCACGATGGCGCGTGACTCCCTCGTCTTACCTTCCTCGTTTAGCTGGCTTGCGGTTATCACGGGACACTGGTGCTGCTTTGACATCCTCTTGAGAGTCCGTGAAACCTCTGCTACCTGCTGCTCTCGGGATTTTCCTTCGACGTTGCACAGAGCGATAAGCTGAAGGTAATCTACCGCGATAATGTCAATCTCGACTCCAGATTCAGCTATCTGAGTCGCTATGCTCTGCATCGAGTCCAAGGTAAGTGAAAAATCATCACATACGATCACGTTGTCAGCTTTCTTGTAGCCTACCGTGAACGACTTCATCCTAACTAAGTCTTGTTGGGTGAGAGAAAACCCAGCCTTCCCTAAAATAGCCTTGGAGTTGATGTTGAGTTCGTTGGCGGCAAATCGAGTAATAATCTTATCGGAATTTGTCTCCAATGAAAATACGAGACAGCCTTTTCCAACTCTACGGAAATTATTTATAATCTGCATCATCAACATCGTTTTACCGCATGATGACGGTGCGCCGATTACCCATACCTCCTCTGCGCCGGCTCCACCTGTTACTATGTCGATCTCATGGATTCCTGTCGGTGTTCCGGCCTGTTCCTTTTCTACGTGGATCTTGTTAAGCATATCAACAAAGCCCTGAATACACTGAGTTGAGTTCTTCCAGGATGATGCTGACTCAAGCTCTGCCATAGTGGACTCTGATCCACACCGGAGGGTTTCAGCTATAATCTCGGGAGACTCACCCTCCTCGATCTGCATTGCCGCCTTCGTCTGAGCTTCCAGAGCGACCCTGACCGCTCGGTGTTGCCTGATAGTCTTGATGTGCTGGTCGAGGATTTGTAGACCAACGTAGAGGACTCGGACTCGGGAAATTTCTATGCAAAACTCTCTGCCGTCATGAAGCCCTTTAGCGTCCGGTTGGTACTCGAGACGTTCAATATCGTGAATGCGACCGTTCTCAAATAACTCCTGAGCGATTACCCAGATTCGTTTGGGCGTGTGTGAGACAAAGTGATTAGAGTTGATACCTTCCCCCTTGAGGAGTTGGATAACGGCCTCAGGATCGTTAAGGACGGCAGATGCTACGTATTCCTCGGATGATGTGTTGGTGTATTTCATATTCGTAATTACTGATTTTTTCTAAATTGCTGTTTCAAGGTTCGCATAGTCATGTTGTGTTCGATGGACAGCGTATCGGTAGCCTCGGTGACGAGTTCCAATAGCTTCTCACGGTCGCCGGCTTCGAGAGCTTCCTCGCACTGAGGCCAGAGGGCATCGATGCGTTCGTGTTTGCGTTGTGCTTGATCGGTCATAGCGAGAAGTGGTCTATTTTGTTTCTGGCGGGGTCGGGTAAATCTTCCCACCGTTCGTTTTTAATCCACAGGTGGAGTCCCTGAACGGCTTGACCGTCATCTCGTTGCCACTCACTGCATTTTGACCATGCGATGATAGCGGCAACTACGGTTGAGCGGTCGGGTTTGGCTTTTACCTTTTTCCACTCTGCCATGACTTGTTTTTTCGATGATCTTGCTCGGCATGGTTTGGGAGATTTGTTCCAGAGTTCCAGGAGGGTCACTTTCGTCTCGTCAGAGACAGTATTATTTCTTTCATTCTTACCTTCTTCCTTTCTTACATTCTTCTTAGTTGTCGCTTGCTTGTCACCTGCTTGTCGCCCGTTTGTCGCTTGCTTGTCACTTTGATTGTCGCGGTCTTCTCTACGGGTGCTGAAAACCCTTGCATCTACAAGCTTCCCAACGGTTCCCTTGCTTGTCGCTCTGAATGTCGCTAACTTGAAGGCTAACAGGTTTTTCTTAGCTGTCCGATACTTCCTCATTGTGGCTATTCCTGCCGTTTTGAAGTCACCTAAAAGAGCCTCCCCCACCTCAAGACCACGTATCGGGCATTCCTCAATACGCGCTCTTTTAGCAATCTGGCAGAGGAGCAGAAAGGCTTCAGGGTGCGATTCTTGCAGGGTGTCGGAGAGGTCACCACGATGCATTGAGATCCATCCATTGCGACTCATTGCGTTACAGGTTTGAATTTTCGGAGTTGATCTTGCGTTAAAGCATACCCTTCGCCGTGTCCTAAATTTATGATGTTCTGAGGTTGTCGGAGTTGTGCTTTTGTGGCGTAACCGACGATAGCCACGTTAGGCTCATCCACTAGAGCAAGGATGTAAACATCCACATCTGGATTATCCTTGGTTGTGCATAGCAATCTACCAGATTTGTATTTAGTTGATTTCACATCGTAACGGTATCCCTTATAGATCCCGTCAGCAGAGCATGAGCGTGGAGTTAAGCCTATATCAACAAATGTATTAAAGACCTTCGAGAACGCATACTCAGCCATGAAACCTATCACATCGGCCTCTGATCCATCATGGTCGCCCACTTTAGCGTCCTTTACTCCTGACGCTCTGGCAATTAAAGCCCTGTTTCTACCTATTAGATGGCAGACCGATATTTCGTCGGGTTTTAGTGTAATGTTGTGCATAGAAATAAAATGCCCTGCAATATCTGAGATTGAAAAAGACGTAGCGGGTCAGTTCTCAGATAAGGCAGGGCGAAGTTTTTAAAATCTTCTATGTGACTAACCCGCTACAGGTTGTTGGGTTAATATCTACGTTGCTTTTTCATTCCTGTAAATCTTTTTTTGATAGTTCATCGTTAATTATTTTCTGAATGTGTTCCGTAGTCCACTTGTCGGCGGCAAAGCACCGGTTCCACACGATCTTGGCGGTACGTGGGTTCCAATCTGGAAGGGCTACCGTGCGAGGGCATTTGCAGCGTAGGACGGTTACACCGACCTCGTATAAGCAATCTGGCTTCTCTTTACACACGGAGCATTTACAGGCCGCTAACCTGCAAGTCTCGAGTTCGTGCGCTAGTTTTTCGGCATCGGTCATGGCGTGATCTCGTTTATGGTGATCCTTGCTCCCGATTCACCGTTAGCCCACTGCTTCTCTATGGTGAGATTGACTACCTGCGTATCGTCTTTCCATAGGCCTATACCGTTCTTGTTCTGAGATAGAACGTCCATGATGGCTTTAGCGCAGTTGTCTACGTCCGGCTTCTGGAGGTGGTATCTAGGCGCGGAGGGCTTGAGTATGGCTGAGTTCCTGCCGGTTCCATGGTGGCTCTTTGGCCTTCGGAAATAAAGAATGATGTGGATTCTGACCGGACAAAGAATTTCACGGTTATGATGCTCTACCAGGGCGGCGGCAACCTCTGATCTCCACTGCTTTGCGGTATCTGGCGTGTACATCGACACGAAGTTACCCCGTCTAGCTGCCTTGGTGCGTGGTTGAGCCTTCGGATCTCCCTTTACGAAGACTTCGGCAAAGAAGGGGGGATTCAAGATGCCTCCTTTCCAATTTGGAGGGCTTTTGTAACCTTGTTTGTTACATTATTTGTTACACTGCCGTTAGGGGATCGGCTGTAACCCTTATGGTATAAAGGGAAAAGAGTAAGGTGGCTCCACTCGGATTCGAACCAAGGACACTGACAGGCTATTTCAGCACCTTCTATTCTATTGTATTCTATTGGTTTATTCATATACTTATTGCGGGGTTTGTTACACTGTGTTACATCGGAAGCATGGCTTCACACTACGTTCGAAAAGGTTCTCCGTTTTACTGGGTTAAGGTTCGGAAGCCGGACGGCACTTGGGGCGGTAAATCCTCCGGTGTAAAAATCTCCACTAAGGGAGGGTTGAGAAAGGTTCGCGCGATGGTCGCTGATTTGTCGGCCAAGGAGCAGGAAGAGAAAGATGACGGAAGCGGGGCGTTGTTCCGTGAGTGGGTGGACGCTTGGATCGATTACCAATACGAGAATGAGAAAACCGCTTGGAGGTATCGTAACGCTTGGACTCACCTGAGCGAGTTCTTGAAGATGCATAACGTCATTCATCCTAACGAAGTGACCTACCAACTCTGTCACGCTTACATGAGATGGAGAACCGAGAAGGAAAAGGCTCTCGAGGAGGGTAGACGGCCTTGTGTCTGGAATACTGCCCTGACTGAATTGAGAGTCCTCGGGGCTATCGAGCAAGAGGCGGTTAGGCGGGGCTACATC
>TARA_R110000764_G_scaffold195803_2_pt1 | contig 27214 bp, 21 predicted proteins | sample TARA_R110000764 | Tara Oceans TARA_R110000764 (sample SAMEA4398111) | marine metagenome | biome: Polar Biome; feature: [SRF] surface water layer (ENVO:00010504); material: water (ENVO:00002006), including particulate matter (ENVO:01000060) such as... | depth 5 m | reverse complement strand
CCCCGCGAAAACGGAGACCGGTTCGCATTAGTCTGACAGCACCGCCAACCCCGTCATGAGACGCGCGAGAGACTAAAGCTATATGCGCCAGGCAGCCACTCCAGCACCTTCGATGTCTCGCACGCCGATCAGGTAATCCTCATCCGTCTCCGGCGCACCGACACATCTGAGGTCAATAACGTCTGGGCCGTAATTGAAGGCAAACTGGATATTCCCAGCGCGACGAAGACGAATATCGCGACCGGTCTCGCGAACCTCCAATTTCGCCTCCTGGCAGAGCTGACGGAGCACATGCATCAAGAGCGGTTCGTCCGGCCAGCAGGCGAGATAGTGCGTCTTACCGCTTCTAAGCCAGGCCGGTTCGCCATTGTCGAAATACGCCAGGGCTTCCGCTGCGCTCTTTACCGACTCCTGCCAGAGTGAGCCATAAAACCTGCGACCTGCGGCCATAACGCCGAGTTTCACAAAAGGCGGAAGGCTTTCGAATACCCTCACTTGCATAGGCAAGAGATTCGCGAACGGGCCTGGGGCCAGATTTTCAGGAATACGCCCATCGAGAGTCCGCGACCCGGTGAGAGGCGTCGCCAGCACAGTCGCACCACTCTCGCACAACCGTTCACACATTCCGGCATCCAGGATCGGAACGCTCGGCAAGATGACGAGCCCATAAGATTCAAAGTCGGCACCTTGCGGCACGACGTCCACATCCAGTCCCAGCTGCCGGCAACAAGAGTAGAGCGTGCGCGCCATTTCAAGCACCGAGCCCGCTCGCCCCTGTGGCTGGATCTCATGTTGCCAAAGGCTAGGATAGTCGAGGACAATCGCAACACGGGCGGACGTCGATTCCAACTCACTCGTCGTTTCTCGTTCACTCGCAACCTGTGCGATTTCCACAAGAGCCCGCGCGTCCTGACGGTCGGGCGTCAGAAGCGCCGCATGCATCTGCTCCTGACCGAATGGCACTTGCCGCCATCTGAAATAGCTGACGAACGCAGCCCCGTGCGCGAACGCCTCCCAGGTCCATAGACGCACCATGCCAGGCGCAGGTGCCGCATTATGGCTCGCCCAGTTCACAGGTCCCGGCTGCTGCTCCATCACGCCCCATTGGGGCGAACAGTGCCGGAATACATCATGATTGAACGCGGCAAAGTCCGGGTGCCCGTAGCGAAGCCAATGGGCTTTGTCCGTTTCGCTATCATCGCCCTCGCTCAGCAGACCAATCGGGTAGCTGTCCCAGGCGGCGACATCGAGCGATGCGCCAATTGCGTGATGGTCCAGTTTGGTGAAATCGCCAATGTAGTTATGAGCAATCTTTCGCCCCGGACTATGGCGATGCAGGATGTCTACCTGCTCCCTGTTGAACTCGCATATTTCATCACTGGAGAAGCGCCGGTAGTCCAGACGGTGAGACGGGTTTGCTTCTGTGACCGTCGCGTTCGGCGGATCGACCTCATCGAATGACCGATAGTCTTGCGACCAGAAAACGCTCCCCCATGCCATATTGAGAGCATCGATCGATTCATACCTGCGTTGCAGCCACGATCGGAACGCCCTTGCCGCATCAGGAGAAAAACTCTCATGCGTTCCATGGTGGCCGTATTCATTGTCCGTCTGCCACATGACCACCGCCGGGTGGTCGCCATAACGTTGCGCCAATGCCTCAGTAATACGCGCGCTCTCGCGGCGGTAAGTTGGCGATGAGAAACAATAGTGCCGCCGCGATCCGAATTTTCTCGGGCGGCCGTTTGCGTCCCATGGAAGAATATCGGGGAACTGGTCAACCAACCACTTGGGCGGTGTGGCTGTGGGTGTACAGAGAATGATTCCCAGTCCTTCTCCATGCAGTGTTGAGATAGCCCGGTCGAGCCATGACCAGTCGTACTCGCCCGGCGAGGGCTCGATCCTGGACCAGCTAAACTCTCCGATACGGACCAGTTCAAGGCCTAGCAACTTCATGCGCCTTGCATCATCGGCCCAATCTGACTCTGGCCAATGCTCAGGATAGTAGCAGACGCCAAGCTTCATGATCGTATCGCCTCCAGGCGGTTAAGGTAGAATAGACGCCCTTGGTTGGGCTTTCTGGGATCCATGTCCAATCCAGACCAGGCTAGGCCTTCAGCGGAAAAACTGCCGATACCGGTGTCAGGGCCACCATCAAAGGCCACTTCTGAAACAGCGTAGACGCACTTTGATTCAAGCCCCGGCAGGGCGATCCGGGCATGCAGCGGCCGGGCAGACATTCCCGTTCTCAGCACCCGAACGAGAATGTGTTCAGCGTCCTTCGATTCCACGATAGTCACATTGAGGTGCTTGTCGGTCGCCGGCAGTGTTCTGATACGTCCGGAATGCATCCAGCCCCGAAACCGTTTGTGTACTTTGATGGCGACCATAAGCGCTGTCTTGTCCTTTTCCGGCAAAGCAGACGGGTCAAGCTCAAGTCCGAAATGCCCGAACATGGACACGAGTGCACGAAACCGCATGGAGAACGTCCGGCCCGTAATGTGGTTGGGCGATGGCCCGACATGCGATCCAATCATCTCGACCGGTATGTACCGGGAAAGGTCCTGGTTGATCCGGATACGATCCAGCGCGTCTGTCGCGTCACTTGCCCAGAACCGCGTCACTCGCGGGAGAATGCCAAAATCGATCCGGCCGCCACCGCTGGCACAGCTTTCTATTTCAAGCTCAGGAAACCGCACCTGCAGTCTGTCCATCAGCGCATAGACACCAAGCGTCTGGGACGTTGCACGGCCACGTCCGTTAATTGCAGCGGGATAGAGTTCACGATTGCAATCCCATTTGAGGTACTCGATGCCGCCAACATCCAGCAGTTTGGAAAGGGCCTCGAACAAATAATTCTGCACGTCCGGATTTGACATATCCAGAACCAATTGGTTGCGTCCGGTCGGTGCCTCAGTATCGGGATACCCCAAGACCCATTCAGGATGCGCGCGATAGAGCGCGCTTTCTCGGCTCACCATTTCCGGCTCGACCCAAAGACCAAAAGTCATTCCCAAGCTTTGCACATTGCGGATAAGCGGACCAAGCCCTTGCGGAAATCGGTCTGCGTCCGGTTCCCAATCTCCAAGGCTGCTGGTGTCATCCCGTCGTCCTGTGAACCAGCCATCGTCCAGAACAAATCGCTCCGCGCCGAGCGCGGCGGCCTGCGCCGCGAGCTCGACGAGGGATGCCGCGTCGAAGTCGAAATACCGTGCCTCCCATGTATTGAAATGCACCGGCCTGGGCACAACACGCGACTGAGAGCGCGCGAACGCATGCAGCCGGCCACTCAATTCATCGAATCCATTTTCTGACACCGCGACGATCAGTTTCGGGGTCACAACGTGTTCCCCGGGAGCAAGCCGAATTTCACCCGGCTCGTAGAGGGGTTCGGCACATAGCTCTGTTGAGCCATCAGGCAAGCGTTCCACGCTGATGGAGTGACTACCGCTCCAGGCAAGATGCGCCGCGATAGCACGTCCATGGCCAGGACTGGCGGAGCATTCGCAAACGAGCATCGAGGGGGAGCCGTCAAAGCCAGTCCGGCCCAGCCGCGACACAGATTGGACCCGTCCAGCATCAATAGGAACCCGGGAGGAATGCCCTTCCCGGGCCCAGGCTCCGTAGGAAGTGATTGCGTCACTGCTCCAGTCATCAAGCGGCAACAAGCCCGCGGCGCAACGCTGCACGTCCACGATATTGGATCCGTCATTGAAAACGCGGGTCTCGATAACCACCACGCCGCCCGAGATTTCAAGACACGTCTGCGCCCGAACACCGCAGTCAGGGTCTGCAGCTTCGAGCAAAAGAATCGTGTCCGAGACCTTACGCATGCCAAATGGACGAAGCCTGACCGCAAGCCCATCTGGCAGGCAGACCGCGTCCAGGAGACCAACCCCCGCATAGCCCGAACCCCGCTGTGCCATCAGACTGGCGCCAGGAACGATATCAGGGCTCGCCGGCAGCTTTTCCGGGCGGACAGGGCGCACACCATCTTCAGCGCCAACTGGACCAAGGAAGGACAATTTGAATCCGGATCCGGCGTCTCGGACCACAATGCATGTCAGGCCGTCTCCACTGATCGAGCTCGAATCCATTGCTGTTTCCCTGTATTCGTGCCGCGGTAAGACCGCCTGCACTTCGATGAAGCCTATCGCAATCCATCCCGCATGATTTAACTATATGCAAATCAGATCTGAATATTGGCGCGCCCCATGGATGAAGACAAAACAGTCGTGACGCTGGAGGGACGCTCGCGGACGCTGTACCGCCGCGACCATATCAAATCCGATGGACGCAAGGTTTCGCTCTATGGATTTAGATCACCTTCAGGCATTGTGGGTCCCGAGCTTGTCGGTTCCGGCAATCATAGCTCCGAACTTCGCCGCGACCCGCTTCGCAACACGTGGGCCATATACTCGCCCCACCGCCAATTACGAACGTTCATGCCGGCAACAGCAGCTGATCCGCTCGCTCCTGAGCGCCCGGGATCGGCGCCCACAGAGATACCCTTTTCGCAGTTCGAACTCGCCGTCTTCGACAACCAGTTCTCCAGCCTTCAAGCCGATGGAGGCGCATCCAAGCCAAGCCAATGGGCAACCGGCCCTGCATATGGACGATGCGAAGTGGTTGTCTACACCGCTGAATCCGAAGGCAGCCTTCAAAGTATAGGGCAAGAGCGGCGCGTATTGCTCATCGAAGCGCTTATTGACCGATACAAGTCGCTTTTCGAAGGTGGCGCAGCCTATGTCTTGCCATTCGAGAATCGAGGACAGGAAGTTGGCGTGACACTGCCCCACCCCCATGGTCAGATCTACGCGTTTGCCATTGTTCCGGAGCCACAGGCGGCGGCTGCGCGGGCGTTCGCAGCCGGCTATGACTTGGTTGCCGACCACGCCTCCTGGGACGGCGCTTTTGATATCGCATCAGACGATGGCTTCGTCGCATTCTCTCCACCCTTCGCTCGGTTTCCATTCGAGACATGGATCATGCCCACCCGGCCCTGTCGGGGGCCTTGGGACCTGAACGCAGATGGTATAGAGGCCCTCGCCCGCATGCTCGGTGATATCCCGCGACGGCTCGACAGCCTTTTCGGCGCCCCCATGCCTTACATGATGAGCTTTCAGGCTGCACCGCGTGACGCCGCAGATGAGTTTCAGTTCACCGTCCAGTTCTTCCCGATCATGCGCGATGCAGGCCGCCTTAAATATCTTGCCAGTGTAGAACAGTTTACGGGTGTGTTCACAGTCGATGTCGTACCAGAGCAAGCAGCCGAGAGGCTCCGGGCACTATGACAAGCTCATCCAGTCACGTGACGCGGGAGGCAACGGTTCCGTGCCGCGTGAACCTTATAGGCGAGTGGATTGATTTCAATGGCGGCACAGTTCTGCCAATGGCGTTGGCACCATCTGCGACCGTGCAGATAACCGCCAACGCAACGGGCCTGGACCGAATCAAATCCACGCATTTCGCGATGAGTCAAAATTTTGCCATCGACGCACCTGCAGAAGACCATTGGTCCGATTACGTTCGCGGCGCCTTGCAGTACGCGCGAGGTCGAAATTGGATCGAGCGCGGACAAGACGTGAGCGTCGAAAGCACCATTCCTGTTGGGGCCGGGCTATCATCGTCAGCTGCCATCATCGTAGCAACGCTAAAAGCTGCAAGCATCGGCCTTGCAGACTTTGATGGAGAGGCCCTGGCGTTCGCAGCGAAAGAAATCGAGAACAACTTCATCGGTGTGCCTTGCGGCATCATGGACCAGATGGCTGTGGCACTGGGAAAGCCCGGTACGGTGCTGGCGCTTGATACCCGGGATTGTTCCTATGCGCTGCTGGACCTGCCGGAGACATGGTCGGTTGTCGTTATTCATTCAGGTGTCCGCCGGGCCCTTTCCGACGGGCGCTATCGGGTCCGGCGCGACCAATGCCTTGAAGCTGCCGCAGCGCTTGGCCTAAATTACTTATGCGACGCCAACCTGCTATCTGTCGATGCTCTGGAAGCACCGCTCGTCAACAGAGCCCGACACGCAACATCTGAGGCGACGCGGTCAAGGGACGCGATCGCAGCATTGCGCATTGGTGACCGATCCGAATTCGGTAGACTGATGAATGAAAGCCACGACTCGCTTCGCGACGATATGGAGGTTTCCGTTCCGGAAATCGACCAACTTGTTTGCGACGCTGTCAGGCTTGGTGCTGACGGTGCACGCATCACAGGTGCGGGATTCGGCGGCTGTATTGTAGCGCTTGTTGAGGCTGGACGTATGGAAACCTGGTGGAGCGCACTCAAACTTCGCCATCCTTCAATCGAGCGGATCGTTTGATTGCGAACCTCTGGCCAGACTGAGATTGAAGCGCACGGCATTGTCAGGGCAACCGGGCTTGAGGCGACATATCCAGGCGTTTAGCCTCAGGGAATGACCAAGAACCCCTTCCGCTACTTCAAAACCTCGCCTGAGATCATCCAGCTTGGCGTGATGATGTATGTCAGATTTCCGCTCTCACTTCGCAATGTCGAAGACCTTCTTCACGAGCGCGGCATCGATGTCTGCCACGAAAGCGTCCGGCTCCGGGTGGACCGGTTTGGGACGTATTTCGCGCACAAGATCCGAAAATGCCGATCGGAATCGATGCGACGCAGTCCCCAATGGCGGTGGCACCTGGACGAGGTCTTCGTAAAGATACGCGGCGAGAGGCATTACCTGTGGCGAGCTGTCGACCACGAAGGCGAAGTCCTGGAATCCTATGTCACAAAGAAGCGAGACAAGGCTGCTGCGTTGAAATTCTTAAAGAAAGCCATGAAGCGATACGGTAACCCGCATATTGTCGTCACGGATAGATGCCCCTCGTATCGAGCAGCCATGAAGGTGATTGGGAGCGAACGGCGCCAGGAAACTGGGCGTCATCTCAATAACCGCGCCGAAAATTCGCACTTACCGTTCCGAAGGCGCGAGCGGGCGATGTCTCGATTCCGGCGCATGCGAAGTTTGCAGAAGTTCGTCTCGATCCATTCGTCAGTGTACAATCACTTCTGCTTCGAAAGGCATATCAACTCCCGAATCCGGTTCAAACAAAAGCGAGACACCGCGCTTCGCGAGTGGCGCGACCTTCTCGTCGCCTAGCACCTGCTGCCCCGCGAAAACGGAGACCGGTTCGCATTAGCCTGACAGCACCTCTGACACCACCCTCACCCCTTTCAATTCAGGTCGATACCGATACGCCGGGGAGGTCCTTCATTCATTGACCAGATCATCATCTCGGCACTCTGCCCGCGCAGGCTTTGAAGCATTCCGTGTAGCTGTTCGCTCGACATGATCTTTTCTCGGTTCAGTTCGATCAGGAGGTCTCCAGGGCGAATGCCCGCATAATAAGCAGGGCTGTCTGTAACGACGATTTCTACCAGGACGCCGGTCGAGCCATCGAATACGCCATCGAGCGCGTGCCGCGCATCGCCTGGCATCCGGTCCACATAGAAGGCGCCGAGCGGCAGGTTTTTCGGCCTTGCCCAATAGCTGGCAAGATAATGCCCGCGCCCGAATGTGTGCAGCGCGTGGCTCGCCCCGACAGAGCTGCCCCATTTCTTCGCCCCGCCTCGCCCGACCATCTCGAATTGCGGACTGTACATGTTGACATAGCCGATCATCACATAACCCTGTCGGGACATGTCTGCCTCAGCGTCGGCCAGCGCACCGATCGTGTCGAATTCACGATAGTCGAGCCTTTTTGGCGCGGGTTCAAAGGCACCGCTTTTCGCGTCCTGCAGGGGCTTGTACGCCCAGGCCGAATGTATCGGGTTCGCGCAGGCAGCAAGCAGGGTGCAAGCCAGGCCCGTCATTCCAAAGGCGAGTGTCTTTTTCATCTCGGTCTCTCCCGGTCTATTTGTAGCGCCGCGGCGGCGGGGGCGGTGGCGGCGCACTGACCGTCTGTGTGTTTATATGGACGCGCAGCCGGCGCAGGGCGTCGTCCTGCATGCCGACCCAGCCGGCGACAGCGACGCCAAGATCCCAGCCGGAACTGTCCCATTCGGGCGAGGCGGCAATCCGTGGCGGCTCTCGTGACACGGCCAGGCTGCGGGCATCCTGCTCGGCCAACGCCCGCAGGCGTGCCGCCTCCGCAACGGCTGCCTGCTGCTTTCGCATCCCGGCTTCGTATCGGGCGTATTCGGCTTTCAGGAAGGCGCGCTCGTTGAAGGCCGCGGCCTGCCCCATCCTGTAGTCATGATAGGACTGCTGCGCCGATCCGACAGCGGCCAGCGCGCCCTGGACGGCGTTCATGCGGGCGGTGATATTGACCGGCTCCGTGTCTGCCCACGGATGGGTTGTGTACATCGCTTCACCGATCATCTGGGCCGATGTCTTCGGTGGGCTAGCCGATACGCAGGCCGGCAGGAAAACGCACAGGATGGCTAGCGCAGGCACGGCGGTCGATTTCAATCGTGTCGATTGTTTCGTCATGGTGGACTCCGATTTACGCGTTCGCGCCCGGGCCAGCGGACGCCACGCCGATGCACGACTATTCATCGCAATTCTGCACGCAGACCCGATCTCTGATCACCTCGCCACCGCAGCTTTGGTAACAGCTGTTATAGGACGCTTCGCAGGACCCATAATCCGGCGACAGATCATAGCTGCACACGTTTTCGGCATTCTGGCGCGAGAGCTGGCAGCCCATCTTGTAGTCTCCCTGCATGCATTGGATGTAGGTCTGCTTCGCGCGTTCCATGCAGGCCGGGTATTCCGACCGGGAGAAGTCTTCCATGCGGGCTTTGCATACCTGTTCGCTGGTCTGGCAGGAAGCGGCACAGCTCGCGCCTTGCGCTGTCCCGGGCGCAACATACGACGTATCGGTGCGGAATACCGGCTCCGACGTGCACGCGGCCAAACTGGCCAGGACAAAAGGGAAAAGTGCGGCGAAGCGGATCATGGCGGGCCCCTGAGCTGATATTAGGAGAGGCTCCGGCATACGGGAGAGTCCCGAACGACCGCCTCACTTACCTAGGCAGGAACGGGCTGCTGTTTCGATCATCGCTGCGAAATTATTTTTGAAGCAGGTTAGTTAACCCGGTTACCCGGTAATCTTCCGGGCCGAACGTTGCGATCAGGTCGGCTTGGGCGTCCTCGGCGTAGCGGCGGGCTTCATGGGTTTTGCCTTGTGCATCCAGCACATAGGCAAGTTCCGCCGTCGCAAGTGCGGCGTACCAGTTGCCTTGAGGGAGCGCATCCTGCCCGCTCCTGTGGGCACGCCGTGCATAGCTTTCGGAAATTTCCAGCGCGCCGACCCGGCGATAGAATCTTGCGAAGTCTGTGAAGATTGACACCGTGCGCGGGCCGGACTGGGTCCCGTCTTCGTCGCGCTGCGCGACGAGTTCCTCAACGATTGCGTTCGCCCCGCTGGGATCTTTCGACACCAGCAGCGCAAACGCATGCTGCATTCTCAATATCGTATCCAGACTTGCCGACAGGACGTCGCGGTTTTCCATAGCCTGTATACTCGTGTCCAGGGCCTGTTCGTATTCGCCCAGCTCGTTGTAGGTCTGCGCAAGAAAAACACGGCACAGGGTCGTAAAAAACGCGGCGTCGCCGTTGATGGCAATGGATCTGTCCAGCACGTCCTTGAATTGGGCCGCAGCGGTGTCGAGATTCCCCTTGTCCCTGTTCCAGACAGCGACACCCATGAGCCCGCCGAGATATGCGCTGCTCTCTTCGCCGTCGTGTTCGAGCGCCAGATCACGGACATCGTCGCGCAGAGCTCTGGCTTCACCAAATCGTCCCAGCATCTCCAGATTGATCGCGTACCCGGTCAAATGCGACCGCCGTGTCGGATCGTCCTTTTCCCAGGTCCTCGCACCGCGTTCGATGGCGATTTTCATCTCTTCCAGAGCGTCTTCAAGACGCCAGGCCCTGCGCAGGCTAAGGCTGAAATTGTAGATGCGAATAATCGTATTGGGATGACGTTCGCCATTGATCGCTTCCGACCGTTCGATCACGTAGCGGGAATTGGCGATGGATTCGTCAATACGGCCCGCACGGTCAAGCGCGGTGGCCAGGTCGGTCAGCAGAAACAATTCGAGTTCGTCGTCCTTGTCCTTGGAAAGAGACAGTTTTTCGCGCGCATCCTCCAATATCGGTATGGCGTCATGCGTTTGCCGCAAGCGCAAGTGGTTGGATGCGATCAGCGTGTCGAACCAGATCGCCTTGCTTGAATAGGGACCAAGTTCTTTTCTCGCCAAGGCGCTGCCGGACGCGAGGGTTTCAAAGGCCTTGTCATTGTCCCCCTGGCGCGCCTGCGTATCGCCCAGGGCAACCAACGTTTCAATGATGTCGGAGACAGGTCGTGGCCTGACGACGTTGAGATGATCCAAAGATCGCTGATAGAGGGCGGCCGCATCGTCATCCCTGCCAAGCCAGTAATAGCTTTCCCCCATGATGAACAGTAATCTGCCTTGGAGCTTGTCCTGTCCCTCCAGCGTCTCAATATTGCCCTGCGCGGAACCGATCAGGTCCAGGACCGTAACCGTGTCTCCTTGCTTAACGGCTGGAGACGCGCTGGAGAAGGTCGCGCTGAGAAAGGACGCAACCTGTTCGGCCTCCGCCGCCGCGAGCTGCGCCTTGTCGCGCTCGTCGGCCAGCCGCACGGTATAGAATGCGGTCAGCGATACAAACGTCACAACAGCCATTGCCGCTGCAGCGACAGGCCGGCCATTGCGGAGAAGGAATTTCTTGGCTTTGTAGACCCAGCTATCTCCGCGCGCTGTGACAGGACGCTTGGTCAGATAGCGGTCGATATCGGCGGACAGCTCTCTCACCGTCGCGTAGCGGCGCTCGGGATCTTTCTGCAGGCACTTCAGGACGATATTGTCGAGGTCGCCGGCGAGACTTCTCCGCAGCTGTTTCGTCGAGGCTGCACGCTTCTCATCACTGTCATCTGCTGAGGGACCGGCACGCGCATCGTCAGGCGCTGAGGATCTGACACTCGCGCTCGGCGGCCTTGGATCGACATCAAGAATGGCGCTTTCCATCTCCCGCGCGGTTGTCACCGATGGACCATAAGGCGAGTGTCCCGTCAGAAGACGGAAAAGCAGGACGCCCAGCGCGTAAACATCGGTAACGACAGAAATCTGTTCACCGCGCACCTGCTCAGGGCTTGCATATTCCGGCGTCATCATGCGGGCGCCGTCGCTTGTCCGCGCCATCGTTATGTCATGGGCGCCAGGTTCCAGGAGCTTCGCGATCCCGAAGTCGAGCAGTTTCGGCTCTCCTGCATCCGTGACCAGGATATTGCTTGGCTTCAGGTCCCGATGCACGACGAGATTACGGTGCGCGTAATCCACGCCGTCGCAGACCTTCGCAAACAGGCGCAGGCGCTCTTTCAGGGTGAGGTTCCGGGCATCGCAGAACGCATCGATTCGAACGCCGTCGACATGCTCCATGACGAGGAATGGCAGGTCGTCATCGGTTGCTCCGCCATCGATCAGCGTTGCGATGTTGGGATGATGCAGGTTTGCGAGGATTTGCCGCTCAGCGCGGAAGCGGGCAACTGCACCTGGATCAAGCAATTGTGCGCTCATGACCTTGAGGGCGAGCTCCTGTTCGTACTGAGCGTCCGTGCGCCTGACGAGGAATACGGCACCCATGCCGCCCGAGCCCAGTCGCCGAACAATTTTCCAGATGCCTATCTGGCGATCGATCCAGGGATCAATGCTCTCGTCGGAAAGCGCCCGGACCGCATTCAGGACCGGGCTTGAAAGGCTGTCACCCGGCAGGGCATCTGCGGCAAGAAGCTGTCGCAGTTTTCCGCCGAGCTGCGGATGGGACATTTCAAACGCCTTGATAACGGCTTCGCGCTCAGCGCCGCTCGTGGCCAGAGCGCGATTAAAGACTGCCTCAAGTCGTCTATAGTCTTCGCTTGTCATATCGCCTCGCCCCTGCACAACCGATTAAGCAACAATGACAGTCGGTTTCGATCATCTGTCAGTTGTCAATTGATCTTTGAGCCACGCCCGGGCGAAGCGCAGGTCCCGTCCGATTGTTGCAACGGAAAGTCCGGTAACGCTGGACATTTCCTCCGTAGACAAACCGCTGAAATACTTCAATTCAAGCAGTTCCGCCTTTCGGGGATCGATACGTTCCAGGGCCGAAATCGCATCAGTCAGCGCGATCAGCTGCACATCCAATCCGTTCGGGGACGCATAATTGTCATCAAGCGTCACATGCGTTGCCCCGCCGCCGCGCTTGGAGGCCAGGCGCGCTTTGGCATGGTTGATCAACAGTCTTTTCATCATGCGCGCGGCGAGCGCATAAAAGTGGGTGCGGTCCTGCCACGATACGTCGACCTTGATCAGCCTGGCGTAGGCCTCATGCACAAGCGCCGTTGGCTGAAGCGTATGATCGGCATTTTCGAACCGGAAGAGGCGTTTTGCGCAGCGATGAAGTTCTTCATAAACGAGCGGCGCAAGCATCTCGCGAGCTTTCGCGTCACCCTTGCCCCAGTCACTCAGAAGCCCCGTAATCTCATGCTCGCCTGCCATCAAAACAAGCTATCAGACCGATGGGCTGCGGTCGAGCTTGCCGGACTCCTACTGAATTGTGTTAGACACTTGCGACGGCAGGATGCTCCACAATCCAGGCTTGTGAGGCGTTGAAACGGCATTGTCAGCGCAAACGACCTTGAGGTGATCGATCTCGGCAAGTAGCCTCATTATAAGTTCGCCTCACTCCATTCGTCAGTGTACAATCACTCCAACTTCGAAAGGCACATCAACACTAGAATTCGGTTTAAACAGAAACGCGACGCCGCTCTTCGCGAATGGCGCGACCTTCTCTTCGCCTAGCACCTGCTCGTTCGCGAGTAATGGAGACTGGTTCGCATTCGACTGACAGCACCCTTTTCACACCAGCTCCACCGGCTCAGCCAACGCAGGATCATGGGCGCGCCTTTGGATTGTCGTCGATGGCGGCGAGGATAGTATCGCTCCTCGTGTGCTGTTCGGCGAGTGCCTCGCTGATCACCCGGGCCACGCTGGTCCATTCCCGCAGAGCCGACATGATCTCAGTATCGGAGAGAATGGAATTGATCGCTGCCGGATCGACGACAATTCCCTCCGGTTTCGGGCAGGGGTCAAGATAAAGCTCCAGTCCCGCATTCAAGCTGTAGCAATGATTCCAATAGGCGTCCTGGAGTGCGATTTGTATCCGCCTGCGGACCATAGTGCGATAGGGCGGCGGCACGGAAAGGGTGTTGGCGGACAGGGATGTGACGAACTGGAACTCTTCGATGGCCGGGATGATCTGCCGGTTCGACGGCAGACCCTCGCGTCGCATTTCGTCAAAGGTCGACCAGGAGACATTCACCTGTTGCCATTGCGAGGCGTGCATGAGGTCCGCGACGACTGGCCAGCAATCCACACCGCACGATGGCGATTCACTCTCCGAAAGCACCAGGACCCTCCGCGCCGCAGCGGCGCCCACACCAAAGCTTTCGGCCTTGGCCTGCGTGTCGGCGATGTTTCGGACGGCCTCTTCGCGCAGTTCCCGAAGGAGGACGCGTTCGTGCCCCTTGAATTCGCGGGCCGAGTTCGAATTGGAAACTTGGGTCGCAACCAGCACGCCCAGCACGACGATCAGGAAGTCGATCACAACTGCGAACCAGTTCTGGTCTTTAACGTGTTGCGTCATCCGCCGCAGCAACATGAGCGCGTCCCCCCAACATATTGTGGTTCAGGGGTATCAGCGCGGAGTATTATTGCAATTACGAAAGAGTCGGATCCTCGCTTTTGACCGGATCTCGCCGAAGATCACTCAATTTCTTACGTGCGCCCATGACCAAAGGCACAAGGAAATCAGACATTTGCAACCGAAGTGGCGAACGGCGATTGTGGGCCAGAAACGGCCGTTGGACTCGTGCGGATCGAATGTCTTCTTTGCGCCCAAACGGCCTTCCGGCTTTTCCGGCCCGTCGTAGCTCACTTTGCCGACCTTTCGGCGTCAGCCCGCGTCAGGCCTCCATCGTCAGGAATCAAAAAAGTGGGTCGGCCTTACCGCAGGTGACGCTGATTATTTGATCATAGGACCCGCAGTCAGGTTTGTTGTATTTGTACAAAGACAGCTTGCTGTCGTAGCGGTTGATATTGCCGCCCCAAAAGCCGTAATTAAAAAAATCAGGGCCTCCTCACCCTTGCTTCGGTCGACAGAATAGGATGCCGAATAGATAGATAGCCCAGACACTTCGACTTGCTCGCCACGCACGACGATATGGATCCCGCTAATGGGGCCGGAACCACCGCTCTCTCCCATCCAGCTTAGCGTCCCTTCACATTCGAGATCCACCGGCTCAGCCCACGCAGGCGATACGGATAGGGCAAGGGCTGCGGTGATGATGATGAGGCGTTTCAGGGGCATGTACTCGTTCGTTCGCTGCCGGGCTTCCACTCAGCCGACAGCCTCTGGGCATCAGCGATCTGCTCGGAGGTCATCATCTTTCGGAGCTTCTCCTTGTTCTTAGCGGCGTATGTGTTCCCCTTCGCAGCCGACAGGTTCAACCACGTGAAGGCCTGAACGTAATCTTCAGGAACGCCCTCGCCCCTGGAGTACATGCCGGCGAGGCCGAGCTGCGCATCGGCGTCACCCTGATCAGCAGCGAGGCGATACCACTTCACTGCTTCCACATTATCCTCAGGAATGCCCGCGCCATCGTCGTAAATGAGGGCGAGGCCCAGCTGCTCTGTGGCGTCACCACTCTGCTCAGCAGACAAGCGCCACCACTTTACCGCTTCCTCATGATTTTCCGGAACGCCCTCGCCACGGGCGTACATTTTGCCGAGGATGAACGGTGCAGCCCTGTCCCCTTGTTCCGCCGCCAAGCGGTACCACTTCGCCGCCTCGACGTAGTCCCCTGTCTCGTAGAGCGCATACCCGTTTTCATAGGCATCCTCTTGCGCAGCTGCCGGGCTGCAGAATATCGCGACCGATGAGAGCGAGAGGCCTGCGGCGATGATCAGGCGTTTCATGGGGGCATCGTCCTTGGATTTGTCCAGGCGCATGAGGCGCCGCAAACGCGCGCGGTGTCAACGATCATCCCTTCACATGGCATTGTCAAAGCAAACCATATTGCTAGTATATGATAGCAGATTGTTTCCTGTTGCTCGTCTCCGCACTGTAGCTGCCACAGGATCGTTCGCCTAAAAATGGGTCGACGAGGCAAGGAGAGACGATCTGAATTGGTTCCTTTGACAATGCCATCGGGAATGAATGGCGCCAGGAAACGGGTCGTCATCTCAATAATCGCGCTGAGAATTCGCACCTGCCGTTCCGAAGGCGGGAGAGAGCCATGTCCCGATTTCGGCGGATGCGAAGTTTGCAGAAGTTCGTTTCGATCCATTCGTCAGTGCACGATCACTTCAAATTCGAAAGGCACATTAACACCAGAGTTCGGTTCAAACAGAAACGAGACGCCGCTCTTCGCGAATGGCGCGACCTTCGCGTCGCCTAGCACCTGCTCGTTCGCGAGTAATGGAGACTGGTTCGCATTCGACTGACAGCACCACCTCAAGACCGTTTCCGCTGACAACACCCCAAAAACTATGCCGCTTTCGCACCGGGAGTCATCAGGCACAGGTTTCAGCAGCATCCTCCTTCAACCAGCCCAACAGCGACCTCACCATGAATACGCCGGCGACCGCTATGGGGAGACCCGCAAGCAGTACGGCCGATTGAACGACTTTCAGTCCTCCAATAAACATCAGGCCGACAGGAAGCAGTCCCAGAACACCCGCCCAGAACAGGCGGTGCCACCGAGCCGGATCTTCGCCAGCGTGCAACGCCTGCGTCGCGGAAGACGCGAGGGTGTAACTTGCAGAATCATATGTCGTCGCCACAAAAACGGTTGTCACCGCAACGAATATTGCCAGCGCGACTTTGCCGAACGGAAGATGCGCAATCACAGACGCGATTGCGGACGCGGGGTCATCTTGAACCATGTCTACAACGGGCAGGGCCCCGGTGAGCTCAAGATGAAGCGCGTAGTTGCCGAAGATAATGTAAAATGCCCAGACACCGAGGCTGCCAAACGCCGACATGCCAACAAGGACCTGGCGGATGGTGCGGCCTTTCGAGATACGTGTAACGAAAATCCCGACAAAGGGCGCAAACGCAATCCACCAGGCCCAGTAGAAGATTGTCCAGTCCTGCACGAATCCAGTTTTCTCGATCGGGTCAGTATAAGTGATCATCTTGAGTATGTTTGAAATCATATAGCCGAGGCTCTCGGTTCCCATGGTCAGGATAAATCCTGTCGGCCCCACGACGAGAATGAACGCCAGGAAGAGCAAAGCCAGCCACAGATTGGTATCGGAAAGACGCTTGATGCCTTTCTCGAGGCCAAGATAAACCGAAACGCCGAACATGCCGACGCAAACCGCAATCACGATCAGATCCATGACCGTCGACCGCGCGACACCCGCCAGTTCGGCAATACCAGCCGAAATGACCGGCACGGTCAGCGCCAGCGACGTACCGGCGCCGCCAATCAAACCAATCATGAAAATCAGATCAATCAGCTTCCCCCAGGGCGACGTAGTACACTTGTCACCAAGTATCGCCGCACTGAAACGAAGATAGGGGACGCCTTTGTTATAGAAAGCATAGGCCATCGCGACAGAGGGTAGTCCGTAGATGCACCAGGCGCTGACACCCCAGTGAAACAGGCCATAGCTCGTGGCCCAGTTGATGGCTTCAGTTGACCTCGGCTCCACACCAAAAGGCGGCGCGTCGTAGTAGTATGTCCATTCGATACCGGCCCAATAGAGAAGACCACCACCAACGCCTGCTGAGAAGAGCATGGCAACCCAGCTGACCGTCGAGAAATCCGGCACATCATCCTTGGCGCCAAGCTTGATCCGCCCATAGGGACCGAAGGCGAGGTAGGCCGCGACGACCATCGCGCCGATCGCCGCCCATTGGTAGACGATGCCTAGATTGAGCGCAGTCCAGTCATAGAGGGTAACAATGCTCGGACCGAGCGATTCACTGAACAGGATCAGAGGTACCGATACGAGCAAGGATGTCGCAACGGCGAGCGCGAAGACCGTCTTGTCGATTGGTTTGCCACTCATTCGCCGCTCCCGTTCAATGCGTCACAGAGCGGCGCCATGAAATCACCTGTTGCAGCCACGCGATCTCCGAGTTCCTGAACCTGACCTGTCCCAGGCTCACGTCGCGGCCAGTCTGGCAGGCCCGCCCCATTGGGGTCACCGGTACGCGCGAAATTGGTCCAGTAACCCATCATTGTTTCGGTCAGCTTGTCATCGTCGGAGTTGGTCGGAAGCCAGTCATCGTGCATGTTGAAGACATAAGGGATCTCGGCGCCATGATAGACGCCATAGGCGTCGGCGCCTTCCCGCTTGCGCGTGAAGCGATAGAGATAGGCCCCCTCCCCTTGCGCAGCGGCCGCGTCTGCAATGCGCGCCGACGGACAATGGAACTGCGAGGCGGTCGACAGGACGTCTGAAATTTCGCGGGGGGTAAGATTCTCAAACATTGGAAAGGACAGCAATGCTGGGCGGCCTTCGTCAGGATAGTCTGCCAAGCCTTCAGCCAGAACATCTGCGTCTGGTCCGTCGATATACATCAGCATTTCGTTGAGATTGCTGCCGGCCATCACATCGACACCGGCATTGATCTCGTCAGTCTTGCGTACCCAATACCCATCCAGCACCGGCCCATGATAATGATCCACACCTGTGGTCTTGTGCAGGTCGACAAGGTCCTGCCATGGGAGGGCCCGTGCGGCATCGATGCTGTCGATGCCGGCTTTTGCAAACATCTCTTCCGCCCGCGCCTGCGCGACATCGAAAGGTGGCATGTCGCCTGGCCCCAGGGCGCCGCTCTCCAGGATAGAACGCTGGAACAGGCCTTCAGCCTGCGGACTTTTCATCAGTGCGTAGATATCCGCGGCGCCGGCTGATTCCCCGAACAGAGTCAGATTGCCTGGGTCACCACCGAAGGATTCGGCATTTTCGCGCACCCAGCGTGTCGCGGCAATAATGTCTGAAATACCATAATTTCCGGGCGGGATGCCGGACGTCTCATCAAATGGAATGGGCAGGAACCCGAGCGCGCCCATGCGATAATTCAGCGAGATCACAACCACGCCCTGAGCTGCGAGCGCCGCCCCGACATAGTTCGGCTCGTAAGCCCAACCATTCACATTGCTCCCGCCATGCACCCAGATCATCACGGGCAGTCGCCCTTCATCCTCGCGCTGCGGCGTCCAGATGTTCAGGTACAGGCAATCCTCATCCATGTGCGTGAGATCTGGAATGACGGACGGATCATGCCCGAAACCTTCTGCCACCATGCGATACCAGTTCGGATTGCCCTGACTCTGCGGGCAGGCCGGTCCGTACGCTGTCGCATCCACGCGTCCCTGTCGCGCCCTATGCAGCTCTGCCGGACGCCACCGCAGGTCTCCGACAGGTGCGGCGGCATAGGGCACGCCGAGGTATGCTGCGACGCCAGAGTCCAGGCGCAATCCGACCAAAGTCTCACCGCCCGCGACCATGGTTGGTGAAACATTTTCCGGGTCCGCCGGCTGAGGGGCATGGCAACCGGAAAGGCAAGACATCATGCCGATCGCCACAACCGTGATGAGCCGCGCGCTTTGCCACATAAGCAATCCTCCCCGTCGGCAAGTCACTTGGGCGGACTTGTCCAAAGTCAGGTTTACGCGCGCGCCGAATGGTGCGGCAAACGAATAAACATCGCCTATGGATGAATTTCACTCATGAGCCAGACGCGACAGGAGCCGCCATGGCCGTATCAATCAGCGGAGCGAGCGTTGCATCTTCGGCAATCTGTGCTTTCAGCCAGTCTTGGAACAGGCGGATTTTACGGACGCTCGCACGCTCCTTAGGATAGGTGAGGAACCAGTGCCCGATCGTACGCACGCGCCGCTCGGGGAAGAGATCGACCAGATGACCTGCCTCAATATCTTCGGCTACATAGGGCTGCATGGCCAGGGCAACGCCCATGCCGCGCGCGGCCATTTTCAGGGCGTGGTCATAACTGTCAAAGCGGAGTCCGGCGTCCGGATCGACATTACGCACCTTGTTGGCTTCCAGCCAGACCGGCCAATCATTCGCAGACGGGTATACTTGCAGGATAGGATGCTCGGAAAGGTCTGTCGGCGAATCCAGGGACTGGCCATCTGATTCAGCCGCCTCCCGGTAGCGCGGGCTGCAGACGGCCAGCATTGTCGGAGAGAAAAGGTACTCATAGTGAATTTCGTCACGGCGGCGCTGGCCAATCATCAAGGCGAGATCGATCCCGCGTTCAGAAAAATCAGCATCAACCTGTGAGGTGTTCACCCTGACCTGGATATTGGGATACGCTTGCTGGAAGCTCTGAAGTCGTGGCATCAGCCAGCGGACAGCGAAGGTCGAATACATCTGAACGGTAAGAATATTTTCTTCCTGCGGGCTGAGCAGCTGCTTGGTTCCATCGGCGATTCGGTCAAAGGCTTCCCGGATGACCGGAAAATACGCGGCACCTGCAGTGCTCAGCTCAACTGCGCGGGGGGTGCGTACAAAAAGTTCGATCCCGAGCTGCTCTTCAAGATGTTTGACCTGATGGGAGATGGCCGACTGGGAGACGCTCAACTCTTCGGCCGCTTCCCGGAAGGATCCGAGCCGCGCGGCTGCCTCAAAGGCTCTGAGGGCCGTCAGGGGGGGGAGTCGCCGTTTCATAGGGCACAATCTGACATGAGAATTTTTCAAGAGCCAGAGAGGATTTTGCCTTTGTCAGTCAGCGCTATCTCGGTAAGTCTGCCATCATGACAGACAAATCTTCAGATGTCCGCCTTGCAGAGGCCGATGCCTTGCGGGCTGCCGGCCACCCGGAACTGATCGAGGCGGCCAGTCACATGTTGGCCGGCGCCTTTGGCAAGGCCGAGCCCCTTTGCCGCATCGTGCTCAATCGAGATCCCCTCGACGTGAACGCGATGCGCCTGCTCGCCGAGATAGGGATGGAGGTTGGTCGGCTCGACGATTCAGAAGCCCTGCTGGAGCGAGCACTCGAACTTGCCCCGGACTTCCGCCTGGCCCGCGGCAGCTATGCCAACGTCCTGGGACGTCGAGGAAAATTCGAAGCGGCGCTTAACGAGCTCGAGTCTCTGCTTGCTGCAGATCCAGCGCATCCGGGGTATCTCATCCTGAAAGCCAATACACTGGTACGGATTGGCGATCATCTCAGCGCTATCGCTATTTATCGCGATGTCCTGTCGCGGGTTCCGGCGACCGCGGGCGTGCAGATGAGCCTCGGGCACAGTCTAAAGACGGTTGGAGATCAGGACGGAGCCATTGCAGCCTATAACAGCGCACGCGCGATGCGAGATGATCTCGGCGATGCCTATTGGAGCCTTGCCAATCTAAAGACATTCCGGTTTTCGGACGAGGATATCAACGCCATGCGCCGCGCCGCGGCGCGCGAAACCGTCGACCGGGAAGACTATTACCATCTCGCCTTTGCGCTCGGCAAAGCCCTCGAAGACCGCGCTGAGTTCGAGGAATCGTTCATCTGGTACCGGCGCGGCAATGCGATCAAACGGCGCCTCATCACCTATAGCGCTGATGACAACCTTTCGGACATGACCCGGCTGACTGACTATTTCACGCCGGATGTGTTCGCCGCCCGGTCGAATGCTGGCTGCCAGAGCCGCGCGCCGATCTTTATCGTCGGCCTGCCACGGGCTGGCTCGACGCTCCTCGAACAAATCCTTGCCAGCCATAGCCAGGTCGAAGGTACGCAGGAATTGCCTGACATCATTTCGATCGCGCGCCGGATTGCGGACAAGAAACGTGCAGGTGATCCGTCCAATTACCCGAACGGTCTGAGCGATCTCACGGATTCAGACCTCACTGCGCTCGGCGAAGAATACATCGAGCGCACCCGCATTCATCGCACCGATGCGCCCTTCTTCATCGACAAGATGCCGAACAATTTCGCCCATGTTGGCCTGATCCGCCTGATCCTGCCAAATGCGACCATCATCGATGCAAGACGACATCCCCTGGCCTGCTGCTTCAGCGGCTACAAGCAACTCTTCGCCAAGGGCCAGCATTTCACTTATAATCTGACAGATATTGGGCGCTACTACGCTGACTATGTTGGTCTGATGCGGCACTGGCAAAACGTCCTCCCGGCTCATGTCCTGCATGTCCAGTATGAAGACGTTGTCGCCGATACGGAAACCCAGGTTCGCCGCCTGCTCGATCATTGCGGGCTGCCCTTCGAGGGTGCCTGCCTGCGTTTCTATGAGAACCGGCGCGCTGTTAAGACCGCCAGTTCGGAACAGGTCCGCCAGCCCATCTTCACGTCCGGGCTCGATCAGTGGGAAAATTATGAGCCCTGGCTCACCCCGCTGAAAGCGGCTTTAGGCGAAGCGCTGCAAACCTATAAGCAATAGAAATTATTGCCCTCCTGACGCCAGCGTGAGCCTCAATTCCGCATAGATGAAGCAGGAAGCAAAACGCGATTACTCCCGAATTCGCAAAGCTCATGAATTCCATTCATACATCGGTGACAAATGATCTTTTGTCTTCTGGCCGGCGCAAGACTAGCCATTGATCACGGGGTGAACGTCCGCGCGGCTTTTGCGGCGGCGTCCAGACGACCCGGGGAAACGTTCAGGCAGCTTCCGCACCGAAACATCGGGCCAGCTGCATTAGGGAGGAAACAAGATGTCATATCAGATGTGGACCAGCCGACAGCGCCTTCTCGCTCAGGCATCGGCATTCGTAATCGCGAGCGTGGTTGTCACCACTCCGGCCTTCGCGCAGGAAGATAGTGGCGAGGAGGCTTCAACAATGAAGCTCCAAACCGTGACCGTCACGGCGCAAAAGCGTACTGAAAACCTGCAGGATGTTCCAGCCAGCCTTCAGGTGCTTGACGGTTCGCAACTCGCGGCGCAAGGCGTCACGAATTTTGAAGACTATGTTGCGCTCCTTCCAAGCGTATCCTTCGCCGGTCAGGGTCCAGGCAACTCCCAGGTCTTCATGCGCGGTATCTCATCTGGCGGCGATGGCAACAAATCCGGCTCGAGCCCGAGTGTTGCGGTCTATCTCGACGACCAGCCCGTCACCACAATTGGCCGGGTCCTGGATGTCCACATGTATGACATCTCGCGGGTCGAAGCGGTCGCCGGCCCCCAAGGCACCCTTTATGGCGCGGGCTCCCAGGCAGGTACGCTGCGGATTATTACCAACGCACCGAGCAGCGCGGGTTTTGAATCCGGTTATGACTTGTCGGTCGGCACAACCAAGGAAGGAAGCGAAAGCTACTCAGCCGAAGGCTTCGTGAACCTGCCCATCGGTGAAAAGGCCGCCCTGCGGATTGCCGGCTGGCACTCCAAAGATGGCGGCTATATCGACAATGTTCCGGCAACGACAACTTTCACCTTCGGCAATATCACAGTCGACAATGCGCCATTCGTCGAAGAGGATTTCAATACAGAGGAAAACACGGGCGCGCGCGCTGCCCTCAAGATCGACCTCAATGAAAACTGGACGGCGACGGCAAAAGTCATGCACCAGAACCAAAAGACCAATGGTGTCTGGGACCATGACCCGGAAGACATCGGCGATCTCGAAGTGGCGCGTTTCTTTGATGACAGTGGCCAAGACAAGTTCACCCAGGCCGGCCTCTCAGTCGAGGGCAAGATCGGCGGACTCCAGCTCACCTATGCCGGATCCTATCTCGACCGCGAAGTGGACTATAATGTCGACTATTCTGCTTATGCCGAATACTCCGCCTACATCCCATATTACACATGCTACAGCTCCGGCACCCTGGACGAAGCCACCTGTACCGATCCGCGCATTCAGTATGACAGCGACGACAAATACAAGACGATGACGCACGAGCTGCGCATCCAGAATGACGAGTCCGAACGCCTGCGGTTCATCGCCGGCCTGTTCTATCAGGATGCCGAGCACGACTATCTGAACGTCTGGCACATCCCGACCATCCCGGCCAATCGAAGCGTGAATGCCAATTCACAACTCAGCGGATACCCGGATGATGCGTATTTCATTACTGACCAGGTTCGGAATGAGAAGGAAACCGCTATATTCGGAGAGGTGTCCTTCGATTTCACCGAAAAGCTGACCGGCACATTCGGCGCACGCTTTTTCGAGACGGACAGCGACCTTAAGGGCGCCGTGGGCACCCTCTTCTCAGGCAGCCCGCTTATTGACCTGTCATCAGGGGAAAGCGGTGATGTCTTCAAAGGCAATCTGAGCTACAATTTCACACCGGATGTTCTGGTCTATGTGACCTATTCGGAAGGCTTCCGTCCGGGCGGAAATAACCGCGCCTCCACCTCCAACATACCCCCAGTCTATATGTCTGACCTGATCACAAACTATGAGGCCGGCTGGAAGACGACTTTCTGGGATGGCAGGGCGCGCTGGAATGGCGCCATCTTCAACATGGACTGGGACGATATTCAGATCACCCGCTTCGATCCGGCTGAATCCTTCCTTGGCCTGACAGCGAACGTCGGCACGGCCAGATCACGTGGCATCGAGACGGACTTCTCTGTGCTCGTGTCTGAAGGTTTCCAGATCAACGGGGCCGCATCCTGGATCGAGGCCGAACTGACGGAAGACTATATCCGTAACCTGTCGACCCAAAACGTCGATGCCCCCGCAGGAACGGAGCTCCCGGACATTCCGAAATTCAAACTTGCCCTGACCGGCCGGTACGAATTTGATTTCATGGGCGAAGATGCGTTCGCGCAAGGCAGCTATCGCTATGTCGGCGAACGCTACAATGACCTGTTCGTGGCAGCACGCCAGAAGCAGGACGCCTACTCAATCATCAACGTCTCGACGGGAATTGATAGAGACACTTGGGGCGCCAGTCTCTACGTTACCAACGTCGCAGACGAGAGAGCAGAGCTCAATCGCAACGCGGCAACTTTCGATGAGCGCATCACAACCAATCGCCCCAGAACGATTGGCGTGAGCTTCTACCAGCGCTTCTAGTGTTCCTCCCCTTATCCCCGCTCGTCCCTGTTGGGGCAGGCGGGGATACTCAAACGACAGAGTGCACTGCATGTTTTCCGGCTCATCCTCTCTCCTTCAAAACAAGCGCATTGTCATCACAGCCGGTGCCAATGGCATAGGCCTTTCAATGGCACGCTGCTTTCTCGAACAGGGTGCCACTGTCTGCGTTTGCGACCAGGATGGCACCGCAGTTGCGGCGCTTAGTGGAAGCCATAACAAGCTTCACGGATTTGAAGTTGACGTCGCCGATCCATCCGCTGTCCAATCGTTTTTCGAAGCTTCAGAGCGGACGATGGGCGGACTGGATATTCTCGTGAACAATGCGGGTATTGCAGGCCCTACTGCACTTTGCGAGGAGGTCTCCATTGAAGACTGGCGCCGCACGATCGATGTCGACCTCAACGCCCAATTCTATTGCACCAAATACGCAATACCCATGCTGAAAGCATCCGGTGGTGGCTCGATTGTCATGATGGCCTCCAACGCGGCCCTGTTCGGCTACCCAATGCGTTCTCCTTATACAGCCGCCAAATGGGCGCTGATTGGCCTGACAAAGACCCTTGCGATGGAACTTGGACCGCATGGAATTCGAGTAAACGCACTCTGCCCCTGCAGTGTCGAAGGCCCCCGGATTGATGGCGTGATAGAACGCGAAGCTGCCAAGCGCGGTGTGTCTGCCGAAAAGGTGCGGGAGGACTATCAGCGGCAAAGTTCTCTCAGAACATTTGTCAGCCCTGGAGACGTTGCCGCGATGGCCTTGTTCCTCGTGTCAAACCTTGGTGCCAAGATTTCCGGCCAGGCGATCGGCGTGGATGGCCACACGGAATCGCTCGCGCAACTTTGAATACGAGGAAAAGACGATGAAAGCTGTCTGGTATGAAGCGACGGGCGCCGCTCAGGATGTCCTGGAATTCGGAGACTTGCCACAGCCTGTGGCCGGTCCTGGAGAGGTCCTCGTCAGGGTCAAGACATCGGGGGTGAACCCGTCCGATGTCAAATCCCGCGCCGGTTTGCGGGGGCCCATCCCCTTTCCACGCGTCATACCGCACTCGGACGGGGCAGGAACAATCGAGGCTGTGGGCGAAGGTGTTGACACGTCCCGGATCGGCGAGCGTGTCTGGATCTGGAATGCGGCCTGGCGCCGCGCCTTTGGAACGTGCTCTGAGCTTATGGCTATTCCAAGCGCACAAGCAGTCCCCCTACCCGATAATACAGGCTTTGATGCGGGCGCCTGCCTCGGCATTCCGGCGAGCACCGCCTATCATGGCGTGTTTTCCGACGGAACTGTCGAAGGTCAGACAATCCTGGTCACCGGTGGCGCAGGCGCTGTCGGCCACTATGCGATCCAGTTCGCCAAATATGGCGGCGCGCAAGTCATAACGACGGTAAGCGGCGACACAAAAGCTGCCCACGCCAAGACCGCTGGCGCAGATCATGTGATCAATTACAAAACGGAGTCTGTCCACGAGAAAGTTATGGACCTGACGCATGGCGCAGGCGTGGACCGTGTCATCGAAGTCGAATTTGGTGGCAATCTGGCCGAGATCGCCCCGGTCCTGAAAGCCGGCGCTGTTATTGCGACCTATGGCTCCATGACGGACCCCAATCCAGCCATTCCATTCTATGATCTGATGTTCAAGAACGTCACCCTCAAGATGTATCTCGTCTACCTTCTCAGCGAAGCTGCCCGAAAGCAAACCGTCGAGGGCGTCAATGCCGCGCTCGCAAGCGGCAAGATATCTCATGCCATTGCGAAACGTGTGCCGCTCAAAGAAACCGCGCGAGCGCATGAACTTGTCGAAGCGACAAGTGAGATGGGCAATATCATCATCGAAATATAGGCTGTCCGTGCAACTCGTCCCCCTTCTCACATTTCGAAATACGCTATCAGCCGTTCAATCCATCGGGGAGACGCCGTTCGGGCATCGGATTACCTACATTATCGGCGAGGGCAGCTTCGAGGGCGAGCGCTTGCGCGGTCGCATCCTACCGGGTGGCGGAGACTGGTTGAACCGTGGATCTGGCGGCCTTGCCCGGCTCGACGTACGCAAGACTTTCAAGACCGACGATGAGGCCCTGATTCATGTGAGTTATACGGGCCTCTACAAATTCAGCGACGGCGTCACAGCCCGGCTCGCTGCCGGTCAGGATTGCCAGTTTGGTGACACGCTTTTTCTTGCGCAAATCCAGTTCGAGACGAGCCACGCACGGTACGCCTGGTTGAATGAAACCCTCGCGATCGGTGAGGGACGTGAGACCCAGGCGGGTGTCGAATACCGTGTTTGCGCAGTCCAGTAATTGGGACCGTCTCATTCTCCCTCGCCGCTTACCGCTTTCAAGAAAGACTAACCGGCCTCGCCAGTCGGCAGGAAAGCTTGCGCGCGTGTGCGCAACGCGTCTGGAATTGTGATAGCTTGGCGCGTTGTAAGATCAAAATACACCGAGATGCTCTCCAGGGAGGCAGCGATTACCCCCTTGGTGAGATTGTGCAGTTCATAGTCTACCGTGATCGACTTCCCGCCAATTTTCGCCAGTGACCCGCGCACTTCCAATAGATCGCCCGCAGCCACCTCGTCTTTGTACGCGATTGTGTGTTTCACATCTACCCATCCGGGCCCACCCGCCGTTCCGGGCGCCCAGCCGGGTATTGTCAGGGGAACCGGGCTTGAGGTGGCCAATCCTAGCGCTTAGCCTCGGAAAATGGCCAAGAACCCGTTCCGCTACTTCAAGACGTCACCCGAGATCATCCAGCTAGGCGTACTCATGTAGGTGCTGTCAGGCGAATGCGAACCAGTCTCTATTATTCGCTGACGAGCAGGTGTTAGGCGACGAGAGGTCGCGCCACTCGCGAAGGGCGGCGTCGCGTTTCTGTTTGAACCTCATTCTGGAGTTTATATGCCTTTCGAAATTGAAGTGATTGTACACTGACGAATTGATTGAGACGAATTTCTGAAGACTTCGCATGCGCCGGAATCGCGACACCGCTCGCTCTCGCCTTCGAAACGGTAAGTGGGAATTTTCGGCCCGATTGTTGAGATGCCGGCCAGTTTCCTGGCGCTTCTCAGTCCTAATCACCTTCATCGCGGCCCGGTAGGATGGACACTTGTCCGTCACCACGACTTTGGGATCTCCATATCGTTTCATTGCTTTCTTG
>TARA_R110000764_G_scaffold1029_8_pt1 | contig 27251 bp, 42 predicted proteins | sample TARA_R110000764 | Tara Oceans TARA_R110000764 (sample SAMEA4398111) | marine metagenome | biome: Polar Biome; feature: [SRF] surface water layer (ENVO:00010504); material: water (ENVO:00002006), including particulate matter (ENVO:01000060) such as... | depth 5 m | reverse complement strand
AGTATTTCTTTCTTTAACTTAAATAGAATCCAAGCCCACATGAAAGCATACCAACATGTAATCAATATATTTTTAAAATCTGTTAATGTGAAAGCTTCATCACCTCCAAATATGCTTACTAAATATCTAATCGTAGAAAACAAATAGAGTATTAAATAAACTGTTACGAATCTTGATAACCACGTAATATTGTTTATGAAGACCATCATTAATGTGCTACATATAAGGTACATAAAATATAACCAGTATGTATTCGGTTGCCCAGCAGCCTCCCAGTATGATAACTCAGTCCATAGGACTAAGTTGTTTAAAATATCACTTGAGATCCAGAAAAATAATAAGGGCTGGAAGTCGAAATACAGTAACGTATTCTTAATAGAACTAAAGTATTTCGCTATCCTTTCCATACTATTATATATCCTTCATAAAAAAAGGAGAGGCTGAGCCTCTCCTTGTCTTAAGTTAGTTGTTCGTTTGTTAGCTATTAGCTATTAACACTTTCTTCTGTCTTTGTGTTTTCTGGATCTACTGTAAATGTATTATTTAAAGTTTCTAAACAATCAGTTGCTTCTGTTAATGACTTAACAAGAATGTCCATTTCCTCAATTACCTGAGGGTGTTCCCCAATACCAACAGCATTGTGTACATAAACTTCTAATGTTGCCAAAGCTTCTAATCTTTGGGCTTCATACCTTGCTCTAAGAGCCTGAATTTTTAATGACATAGTTTTAATTTTTATTTGTTTTATTATTTTTGAGTTCATCTATAATTGTTTGTAATGCATTAAATACGATTGATGCTATCATAAACAACCAAAACCTATCAGGGTTCCCGACAAAGAAAGTGACTAATGCAAATACAGTAAATAATGTACTCTGTATTCCAACGTATCTTTCTTTAAAATAATTCCAAGCTTTTTTCATAAATATTTATTTTGTTATGTTGTTTATACTAGTTCTTTAATAAATTGTTTCATGTATTTTTGAACAGCAAGTTCTTTAGCCTTGGCTTCTAATTCTATATCGATTGAAAGGCCATAGTCATTGATCTCGTCATAGATATAATCTGCATGCGCACGTTTATTTGTTTGATTAGCATCCTCGTGTATAGTTTTACAAGAGGAAAAATGTGTAAGCTGCTTGACACCACCCCATGTTGTAGATGCCAGTTCTAATGCCTCGCGTTGTGTAAGCTTTCCAGGGTGGCACCAATGGTGGTGAAAGTCAAACGTAATAGGAGTGCCAATATTTGAATAGATTAGTTTATGTAAATCCTCTGTAGTGTACTGCTTTTCTTTGTCGTCGTTTTCTACAACAAGTCTGGTTTTTACTGAGCCATCCAACAATTGAAAGTTTGCACAGAAGCGAGCTGCTGCATCTTCCTTACCACCTTGTGTAGTATTTACGTGAATGTTAATAGCAGCATACGGAGTACGTGGCAAACCCATAAGATCCATAACCTCACCATGTTGGTTAAGTTCTTTAACTGTCTTTTTAACAACATTTGGATTAAGACTTGCTAGCACATTGAAATGTCCTGGGTGATAACCTACACGTTGGCCATACTTTTTAGCAAGTGCGCCGGCACCGGATAAGATAGTGGCAATCTTTTTATAGTCTGGTAGATCTTTTAATTCATACTCGGACATCCAAGGTACAATATCTGAGGACATACGGTAGACCTTGATGTTATTCTTATAATTCCACTTGATGATTTCTACTAAGTCACGTACGTTTAGCAGTGTAAGTTCTGATGCGTATTTGATACCACGCTCTTTGAATGTGCGCTTAATCATACCGCGGTTGGTAGTAATCCTATTCTTTTTATCTTTTTGTAGAGTTGTATTGATACAACAATAACCTAGGTTTGTATTTTCTGTTAGCATATTTAAGTTTTAATTACAGTACTAATATAAACAAAATAATTGACATAAAAAAATTATGTGGCAATTATTTGTGAAATGATTTAATAAAATTTATAATAAACACAGTTAAACTAATCGGCCATATTAAACCAAATATAATTCGTTCACTAATTGTCATTCTAAAATCTTCAGAATTAGGATCTGAATCCATACCACTGATCATTAAGTCATATAATAGATTTATACAAACACCTAATATGGCATATATAGAAATATAATGTATCATGTTAGTTATATTGGATTATTGGTAATTGTTCCAGTTTAAGAACTCTCGCCAGTCGTGTTTTTTAATTAACCCAGTCCAAAGAACAATATACTTCCTCTCTTTAGGTTTTAGTATATGTCTTGGTTGTTCTAAAATTAATCTAGGTTGCTTATCCGGATTAAAGTGTTTGTTTAAAGCAATTGACTTAATATGGAAATAAAACTCTCTAGTAGTTCCATCAAACTCTTCCATTTCATTCTTAACTATTTCTGAGTCTAGGTTAAACTCTTCTGCAAGTTTAATCATAATATCTCTTAATAGTAAATGTTCTGCTTTTAAGTGAGCCTCCATCATTTTAGTCTTACGCTTATTTCGTTGTTTCCTAGCATCAGCAATTGCCTCGTCTAATGTTTCGTCTTTAAGCCACGGAGACTCTTTCTGTATTCGTTTTACTTCAGCTTCATAGATTGCATCTTCTAGGTGGATTTCTCTACCTAAGTTATTAACTTCAAATTCGCCGAACTCAATTCTTTGTAAGAGTTCGCTTGCTCCTTTGTAGAGATACTGCTTAGGGATTTTACGTACTCCCCAGAATCTGCGCCACCATGTAAATTGCCTACTCATCTCTCTTTTTCCTTTTTTTATTAAACTTAGCCCAGTGTTTAGCTGCTTCTTTTTCCTGTTCGTATTTTTCAAGAACGTCTAAAAATCCACTATATGTGTAATCTTCTGATCTGAAAGCATCTCTAATTCTAGACTGTTCATCTTCGCAGCCTTTCATCCACCCGATTATGAATGCAAATACTCCCATAACGATCGTTAAAAATAGACCCTCTATTCCCATTAGCTTAATTTTTGTAAAAGGTTTTCAATATCTTCCTTTGCCGCCCATCCAGCAACTGAGTCATTAGTGTCTAAAAACTTATCAGTGACAAAACTTCCGTCTCCGGAATTATTCCATATAGCAACTTCGAATGAACTGAATTTACTAGCACTACTTAAGTCCTCACGAGGCATGCTGTAAACAAACTTACCAGCTTGAATACTTACCGTAACATCTTTAAATTTTGCAGTAGCTCCAATGCCACCGTGATGTTGTTTCTTAAATTTTAAATCTTTAAATTTCATATCTTTTATTTTAATCTCTCATCCATTTGACTGGTTTATTTAATTTTCTTGCGACAGCCTCAGCTACACCATTAATTGAGTGTCCTAAGAATTCCTTCCATTCTGTGTTAGGATTTAGTACACAGCCATTGCCTCCGTCTGTTAGCTCAATGAAGTCACCATCAATTGGTACTCTCATATATTCTAGGAAAGCTGTAGCTCTTACTAGCTCTTCGTCTGTCATTAATCTTGTTGCCATTTTAAAAATTACCAGGTGCAACTTGCATACAAGTTAAACCCATATCTCTCCACATATCAACTACTTTTTGTCTATCGTCAAATACACAAACTACATCATCAATATCTTTTTGTGTTGGAAATAAGTCATTAAACCATTTCTTCTTAAGATCGTCATCCGGCATAAACTGAAAGTCTCTGCTAGTAGGTCTCATCTTCAATACATTAAATGGTACTGCGAACTTTTTCAACCAATCAGTAGTTGCGTCTTTAGTAGCTTTAGATCTACCACTAAAAATAACAATCATATGTCCAGAAGCATGAAGCAATCTAGCCATCTTAATTACAGCATCATTTGGTTGATCAAGAGCAATGTTCTTAGGGTCAAAGAAAGTGTCCCAATCCATTTTACCGTTATCTTTAGTAGAGATAGCTCTTCGCTTATCAATAAGGGCTAAAGTCCCGTCTAAATCAAATATTACTTTTTTCATTTCTTTATCGTTTTAATTACAGTACTAATATACGAATAATAATTGACATAAAAAAATCTAGAGGCAATTATTTTGTAGAATAATCAATGTTTTCTGATTTGCCTTCTCCTAAGTGTTAAAAACATATCTATGTTTTTCTTAACAATAGTAAGAACTTTGCGATGGGATTGCCACTGTGATTTGTTTGGGTATTTAGTATACAAATATACTAATGCTAAATCAAAGTAAGTTTCTGCGTTTAATATTTGATCAAGTGTAGTACATGAATTAATTACACTTAAACATTTTCTGTGTATAACTCTGATGTCTTCGACATCTTTATTAAAATCAACATTTCTATTTTTCATTATTTTTAATGTGAGTTAATACAGCATCCCAATTTGGAAAATCTTTAGATCCAAATAATAAAAGCTCTCCGCCAAATTCACCGGCACCATTTGCAGTCCTGTCATCAATAAGGTAATCTCCAGCACACAAATGTTTATTATGGCTAAGGATTAGTTTTTTATAAGCTTCTTCTCCTAAGTACTTTTCTACCCATAATCTTTTATGTGTCCATGCATCCGGATTATCCCAAGGTGCAGTTGATAAAATATAAACATTATGTAATTTACTAAGTTTTTTAAATGCTTCAATTGCTCCGGGAATAGGCTTGGGGTCTTTAAATAGATCTGGTAATTTATCAAGCTCATCTCCCAATGTTGCTACTAAGCCAGGCTGAGTTTCAGAGTATTTTTTTATTTCTGAGCCTAAGTCAACTAGAACTCCATCCATGTCGATGTATATAATTTTCTTAATCATTAAGTTTAGGTTTTAAGTTAGTACCTTTAAATAGGATAGTAGATAGAATGTTAATTCCAAGCGCTTGCAAAAATCCAATTTGATTTAAAGGATCTACTGCAGGAACTAAACAAGTATTCCATAAATACTGTGTTATAAATGCCGACGCTGGTATTAATAAAATTACTGCTATAATTGTGGCTATTGATTGTTTCATATTTTTATCTTTCTAGTATTATAAATGAACCAAAGGCTTTATCAAAAGTTTTTACTAAATGTTCGTAGTCGCCTTCCATCATTTCGTTAATGATACTTTTGCCTCCATCTTTCCAACCTAATTGCTTGGCAAACTTTTTTGCGTATGCCATTAATGCGTATGCGTTTCCATCAGGACCTGTAAGATCTATAATAATTGGGCCGGTGTGTTCTTGTTTTTGTCTAATCATTTTATGTATGTGTTTAATTACAGTACTAATATACGAATAATAATTGACATAAAAAAATCTAGAGGCACTTATTTTGTAATTATTTGTGGCTTCTTAATTCCGTACTTTTTTGACCACTGTTCTATAAAGGCAAAACCTACTCCAAATTCTACTATATCATAGTTATGATCTATAATAGGTTTAGTGGCCCTGGTATTATTAAGAACATCGATATGAATATCTGTAACTATCATATAATGTGTTTTACTTCTTTTATTTTTTTTATAGACGGCAACTGTTGTAAGTCTACCTTTTTCTATCCAGGGTAGTTTTAATTTTTTCATTTCCAAAATAATTGAATACCTATTAATGCCATGCTTAATGCAAGTGAAACTGCTGTCTTTGTAGTAACGCCTTCACCCATAAAGTAATAAGTCATTGCTGTAAATATAAAAATACCACTAGCAAATCCTATAAACCTACCAGGCCAAAGCAATCCGTCAAAGTGTTCAACGACCAGTTTAGTAGCTTGAATTAAAATGTAACTAATAATAGAACCGAATGCAATTGCTACTGGCCATGGGTTCTTTTTAAACCAGGGCCATACAAATTGTCCGTTAGTCTGAATCCAAATAAGGCCCTGCCCTAAAAAGAATAGTAAAAATCCGTATAAAAGTTTCATTAAAAGAGAGATTCAGTCTTAGTTAACATGTGGCTAATAAATGAATCGCGGTGGTGTTCACAGGGTCCAACTTCTTGAATAGCATCCCTGTGTTGTTTTGTACCATAGCCTTTATTAGATCCCCAGCCATAAGATTCAAATGCTTGATTATCTTTTGCAAGAGATTTCATATAGAGGTCTCTTTCAGTTTTAGCAAGTATTGAAGCTGCTGCTATAGAGACATACATATTATCTCCACCAACGATAGTACCATAAGGCACTCCGTTAAATCCATGGAATTGATCACCATCTACTAGAATGAAACCAAATTCATTTTTTGAATAGACTTCTTCAAGTGCTCTATACATTCCTGTTAAAGTGGCTTTAAGTATGTTGGTTGACTCGATTTCTTCTACTGGAATATGAACAACAGCATGTGCAATTGCGTTGTCTAGGACGAGCTTACGAGCGGCTGCCCTTTGTGGCTCTGAAAGTATTTTTGAATCTTTAATAAGCTCATGTTGAAAGCCATGTGGCATAATACATGCTGCTACTGTTACTGGTCCGGCAAGAGCGCCTCTTCCAGCCTCATCAACCCCTACTTCGGTAATTGATAAATCATTTAAGTGACTTGGCTTTAATAAAATCTGCTTCATATTTGTATGTTTAGTACTTATATGAAGCAGATCGATTTAGTTTATTAATGTGGATCGTTGTCTACGCGCCATTTGTCATATTTGTTGACTACGTCTTTTAGGATTTTAGCACGAACAATATCTCCTTCTTCAAATGTATGGTGGCCAATGCCCCTTACACCATCCATTAGTTTAATAAAACCTGGAAGGCCTACATTATTTTTAGGGATATCATATTGGCTAACATCTCCAGTTACTATTACTTTAGAACCTCTTCCCATTCTAGTTACAAAAAGCATTAACTGCTTAAATGTAGCATTTTGAGCTTCATCTAATATCATAAGTGAATTATCAAATGTATCACCACGCATATATGCAAGTGGCTTAAACTCTATAACACCTGCTGATACTAAGGATTCTGTTAATTCAACACCTATTATTTTTTTAATATTGGAAAGGTAAGATTGCATGAAAGGATCTACTTTATCTGCAATGTCACCTGGTAAAAATCCTAACTTCTCACCAGACTCTTGAATCGGTTTACATAGGATTACATTCTTAATTTGTTTTGTTGCTAATAAGTGCAGTGCAGTGTAGCACGCAGTAAATGTTTTAGAAGTTCCAGCAGGACCAGAACAAAATGATATATCGTTTTTTAATATTGTTGTGTAATAATTATGCTGACTTGGCTTAAGCTGTACGCTTTTTAAATCCTGATCCTTTATAGTTTTTCTTTTAGATCTAGAAGTTTTTGGCCGTTGGTTTTCTTCAGTTTTTCTTGACATGTAGTTTTTGTTTTTAATCCCCGGCCATATCGACCAGTTCTTTTAGTTTAACAAGGCGTTGACATTTCTCATATTCTTCTAATGATTCAAAATAAGTTATCATTAGATCTATAAATTTGCTTCTTTGGCCAATGCCATGTGGTATCTCTATGAGTCTATCACTATCTTTAAATACTACAAACCTATTCACTGTTTTTGTGAAGTTTCTAGTAATTTGATAATAAGAGGCTCTCATTAAGCTATCTTTATCTTTGTTTGAAATTGATCCGGACATCAATACTTATTCTTTTTTAGTTTATAGGATTTACATACACATATACCCTCATCATATATATTTGTGAGTATATCTATAGAACATAAATCTCTATAGTAAAAATAATATATTATTAGTGTAATAATTGCAATAGTGATGCCTATCTATTGCTCTTGTGAATTAAATTTAGACTGTATGTACTTAGCCTTGGCAGTTTGCTTTCTTTTTATAGAAGACTTTTTTTCATATTCTTTGTCTTCTCTTAGCTTTTTAAGTTGTTTAGTTTTATAAACTTTGCGTTTATATTGTTTTAACGCCTTTTCTATATTGTTGTTTTCTACTTCTATTATTAACATGTCTGTAATTCTTTTTTAATATTCATTAGCACTAAACATTTTTCAAAATCTTCTCTGGATTCATAAAATGTTATCATTTGATCTATAATTGTATTCTTGCGAGCAGGTTCCATGTCTGATAGAATGACATAAGATGGGTGTTTGCTAATTGCAGAAAATAGAGCATGAAAGAAAGCCTCTTTATCATGTGCAATTAAACCCTCAACTAAAACGTGCCACGGTATTCTATTATTTGATTCCATGTTAATTATTTTTTATCTTATGTATATATTCTAGTTGATCGTCGTTTAATTCCGGATAACTCGCATTAAGTCTGCATAAAATTGCACCTTTATTTTCTGTGCCATAAATTGGGAATCCCTTTTCTTTAATTCTTAGTGTCTTTCCGGGATAAGAGCCCTTAGGAATTTTAATGGTAATATAACCATCAGGTATTAATATCGATATTTCACAACCTAGTAGGATATCCCACCATGGTAATGATTTTTCAACCCATATATCAGTACCTTGTAAAATAAAATCTGCTTGTGGAATTACATGTATTGTAACAATTAAATCTCCATTAGGGAGTGATGTGTTAAGTTGATGAGGTTCGCCCTTGCCCTTTAGTTTAAACTTTTGCCCATTTAATAAACCGGGTTTAAAGTCTACGCTAACCCGTCCGCCATTGAGCTCAAAAGTTTTCGAAATGCCTGTATAAGCCTCTCCGAATGAGATGTGCATATCAACTCTGTAGTCGTGTCCTCGCTGTCTGCTCTGTCCATTGAACGCGTTGCCAAAGACTTGATCAAACATGTCTGATAAGTTTTCTCTTCCACCGAAACCTCCGTTAAAGAATCTTTGGTTACTCGAATATGCATCGTATTCTGTTCTTTTTTTTTCATCACCTAGCGTATCATACGCATCGGCAATATTTTTAAATCGTTCAGCTCCATCCGGGTTCTTATCCGGGTGATACTTCTTACTTAAAGTTCTATAAGCCTTTTTAATCTCAATTGCAGTAGCATTAGAGTCAACACCCAATGTTGCGTAGTGGCTCATCTAAATATCTTCTAATCTAGGTGTGACTGTATGATTGTCTGTATATTGTACATTAAACTTTTCTCTTAGATCTGCTTTAAGATTCTTTTCCTGTAGCTTTTCTAATTTAAGTCTTCTCTTTTGATCAGACTCAGTTAATGAGTTCTTTTTTTCTAAAGCATCTGCAATCCTTTTCAGTTGCGATACCATATCTTTAGTTATTTTATCTTCCATATCTATGTTTTACTAAATCTGACTTACCATTTTGAAAATCTTGGTAAGGCATTGAATTATCCTTTTCACCTTGGTTCGGTCCGTTTACCATTATAGTGTCTTTATATGGATTTGTTTCTCCTATCTTATCACTAAGCCATGAATGGATATCTTTAATAGTACCGCCAAAGTGTCTAATATTTATAAACCTAGGATCCTCATCCTTTAAATCAGCTCTAAATTCTTCAAACATTTTTACGTGTTTCATGCTTCGTCTACTTTTTTCGGTTTTATTATGTACCTCATCCATCCCCAATACTTCTTTAATACTATCAATGAATACGTCTGCAGGAACTCTATGTCCTCCATTATATATCTCGTGGTTAAATGATACTCCATTCTCTTTAAAGAAAGACCTAACTGCACTTCCACTAATTACTGAATCACTCTTACCAAATCGTATATTAATTTTAGTCTTTTTTAAACCTGAATCATCAACGACTGGATCAAATCCTCTACCAGCCACTGCTGGATTAAATAAAAGAACTGGTATTGATAGTTTACTTCCAATTAAATAAGAAACGTAACCACCCATTGAAGATCCTACTATAAGATCTGGATTTAATGATTTAATATTCTTGTATAATTTGTTAAATGTTTTGCCATCTTTATAATTAATAGATGGAGCATATACATTATCAAAGTTTTTATTTAAGAATATAATCTTTGGGTCTTTCTGATCAATTGAGGACTCTAGTCCATGTAAGTATGCTATCTTCATCTTGCTTTAAATTTTAGGTCTTCCTAATAATATTTTGTCATGCATTTTACCACCTAGCTTTCTAGAATACCAACCAGCTCCTGGCTTTCCTTCTATAGTTCCAATCCATTCAAGCTTTTTACCTAATACCTTTTCAGCTTCTTCTTGATCAGTAACTACTGGTACGCCATACGAGTTTAATAAGATCTCTGCTATTTTACCTGAAACCTCAATATAAAATCCTAACTTATTAAGATCTCTACCTCTAGCTGAAATATATTCTCTCTTTGCTTTTGAACTTCCATCATGGCCAACTCCTGAATACTTTACACCGAATCTAGTTTTCTTACCAAACATTATCATATCGAAATCTTCATCTCCGTGAATATCAAGTCCTTCCCAATAATTCCAATCTGGATCTGCGAAAACATCTTCCGGAGTTTTAATCTTTGCATGTCCTCCAATTGCAGCGTAAGCTGTTGCAATTAAGTCAAAGAATTCTCCAGCAAGCTCCGGGTATTTCTTGTGATTAAACTTAGTGATTTTACCTCTCTTTGGTTTTATCAACTCTCCACTTGTAGTTTCGTTTACAAAGTCTTCAAATAGTTTAATGTGTCTCATGATTTATTCTTTTATTGAAATATCTTCTGCTTTAATGTCGTCGTATGTAAATACTGATTTTAAATCAGGTGGCATTAAAGGATCTGGCATCCATGAATATCCCTTACCATTTATCTCTAAGATAACAGGATCATCACCAAAATCAAAATACTGATCTAATTTTCTAGCTGCTCCAATTGAAGTAACTGCAAACGTAGCTCTGTATAATTGTTCAGTTGAATTACTCCCAGATAATCCAGCTCCAAAAGTATCACTGTGTCCATTTGCTTCTCTAGCAGACATACCATTCTTTAAAATAATATCTGCATTTTTACGTGCAGTTTTATGATATGCTTTACCAACTCTTGAAGATCCAGATGCTATCATAACATCAAAGCTATTACCACTAGAATAACCAACTGCGGTTTTAGTTGTTAATACCCCATCATTAGATTTAGCCCACTTTTTAATTTCTTTTTCTAATTTAACTATTTCAGCCGGTGCTTTCTTAGTATCATTAGGTAATTTAACAGATATACTTCGCGAGCCAATTACTGGATCATTAAATCCTGCTTTAATAAATAACTTAACTATAGCATCACTCACTTTATCTGATGAATAAGCTTCGTTTACAAAGTCTTCAAATAGTTTTACATATTTCATATTATAATAATCCATTATTTTGAAGGACATTAAGAATAGGATATTGACTAAACATAATTCTTTTCTTCGCCTGATCAACACGCATAAATTCTGCTGCGTCTATTTCCTCTAATTGTAATTTACCTTTAGAAATCTTAGGCTTCTTTAAACCTACTTGACTAAGCTCATCTATATTAACTAAATAATATGTTACGATCTTAGTGTATTTCTTTTGACGAGAAGTTACCACAAATGTATGTTCGTTCTTGTCTATCAAATCCATAGGTACTTTAACTCCTAGTTCTTCGTATGTCTCTCTAATAGCTGCATCGATTTTAGATTCACCTTTATCAACACCTCCCTTTGGAATTCCCCAACCAGTATTAGATTTTCTACCTGTTGTATGAGCAAGCAATACTTTACCATCCCATATAATAGCCAGTCCAGCAGAAAACCTCTGCTCTAATTTACCTTCGTTAAGAAATTCTTTAAAGTTCATATTTTATTATTCTTCGTCTCTCAATTTATATACATAAAAATCATAGCCCCAGTCGTTACCTTTATCGCCCGCATTAGATATAACAATTTTATTACTAATATGCCAGCCAGTAAATAAATTCTTTGGATACTCTGTTATTTTATCTAATTTCTTTTTAACGTCTTTCCAATTAACACCTTTAACAAATGTTTTTCTTTTTTTAAGCATATCATCAAATGTATCAAAATCCTCAGAAAAACCTGAGCCTGAGTTTGGATCTGATTTTTGGTATCGATATCGATATTTAGATACAGTAGGTGGCCAAATGTTTAAATGTACCCATTCATCAACCTCTTCAATCTCAACTCTTAAATCTGGAAATTTCTTTTTAATTAGTTTTTGAACTCTCCCAGCTTCTTTAATATCTTCATTGCCCGGGGTTTCATCACCAACACTACCGCCTTCTCTTGTTTGTAACAAGATTTCTTCGCCATTGTCTTCATCATAAACCTCCATATAGGTTTTAGTAGATTCAATGAATTTTAATATCTTTTTATGTAAAGGCTTATTAAAGCCTTCATTAATAAATTCTTCAAATAGTTTTACGTGTTTCATTATAATGTTTTAATATTATTAGACTTCATCCAAATAGTTAATTTATCAACAGCACTATCAAACACCTTGCTTCTAGATGTGGTCATGCCAAATGCATTAAAGTAATTCTTCATTAAGTAATATGCATCTTCAATAGCTTCTTCATTAGCTAGTAAATCTTCCACATGCTTTGAAGTTTCAAATGCATAAAGCGAAGATTTTAAAGATAGGGTATCTCTCATTTCTTGATAGAAATCTCCACCATAAAATTTACCAACACTTTCACCGAATTTATCTTTCATATCAAGCCAAGTGCCACCTTCTTTTAAACTCCATAATTTAGCTTGTGTTGCTAAACTATCTTTTTTTATAAATCCAGCTGAAGCCATATCCTTAGATGTTTTAATAACATCTTTAGGTATTGGCAATTTACCATACTTCTTTTCCCAAGATTTGATATCTCGATCATTTATAAATTGTTCAAATAAATTTACTTGTTTCATGACTATCTTTTATTAATTACCAACTTGCAGCCCAAACAAACCTGTAGCCATGTTTTTTACAGAAATCCTCAATCATATCTGAAATCTTAGCTTGTGCATTTTCATACCTAGTATATTCTTTTGAATTTAATATCTTATCTGCAGACTCACCATACTCATCTGGATGTCTTAACTCTCTTGGTTCGTCAGTTTTATAGTAGACTTTCTTTTCAGCAGATCTAATATAAGGCATTCTTATATTAATTTCTCTATGAGCCTTTCTTGAATTTTCTTTTGCAATATCGTATTGTTTTTCAACTTTAGGTTCTAGTTTTCTCCAAGCAGTAACTACTTTCTTTCTAGCCTTTTCATTTGCAATAGCACCTTTTAAATTAAAGGGTTCCCCCTTCACTCTTTCAAAGTCTACAAATACACCAACAATATCTGACATGAATTCATCAAATCTAGAAATAGATTGATAAGATCCATGAACAATTCCCATACCCCAATCTTTGTAAATTGGTTTACCTGGCTCAGATGGTTTTATAGTACCATTAAACAATTCACTAAATGAATATCTAGGCTGCTTTGTTGAATCAGCAGAACTAAAATAAAATATCTTTTGGTCTCCAGCTCTTAATTCGATAACAACTTGTAAATTGCCACCATAGTTCCATGCGTTTCTATAAACTCTTGCTTTCATTTTGTTAGCAAGTCCACCTGGCAAATTCTTTCTTAAATACTCTGCCATTATAATTCCTTTACCAAAATTAGATTGGCGTTTATATTGCTCTTTACCCTCTGCTGATTTCTTTGCAATTTTAATAAATTGCCTTAATGTATATTCAGTATCGTCACTAAATAAAAGCTCTCTGGTTTGCTCATCATAAACATCGCTTTCGTTAATAAAAGTTTTAAAATCCATAAAATTATATTGTTTTTCTTTTTATATATATCTCAATAAAAAAACCAGCATTTCTGCTGGTTCCCGGGGGTCCGCGTTAGTTAGATAGCACTAACACATTTTATATATTTATTTATTAGCATCTAAATGCAAAGCCTCATCTACTTTTTTAATTTCATTTTTAAGAACTGCACACTTTTCATACTCTTCAAGTTCTATATAATGATCTGTCATAAAATGCAGAGTTTCATTTAGGGCATTTAATTCAGTTAAATCTAAATGTCTCATATGCCAATCATTAATACCATTTTCTGCAATGTTTTTATAGTTAGCTTCTATGGCTTCTAAAACCATACGCTCTTTCCATTGTTCCATCTTAGAATCCCATTGATTGTTACTTTCTTCCATGTAACTTTCAAAATCAAAGTCGTCAAAATTGTCTTCCATATTATTATGTATTAGTTTTTTCTTTTAAATAAACATCTGTTAATGATTGTAGTTGTTCTCTAGGGTAAGCCTTTCTATCTGATGTATAATGTACAACAACATCGCCATATCGCTCAATAGCCTCTACTGTTATAATATCCCTAGTTCCTTTTGGTATTACCCAATCATCTACGTAGAATTCCATTAACAACCAATCTCCATTTGAAGTTGAGCCTCATGGTGTTCATGCTCTGAATAGAGTCTAAGATTTAAATAATCTCCGTACTTAGAATAATCTCCAATATATGAAGTATCTAATTTAACGTCGTCGGTGTGTGCGAAACAAAAGTCATACTCTGCTTTCGTAAGGTACTCCTTCGTGTTCATAATGTTTTCTGCAATTCTGTAGTTTGATAATAAGTCCATAATGTTGATGTTTAATTACAGTACTAATATACGAATAATAATTGACATAAAAAAATCTAGAGGCAACTATTTTGCAAAAAAAGTAGTTTAGGCTTATAAACTATCAACTAGTGGAATTCCACCAAGCCTTAACAATAGATTTGCAGTTGCTTTAATATCCTTTTCACAATAGTCTTTAATTTCTTCAAGCCTTCCACCCCAATATGCGGCATTAACTTCTGCTCCCATGATCTCATCCTTTGGTGTTGGAATATCTAATATTTCTGCAAGATGTCCCAATCGAGCTGAATTACCCCAGCTTCCAAATGACCAAACTTCTTTAGTATCAATAAGGCAAGTTTCCCATGGCTTTAATTTATGTAGATGGAATTGTCTAATTACTGGAACTTGATTAACCACACATCTTTTAATTATATATGGGATATCAAATCCTTTAATATAATGACCTGTCCATTTCATAGTAGACTTCTTCTGCATTATAGCTCCTGCAACTTTCATGAAGTTTGATAAGAGTTCTTTCTCATCGTCTCCATAATAAGACTTAGCCGAAAATCCAATAGGCATGCCAGTTTCATCAAACTTTAATTGACCAATAGAGATACAAACAATTTTACCCCATTCAGCACTAAGGCCGGCCATTTTTTTATAGGCTTCCTCCTGAGTTAATTCTTCACCAAGTGGATCCTGGCTCTTAATCTTCTCATATTTCTCTAGCCAATACTCTTTTAAATTAGAATTGGTATCTAAAGTTTCTTGTAGTGTTTCAGTCTGTGCTGTGGTTTCAATATCAATGAAAACCATTTGCTTTAATTCGTCTAATGTATACATGTTATTTCTTTTAAAAGTAAAAAACGCCTAGAGTTATCTAGACGTTAGTTATATCAATTATATGAGTTTTGTTTATTTCTTAAATAAGAAGTTCCAAACTATTCCAATTAATGTGTTTGCTTTGTACTTTTTACCTTTATAATTTAATAAAAAGTTTTTTCTTTCTGTTTTTTCTTTCATGTTTGTTGTTTTAACGTGACCAGTCTTTATGCGACCTAAGATTAGAATATGAATCGTAAGGTAATGTAACCATGATATACCCACCTGATACTGAAAACGGTGAGCTAGATTCGTTAAGCCAGTAATCTGGCGCTTCCTCAATCCTATCGGTTAAAAAATCAAACAATTCATCAAGTTGCATGTGGTGAACCCATACGTTCACATACATACATTTCATATCTGGCATTTGTCCTGTCATTATTTTTATTTTTAGTTTTTTAAATCAGATCCTAAGTGAAATCTATCTCCACCATCAAGTGCTGTTGATTTTTTACACATAAAATCTGAAAATTCTTTTAATTTTAAATCTGTGTCATTGTCAACATCTCTTCCGTAAAAATCTTTAAAAAGAGTTCTATATATTGCTACAGTAGCATCAAAGGGCACGCCTGGCATGCTATTACTCTCAATAATATATAATTTACCATCTTGGTCTTCCATGATGTCAAAGCATATATACGGAAGATCTGAGAACATTGTCCCAAACTTCTTAATTAGGTCTTTATATTTTTGTGGTGTTTTGTCAGCATTTCTTTTAATATAATTAAATCCCATTTTTTCATCTGGATCACCACCTCCATTTTTAGACTTATCATTTGTAGGTTCCCTCTCTTGCCAAAAGAAAGGTTCTCCTTTAAATGTAAAGAATCTATGTTCAGATTTTTTATCAACATATTGGGAATATACATCTAATTTACTATGGTCTGCAGCATCCCATTCCTTTTGATCTTTCATAATAACAATTCCAATACCAGAGTGTCCCTCTGCTGGTTTAGCAATAATAGGAAAACCTAACACCTCTATTGCCTCATCTTTATTGTCAGTAGTTTTAGGTATATTTTCATCACCATCTACTATTTTATGAAATTCTTTTTTAGATCCAGAGTTTTTAATAAACTCTGGTTTGTTGTAAATATTTTTTGGATTAATAAGATCCTTATCAATTAAAGTTTGTACAACTTCTGAGTTATAAGTAAGAATCGGATAGTCTTTATTTATTTCAATATCCTTATATGTCTCCGGTGTTAGCCTAATAAAAAACTTATCACCTGCAAAATCTTTATAAGACCAAAACCTATGTCCTAGGTCTGGGTTGAACGCTAAATAGATCTTACCTAAATCGGCAGGATCTTTAGCTTCATTTATAAAATCTTCAAATACTTTAACTCTTTTCATTGATATAATCTATTTTTTATATAATCTATATATCTATGCAGGAAAAACTTCTATGCTTCTAGTCTTAGTAACTAGATCTGCCCACTTACCTTTATACCTAGTTCCCTTTACAATATGATTATCAACCCAATGGTAATTACCACCCCTTGGCTTACCCATTAATAGGCCATGGTATTTAAATCCATGTTTGTTTAGCCATGCTTCTGTAATATCTCTTACATCTTCAGTTCTTGAAGTAAAAAATGTAATTACATGTCCTTCGTCATACCATTTGTTTAAAGTTTCTATAGATCCTTCATATGGTAATACCACTGACATTCTTTCTGGTTCTTCATTTGGTACATCATCTGTAATTGTACCATCAATATCAATTAAGTAATTCTTAGCACCATTCTTTAAAACGGGTGATACTAAATGCCCATCATCTCCAACGATCTCGTTAAATGTAATCTCTTTTTTCATATTGTTTTTTATTAATTATTCTTTCTCATAAACGATACACAAATATATCTCTTACCTGCATAGATCGGCCTAGCTCCATGTAAATGTGTTATCATCCCAGGGTGTAACGTTGCAGTACCCACTCTTTTAGGATTAGATAATTTATTGTATTTTGGAAACCAAGTTCCACCACCTTCAAATTCATCATTTAATTTTACAACCATAGTAATATGACTAAAATCATGATGTAGGCTTAAGTGAGATTGCCTGTCTGTAGTATACCTAGCCATAAAATTTTCACTCTCTATAGAATTCCAACCCTCCAATGTCCAATAATGAATACATAGTGGTTTTATAACCTCATCAATAACCTTGTTATAAATTTCATCTAATCCAAGTTCTGGTAAAAGAACATCATTTGTAGGATAGAACTCATGTCGATCAATAGTCCATTTGTTTTCTTGTTCCGCTAGAGCTATAACATCTTTACAAAACTTATCTGTAAATACCGGAAATTCTAATATGTTGTCACCTAAATCATCAATTAATAAATCATACTCTCCTTTAGCTAGAGTGTGATTTAAATATTTTGATTTCCAGGCATCCCAATCAGAAATATCTAGCACTTCATATTTTAATTTATTTTCTAAAGGTTTTAATTCTGGCCTATCCATTTCTATGGTAGACTTTAATTGCCCTCTTTTTTGAGTTACATATTCTACATCAGATGCTATGCCCTTTAGTAATGGGGGAAACAGTTCTCTAATATCACCTCTTCTGTGTGGCATTATGGCTGCAACTAATAATTCATCAGATGGAATTAAGTTTTGTTTAATGTTTGGATATGCTATAATTTTTTTAGCAGCCTCTTTAGTTATTACATATGCATGTGAATTATAATACTCTTTTGGATATACCCATTGATTATTTACGCGTTCTTCATTGCCCTCTTCAAATGGCCATCTGCCAATTACAGCAACATCCCATTCAGGCAATTTATTATCATCTAATTCTGAAATAGGTTTTACTCCCCAAAAGTCTTCTTCTAAAACTAAGACTCTTTCTTCAGCTTCATTTGCAATTAGTTCCCATGTTATATAATGACTATATGCACATCCAACTTCTCCTGGTAAAATAGGTCGTTTCCACCACTCATTCCAAGTGTCTTGCCCTAAGTCCCAATTCGGATAGGCTCTAAATCCATCAGGGATATCTCCACCTCTTGCGTCAAATGCTTTGACAATCTGATAAGGAGTGCTTTTACTTAAACCCAGTCCTTCTAATTTTTCAGATATTTTAAATTGTTCACTTGGATCATCACCATTTAGGCTTATTATGTATATTTTATCTATGTGCATAATTCATTTAATAATTCATTCCATTTATATCCTCTGTTAGACCATGTTTGCATTTTAGCCCACTGGTAAGCTGATTCTATTGATTTAGATTTAAGCTCACTACCTAATATGTTTAGTAATTGTATAGATTCCGGCCAGTTTGTTTCATCTAAATCAAGCTTAATGCCAGAATATACCGTTTCTTTTAATGCGGCAACGTTAGTTACGATTGGTAAAACTCTAGCATATTGCATTTCTAGAGCAGTAATACAATAAGTTTCTTCGTAGTCTGTAAGGTACATCCAATATTCAGATTTTAACATTGCTGTATGTAGTTCTACTTGAGACGCATTTCCACGTACGGCGATTCCTGTTTGATTTAAGAGCTCTTTAATTTCAGATGAGTTATCTAATTGATCTATAGAATAAGAGGGTGAGAATACGTTTAAAGTCGCATCTGGTTTAATATGTAATATGTGCTTCCAGTTCTTAAGCAATTCTAAAAGACCCCTCTCTGGTGCCGAGCTCCATATAAAACTATTTTTTACTTTAGGCGGCTGGCCAATGAATGTTGAAGTATCAATACCATTACCAATAACTTCTATATCTTCAGTACCCCAGGTTGAGTGCCATTGATCTTTATGCCATTCTGTTAAACAAACCACGCGATCGACATGTTCTCCATTTAAAAGTCTAATAGGCTCTTTAATTTCACTACCTCGCCACCATGAATGAAAATCAGTATTGTGAGCCCAAAATATAAGCTTAGCTCTTAAATAATTTTTAAACTCTAGTGTTGCATGTATATAGCTAGCAGCAATAATAATATTAAATTTATCAAAATACTTTTTATGGCATTCATCTGTGGGTAACCATTCTACTCCATCAAATGTTCCAGATAAAACACCACCAGACACAATAACATTATGTCCAAATCTTTTTAATTCTTTCGATAGTTTAATACATGCAATTTCAGTACCGCCGAGGCCAACTGTTTCTAATGTACTAGGATTAAATGATATGGCTTGATAGCCAACGTAAATTAATACATTCATTAATTAATTATTTATAATGTGAACCACCAACCCAAAGTACTAAACTCTTTCTTATGCCTTTGGTAATTGGAGTTACTCTATGCATCATATAGCTTGGGAATAGGACTGCGACACCAGCTCCTCTTTCACATTTTTGTATTGACGTTCCACCTTTCCATATTTCTAAGTCACCACCTTCATACTCATCATCTTCACTTAATTGTATAGTAACAGATATTTTTCTTTTTGATGCATTCCCAGGCCCAATATCTTGATGCCAAGTATAATGCCCTTGCTCTTCAGCTAAGTATTCTGTATATTGTATCTGCTCGAGCATTGTATGCACGTCAAAGTTCCATAGATTCTTATTAGCTTCCATTATTAATTTATTCATAAGTTCGTATATCCATTTAAACCTTTCATCTTGTGGGATCCATTTTACTCTAGATGATCTAATTTTTTTACTAGTATTTTCTGCAGTTTCACCAAACGTTACCGCTTTTTGAAACTTAAGTGTAGATAGGTCATCGTTAAGTTTAGTTAACTGGGATTTAGAAAATCCGTTTTTATACCAGTAATATTCTTGTGGGTTAATTTCTGTAGTAGGAATTACAAATGATTTATGCATAGTATTGTATTATTAGTTTATTATATTATATATCAGCATTATGTTTAGAGCAAAAAAAAGACCTAACGTTAATTAGGTCTTTTTGTTATTACTAGTTTTACTTAATTTCTATTATCTTGGAATGTATACCGCACTTACATTCTTTAATATACCATTTTCATAGAGAAAATCTTTACCAGCTAAAACACCTTTTTGACTCTCGGTGAAGCAAAATACTTGACCGGAGAAACCATCAGCACCGGCACCAGCAGGTCCAGTTGGTCCAGTTGGTCCAGTTGCTCCTCTAGCTCCATTAGATCCAGCAGGTCCAGTTGGTCCAGTTGGTCCAGCAGATCCAGTTCCACCCTGAGGTCCAGTTGGTCCAGTTGCTCCATTAGATCCAGCATTACCTTTAGCTCCAGTAGGACCGGTTGATCCATTTGAGCCAACTACCTTTCCTAATATAATATTTCCTGCCCAATCAGTATCTAAACTTAAAGAGCCGTTACCATCTATAAATGCATGTGTTATACCAAGTCCTCGTGCTCCAGTTCCACCCTGTGATCCAGTATTACCTTTGGCTCCTTGTGCTCCTTTAGCTCCAGCAGGTCCAGTTGCTCCAGTTCCACCCTGTGATCCAGTATTACCTTTGGCTCCTTGTGCTCCTTTAGCTCCGGCTCCACCAGCTGCACCAGTTGCTCCCCTAGCTCCATTAGATCCAGCAGCTCCTTGTGCTCCTTTAGCTCCATTAGATCCAGCAGCTCCAGTTCCACCTTGAGGTCCAGTTCCACCTTGAGGTCCAGTTCCACCTTGAGGTCCAGTTGCTCCAGTATTACCTTTAGGTCCAGTTCCACCTTGTGCTCCTGCTGCTCCTTTAGCTCCATTAGATCCAGCAGATCCAGTATTACCTTTAGGTCCAGTTCCACCTTGTGCTCCTGTTGCTCCTTTAGCTCCATTAGATCCAGCTGCACCCTGGGGTCCAGTATCACCGAATTTACCTTGAGGTCCAGTTGCTCCAGTTGCTCCTTTAGCTCCAGCAGATCCAGTTCCACCCTGGGGTCCAGTTCCACCTTGAGGTCCAGTTGCTCCTGTTGCTCCTCTAGCTCCATTAGATCCAGCTGCTCCTTTAGCTCCAGCAGATCCAGTATTACCTTTAGCTCCAATTCCACCTTGTGGTCCTGTTGCTCCTGTTGCTCCTTTAGCTCCATTAGATCCAGCTGCACCCTGGGGTCCAGTTGCTCCAGTTGCTCCTTTAGCTCCAGCAGATCCAGTGTTACCTTTAACTCCAATTCCACCTTGAGGTCCAGTTGCACCCTTGGCTCCAGCAGATCCTTGGGGTCCAGTTGGTCCGGTTGGTCCAGTTGCTCCTCTAGCTCCAGTTCCACCTTGTGGTCCGGTTGCTCCCTGTGCTCCTACGAATCCAGGATAATTGGTAACATTAAAGTTTCCTGTGTGTAATACTTCGTTACCTCCTACGGTTGTTCCTTGTTTTAAATCTGCCATTTCTTTATTCTAAGTTTTGATTTAGTGTTACTAAACATTCTTCTGATGTGCAACCACTATCAGCATTTCCGCATTCAGTACATGTATATGTTTGTTCGTTACTCATATTCTATATATTCTTATCTATTAGGTTTCTTTAACTATATGTTTCTTTAAGGTTCCAACTAAACAATTCACCATCTGTTTGTAATTGCATTGGATCTACTTCATAAATTCCAGGTAATGCCCACCATGTTTTGTGATGCCCACCATCGCCTTGTGATGAAGTATTATAATAATCTAACCATCTTAAATGTATTTTCGCATCTCCTGGCTGAAATCTAGACACTCTTATATTACCTCCATTGGATGATACACTACCAAGTGTTTTACTTAAATTATCAGCACTTCCATTTTCATAATTACCCCAAGCTCTGCACCAATATTTGCTATAAAACGCACTGCCTTCTGCATCAGTCCAATTATGTGGTAAAAACCAATATGATACTAAAGACCACTTGTCTTTTTCTATATCATTACCCTGTGGGTATATGCAATATGGATTAGTAGTATTACTTGTTCCGGAATATGCATATGTAGGGACAGTAGAATTTGAAGCATTTCTTGTATGGCAACCTACGTAATTTCTACCACCACCGTCTTCTTTTTGGAAACAATTCATCCAAATTTGAGCAACATACATTTTACTTGAATCTATATTAACATATGGGATGTCGGCATATCTATTAGAATCACCACTAAAGTTTTTACCTTCATGTATACTATATTCATTCCTATTTGTAAGTGTTCTATTAAACCATCTTACATCATCTGTATCGAATCCGCTGCCGAGTCTAGAATCACCAAGACTTGGTCTATTAGTTAAATTTCTTGAAGAGTTCCACATGTTATAATAAGAATCAGGGTTTCCAAGTTGGAAACCAATACCTTCATGTATTTCTTTTGCAGATATAACAGGTTTTCTTACCGCAACATCTGATGCAGGATTTGGATTAAATCCACATTTATGATATGTTACATTTTTAACAGAAGATGTTCCTGTGTCAATATTAGAAGGCATATGATAATGACCAGTTCTAAAATACTTAGCTTCGGCATTTCCTGTATTACCACTAGATGCAGTATCTCTGGTTTTATTCCATTTAAAGTAATACTCAAATGGTTCCCATTCTACTGAATAACTACTACGCGATTGCGAACTTATCCAACCATCACTATCTGATGCTGTCCAAATATAAGAAGTTACTCTACCGCCAGCTAGTTGTCTATCTCTAGATATTTTTTGTTGGCCAGTAACTCTAATGTATTCATCATCTTTAATATGATTATAACCAGAATTTGGTATTGTTACATATGAGTGTTTAAAACCATAACCTGTTCCAGTATAATTGATCTCTCCCATTTCTAAACCATTTACAATACATCGCCCATAACCTTCTGCGCCGATTGCATTCCAATCTTTAGGTACTGATAAGCTAACATAAGCATCTTCTGCACCTACAGAAGCAGAATGACAAATTTCTTTTATAATACCTAATCTAGAGGTACCGATTGCTGCATAAGGATGTCTAAAATTTGGGCCATTAGGCATTCCAGGTTGATTAAACCAATGATATGCTCTGGCAGTTGTCATTGCATCTGCTAAATTAGAATTTGAATTTATAGCATCGTATGAAGCTAATGCATAGATAACTTCTCCAAATACTCCTTTGTGTATTTCATTTAATTTATTTGCTAAAGAAGTTCTAGCTGAATCAGAACCGTATACATCATATACAAACCTTTCTCCACTATATAGTGACATGTCTCCGTGATTCCAAATACATAATGTTAAACCTCTATTTGCAGCAACCTCTGCAAAACGTTCTTTAGAATCTGGTTTCCAATAATAAAAGTAACCTGCACTTCCGTCTTTTGAATTACCTCCAGTACCGTTTACTTCTATGTGACCAAATAAGTATTCCGCAGATTGCGAAATCATTTCATGTTCTAGGTCTCTTTGTTCAGTTAAGTTCATATCTTTCTATGTTCTTTATATTAAAGTGTAAATCTCATTGTTATTCCATCATATGCAATTCCGGATCCGTTAATACCTAATGTTGTGCCGTCAAACGTTAGAGCTGACTCAGCATTTACACTAGATCCACCAGTTGCAGTAATAATTCTATTGTTAGAATTGTTAGCCACAGCTAGAGTAGAACCCTGTGCTCCAGTTGGTCCAGTTGCTCCAGTATTACCTTTAACTCCAATTCCACCTTGTGGTCCAGTTGGTCCAGTTGCTCCTTGGCCTCCTTGAGATCCAGTATTACCTTTAACTCCAATTCCACCTTGTGGTCCAGTTGCACCTTTAGCACCTTGAGATCCAGTATTACCTTTAACTCCAATTCCACCCTGAGGTCCAGTTGCTCCAGTTGCTCCTTTAGCTCCAGCAGATCCAGTGTTACCTTTAACTCCAATTCCACCTTGAGGTCCAGTTAGTCCAGTTGCTCCAGTATCACCAATTTTACCCTGAGGTCCAGTTGGTCCAGTTGCTCCAGTTGCTCCTTTAGCTCCGGCACTACCTTGAGGTCCAACGGGTCCAACAGGTCCAACAAGACCCTGAGGTCCAACATTACCAGTATTACCCTTAGTTCCAGTTGCTCCAGCTGCTCCTTTAGCTCCAGTAATACCAAGATTACCTTTAGCTCCTAGTTCACCTTTTTGACCTTTAACACCTATAACACCTTGAGGTCCAACATTACCAGTATTACCCTTAACACCAATTTCACCTTTTTGACCCTGAGCACCTTGGCCACCCTGTGCTCCAGCTGCTCCTTTAGCTCCAGTTCCACCTTGTGCTCCAGTTCCACCTTGTGGTCCAGTTGCACCTTTAATACCCTGTGCTCCAGTTACTCCAGTAGATCCCTTAGCTCCAGTTCCACCGGCCAAACCATCAACACCAGCTTGTCCCTTTTGACCCTGTGTTCCAGTATTACCAGTATTACCCTTAACACCAATTTCACCTTTTTGACCCTGAGCACCTTGGCCACCTTGGCCACCCTGTGCTCCAGTTGCTCCTTTAGCTCCAGCTGGTCCGACTGCTCCTTGTGCTCCAGTTGGAAGTATAAAATCTAATGATGCATCTAATGAATTACCTATATTTGTAATTTCAGCCTGACCTAGTCCTCCAGCTTTAACAGAATTAACTAGAATGCTTGCAGTACGTCCAGAAGTTCCATGGTTACCAGTATTACCTTTAACACCAATTTCACCTTTTTGACCTTTAGCTCCCGCAGCTCCGTTAACACCGGAAGTTCCATGGTTACCTGTATTACCTTTAACACCAACTTCACCTTTTTGACCTTTAGCTCCTTGAGCACCCTTTGCGCCAATTAGATTAGTAGAAGGTCCTACCCAAACACCGGCTGAATTAATTACATTATTATCATTAACTTTAACATATTCTCCTACAGTAAGATCTAAATCTTTTATATTAAATATTGCATCTAGTTGTGCAACTGTGGTTGTACCGTCATTATAAATTAAATCAACGACAGTTTCATCAGCTAATTCAAACTTAAGGTCATTTGGTAATGTTACAAAATCAGCTTCCTCTCCTAATTGCCCCAATACAAATTCATGTAAGTGGGCAACTTGTTCCTCTAATGAGTGGACTCCATCAATTGCATTTTCTACAACCGGCCCAATTTTAATAAGGTTACTGTACTTTTCACCATCGGAATAATGAGCAGCTAGTGTATCTCCAAGTGCTACCAACTTAGCTTTTTCGCTATCAGCAGTTACTTTAGATTTATTAAGCTTAAACGCCGCTATTAGCGAGGCGTACGATTTTAATGATATTCTAGCCATTTTATATTACTATATTTTGTTTAGTTATTCTTTAATAGGTTTACTTCTTCTTGCAATGTTTTAATTTCAGCACGTAGCCCTTTAGTAATTTCTACTAAGTAAGGTACAAATCTGTCATAATACACAGAGTGTGGAAGATCTGGTCCTTCTTCTTGTGGCATATATGCTACAAGTAAAGGTTCAAACAATTCAACTTCTTCTGCAATAAAACCAATATCAGGTCTTCCAGCAGCACCATGATACTGTGAGCCAATTGTTCCTTTATAAGTATACGACACTGGGCGTATTTTATTAAAGAAGTCATCTACATTAAACGTTAAATTTAATACATTCTCTTTAAATCTAATAGATGAGTTTTCAATACCCAATCCATTTGAATCTCCATCATAAATTACTGGGAATGGAGCCCTCATGAATCTAGATTCAATCAACGAATTCGGGTCAATTTTTATAGTGTCTGTTCCATATACACTTGTTGAAGCCTTTTGTAGAGTAATCATTCCATTTAATGATATTTCGCTACTTGCTCCAAATGTAATATCTTGTTGAGATGTTACTGCAAATACACCGCCGCCAATTGCAGTATTAGGTTCTCCATTAATTGATGAGGTTCCAGTTGCAGTTAATATTCTATTATTAGTATTACCGGTAATTGTAGTTGATCCTGATGTTCCAGATGTTCCTGATGTTCCATCGGCTGGTTTAATTGTAAGTCCAGATGTTCCCGATGTTCCAGTTGTTCCTGAGGTTCCACTTGTTCCAGCTTCACCTTGTCCACCATTACTTCCATCAGTACCTGGCTTTCCAGATGTTCCAGATGTTCCAGAGGTTCCGCTTGTTCCAGCAGCTCCGTTATCACCCTTAGTTCCTTTATCTCCAGATGTTCCAGATGTTCCAGAGGTTCCGCTTGTTCCAGCATTACCTGTAGTACCTTGTTTTCCGTCATCTCCTGAAGTTCCAGATGTTCCAGATGTTCCTGTAGTTCCGCTTGTTCCAGAAGTTCCAGCATTACCTTTAGCTCCTGAAGTTCCAGATGTTCCAGTCGTTCCACTTGTTCCGCTTGTTCCAGTAGTTCCAGAAGTTCCAGCATTACCTTTAGCTCCACTTGTTCCAGATGTTCCAGCAGATCCATCACCACCACGGTCACCTTGATCTCCCTTTGCTCCAGTTTCACCGGCAATACCATCTGCTCCGGTTAAACCAGATGTTCCAGAGGTTCCAGCATTTCCTTTATCTCCAGAGGTTCCACTTGTTCCAGAGGTTCCACTTGTTCCAGCATCTCCTTTATCTCCTTTAGCACCAGTTTCACCTTTAATAGAACCACCACTTATCCAGCCATCTGCTTCAGTCCACACCCAGATAGAATCATCGAACTGAACTATATAAGCATAACCATTTTGATTGCCGGTTGGTGGTAAATCATCCTTAGTAGCTACTTGACCTTGCATTTGAATACCCCAACCTGGATTACCTAGATCTCCTTTATCTCCTTTATCTCCAGAGGTTCCACTTGTTCCTGAAGTTCCGCTTGTTCCTGTAGTTCCAGATGTCCCGGATGTTCCAGCATCTCCTTTAGCTCCTTTATCTCCAGATGTTCCTGAAGTTCCAGAAGTTCCAGTTGTACCAGATGTTCCATTGTTTCCAGAAGTTCCAGATGTTCCGGAAGTACCTGTAGTTCCACTTGTTCCATCCCCTCCGTTCCTTCCACTTGTTCCTGAAGTTCCACTTGTTCCTGTAGTTCCAGATGTTCCACTTGTTCCTGTAGTTCCTGAAGTTCCATCATCACCACTTGTTCCACTTGTTCCTGTAGTTCCAGATGTTCCAGATGTTCCTGAAGTTCCATCATCACCGCT
>TARA_R110000764_G_scaffold103323_2_pt1 | contig 27296 bp, 26 predicted proteins | sample TARA_R110000764 | Tara Oceans TARA_R110000764 (sample SAMEA4398111) | marine metagenome | biome: Polar Biome; feature: [SRF] surface water layer (ENVO:00010504); material: water (ENVO:00002006), including particulate matter (ENVO:01000060) such as... | depth 5 m | reverse complement strand
CCACAATCTCCACCGAACATCTCTATTGTATAATACTTATTCATTTCACTTTCTCTCTTTGGCTTACGCCATAATAGAACAAACTTCTTTGCCTGCTCTATTAGTAAGTAGTTAGCTGGAAGCCCAAACGCCCTAATAACTTTGTCTTATTATGTCTCAGTTTCTATTACATCTTATTACTTATTAATTTATTTATTAGATCTTATTACTTATTATTTTATTTATTATTTTATTTATTAGATCTTATTAATAATAATTATAATCTCTTACCTCTTACCTCCTCAGCCTTCTTGTCTCCAACCTTATATGGTTGACTGCTTAACACTAACCTCAACCTTCTATATATAACTACTGCTTTTAAAAACCCCAGTGTTAAATTTATTTTCATTTATCTTTAAATAAAAAAAACCCCCCATGCTGTGGTAACAACACGGAGGGGAAATCATTAGTTCGAAATGAAATGAAAGAACTAAGATCTCTTTTCTTTCTACATATAATATAACCTGTTAAATCCTATCTGTCAAGTAATATTATTTATTTTATTTCTTATTGTCTTTTGGTATTTTACAAACTATTTACTATTAGACAACAGGAAAACTTTATTAAACTATTTGAAGTTTATCCTTGACACAATGAACCTATCGTGTTATATTATATATAGGAAATAAATGAAATGATTACCAACGAACAAACACACTACTTGCTGACCGACAACAACGGCATAGCAAATTACTTCCATACCCTGCTATGCTTTACCAAGCAGCACCACAAGGCTCAATACTTTCGTGACACCGTGCAGGTCTGGAACCCCACAAACAATTTGGCTAATTCTATATTAGCAACTTCTTCAGCATTCTTTGCTGATGAATACAAAACCATTGACAAGTATGCTTTGAAGCCTATGGATCAATACCGGCCACTAATGATGAAAGTCTTTCGTGACTGGTATAACCTTCAGCATCGTAAGCAGGCTCGTCGATATAAACAGTGCATAACCGTTCCTTTAGGGGAACACTTAAACCATGACAATCTGTCATACAACAACATTATCCTACTGGAGGAAACTATGAACCATAAATCAATATACGAACTAATCGGTGACTTCATCGAAAACCATGCAACCGAAAGGGAACGCTTTATCTACCGCACTATGGTAGGCTTAGACGAAATCGTCTATGACGATAACTATCGTAACGTTCTCAACTACCCATACAAGTCAGTCACACGACAGACGCTGGCGTCTCACAAGCGTAAGCTTATGCATGAACTAAGGGGTCTAACCCTCAAGGCTACTTCGCCTAAGTCTGTCAAGCTGACACGCTTCAAGAACGAAAAGCTCCCATCATCGGAGGGTATCTAGCTATGCAGAACTTCCGTGAAGATCTCGTCAAAGCTCTATGGGTGGAAACAGCCATCCAAATTGCTCTTGAGGAATCAGGGCACCACAGTCAAAAGATGGACTACCGTATCTTTCCTTTCGACATCGCAGCCCTAGTGCATGGTGAACGAAAAACCTTTGAGGTCAAAGCTCTTGACTGGCAACAGAACGGCTACTGGCAAGCCGTCGCTGAGATCTGGAAAAACGATTCCAAATCTTCTCGTCCTCAATGGATCGAACACAACGATCAAATCGACGTCATGTGTATCGTCAATATGGCTACATATCAGATGCACCTCTTCAATGCTACCAAGCTCAAGGAACGATTCCTTGAACGTGAAATGCAAGGGGACTTCATGAACATAGCTCATTCAGGCGCAGGCCATCGAGGCGACAGCCCCGGTTACATCTACAAGTTTGAATACGGATGCAAGGAACACGGCGCTATTACTAGCCCCGTCAATATCCTTTCTTCTTTATTCAAAGCTGGTAGCCGGCTCACTGAAGTCAATCAATCCTCTTCCCTCAAATCTATTTGGGGAAAAGTAAAACAGGCACATCAATTAGCATTGCCTACTGTTGAGGAATAAAAATAGGTGGGGGGCTCTTGCCTCCTACCTCCTACCTTAAGTTAGCTGATCCTTAATGTCATCTACAACTTTTTCAATCGTTACTAATCTTCTATCAACTTGTTCGAATGCTTTATGAAACGTTGCTCTATCTGCCTCATGGCTAGCCAACATCTCTCTAGTTCTATTCTCACAACCACCGGTTATCTTATCAATAGTTCTTTCGTGTGCTGGAAGTATATGGTTAACTACTACCTTGTAACAACCAATCATAACTACCATGCAAACTATAATAGCACCACCTTGACCGGTGATGCCTTCTATGATTTGTTCCCACGGCACTATTCAGACCAGATAATCTCGACGGTATCCACTGTAACAGTACCGGCGTCGACTTTATAAAACGTACTTATCGTTGCTGGCAATGGCAGCCTTGACTGTACATGTGCTAGCTCTATATCAAATATAGCTGAACCCGCCACCGACGATCCTATGTTAAACATAATCGGCGTTGTCGTGTCATTAGTAATGATCTGTGTACCATTAGCTAACGCGCAAACTTTAAGTGTCAACGTTGTTGCGCCACCGGCTACTGCTTTAAGTCTAATCCTAATTGCGCGAATCTCACCCGCCATACGATCTACATCTAATGGTATATCATGTCTCTTCGCTAAAAGGAAGCCAGTACCCACTGTCGCTAAATCTGTTGCTACGGCCATGTTATGCCAGAATGTTCCTACTTTTCCCATTTGTTCTTCTCCTTCTTCTAAATGAAATAGTTCCTATATAAGGTGGAAATGTTAAATCACTTCTCTTCTAGTTCTTCTAATCTTTTTGTCACTTCTCTAAGTACTGATTGCTGCTGCGCTGATACTGGTAATGTGCCAACGTCTGCCTTTAAAGCTCCTGCTCTCAGCATCTTCTCTCCTATACTATCATCAGGCTTCCCGTACCTCTTACCTTCTACACCGCCGGGTGAAACCATGTTCATCAAAACATTTGTGTCTCCACCAATTATCGATGGGAATGTAAGGAACGGAGCTAAATGATTCTTCCAATAATAATATCTCTTCATCCCTTCTTCCGACAACCACCATGTGGATCCTTGATATGTCTGGTCTCCTGCTACTGCTTGCTTCCTATGCGGTCTTTCTTTTACTACAGTATCCCAGAAGTATTCGTAAAGCCCTGATTCAAACATCTGTTGAATATCAGTCGGATCTACATACTTCTTTTTCCATTCTAATCTAGCCGGCGTACCTCTTAACATTTTTAATTCTGGGTTCGCTAGGTCAGTTATAGGCGCCATCATTGCTGTAAGGTTTGGTGCCATATACATCTGCGCCAACATCGACAAGCCATCTAATGCTGGTACTGGCGGCATCACAGTATAATGACTAGTCTTATCTGATCCTTCTATGTACGACACCATCGGACGGCTCAATAGGAAATGGTGTGCATAAAAATTACCTACACCACTAGTATCCGGCCCGCCTGTAATCTCAGTTATCCTCTTAGCTTGGTATAGGTTTGATAACCTCTTTGGGTTATGCAACATCAACGATAATGTATTCACTGCATTTAGTTTAGCGAACGCGTAAAACATAAACAATCTACTTGATGCCCACTGCTCTTCCCTGCTTAATGAACCATAATCCATCAATGCTAGCTTTCCTCTACCAACAGCAGTGAATGGTTCCTCACCGGTTTTAAGACCATGTATCACTTGTCCTAATCTAAAATACTGATCTTCCCATTCAGTCATATTCATCAAAAAGTTTCCTACGGTATTATCCGTTGTCTTTCTAGCTAGCCTCGCCGGTAAGTGTTTTCCTACTATACCACCAGCAATACCACCTAGTGCTGCACCTGCCGGCCCACCTGCCATGGCGCCTACACCAGCACCAATTATCTCTGGTGTACGCCCCTTAAGCCCACGCCACATCGCTGTAACTGGGCCTCTATATTCCGGCGTGAATCTGGCATCCTGCAATATCTTGCCGAAGCTCTTGCTGTTTATAATAATCGCTGTCTGTGATCTCAGCGCTCCGGATCCAACTGCCATATCCCATACTTCTCTATACGTATATGATCTACCAAACTTATCCGTCACAGCAATTACTGATTCTGACGGGCCTAATACTTTGATGGAATCGACACCCTCATCCGCAAGGAATGCTGCTGCATTGGGCGCCCTAGTCCATCCTACGCTGTGTACCCTACCAGCAGTCACTAAAGTCGATGGACTTAAACCAGCGACCGCTGACCTACCTCCTAGCGTACCCCATACAATTGCTTGTGCTGTCGCCACGTTGATTGAATGAAATGCTGCCCTTGATGCTAGTATCAAAGTATATCTAGTTGCTGTCATAAATTTTAATGTTTTATCTAAAAACCCTAGCACTTCTGCTGCAACCACTGGCTTAGTATCATACAAATGAGACATAGCCTTGCGAACATTCTGCGTCATTTCACTAGTATTCTTTATTTCTCCCATAGTTTCCGTAACGCCTTTACCCATTAATTTGCTAGTGAGCATATTTATAAATGCATCTCCTGCCAGCCTTTCTACATCGTCACTACCAACCTCCACGCCTTCTCGTATTGTTCTACCCAATCTATCTATATCTTCTACTATCCAATCCACGACTGCTAAAGTCTCTTCCGCATTACCATAGTTTAATCTGTTCTGTAATAATATTTCTACAGCTACAGTATCGACCTCTTCTTTTGTTTTCATTATTAATTCACGAAGTTTTTGTATCGAAGGATTTGTATTCTTTGGATCTGCTAATTGTTTTATAATAGTCTTTGCATACCTTGGCTGTATACCTAGTATGTTCTGAACTATAACAGACCAGTCTTCATATTTAGCTGCTGATCCTATTGGTGATATAGCATTCCCGTTGGCTCTATGCTTAACTATCTCTTTAACACGATTGGCAATTGCTTGTGCGATATAGCCAGTAGCTTCTGCTCCGCTTTGTGGCGTCAACAATCTATTGAAAATCACATCATCTCGTAAGACACCATCCAATGTATCCTCTAACTTAGACAAATTATCTTTTATTTTGGCTTCGACTTTCGCCTGAATCTTGCGCAAGTCTGTATCATAATGCTTCCATTCTGGTATATCCATGTGCTGTGGATGGCCGGGTGGCTGCCTGAACCGTTGGATCCCTCCGGGTACAAATGTATCCCAATGCGGATAGTCTGCCATCTTCGATACAAGCCATGCCATGTCACCAGAATCCGGTCTCTTATCGAAGCCGAGAAAGCCACCACCACCCGCAGGGGTTCGCCCATTTTCCAGCGCGTCAATGATCTCTTTAAGGTTTTCTATCTCATCTACAAGCTGCTTTTTGACTATCGGCTTAATCACAGAACCACCATCTCTAAATAGTTCAGCCATGTTATCAGCTAGCTTTGTATTGTTAGTTATATTCTGTAACGCATCCCATCCGCCAACAATATCATCGACGGCTTCTTCTGCTAGTCTATTCGCTTTGTTAGCAAAGTATGTTCCTGCTGTTAGGTCTGGTAATTCATCTAAGCTTACGGCTTTACGGACAAAAGTAGGATCCTTATAGTTAGATGGTTTTAGGGTTATTTCTATGAATTCATCATAAAAACCATTCATTTCATAAACATATTGTCTATGTCCTTGTACTTTACGGAATGCATCTATATATCCACCCAGTCCATCTTTGCCATACAATAATTCTTGTAAAGCTCTTTTGCCTTCTCCATTTAATTCATCCGCTAACTTCTGTCTTCTCAATGATCCTTTGCTAAATATTGCCATAGGGCTTACTTGCGCTTCACCATAAATAATAATGTTCATCATAGTATCTAATGTTTTATGCATAGCTGTACTAGATCTTCCCACTATCGGCCCAAGCATACCGGCTACTATAGCATCGTTCAGTGTTAGTTTTCTCCCAGCGAGGAAACTTTCTTCGAAGTACATCTTCGTAACATCTGGGTTCCTTAGTATATCATCTAATTCTTTTTTAGTCAATTGTCCTAAGTTGGACAACTGTCCCCTGTATTCACTTGCTCTTATTATTGCTGATAATGGCGCCCCATCCATCTCGGCTTTATCCCAGCCCTTAGCCTTGCCCCACCAGTTGTTCCACTTACGCGCAACCCAGTTACCACGAAGATGCCTAGCATCTAGTGTTAATGCTATCTGTCTCTTTGTTGCAGTTGAAGCTCCTTCTAATGCCTTTGTTCTAACGCCAATTCCTCTGGCGAATGCATGCCTTTCAATAGCAGCATTGGTTATAACCTTAATGTTTTCCATAGAAAGATACTTCTTTGTAATATCAAAGAATCTATCTATGTTTTCTACTTCGCGAAGTATTCCAAACTTCTTAGCGAATGATGATGCATTAAGCCCAGCATATATTCTAGCTGCCTCTTCCGCATTTATAAATCCACCGGCTTTAAGTTCTTTTACTAGCTTTGATATTTTTATTGCATCAGTCAGTGATAAATCAATGTAGGATCCCATTCTAGGTCTGAAGCTTTTTTTACCAACTTTTCCTTTAAGCGTTTGAAAAAATGGATATAGTCCTGTCTTAATCCTTCCCTCTGTTGCGGACACCTTCGCTATATTAACTAATGTCTCCACTACTTCATCTGTCTTAAGTGACTTCGCTAACTTGCTTGCCTCTACTGGTTCCAAAAATAGTTTCTTAGTAACCATAATCAAGTTTGATATACCGCCCTTAAATTTACTACCCTCTACTACGGCAACAGCAAGGTGCTGTCCCATGCTGTGATGTAGTGGCGCCAGCAGTTGATCTATAAATCTACCATCAGCATATATCATCTTAATAGCTTTATCTACAGACAATCCTTTTATAAGGTTATCTACTTCTGGGTTTCTACCCTTGAGCATATCTATTAAACCTTGTGTCTCTGTCTTATGTGGTAATACACTAATCTTTCCATTGGCAAACTTCTCTACATCATCCATGTAGTTGAAATACTTACTTGCCTGTAAAGGTGCGTTCTTCACCAATGTCGGCTTGCTTATGTTTCCTATATTTGATAATGTCTTCCTTTGTCCCCATATCATAGCGCTATCTCTGAACAATGATTTCGCATTGCCTCTGGCTTTTGCGCTTACCTCTAATGCTTCTTGAAATGCTTTTGTTGGATCAGCATACAACGTAGATCCGCCCGACGTGTCACCAATAATTTTATTATAGGCTCTCGTAAATGCTGCTTCATCAGCTAACCAATCTGCTGTACGTGAAGCTGCCATGGCTATTGGATCTGATAAACTAGCCGACGGTTTGATCAATGACATTACTGTCTGATCGTAATAACTTTTTTGTACTGATTTTATAAAATCCTTTCCAAATGATTTGACCCTTAATCGTGCTGGTGCACCTAATATCCCTGCTGTCTTTGATGCTAGCGCACCGGCTTTCATACCTTTGATTGCCTGTGTAAATCCGGGATCATATGGTGTAAACAATATATCTGTTAGTAATCCATAACCAAACGCAGCACCAGCGTACCCTTCTAAACCGGGTGTATATTCAGCTATGTCCGCTAGGTCATCGCCTATGCCTCTGAATTCTGCTATGTTACGAAGGTACGGATGTCCTTTATATAATGGCGCCTCTGCTTCCTGTGATGCTAGTTCTGCTGCTGTTACATAACCATCTTCCCCTCTACCGGGTGTAGTTCCTAATGTCGTTATCATCCTAGATGAAATCGATATAGGTGCCATCAATATACGAAGGAAATACTTTGTCGGGCCTTCTACCATAGCGCCTGATGGATATGATTTATTCCATATACCACCCTCAGCATAGTTCTCTGGGTCATCCCAGAAGTCTAATGACCAATGATCTTCTAATCCTTTTTCTTGAATAAACTTTTGATATTGACTATCGCCTAATGAAGTAACACCTTCTCGTAGCATATAGTCTTCAGGCCTGTCCGCTGCGCCTTCAACAGGTTCTACTGCTCTCCATTCTGAATCTGCATTATCATAGTATGATTGAGCCTCATAAGGCATTGTATCCCTAAGCGCAGCATATTGGCTATAAAGCATCGGCCCCATGGTTGGATCTTTAGGAACTATCCATAGCTCTTCCCTGCCTGATTCTGCTATATGTGCTTTCTCTTGTGCATCTTCTTCAAGCGATTGCGTCTTAACTTTCTCAGTTATAGATCTTAAATATCTCTCCTGTAATCCATTTAGTATTGGCACCTTACCACTTGGCACTTGCTTAAACCATGGTGCTGCCCAAGCGCTAGTCTCAGCATCTTGACCTACATTATGTTCCCTGTAATCGGCATCAGTGCCTTGACCACTAAGTATTGCATACATCTTATTGATGTCTTCACTTACTTCGGTAATTGCTGCTTCAATATCTTGTTCTGGGTATACACCCCTCTGATATTCATATACCTCATAAAATGCAGCATACTGAGCAACCTGTCGTCTAGCTTCTGAATTGCTGGCTGACATGTCAGCAATGTCAATTCCCTCTTGTTCCGCATACTTCTCCGGCACTATAATGCCTATCCTTCCCTGATCCGCTTCCCATTGAGCAGACGTTTCGCCCACCCTAGACTGTGGTGCTAACGCAGTACCTAGGTCTGGTTCCCCTTCTCCTGCTACTGGTGGCAGATCTACCGGTGATGCAACTGGTTCAATACCAAATACTTGTGCTAACATTTTAGGCATCAATATTGGTATATCGTCTTTCGAATATCCTTCCAACATAAAGCCACCGACTATAGCATCTAATCCATCCACATCATTCATAGCATCGTTAGCTGCTTGGCTCATGATACTTTCCATATCAGTAGGTACTAGGCTATCTCCAGACGCCCGCGCTAGCTCATATGTTTTCTTTTTGACTAATAATCTGAATGCTTCTTCTAGCTTTCTTCTAGCCTTTATTTCTTTTTCACTTACGCTCTCGCCAAACTGTTCCAGTTCTTGGACTGGTTCAACTAGTTCTGGAATAGGCACCGTCTCAACGGCTGTTGAAACAGGTTCTATTAAATCTGTTACTACTTCCGATTTCGCTACAGGCTCTGACCAAGCTTTAGGTGCTTTAGGACTAGCGCTGCGCTTTGTTACTATTTCATTTCCATCCGCATCCATCGGTGCCAAACCGTATCCGGCACGGGTGTTGTTGAGGATCTTTAATTCATCTGGTGTATATAAAGCCATGGCTTATCCTTTCAATAAGTTTAGGCCAGTTTCCTGTGAATATAATGCCGTCAACCATTTCGATGCTTCTGCTGCTCCTTTCGGATCATTCATTGAATTGAATTCAGTTGCTGTCTGTGATATCATATCTTGAAGTGTACTTCTCTGCGCTGGCACCTGTGATCTCCAAGCTTGCATGCTTGACGCTGCATATGCTTCTGGTGATCCTGCTGCTGCATTAGCCACCTTTCTCTTCATCTTCTTCTGCTTACCTAGAAGTTCTGATGCTCCACTAAATGCTTTAAGTAATCCACGACGATTGGATACAACCTCGTCATTACCAGATCCATTCAATAGCGCGGCTTCTGTTTCCTTTGCCTTAGCTTCATTGGCTCTCTTTTCTAGATCTGCTTCCGCTCCAGTATTCTTAGCTGCTCCAATCGATTCCGCCCATGCTTGTACGGCTCTCAGATTGTTATCCGCATCTTCCATCTCCTGTTGATCGCCGGGTGTATGTGTACCTACTATCGACATCTGTGCAAAGTCATATCTTTCTTGTGCTTTCTTAAGCGCGTCTTGCGCCTTAGCAATATCAGGATCCTGTGCATCAAATTCAAATTCTTCTTCTGGTGCTGGCGTCCATGGCTTCTCTGCAAGTACTGCTGGTGATGGGTATAAGCCATCTACTTCTTTGACAGGTGCCACTGCTTCCACTGCATCTTCAGCCTCTTCAACTACTTTTTCTGGTACTAATCCTCTTAGTTCCGTCAATGCTTCTTGTAAAGTGCCACTAGCTTGTGCCTCTTCTAAGTATTTCTGTAATGCAGCGTATCCCTGCTCTTCTCTTTGTTTTGCTTGCCAGTTCTCTTCACCACCTTTCTTCCCTGTGAATAAACCACGTAGGGATCCAAGTAGGCTCGGCCCAAAGTTCTCTCTCTTAATCTCTCTGGTTCTTCCGATCATGTCCAGTGCAGAACGCCTCTGTGATTCTAAATCAAGTACTTCATCATCTATTCTTTCAACTTGTGTTTGCTCTGCGTGAACCCATGGATCAAATCCTTGACCATCTTTACCTTCTAGTCGTTCCAGCGCTGTGGTTCCATATGATCCTAGTGCTTTCTTTCCTTTTCTAGATGTTGTCGAGGTTCTACCACCACTACCACCAGATGACAATGTTGCCATATGTCTCTTATAACGCTTGGCAATATCTACACCACCAGTGCTAGCTTCAAATTCTGCTATGGCTTGAAGCTCTGAGCTTGCTGCAACATCTTCTTTTGACTTCGATCTATCTGCATTCATTTCTGCATTCATCAAATCCTGAGCCCTTAACTGTACAGCAAAGTATGCTGACTGATCCTGACTGTTCTCATCTTGTCCCAAGTCTCCCATGGTGCGATACAGTTCTAGGTTTGTCGCCCTTGCCGTAGCGGAAGGTAAACCGGTTGTCGCTTTCTGCACTTGTGCTCTAATAGCTTGTGACTTGGCACCCGCTCCTCTATCACCATAGCCGCCTCCACCACTACTTTTGGTGGAAGTCCACATATTACCAGAAGATGCATTCCATTCTGCTCTCTTCTGTGTTTGTAAGTTGTGATGCTTGTACATACTATCATATCGCTGAGGTATGCCTTGAATAATATTAGCCCTTGCATCTCTCAGCATAAGGATTTCATCATCAATCTTCTTGTTATGTACGGCTATTCCCTGTGATTCTAGCTCCGCTTGGCGCCATGACATATCCCACCAGCGTGATCTAGCACCCATATAGTTACTAGCATACTTCTGTCCAGTAGTTCCTTCGCCTATCTTGGCTTCTAGTGGATTGAATGTGTCTTCTAGGTACGATATGCTATATACATTTGGTACACCAACGTTTGTTACTACAGCCATTACGACTTACCTCCCATTGTGCTAAACAATAATTCTCTTAAGCTTCCGTTATTCATTACATTCTCCATCATTGACTTAGCCTCTCCCGCTTCTAAACCGAACTGGGCTTCAATACCACTTGAAGCAGTTTCACCTGCTGCGACTTTCTCACCGCCGGCTCCACTTTCAGTAACCTCACCAATTATAAATTCATTGAAATCATCTCTCCACTTCTGTGAGGCTTCTGCATTTGCTTTTTGTTGCTCTGCTTCACGCTTAGATACGTTCGCTAAACGCCCCCAGTATTCTGCTTCTTCTGTCATCTTTTTAGTCATATCAGCTTCTGCTACATTTATCCCCAGCTTACCCGCAGCTTCTACCCGTTGCTTCTCGGCATCTATTTGTTTACCAAATGCTGTGCCTCCGCCTTGATATGCTGATGCTAGTTGTTGCTCTCTCATTTGTTTCGCTACATCTTGTTGAGCATCAATCTCTTGTTGACCTGAAGAATACAAATATGCTTTCTCATCTTCAGTCAATCCTAATGTATTGTTTTCCATTTTTGTTTTAAGTTCTAGTAATCGTTTTTCTTCTTCTATATCGTATTCAGTTCTCTGCGCTTTACTATCCCTAGCGCCCTGTACTGCTCCCCATAGACCACCCAAACCAGCGCCCACAGCGGTGCCTACGCCCGGTGCAAAGTAACTTCCGAGCATAGCTCCTGTTCCGGCACCTTCTAATGCCCCAGATGCTTTAGCTGCTTTACTTACCTTATCATAATCTATTGCCATTGTCTTCCCTCACTTATATACGATTTGTTAACTAATGTTACTGCCTACGAATTCTGTCTCTAATGTAACGTTAGTACATTCAATAAAACCTGCTGGGTGATGTGCATCGTAAACCACACCCCACTTGTAACTACCTGCTGCTAACACCGCGGTGTGCACCATTGAATATTGACGTCTATACATCGTCGCAGATATATTGGTGCTATATCCATCACCGGCTGCACCGTCTCTCATTGGATCTTGTACTACCGGCCCACCCCATGCTGATGTCGTGGCGCCTGCTGTACTAAATACACATTCATCATAAAAATAGCCCTTTGTTCTAAAGGCTTCTGTTGAATCTCCTCCGTCTGTTGTTACATATAAATATGTAGTATAATTATGTTCTGGATACTTCGTAGTATCTAATACATACTTATTGGCTGCCGGTGGGATCCTTACATTTAAAAAACATCGATAGGTAACTAATGCCCTGTGTGGTAAGGTAAATTCTTTTATCGTACCAGTTAGGTGTCCTATCTGTGAAGCTATCATTGTATCAGGTGGTGTTGATGCACCAGTTGCTTGGTTTGTCCATAGCCCTGTAACTTCTTGCTTACTAGTATTACTAAATGCAGTAAAGTTTCTGGGCTCTACATCCATAAAGTTTCCATAACCATCGCCACATGTGAACTGATGGTAGTTACCTGCGACCATACTAAGCTCACCTTTAACTATCTCTGGTGTATCTATTGTATCAGCAGGTATATCACCCGATATAATACCCGTGTCTATGTATCGTCTAGCATCCTCAAAGTTTTCCATAAGGTCAATAGCAACTGCATTATTACCGTTTGTTATAGCATTTTGTTTTGCGTACGCCATACTATCCTCCTATGATCCGCATGTCTTGCGTCCAGTTTTCTAAGCGAATTGTATGTCCGGTATCTTCTAAATTAATCTGTGCTCGTATGCCTGTTATAGTTGTATCGCCAGCCATTATCTCTACAAAGGAGATACCATAGCGACGGAAGCCGTTAACAGGTTTTGTTAAACCAGATCCCCTATTCGAACCAACACTATTCCTAGTATCAAAACCCATGTCTACCCAACTACTACCACCGGTTTGATATTGCAGTTTGATCCACCAATAATCATTACCCGGATCTGAATCAAGCCCTGCGGCTTCTGGATAAACGTTTATATTAAAGTGATACCTTAATACATCTCCTGCGTTCACTGTAACTGCTGTAAATGTTTGTTCTGTCGTTCCATTATTCCCGTGAGCAATTGTTGTAAACGACGCCAAGGCATATGCAGTCTGTGTATTGGCAGTATTTACCCTTGATGTTCTATGCTGTATCAGCGGCTTGTCAGACCATTTAATATGTTTAGTAGTAGCCCATTCAGTTCTAGTATTAAACGATCCAAGCGCTGCTGATTCTGTTGCTAGATCATCAAAGTAATCATTTACACTATCACCTAGGTTAGACGTTACACCTTCTACTTCTGCGCTATATTTTAAATTACCCATTATCTGTATTGATTCCTTGCCCATAGCTGCATGCCTGAACATATATAATATTGATACGCATCGTTCGTTGCGGTTCCAGATGCAATGGCTCCATCATCAAATATCAATTGGTTTGCCATCCACTTAAGTTGCACCTCACAAAATTCAGTACCTATAGGCGTGCTGTATGGGATGTCTACTGTGTATGATCCACAATTAAGTTCTCCTGTTCTTCCGCATAATATGCCATTTACAAACACACCTAGCTCATGCCAGTTCTCTGCGCCAATATTAAATTCAGAACCAATATTACCACCTTGACCGTATTGGTTCCTTGCTCTACCCTCTCGTCTCTCAACGCTAGCGGTTACCCCTCCGAATATCATTCCTTCTTTCGCATTGAACTTAAGACGCGATCCTTCTGTTACTGGTGATGCTGGGAATGCATTCCACTTAGAATTCCAGTTTGTATCTACAAACTTTGTAGCAAAGACGGCTGTTCCAAATTCAGTACTATCCAATCCGGCAGTACTATCAATATCCCACACAGCAACGTGATATGATTGTGTAGGCATATAACTAGACTTAGTATCTACACCATGTGCATCATCACTGTATACAGGATCTAACAAATCATCATGCGTCACTGAATCCAGTGGCATATTGTGCTGATCTAGTTTACCATTGAACTGTCCCGCTATAGCGTGAGCCGGCTCATTAAAATGATCTGCTTTAAACTGATCTCTCGTCTTAGCTGTTTTAACTGTCCACGTTCTAGCCACTTCCGCCCCTCCTTGTAATTACTTTCTGTCCTGATGTGCTGTATTCTATTTGATAACTTATAATCTGAAACTTGTTTGAGCCCTTTAGAATAAACCTAAATGCTCCTATGTTTCCTGTATGCACATCAAATCTAAGGCGACATATCTGTGAGCCTGACCACTTGTCTCCCCACTTAGCTTGATTCTTTACATCAGTGTTGCCATCATACCATGCTGGCTCACTTGCTGGTGTTAAATACTTTTCTATAATCATTGGTGATGCTGTGCCTCCAGCCGTCTCAACAAATGTGTAATCGCTTTGATAATCCAATGTTATATCATTGTAACCAAACGTCACCATATCAATCTCGACTGAATGAATTCTTTTCTTAACTGAATCATCACCCATATCATCCCACGCTGAAATGTATCTAGTTTCAAATTCATCTCTAGCATGCGGCGCATAACTATAAGTTACGTTACCTTGTGATGTTGATACATAAGTTAAATCATCTCCCCATCCATCATAAGCTGACCATACCTGCAAATCGAATCCGGGAAACCCTTTAAAGGCATTGTCAGCCGGTACCGGTTGCGGGAAGTTGGGGTAAGTTCCAATAATAATCCATCCCTCTGGATTTGTTTCTAAATTTGTGAACCACATATTATGACCAGTACTATTACCGATTGTCTGTGGTGGTAAGTTTCTCAATGACCATGTACCGGTTAGTGTATGAAACACTGCCCCTCGACTGTTCTCAGTTTGACCATCAACTGGATAATGTACCCAGTATTCTTTTTCTCTTGATGAATAGCAGGCTGTTGCCCTAGGCAAAGCCCCCTCTGTCATTCGCTTCCATTCCTTGTGCAGGTTTCCAGATACAGGCTTAAGCCCGCTCTCAACCAAGCCAGCACCCGACTGTCCGCCAGTCAAAGCATAGACACCATCCATTGCCAGAAAGAATAATCCGACACCGGATATTTCTTTTATTGTATTCGTGGCTGTCGTACCGACTTGACCACTAATGGTTCCGATAGTATATTCATCATCTGCTATAGCTGATACAACCTCAATTGAATGTTCACGGAACACTATTAAACTATTGTAGTATGGCACTATCGCTGTGATCGCGCCACCACCTCTAGATCCTACATCAAAGAATCTAAATCTTGAAAACTGCTCTGGCTTATAACGATCTGAATATCTCAGTGTCGTATTGTCCCCGTCCCATCCAGCTATCCATAAACTTCCGTTCCATGATGCTGATAGTTTAAATGAACTAGGTAATATAACACTACTATTCTCGCTTGGAGCGGTTGTCAACAACGTAGCATCTGGGATCAAATCCCAGTGACTAGTGGTGACATTATCATTAATCTGTTTTAGGAAATGAAAGCTTTCATCGTTTGCATCTAGCTCAACGTTCTTTGTTCTGTATATTCTACGAGCAACAACATTGTTCGGTCCGGTCTGTATCTCTCCTAGAAATACACAAAACTTCTTATCCTTTTGTAGCGCTACGGCATTGTCTATAGTCCAAGTAACTGCTACTTCTTCTGAGAATGGGCTCTCACTACCACTATCAGTGATGTATGTCATCTTATAACGATAGTGTGCCTTCTTGTTACCAGCAGTCGGCCCTAAGCCTAACGTAGTATAATCAAATGTATTACTACTATGATTGACACCGGTACCACCTTCTTGCCATCCCACAGTGGGGACACACAATCCTGTTGCACCGCCAGTAATATCATTGGGGCTATCGATCCATCTAGGATCTACCTTATATGCTATAGGCGCCGCTGGAGGCTGTGTCCAATGAAACTGTGTGGTTTTTTCTCTACCCCAAAACTTTATGGGTACATCATTTCCATTATGTATTATAGCAAATCTACCAAATTCTGTCATCTGTGTGCCGGGCTCGTTTGCCTTCGGCTTATAACGATCTGTACCTAAAGTAACTACACCGGTAGTTGCTGTTCCATCATTTCCAAATCTATACTGAAGCTTACCATTTCTTTCATATAAATAATAAACCTCTGCACCATTGTGCCTAGACCATACTTTTAAAAACCTGTTCGGGTGTTTAGCATCGCCAACACCACCAGTAAATGTATATGTTCCACTGTCTGGAAGCATATTAAGTGGTTCCCAACCACGATCATTAGTCCACCCTAGGCCAGTATCCTCAACCCGAAGGTTGCGAATATCTGATGCCTTGTCGGGGGTAACTTTGAATCGTTGATCAACACCACCCGCCAACCTTTCCGGTATGGTTTGTGTTTTCATTAATTAAGTTTCCGGAGGGAATTATAATCATAGCGCATCCCGCCGCCATTCATTCCGAACTGCCCTCTCTGCCAAGAAACATCTGTTCTATCTAAATATCTTTTTTGTAGTTCTTGCATCGATTTATCTATCTTCATCTCATACATTGAAGCCATTTGCAAGTTGCCGCTCTTAACAAAGATGTTCCCTAATGCTTTATAAACAATAAGGTTATGGAATTCATAAGGCATCTCTGGACTATCCGTTATCTCACACAAAGGTAATGGCTTCTGTAAATATCTTAGTTCATATTGACGGAACTTCCTATGATGCAAAGCAGCCATGGTATTGTTGGCAGTAGCATCTTCATATTCTTTTTCAAATCCTTGTGGCCTTGGATATGGTCTAAACCTTAGATACTGTCCATCGATCTCTCTGTATCTTGGTGATCCCATCCATATCTGTTGTATGTGTTGTACAATAAATGTAGTTGCTGTATCTACGCAAGTTAGTGGCTTCCAGTCATCTCTGTTTTTAACTAGTCCTGCTTGTCTTACTTGTTTCCAACAAGGCAAACCTTTTCTCTCACCAGTCGTGTGATTGAAGTTACTATTATAAAATAATACTTTCTTCATTCCTTCTAACGGTGTTTTATAAACATCGTGTATGGCATTGTATCCCGTTGTCATGACATCTCTATCATCCCATGTCGCTAGGTTTAGCGTAATCCTAGGTGTGGTACCACCTGACGCAGCCAACGTTTTAACTGTTTGTGGCTCTGATAACGGGCCAATAACACCTTCATATAAAAACGCCCAAGCAAATTCTATGTTCCAGTTGTTCGGTAATGGCGCACCGTTCGCATCAGTTGTATTAATAACTGTAGGATCTTTCCACTGCCATGCTGCTGGAATATCTATAGGCGGTGTAAGTATATACGCCTCTGAAAAGTCAGCCGTATAATCTCTTCGTAAATCTAATTCATAATCTCTGCGGGGAACTACTGAAATCTTCTTTCCCCACAGCGGCCTATGAGCCGCTCCTCCCGTAGAATGTACAGGAGCATCTGTATGTGCAAGATCAAGCACCTCGATACAATCTTCTGGTAAGTTATAAAACCTATGAGCAATGTTCCAAGTTAGATCAAGCGCAGCAGTAGGCCCTCTAAATGGTTCTCTCAAACGGATCTCGGTACCGCTTATAACTTGATCTATGGTAAAATCTCTTCCATCATATTGAAAGATCTGACCTTCCCATTCCATTGCGTTTTCTAAAAGTTCTGGTATAGGCGCACTGAAAATAACCTGTCGCCGACCATCCAATAAGTTTGCAGTTGGTCGTACACCATTGTTTGTTACATCAGGATATATATCCTGCATCACTAGTTTCTGTGCAAATGTCCAACGCTTATCTGTGTATACCTCATTGTAAGCGTCGTTAATAATATTGTCAACGTCATCCAGATATGTCTGTACTTCCGGATTATAATCCGTAATATTCTTGACTTTATTTCTTAATTCTTTTAAGTTCATAAACTGAAATCCCTATAACAAACAAGGGGTACCCCTCCCTCTGCGAGAAAGAGGCACCCTTTTTTTTAGCTTCTCTAGCTGTCTGAGCCAAGTCCGTAGACAAAGACATCAGCCAAGTTACCAGCAGCAGCTTCAAGCGACACACCGCAAGGTGGGGCGATATCAGCAGCTACGATAGCTACAGCTTGTCCGGCAGCAGTGCCGTCAACAACAAGCGCTAGTCCAGCAGCGGCAACGGCGTTAGCCACTGATGCTCCTTCAACATACCCTCGTGTAACAACATCAACAAAACCACCTGCGACACCCGTTGTAATAGCAACGCCGACAACCAAAGGGTTGCCTGTTGCTACAGCAGCAGCTTCAATGACAGTAATTACACGGGCGCTATGCGTCTGTGCTACGTCAAGGCTGACCCAATCACCAATGGTGATGGCTCCGTTAGCGTGGAAACGCTTAACAGTCCTGCGGTCAAGTGCAGCGGGGGTATCAATGGTAGTACCAAAGACATCCTGAGAAGTTTTTTCTAAATATGATAATCCTGAGCGTCCCATATTAGTATGCCTCCCCGTTATACAGCAATGCTTGTGAACCGATATGGTCAGCAATAAGCTGTCCCTTCCAGTACAATGTTGCTGCTCTGGCAGTGGTGCCAGAAATGTGTTCGAAGTCGGAAACTGCGAAATCTGCATCTGGATGACTGATCAGTTTAATTCCATCAAAGTTGAGGAAGTAAGCTGAAGCTGCCAAACCGACGCCATTCACTGTTGCATCAGGCATAGCCAAATCGGCTTCGACTGGAGCGCCAGCAAACATTAGTGCCATACGACCGCCATCAAGTGATTTCTCATCGATGTAACGTTCTTGTGCGAATAGGGCGCGCTTATAGTTAGCGAATCCTGATTCAGACATTAGAACAACATCGATATCACCCATTGGTGCTCGGCTGTTTGTTTCCGTCCACATCTGGTGCATGCCTCTCATACCGTTAGTGCCAAAAGCACCACCAGCATTAAAGACGCGGTTATACCAACCCTGAACATCAACAACTGACTTCTGCACACCACCAACTGTATTGGTTTGTGTTGCAGGAGCGGCTGCGCCTTGCTCTAGGATTCCTGTTGTATAAGCGGCTGGAACACCATTTAGACTGTTGAGACCAGTTAGCACGCTTGAATTGCCTGCTAGGATCTGTGTATTAATTTCTCGGCGGAGCATCCCCATTACCGAGCGCATTCGTGCCTCAACTATTTTCACGATTGCTTTTTCTGATTGATTCTCAAGTTCTTCTTTCTTCGTAATAACGATAGGCGCGCCGAAGTCGGCCCAGCTATAAATAGCTGGTTCCATAACATCATTGACTGCCAAAGATAGAGGCTCATATCCAGTAGGAAATGCAGTAATAGAACTGTGTTCTGCGACTGCCAGAGGACGTTGAATTTTAATTCCGCCGTCTTCTGTCTCGATTCCACCTGCGCGTTTACAGTGATCGAGGAATGCTACCTTCTGGAATAGCTCATCTACTTCGCCATCTCGAATACTAAAAAGTGTACTTGATAATAGTTCATTTGATATAGCCATTATTTTTCTCCTTTATATTTTTAGATAATATAGCTTATTAGATTGTCTGTACTTCCTGAAACTTCGAATTGTCCAAAATCATTTGGGTTTTCTTTCTCAGGTGTTCCCCAGAAGATATCTGACTTGTCCGCGGGCGGGGTCGCATACAGGGCGGGAAAACTTGCCCCTTCATAAATAGTATGATTTGTTAAATCGTTATAGTGGATACTACCTGCCACTTCTGTCTTAATGTATTTCATTTATTATCCCTGTGCCACTGGTAAGCCTGCCATGCATCTCTGAATTGAGGCACGGATGTCTTTCCGATATTTGATCCGGCACTAACGTTAGACCATGCCATCTTCTTTCTCTCAGTGCTAAGTCTCTTCTCACTTTCTAGTGAAGCAAGTTTAGATTGTCCTAACTTTGCTTTCGTGATATAGTAAGCATCTTCTAGCTTAAGTTCTGGTCGTGACTGCAATAACTTTGCACATCCCATTCGAATCTCAGGATCTACTAGATCTGGGTTCTCTCGTTTAAAGTTCTCCAAAGCCATCTTCCTTCGTTCAACTACCATCTCTTCCTGCATAGGACTGATCATCTCAGCCATCAACTTGGCGGCTTCCATTTGTATCTGAGCCTTCATACCATCATCGCTGAATACATCGTGAGGTGTTTCAGGTTCCTGTGACATTGTTTTAACTTTCTCAGCAAACTGTCCGCTGTATAAAGCTTTCTTCTCTGCCATCAAAGCTTCTCGCTCTGCTTCCAGTGACTTGCGATTGTCCGCAAGATCCTGTGTCTTCCTAGTAGTCATCGCTCTTAGGTTCGCTATCAGCTTCCTACCGTTCTCAGGTAAGTGTTTTAGTATCTCTTCGTAGTTAGGCAATCCTTTATGTGTCTGTGACATAATGTCATCAGCCGAGAATTCTGCCTTGAGGAATTCGTCTAAGTCGAAGTTCTCCAAGAAATCGTTTGTAATGCCCTCAGTTGCCTCTCCTGATGCTTCTACTGCTCCACCTGTGTCTTCTGTCGACTGAGCTACTTCAGATGCTTCTAGAGGGGTCTCAGAGCTTTCTATCGTAACATCAGGGGTGGCGGCTTCTGTACCGGTCACTGTTGTTGTTTCTTCCATATTAATATTTTCCTTTGTTGTTATCGTCTGCTTTTACTTCCCGAACACTTCCACTTCTTTCTGGAAAGATTGTTGGGGGTATTCGGATCGTTTTGTTTATTCTTCGATAAGCCTTTCTTGATCCCTGCGGATCTGGCGCAGTAACTATCGCCCTTCTTTGTGGAAGGTTGAATACGCTTCTTACCTTTTTTATTTTTAGAGCCAGCTTGTCCATATGAAATTTTCTTAGTTCTCCCAGTCTTTTTATTTTTTACGACTTTGGTAAATCGTTTTCCTTTACTGGGCTTTGTATTTTTCTTAGGTGTAGCCATCTCTTGTTACATTCTACCCATAAACAGTTCGTCTATGGTTTCGTCTGCACCTTCTGGCATAGGTGTTCGTTCTTCATCCAGTGATGGTTCTTCAACGATCTCCTCTTCCATTCCTTCGTCTGCCGGTGCGGATTCAGACAGGAACTTTTTAAATTTCTTATCACGGACAACTGTTCCCAGTTTTCCTGCAAGGATCTTAACAGATGAATCATCAGTAATCTCCTCCATGGTAAATGACTTATCTTCATCTACAACATCTGCAACGATAGCATCATCAACAGACTGCTTAAACATCATAAGCAATCGAACGAATTCAATCGGCAGTTCTGTTTGATCTTCGTCGAACTTGGGATAGTCGCCTTTCAAACCATATAGCGGTTGCATTTTACTGGTCATCATAACCAATGTGTTTAGCGGTTTCTTTTTAAAGTTCCCGCGTGGTTGGAATTCACCAACCATTTCATCTTCGGCAACAGCCACTGCTTCAGTTCCCTGAACCACTTCTGGCGCCATCTCTTTTTCTTCATAAGCCATATTAGCTCTCCTTTAGCATATCTGATGCTGGTAATGTTTCTGTAATCGCTTTGATAGCACCACCATAAGTGGTACCATGTTCAACCAACTTGGCTTTATAAGTCTTACTTAGTTGATCTAAATGTTTATCTTCTGACATTTGTGAGCGAAGTTGATCGTCAACAGCGTGTTGATCGCCTAAGTCAGATTCTAAAACCAAACCTTTTTCTCTCATAATCGCTTCTCTTTGCATACTAGTATAGTATACTTGACCCAATTGAGCATCAAAATGCCCATTAACGCCATGTGTTCCTGTGTTATCTCCCCATCTACCCGGTGTACGAGCCGGCGCTGTCATACCAACGACAAGTTCACCATCACATCCACACACTGTTGTATCGATAAATTCTTCTCGTTCTGAAAACTTCATCAGTTTATCAAAGCCAGAACCACATTCAATGCATTGAAATTTAAATACTGGCATTATGCACCACCCTTTTGATAGCCGTCTTTCTCCCAACCACCACCTTTGAGGGCGAAGTTGGTTCGAGCAATACCTTTTTCAGTTGTGCATCCGCAGTTGTCACACTTAGGCATAGGATCAGTCGTCTTCATTAAAACATCTTCTTCTGTTTTGCATGCCTTACATTTACAAATATATATCGGCATCAAGTTATTCCCGGCCCTGAACCAAATGGTGGAAGCTTAATCCCTCTACCACCGCCCAGTTGTCGAGCGACAGCCATCTCTGCGCTTTCAGGTCTATTATCAAATGGTGCACCATCAGGGCGCCCACCCGGCATAGCACCACCACGAGGCCCGATCTCTTCCTGAACTTCAGGTGTCTCTGAGAATGAACGAGGCAGATCGAATAGTCGAATAACCTCATCACGAATCTTCCATTGCTCAACACCAAGGTTCGACAGGACAGGAACCAGTTGCAATAACTGTTGTCGACGAACACTTTCAGCGATAGGCGTGGATGCTTGGTCAAGTGCTATATACTTAAACTTGCCAGTAATCTTATCAGGCGTAATCAGTTCAGGCACACCATCAACAAGAATAATTTCTTTATCATCACCAGCAACAAGCGATAGCGCTTGGATATATCTTTCAGATATAATCTCAATCATACTATCACGTTCGCGAGCAAGCCGACCAATCTCTGATGCGGTATACTGCGCAAGCGCTGCAACTTCTGTTGCCGATGACTTGGTTGCCTCACCACGTGTGAATGGTGCCATAACTGAACCCTTAGCAAGGTCTTGATCAATTTGATGCAAGTACCTGTCATGGTTCGAAGATATGGGGACTGACGGAACGACGGAGATAACACCCGCGAGGTTGTCCGTATCAACGGGGATCATGGCGCCGTCAACCCCCGCAGTAATCTTGGCCAATGCTTCTTCATCGATTGCGCCCTCCCTCACGAGGAACTGGCGCGTATCACGACGAACAGCGTTTGCCCAAAACGACCGCAAAATGTTTTTCTCATATACTTGATCATAGATACGCTTCATAGCTGAAATGCCATCGAGCGGTTGATCCGGCACACGGGAATAGTATAGTGGGATAATCGGTGACACCGGTGTACCATCTGCACTTTCAAGGGGAATATCTGATTCCTCCAACAGTGTATCAGTATCCTCAATATTTGATGTCCAGAAATAAAGTTTGCCATTAACAAAATCATAAAGCTCAACAACCTTGCAATACAAGAATGTTTCTGGAACATTGCCAGCTTGGTCATAAGGATCTTCTTGAGAAGCCCCAACACCAAAATAGTTTTCTTTTTTAACCGGAATCCATTTCTTTCGACCAAAGCGTTCATTCATATCAGAAACGTTCTGCCAATAGATATGACCGATATATCTTTGTTCATTCCATACATTAGCATCACGATCAACAATAACATCCCAAGGGGAGCATGCTCGGATACCGACTTGATCCAAAAGGTTGCTGGACTTTCTTGGATACAGTTTGATAAATGCGTTTGGATAAATCAATGCCAAGCGTGAGGCAAGTTCAAGCTGTGTCTTCTGGTCAAAGAGGAACCGGTTGGTAATCTCTTTAACAAGCGCTTTGTTTCCACGACCCTGAACATCACCACCAATCTCAACAGCAGGTGCCTTAGAAAACAGGGAAGCAATAAAGCCCTCAATATAATTATATGCATCAGATGTTTCCACACGCAATTGCGCACCATCATCAAACGCTGCCCGCTCTTTATAGAAGTCAGTCATGTAAGCAGCTTTAAACCGCCGCATATCTTTTTGTCGGTGCTGCCATAGTGCTTCGTGTTCTGATAATACAGCACGAACCAAATGAACTTTTTCTTCTCTTGTTATCTCAGCCATTATTCGTTATCCCTCATTAAGTGTGAATATGTTAAATCAATATCTTCGTTCAGGCATCCCTGTTGCATTGTCATGAATCCGCTTCACACGGCGTTCAACAATCCAATCAGGAAGGTGCGACTTCGTTGAGAACGAAACCTGTTTCAAGCATTGGCAAGCAAGCGCCAAAGCAATAACACAGTCACCATGATGCTCCAAGTTATCAGGTACATGCGGCGCCAAGCCACGTTGATCCACCTGAAAGGATCTTATCTCTGTATATGTAATCGAATCAACATTGGTGATGATGCCCTCACAAAGCAATGCCTTAAGTTCCTCGAACATTTGAATCTTGCTCTTCGTGGTTGTAATCCAGTTGCGTGACTTTTTTCCCTCGTATAGTTGGAAATAGTTTCTATTGCGCAATTCATTAAGCACAGGCAGACCCCAGTTGTTTTCTTCAACCAGCACACGAGCGTTGTTATATTGTGTAGCAAGTTCAATCACCTTGCCCGCAAGGACGACAGGGGAAACCGTATTTGAACGGAACATGGCAACAGGGGCATAGGATTGTTTATCCATAACTGTAATAACAGAATAGTCACCACCACGACCGGATGCAACATCAACCCCCATAGCATAAGCCATATCAGGTTCTGATTCCGAAAAGATATGAACCTTGTTGTTGCCGCCTTCAATATTTACAATCTCAACATAGCGAAGATCTTCATCACTGAAATAGGCGTTGCCCGATTGTGCAAAGGCTTCTTCAAGTGAAGCGGGGTATTCTCGCCGAAACTTTTCTGAACCCAAGCGATGCATCATCGTAGCTCGCCAATACATCTGGTGTGTGTTGAGCCCCCACTGAACTTGATAGTTCGGATCCACTGGTTCCCATCCCTCCGGATATTCCCCAGCATAATCTTTATGATTGAACCAAGGGAAGAACAGCATGTTCCAGCCACCCTCCCCGCGCTTGGCTTTAATAACTTCTGCGTGTAGTGCATCACCATAATGGTTTGCAGTGCTTTCAATGATCAGCATGTTCCCGTTAAGGGCACCAATGGCTGTTGCTTTTAATTCTTCTGAATTGGGGGCAAATGCATATTCACTAATGTGAAGGAAGTTGCAAGTGAATGAGCGAAGCCCACCCTTGCCTTCCGCTGACACTGCCATTACCTTTGCTCCTGTATCTGCAAAGGTTAGTTCGGTTGTGTTCTCAACAATCAAAGGGCGCCTAAGTTGGGCCGGCAGTGTATTGTAGAACATCTTATACATCGATAGGATGTGTTTCGCGCTGGATAGCTTATGGGACAGCACAGTGATGGTAATAGGGTTCTCCGCTGTATACCATTTGTAGAACAGCCACGCGCTCACAAACGTCGTTGAGCCTATCTGGCGGGGTTTTAATACAAGGAGGTCTTCTCCTTTCTCTAGCTGCTCGAACATAGCCATCTGTTCATCGGTTGGTTTCAGGTTAACCATGACACCTTTTTTGTTTATGATGCGAAGCCGGCTAATGAACGCTAGTGGATCTTCTAATATTGTTTGTAGTATGTCGTTAATTGGGTATCATCCTTTTGTTAAAACATAGTGGAAAAATGGGGGGCAAATATTTGAGGGGGTAGTATATATATATCTATATCTCTATATCTAAGGGTACACCCTCCCAATCTATCTCTCTCTATCTCTCTCTTCTCTATCTCTTTATTATTATTCTTCTTCTTCTTCTTGATATGATATGTAGATATATTCTATAATTATATATAATCTAATCTCTCTATCTCTCTTCTCTAATCTCTCTCTCTCTTAATCTCTTAATCTTAATCTCTTAATCTCTCTCTTCTAATAACGCGAACGGTTTGAGCGTTATCTCTCTCCTCTCTATCTCTATCTCTCTTCTCCTCTCTCTCATCTATCATCTCTCTATCATCTATCTTCTTCTCTTCTCTCTCTATCCTTCTCTCTCCTCTCCGCTCGCTACCGCTCGCTCCCCTCATCACTTAACTATCTTCAACCAATTGTTCATCTCGTATTCTTCTCTCTCTATAGTCTTGTCTATATTCTTATCCTCTCTTCTTCTCTTCAGCATTTCCATTTGGCTTACCGTACTTAATATATTACTAAACGTTTGCCTACCTATCTTACAACTATTACTTAAATCAAATTCCCTTAGCGCTTCCGCTATCAAATCCCACAGCACAGTCTCTATGTCTCTATCCTTTATCGCCTTGTACATTGTCTTCTTCATTCTTCCTCTCCCCTTGGCTCGCTTCGCTCGCCCTTAATGTTATTGTCTTCTTCGCTTTGCTTGAGCATTACATCCTTATCGATGAACATCTCTACATAGCGTTCCCGACTATCACCACATGCTTCTCTCAACTTCTCTATGGCCAGCTTATACACTTGCCATATCCTTACCCTAGTATACCCAAGCTCTTCACCTATCGTTGCCATGCTCTTGCCTTGCCACACATAGCCATACACTATTGCATATTCTCTCTCATCCATTACCTTCTCGATAAAGTTAATAAGATTGTTGCGCCCATGGGGCGAGGCTTTAGCCGAGCCATTGTCTATCCTTTCTATTAGTTCATCTTCGATCTCATACGGCTTGCTTAGCTTATCTAGCCTCCACATATCACACGATATATATCTCCAATCATCCTTAAATTTGTCTTTGTACCCGTTCTTCGTTTCTACCATACTGCCTACTTTTGTGCCACGTTCGTAAACTATTTCTTTACAATCTACGCATTCGCTACACATGCTCCTTATTATTTATAAACTTATTCATTCCCTTACTTATATACGGAATGTAAAATACTTCTACTACTTCCCTTATTCTCTACCCTTACTTGTGTCAATTGCGATACCGGTTTAACCATGTTAACCTTATGCTTTGCATACCTGAGCTATACCTTATCCTTACTAACCTTACTACTTCTCTCTCGGTTATATCTCTCTCTACTACTTCCATTACTTCTTCTCTCTTTATATTCTTTACTTGTCTCAACCATCTTCTCATCACATACAAAAGGGCAGGGCTTTTAGCCCCACCCTTTCTCTCTATCTTACTTATCCATTTCCTTATTCCATTCTTCTACTTGCTCTTCATATGCTTCTAGTATACTATCCCAACCTTCCTGTTCGTTCATCTTCTTTACTGCTGCTTCCTTATCCTTCTTCCACAGATCCCACATCTCTTGATCCCAATCTCTTACTAGCCATACCTCTTCATCGCTCCATCTATTATATTCCATCATCTCTTTATTATTGTCCATCTTCTTCTTCCTCCTTTATATTACCAATCTCAAAGTAATCACTATTACAATCATAGTCATCATCTAGCGTCCAACATCCGTGTGCTTTCAGCGCTACATCATATGCTTCTTCTTCATCCTCTGCCTTTACATACATATAATACTTCTGTGTTATATCCTGTGTCATCTCTACCTTATACGATTTCTTATCTGTTTCATTTCTCATTTCATTATCCTCTGTTGTTATTGTTTTATATAGGGCAGGGATTATTATCCCCGCCCTGTCATTATTCATCTTCACTATTCTTCTTCGGTTTCAGCGCTAAAC
>TARA_R110000764_G_scaffold216610_1_pt1 | contig 27576 bp, 29 predicted proteins | sample TARA_R110000764 | Tara Oceans TARA_R110000764 (sample SAMEA4398111) | marine metagenome | biome: Polar Biome; feature: [SRF] surface water layer (ENVO:00010504); material: water (ENVO:00002006), including particulate matter (ENVO:01000060) such as... | depth 5 m | reverse complement strand
TCCTCGCTGCGCCCCTCGGCGATCATCGCCTCAAAAGCTTCGAACTGATCGGCTGGATGCATCGCCGCGCGCTGGAGGTTTTCTGTAGCGGAGGTGAGGACAGCATTGCGCTCATCTTCGACGAGGCAGGGCACCGGATGATCCGTCGGGATCGCGCCATCCTCTGCGAGCTGCTTCAGCGCCTTGAGGCGACGGCCGCCGGCATCAACGGCAAAACGTGCCTCAGACAGCGCATGCACCACCAGGTTTTGTTTGATGCCTGTCTCGCGGATGCTGGCGAGGAGCTCGGCGTCATCGCTTGCGCTGGCGGCCACCTTGCGGACGTTGAGCGGGCTCGGCTCCAGTTGGTCGAGCGGGATCAGGCGGATGTCAGCGGCGCCGTCGGGCGCGGTCGATCCGGCGGCTTCGGTCTTCTTGTTGGTGGAGGGTTTCAGGCGGGTCGTGGTCTTGGCCATGGGTCAGGGTCCTTGTCGCGCCGGACCCGGATGAGACTCTCTCTATCCTTTCAAGCCCGGCACCCGGGCTTCCCTTTCTCAGGCTCTTTGCAGTTGCGGGCAGTGGAACAAATCGACTAGCCTCCATCGGATAACAAATTGAGTTATTTAGCGTAGCTTTGCAAAAGCAGCGTCACCCTCTAATTGGGGGCGTCCACAATTAGAGGGTGAATACGAAACATTTGATCCTAGAGCAGTTTCGGACGGAACCGTTTGTAGATACTCTCGTCTAGATCTTCGATCAACTAGTGCAGTGGCAAACTAGAGTAGAGATCTGCTAACTTCGCAAAGCAATTGAAATTGGCCGATCACTCAGACAGGCTCAGTCAACCGACTCCATTCCTATTGCTGCTCTTCCTTCGTCTGTCTTGAGGGAAAAATCGGTCCCGAGCCATTGGTCTGCTTCAGGGGTTGTTAAGTATTCAATTGCCTTCGCCACCCAATCAGCAGTGATGTGGCGCTCCCAAGCAATCTGACTAACCGGATTGATTCCTGACGCCGCGATTTCGCGCTGCATTTGGGTGGCAACTGTCCCGGGCGACAGACCGATGACTCGCACACCCTGAGCACCATATTCTTTATGGGCAACGCCAGTCAGCCGCAAGACTCCGGCCTTCGTCGCGCAATAATGCGACCAGCCTTCGAGGAAGGAATTCGCTGCCCCTGAACTAATGTTGACGATGGTTCCTCCGCCGTGGTCGATCATCGCAGGAATGGCATATCGCAATCCGTAGTAGACACCCTTCAGATTGACATCGATCATGCTGCCCCAGGCCTCCGGATCGCTGTCGGCGATACGGGCAACCGGGTGGATAAGTCCTGCGTTGTTGACGTAGAGATCGAGGCGCCCTTGCTCGGTCATTGTAGCGTCAATCACCTGCGCCACGGCCCTGTGATCGGCCACATCCAGAGTGCGCGCAATGGCATGGCCACCATCTTTTTCGATCTCGTACGCGATACGCTCGATCTCGGCCGTGCTGCGTGCAGCCAAGACAACGGTCCAGCCCTCGTGGGCAAGTCGCCGGGCTGCGGCTTCGCCGATGCCGCGACTTGCGCCGGTGATGATGGCGGTTTTCCGCTTCAGTGTCATGGTTCAGTCCTTTCGGTTGGGTCATGAAAAACACGTTTCGAGATCAGTCGCCGCGTTCCGCGACGAGGTCGATAATGACGCGCACATCCTTACCGACAGCGTCTTGCCCGACGCCGATGTCGAAGATCTCGCGGTTGAACGTCGCGGTTGCAGAAACGGTGGCGAAATCGCCGTCGATTTCGAGCGTGCCAGATAAGGTAACGGGACGGGCCACGCCACGAAGTATCAGCATGCCGGGGATGCTGAATTCCGTGTCGGTGGAGAAGTCGAATCCGGTCGCCGAAAAAACCGCATTCGGAATGGCGTCGATGTTCAACCAGGCTGCGCCGCCGATTCCGCTTTCGGCGCGTGGATCGGAAATCGAGACCGACATCATGTCGATATCGACCTCTACCGTGGCCTCTTCGGGTCGTAAGGGGTCGAACCGGATGTCCGCGGTCCAGGTCTGGAACGTACCCGTGGCCGACGCCCCCCCGATCAAGATCTCGTAGCCGAGGTTGCTTTTGTCCGCGTCGACGATCCAAGTCTCTGCGGCGACATCCGTGGCGAGGGTCACCGTGAGTATCATGGCGATTGCGACTGCAGAGAAAGAGTGGGGCATCACTGGGCTCCTTTCCGGGCACGCATCGAGCCTGCAGGCCTCGGCAGCATCGCCCTCATGACATCGTCCTTGTCGATAAACTGGTGCTTGAGCCCGGCCGCAATGTGCATGCTGGCCAAAGCGACCAGTGCCCACGCCCCGAGCCAGTGCAGCATCGCGCTAATCGGCTCCCACGTCGCAGGATCGATCGGAGCGTGCGGCAGGATGAATAGACCGAACAAATGGGTCGGGAGCCCGAGCTGAGAGGTGGACGCCACAAGCCAGCCGGTGATCGGCATGGCAAACATCAGAACGTAGAGGCCGGCCTGAACCGCCCTTGCCGCGAATGCTTCGATCGGCGTCAGGCTTGCAGGCAGATCCGGTGTTCTCGACACTACGCGCAGGAGCAGCCTAACTGCGACAAGAACCCAGAGTACGACACCCACGGATTTGTGCAATTGGTAGGCTTCGAAGATCGGGAGGCCCAGGATGCGGGCCTCCCAGTTTCCGGTCTCGGCCGCCGCCTCGGCTGCGGCCGTCATGGCCAGTCCTCCCCCGATCATGGCCAGAAGGGCGACGGCCATCAGCCAATGCAGTGCGATAATGCACACTGGCCAACGGTTCGGGGACGGGCGGAACATCATTCGTTCGGACCGGTGAAGCCCGCGACCCGACCCCAGTGGCAAGGGACATTGGTCTCAGGCAGGCCGTCGCACTGCACGAGGTCGAAACGAGCATCCAGAGTGATTTCGAATCCGGTGGGGGAGCCGAGGAAGGCGATGAAGTCCATGCCGTGATCGAGGCGGAAGATCTCTCCAGTCGCATGGAAGCCGACCACTTCGACCTCGTCGTAATTCGGAATGAAGTCCGGATAGGTACGACGGTTCACCATTTCGAAGTCCAACTCGACCGGTGCGGATACACCAAGCATCTCCAGATCGCCGCGCAGGATGCCCGTCGTGGGCGTCAGCATCATCACCTCGTTCGAGGTAAACGTGATCTCAGGGAATTGCTCGACATTTAGGTAATCGGGGTTGCGGGCATGGTTGTCCCGACCGATGTGGTTCGAGTCGATCGAGGCGGCCTGGATCGTGAACGTGATCTGCGAGTTCGCTGGATCGGCTTCGTCGATCAGGAACGTGCCGTCGAAGTCGTTGAAGCGACCGACCGTGTTGGCCATGTTCATATGATCGATTTCCCAGCCGATATAGGCGTGACCGAGATCGAGAGTCCATTCGACCGGTTCGGCCTGGGCGGCGAATGCGATGGCCGAAGAGGCAGCGGTTGCGAGAGCAAGTGTGCGAAGCATTGTGTTTTCCTTTCCGTGAGTGGGAATTCAGGCGGCGCGGTCGGCCGGGTGGGTCCAGACCAGGGGTTTGACCGGATCGTCGAGCTCGGTATGGGCGAGCGCGTTGGTGAAGTTGCTGAGAAGCTTGGTGGCGAGGCCGGTCAGAACCTCGAGCGCCTGGCGCTTGGTGAAGCCAGCAGCGAGGAAGGTCTGCAACCGGTCGTCGCCGACGTGTCCGCGGCTTTCGATCAACTCTCGCGCGAACGTCCGCAGCGCCTCAAGCTTCGGGTCGGCGACGGGTGTGCCTTCCCGCAGGGCCTGTACCACATCTTCGGGCATCTTTGACATCTGCATCAGCATGGTGTGGCCCGCGGTGCAGTAGTGGCAGCGGTTCTCGTAGTTCGAGGTCTGCATCACCACCTGCTGTTCTAGGGGGCTGAGCGTGGTTTCCTCGGCGAAGATGCGGAATGTTTCAAGATAGGCGTGGTAGGTCGCCGGTGCCTCGGCCATGACCTGATGCAGCTTGGGAAAGAACCCGTAGGCCTTCATTGAGGCGTCGATCAGCGGATGGCTGTCTGCCGGAGCGCTATCCTTGGAATGGTAGGTGAATTGCGTCGTCATTTTTCATCTCCAATGTGGGGGGTAGGTTTCGGCCACGCCTGGAAGCACGGCCATGCGGGTCATCCAGCCCGACAGGGCGGGGCGGTCTTCAGTAAGCCGTGCAACAGCTTTGGGCGCGGCGGTCGACTTCACCACGCCGCGGGCGATCCAGTGCAGGGCGGGATAAAGCCAGATGTCGTTGGCCATGGGCGTGTCGCCGCCAAGGAATGCGGTTTGGGTAAGACGCGCCGACAGTGCATCGGCTTCGTGAAGCAGCGTGTCGATCGAGGCTTGCGCGATCTCTGAACCGCGCAGCAATCCCTGCGCCGTCGCCGTCACGGCCGGGCGTAGGTCACTTTCCATCAGCATGACATCCTGCCAGACAGCCGCCGCCGAATCCGGATCCGTGCCCCAGATCAGTCGATCGGGATAGGCTCGATCGAGCCAGGCCAGGATGGCGATGCTTTCACGGACCACGAGACCGCCCAAGACAAGTGTCGGCACTTGGCCCTTGGGATTTAGGGCGAGATAGGCGGGCGCTTTGTTCTCTCGCGCCGGGTGGTCAAGTTGCCGGGAAGTAAAGGGCACACCTTTGAGCTTTAACGCCAACATCACGCGCCAAGCGGGTGGGCTGCCAGAGATCCAGTAAAGCGTTGGGTCAACGGCAGGCTGCGACGACGCTTCGATTCGAAGAATAGTGCTCATGCCTTTCTCTCCTTGTGTTGAGCAGAAGATGATCAGTGCAAAGCAAAAGATAAATATTCCATTCAGAACTTCTGTCGTGCTAAGACTGCACGAATAAGAAGTAAGGAGCGACAAATATGGAACTCGACAGTCTCTCCACTTTCGCAGGTGTGGCGCGTAGTGGCTCATTCGCGAGCCATGCCAGGGAAAAAGGAACCGATCCGTCCTCGGTTTCGCGTCAGATGGCTGCGCTTGAGGACGAGCTTGGAGTGCGGCTGTTTGAGCGCACGACGAGGCGATTATCACTGACGGAGGCCGGCCGCGTTTATCTCGATAGAATTGGTCCGCTCTTGGAGGAGCTTGCCGCTGCAAAGGACGCTGCAAATGACAGCGTCGCCGATCCCTCGGGGGTCTTGTCGGTAACGACCTCGGTTGCCTTCGGCGAGCGTTGGCTAATGCCTCGTGTGGCATCGTTTAGAGAAGCCTACCCCAAAATCAGGTTGGACCTTAGGCTCACTGACGCTGTCGTGGACATCGCTTCCGAAGGTATCGACGTCGCTTTGCGCCTTGGTCCATCTGTAGAGGGGGCATTGGTAGCTTCAAAGCTGTTCAATACCCATTACCAAGTTGTGGCATCGCCAGACTATCTCGCGAGACACGGTACACCTCAAAATCTCTCAGATTTAGAGCAACATACTGGACTCTTCTTTTCGTTACCAGGCATCCGGCCTGAATGGCGCTTCCGGAAAAGCGAAGCCGCAGCAACGCAGCTTGCCGCACCAAAGGCAGGGATAACGATTTCGAACGCACTCGCTTTGCGTCGCGCTGCTCTCGACGGACTTGGCATAGCGTTGCTCGCTGACTGGACCATCGCAAGAGACATCGGAAATGGCCGACTGGTCCCGCTTCTACAAGATTTTGAAGCGAGCATTTCACGCTTCGACACAGCGGCTTGGGTGGTATACCCAAGTAGAACATATGTGCCGGCAAGGCTAAGAGTGTTTATCGATCATCTCAGAGCGAAGCGCATATTAGGCAACAACTAAAGGCGTGCGGCTAAGTCCCGGATTTCGATGCTGGAACACAAGTCAGTTCTGAAGTATCCAATTGCTGCCTGGGCGCACGGTTTGGCTCGACTAGATGAGCAGTGAACTGCAGACAATTCTTTATCTACCGGGAGGTAGATAAGTCGAATGATCACATAATCTCCACCAGCAGATCCTTGGCGTCGATCTGCCCGCCAGGCTGGACGTGCACGGTTTTCACCGTGCCGGCCTTTTCCGCGTGCAGACTGGTTTCCATCTTCATTGCCTCGATGGTCAGCAGTAGGTCGCCTTCCTTGACCTTCTGGCCCGCGCTGACGGCGACAGAGGCGACGACGCCCGGCATCGGCGCGCCGATATGGGCCGCATTGCCGATCTCGGCCTTGGGGCGCTGCACCGTCTGGGATTTGACCAGCCGGTTGGGCACGCGGATCGTCCGGGGCTGGCCGTTGAGTTCAAAGAAGACCTTGACCTCACCTTCCTCGTTCGTCTCCCCCACCGCTTGCAGGCGGATTTCCAGCGTCTTGCCCGGGTCGATTTCCGCCGTGATCTCTGCCCCCGGCTCCATCCCGTAAAAGAAGGTGGAGGTCGGCAGCGTCCGCACCGGGCCATAGATTTCATGCCGCGCGGCGTAGTCGAGGAAGACCTTGGGATACATCAGGTAGCCGTTCAGGTCCTCGTCATCCACCTCGGCGCCGTCCAGCTTGGCGGACAGCTCCTTGCGGACCGCCTCCAGGTCGACCGCCTTCAGATGCTTGCCAGGGCGTTCCGTATCCGGCTTCTCGCCCTTCAGCACCTTCTTGATGATCCCCTCCGGGAAGCCCCCCGGCGGCTGGCCGAGGTTGCCGCGCAGCATGTCCACCACGCTGTCGGGGAAGGACACATCGACCTTCGGGTCCTCCACCTGCGCGCGTGTCAGGTTCTGGGACACCATCATCAGCGCCATGTCGCCGACCACCTTGGAGGACGGCGTGACCTTCACGATATCGCCGAACATCATGTTCACATCGGCATAGGCCTGCGCCACCTCGTGCCAACGTTCCTCCAGCCCAAGGGACCGCGCCTGCGCCTTGAGGTTGGTGAACTGCCCGCCCGGCATCTCGTGCAGGTAGACCTCGGAGGCAGGGGCCTGCAGGCCGCTTTCAAACGCGGCATAATGCGCCCGCACGGTTTCCCAGTAATTGGAAATCTCGCGGATGGCCCCGATGTCCAGCCCGGTGTCCCGGTCCGTGTGCCGCAGCGCCTCGACAATCGACCCCAGCGTCGGCTGGGAGGTATTGCCCGAAAAACTGTCCATCGCCGCGTCGATGATATCGACGCCCGCATCGGCCGCCGCCAGCACCGTCGCAATCGCCGCGCCGCTGGTGTCGTGGGTGTGGAAATGGATCGGGATGCCGACCTCTTCCTTCAGGGCGCGGATCAGCTCGCCCGCACTCGGCGCCTTCAAAAGGCCCGCCATGTCCTTCAGCCCCAGGAAATGCGCGCCGGCCTTCTCCAGCTCTTTCGCCATGCCGACGTAGTATTTCAGGTCATACTTGGCGCGGTCGGGGTCGAGGATATCGCCCGTGTAGCAGACCGTGCCCTCGCAGATCTTGCCGCTCTCGATCACGGCGTCCATGGCGACGCGCATGTTCTCCACCCAGTTGAGGCTGTCGAAGACGCGGAACACGTCCACGCCCGACGCCGCCGCCTGCGCGACGAAGGCCTTGACCACGTTGTCCGGGTAATTGGTGTAGCCCACCCCGTTGGACGCGCGCAGCAGCATCTGCGTCAGCAGGTTCGGCATCTTTTCCCGGATGTCGCGCAGGCGCTGCCAGGGGCATTCCTGCAGGAACCGGTAGGTCACGTCGAAGGTCGCCCCGCCCCAGCATTCCACGCTGAACAGGCCCGGCATGTTGGCCGCATAGGTCGGCGCCACGCGGATCATGTCGATGGACCGCATCCGGGTCGCCAGCAGGGACTGGTGCCCGTCGCGCATGGTGGTGTCGGTCACCAGCAGGTGCTTCTGGTCCCGCGCCCAATCGGCCACGGCCTCGGCCCCGAACTGGTCCAGGATCTGGCGCGTGCCCGGCACGAAATCCTTGGTCTTCTGCTTCGGCGGCTTCGGCGGGATCGCTTCCGCGCCCGGCTTCGGCCGCCCTTGCGTCTCGGGGTGCCCGTTCACGGTGATATCCGCGATATAGGTCAGCAGCTTCGTCGCCCGGTCCCGCCGCGCCTTGAAATCGAACAGCGCCGGCGTCTCGTCGATGAACTTCGTGTGGTATTCGTTGTTCAGGAAGGTCGGGTGTTTCAGCAGGTTCTCGACAAAGGCGATGTTGGTGGAAACGCCCCGGATACGGAACTCCCGCAGGGCCCGATCCATGCGGCTGATCGCCTTTTCCGGCGTCGGCGCCCAGGCGGTGACCTTGGTCAACAGGCTGTCGTAGTAGCGCGTGATGACCGCGCCGGAATAGGCCGTGCCGCCATCGAGGCGAATGCCCATGCCCGTGGCGCTGCGATAGGTCTGGATGCGGCCATAGTCGGGGATGAAGTTGTTCTGCGGGTCTTCCGTCGTCACCCGGCATTGCAGGGCATGGCCGTCCAGCTTCACGTCATACTGGCTGGCACACCCCGTCGCCTCGGTCAGGGACTTGCCCTCGGCGATCAGGATCTGCGCCTGCACGATGTCGATCCCTGTCACTTCCTCGGTGACAGTATGTTCCACCTGCACGCGCGGGTTCACCTCGATGAAGTAGAACTCGCCCGTCGCCATATCCATCAGGAACTCGACCGTGCCGGCGCATTCGTAGTTCACATGCTCGCAGATCTTCTTGCCGAGGTTGCACAGGTTTTCGCGCTGGGCCGGGGACAGGTAGGGGGCCGGGGCGCGCTCTACGACCTTCTGGTTGCGGCGCTGGACCGAACAATCCCGTTCCCACAGGTGGTAGATGTTCCCGTGGCTGTCGCCGAGGATCTGCACCTCCACGTGCCGCGCCTTCATGATCATCTTTTCCAGGTAGCCCTCGCCGTTGCCAAAGGCCGCCTCTGCCTCCCGCCGGCCTTCGAGGACCTTCTCCTCCAGCTCGCTTTCCTTCAGGATCGGGCGCATTCCTCGCCCGCCGCCGCCCCATGACGCCTTGAGCATCAGCGGATAGCCGATTTCCGCCGCCTCCTTCTTGATCGCTGCCATATCATCGCCCAGCACCTCGGTGGCGGGGATGACGGGCACGCCGGCGGCAATGGCGACCTTGCGGGCGCTGGCCTTGTCACCCAGGGCGCGCATGGTCTCGGCCTTGGGCCCGATGAAGGTGATCCCGTTCGCCGCGCAGGCATCCACGAAATCCGGGTTTTCCGACAAAAGGCCATAGCCCGGGTGGATCGCGTCCGCGCCGCTTTCCTTGGCGACGCGGATGATCTCGTCAATCGACAGGTAGGCCGCCACCGGCCCCAGCCCCTCGCCGATCCGGTAGGCCTCGTCCGCCTTGAACCGGTGCAGGCCCAGCTTGTCCTCCTCGGCATAGACGGCGACGGTCTTCTTTCCCATCTCGTTGGCGGCGCGCATCACGCGGATGGCGATCTCGCCGCGGTTGGCGATGAGGATTCTTTCAAAACTCAGCATAGGCTCGACATTCTAACGGCGCTTTGGATCCCACTGGCGGGCACTTCGTTTGGATTATTGATGGGCTACCAAGGAACTGCGATCTCTTGGAGAAAGGCCGTAGGAAGTGTCGATGAGCGAGTCAGGCATTCAATGTCGAACGTAGCAGCCTGGCGGAGCTGCGCGTCTTGCGTAAGCGTGATCGCACTCAATGATGGGCTTAGCAAGCGAAGCGCAGAGACGCCTAAAGCCATCTGAATTTCCACCGAGGAGTCAATGTCTTTGGTGCCTTCGTGGACCACGATCAGTACGGCAGATTTGTGATAGCGGAGTTCACGTATGTTGCTGGCAAGTTCAATTTGGCAGTCCTTTTCCTCAAACCCCGGCAGCTGAAGACTGTGATCCATATTACAAAACCGAACGTCGCTTCCGTTCTCAATCTGCCCTCGAATGAGCACAGTTATCTGCGGCAGACCCGGTACAGACTGCATGTCCACTCGGTGCCACGTGCCGTCAGGACGAAGAATTTTTTTTTCCTCTTTGACATGAACAAGTTGTTCGTTTCTCAGCCGGTAAGCTTTGAGTGCGTCGATGGTGATAAACTCTAAAGCATGTGCACGTGAAAACCGCGCAAGTTCGTCGCGACGAGCCATTGTTCCATCGTCGTTCATGACTTCGACCAGCATCCCTGTGTCGCCAGTGCCAGCCAGCGCACAAAGGTCCAACGTCGCCTCGGTGTGTCCGTCGCGCTCGAAAACTCCTCCAGATCGACCGACAAGAGGAAAGATGTGTCCAGGACGCGAAAACCAGCCGGGTGACGCACATGGATCGGCAAGAGCCCGCAACGTTGCGGCTCGATCACCGGCAGAGATTCCCGTGGTCGTGCCATCAACAGCGTCTACAGAAACTGTAAATGCAGTTCTCTTGGGATCGGTATTCATCGAAACCATTGGTGGAAGATCGAGTGCATCCGCACGCCTTTGATGCATGGGAGCGCAAATCACACCGCTGGAATATCTGTTAATGAAACCAATAACTTCTGCAGTGGCAGCTGCTGCAGGGAGTATAAAGTCGCCCTCGTTTTCTCTCGCCTCGGAGTCTGAGACAACAATGGGATGTCCCCTTTTCATGGCCTTCAGTGCGGAATCAACAGTGCTGAACAATCGGACCTCCCTAGGCTACAGCTCCAAGGAATAGTCACACATTTTTTGTCGACAGAAAACTCAAAAATGGAAAAGGCGCGAAAAACATCTTTTCGTGCAATTCTTTCACTTCAGAAATGGGTTTTCCGCATGAATACATCTAAAATATTGTTTTTAAACACTAAAAATATCGACCTTTCTCCGCCTTCGCCTTTTCTTGTGCAAAACTTGAGATGGTACCGCCAGATTCTGTCGACAGAACCAAAATTCCATGCAACTTTCGTCGACAGACTTTCTGTGGGAGGAACATATGCTGGACGCAACGCAGTCTGAGGGTGTCGAACGGGCTACGACCAACGCACTCTTCAATGGAAACAAACTCAAGCTCGGGATCTTTGGTCTGAACTGCAACAATGGGTGCGCCATGACCACGGCACCCGAAGGGTATTTTCTGGATTGGGAGATCACCAAAAAAGTTGCACAAGCGGCAGACAATGCTGGCTTCGAGGTTCTTGTACCCGTATCGCGCTGGAAAGGATTGGGCGGCGCAAACAACTTTAACGGTCGCAACTTCGAGACCTACACTTGGGCCGCGGGACTTGCTGCACTTACCAAGAACATCACGTTGACAACCACCTCACATGTTCAGGTCACTCATCCCATATTTGCTGCAAAGCAGGCGGCAACAATCGATCATATTTCCGGCGGGCGTTATGCACTGAACATTGTGTGCGGTTGGTTTGGGCCCGAGATTGAAATGTTTGGTCAGACGTTCCTCGATCACGAAGATCGTTACGACTACACCGAGGAATGGTTCGACATTGTCAAAGGCCTCTGGACAGGAGGCGACAACGACAGCTTCACCTACAATGGCAAGTATTTTCAAATCGATGACTGCCTAGCCTTGCCCAAACCGTTGCAGCGGCCATATCCGGCCGTGATCAATGCGGGCGGGTCCGAGCGCGGGCGAAATTTTATCGCGTCGCAATGTGATGTGGGGTACATCGTAATCACAGACCACAACAACCTGGACGCCACGCGGAAGCAGGTTGCGGACTATCGCGAACTGGCTGCCAGAAAGTACAACCGCGAGGTCCAGGTCTGGACTCATGCCTATGTGATTCAGCGTGACACCGAAGCGGAAGCCAAGGCCTATCTCGATCGGATAACAGGTGAATACGGCAACGACGTTGCCGCAGACACCGCAGCCAAGTTCCTGGGGTTGTCCTCAGAGATCATGCCCGCAGAAGCTTGGCAGACCTTCAAGACACACCTGAAGGCAGGCTACGGCGGCTACGGGATAGTCGGCAGCGAAGCACAGGTCGCCGAGAAACTCGAAGAGCTGTCGGATGTGGGCCTCGACGGCGTTGCCGTACATTGGGTCGACTATGACGAAGGTCTGGGCCGGTTCAATGAAGTGACCTTGCCAAAGTTGGAAGCCGTAGGTCTACGCGCGCCGTTCAAAGGCTGACCCGAAAACGCCGGGCAGTGCACTGCGCTGCCTCTTGCCAGATGCCCCCGCAGGCACCGGCACATCTCACAAGAGGGGAGGGCTGCAGCATGCAAACCTCAAACACAGAACTCGTCAACGCCTTCAAGGCCGGCATGCGGCGCCTGACATCGACGGTTGCGCTGATCACGACATCCGAAGAGGGTGTGCCGTTTGGTATGGCAGTCACTGCCGTGTGTTCGGTCGGGATAAATCCGCCGAGCCTGCTGATAAGCGTTGCGCATACTGCTTCGATGCATGGTCCTGTGACCCGGCAACGCCGGTTCTGTGTCAACCTGCTCAACGAAACCCATGCTGAAATGGTAGGCGCGTTCTCCGGGAAGCTTAAGGGCGCTAAGCGCTTTGAGCTCGGCAATTGGACCTATGACGCCAGCGGTGTGCCACACTTGGCGGACGCGCAGGCCGTCTTTACGTGCGAGACGGCCCAAGAGACCGAACATGCCGAACATACGGTAATCATCGGCAAGGTGGTCGATGTAAAGACCCAGGAACCCATTGCCCCGCTACTTTACGAGAACGGGCACCTGGCCCGGGCGAAGGTGCTGCAATGATCCGCGCGGCAATGGTTGGTCTGGGCTGGTGGGGCCGCTTGATGGTCGACTCCGTTCAGGCCAAGAGCGAAGTGCTTACCTTCACCCATGGCTTTGTTCGCAACCCGGACCGAGCGCGTGCTTATGCGCAGAGCCGCGGATTGGCTCTAGCTGAGAGTTTTGAAGCATTGCTGGCCAATGATGATGTGGACGCGATCTTTCTCGCCACACCGCATTCCGCACATGTGCCGCAGATCATGGCCTGTGCTGCGGCTGGCAAGCCAGTCTATTCCGAGAAGCCGCTTGCATTGAACCTTGCCGAGGCGGGCAAAGCGATCGACGCTTGCGCGCAGGCCGGTGTGCTATTGGGCCTCGGCACCGATCGTCGCGCGCTTCCGGCGATGAAAAGACTAGCTACGCTTGTCCTTGAAGGATGCCTTGGCACGCTCCTTCACGTGGAAGCGCAGTACTCCAATGACAACATGAGTGCTGGCGTGAGCGGCGACTGGCGCCAAAACGCTTCCGAGACGCCAGGTGCGGGAATGACAGGTCCGGGCCTTCATGTGCTCGATGCACTTACCATGCTCGCAGGTCCACTGGCTTCGGTGAGCGGACAAAAGACACATCCTTTTGGCACCAACACACCTATCGACACAGTGGCGCTGAACCTTTCCTTTGCGTCCGGTATCAGCGGCCTTCTGGGTGTGGTGCGCGGCGTGCCAAACTACTTCCGTATCGCGGTTTTTGGCACCGAAGGGTGGGCGGAGCTGCGTGACTTTGGCGAGTTGCACATTGCGCAAAAAGGCAAGCATCCGGTCTGCGAACAATACAGTCGAGACCTGACCATCGGCCCGCTCATGGAGGATTTCGCTCGCGCGTTGCAGGGTGGACCCTCCTTCCCAGTCACTTCCCAAGACATGCTTCATACTGTCGCCGGCTTCGAGGCGTGCCTGACGGCACTGGATTCTGCCGGTTGGCACACGGTGGCTCAACAGAAGGTAGATGCCGCATGACCGACACTCCCATCATCGACGCGCATCACCATATCTGGCGTGTAGACAAAACCCCCTGGCTGGAAGGCGAAGTCGTCCCACGCATCTTTGGTGACTACACTGACATCAAGCGCGACTACCCAATTGCAGAGTATGCTAGCGATGTGCGGCAGCATGGCGTCGTCAAGTCGGTCTATGTCCAGGTAAATGTCGCCCCGAAGGATGCGCTGTGGGAAGCGCGTTGGGCCCTAGATGAAGGATCGAAAGCGGGTCTGTGCAACGCCGTTATAGCGTGGGCCGATTTTTCAGACCAAGGGATCTACTACAGTTTGGAAGCTTACAAGGAGATGGCGAGCGTGCGCGGCATTCGTCAGCAGCTCCACTGGCACGAAAACCCGTTGTATCGCTTCGCGCCGCGTCCGGATCTGATGGCAGATGCTGATTGGCGACGTGGATTCGCCCACCTCGGCAACTTCGACATGCATTTCGAACTGCAGGTCTTTCCGGGCCAGTACAGCCATGCCCTGGACCTTGTGGATGCTTTCCCCAACCAGAGGTTCGTGCTTCTGCACGGGGGCATGCCCGACGATACCAGCGCAGAAGGACTGCGGAACTGGCAGGCAGGCATCGCCGAGTTCGCCAAACGCGACAATGTCTATACCAAGGTTTCGGGCTTTGGAACGTTCACCCGTTCGTGCGCGGTGGAGCTCAAGAGACCGCTGATCGAGCGGACGGTCGACACGTTCGGTCCTGATCGCTGCATGTTTGGCTCCAACTTCCCCATCGAGAAACTGTGGACCGATTACGGGCACCTGCTGTCGACCGTAACGGCGTGCCTTGACGGCTACACCCCCGAAGAACGCCAAGCGGTGATGCATGACACCGCAGCATCCGTCTATCGCATCTGAAGCAAGTCAAAGGAAAAACTATGCAATTCATCGTCATCAATACCCGTCGCACCGAAGGCGTAAATGAAGAGGAATTCAAAGCCAAAGTTGGCGGCGAAGTCGCTAAGGTCAAGGAGTTCTACGGAAATGAATTCCTGCGCACGATCTGGCACCGCGGTGGCGATACGCCCGGGGGCGTGCTGTTGGTCGACGGTGAGAGCGAAGAAGCCGTGCGCGAAAGGCTCAAAGAGCTGCCGCTGGTGGCTGCAGGAATTGTCGAGGTGTCGATGGTCATTCCGCTCAAACCGTTCGCCGGTTTTGTCAATTGATCAACAAGTAAAGGGAGGACATCATGATCACAGTCGAAGAGACGATTACCCTGCCCACGAGTGCGGAAAAAGCCTGGGCAATCGCGGGTCCATTTGAGGGTCTGCATGTATGGCACCCTGCCGTAACCCATACCGAGATGCGCAAGAACGGTGATGCACCGCAGCGTGTCTTGCATCTGGATGGCGGCGGAGCGCTGGTAGAAACACTCGACCTCAAAAACAGTGATGCGATGACCACAGCCTGGACGCTCGATGATGGGCCCTTCCCAGTCAAGAACTACCGGGCTTGGGTCTCGGTTGTGGAAGAAGGCGACCGAGCGGTCGCGATCTGGTCGGCAGAGTTCGAGGCCAATGGTGTAACCGAATCCGAAGCACGCGACATGATCGCGGGTGCATTTCGTGCAGGGCTCGACGAACTAGCTGCGCGCATCTGAGAAAAGAGAGAGGAAAAAAACATGAAGATTCAAGGTTCAGTTGCCCTCGTGACGGGTGCCAACCGTGGTATTGGCAAAGCATTGGTCACAGCGTTGGTCGATGCCGGAGCGTCCAAGGTTTATGCCGCCGCTCGTGACACATCGAGCATTGTCGGCTCGGACAAGGTCATACCGCTGACGCTAGATGTCACCGACGCCGCCAGCGTCGCGGCTGCTGCGGAAAAAGCCAAGGATGTCACGCTTTTGATCAACAACGCTGGTGTTCTCGAAGGTGGCGCAATTGCCGAAGCGGATCAACCGACAGTGGACAGGCATTTTGCTGTGAACTTCCACGGTAAGCGCGCCATGGTTGCCGCCTTCGCACCCGCGATCGAGGAAAACGGCGGTGGCGCCATCGTCAACCTTTTGACGCTGATCGCGCTCGCATCCATGCCTGGGTTCGGCGTGTACAACGCCTCCAAGGCGGCCGCCTGGTCCATGACCCAATCGATCCGCGCAGACTTAGGCAAGAAGGGCATCGCTGTACATGGCGTGTTCCCTGGCGCTGTCGACACTGACATGCTCGCCGGCGTCGAGATGGACAAGACCAAGCCAGAAGATGTGGCTAACGCGATCGTGGAGGGTGTTGAGGCCGGCGAAGAGGACATCTTCCCTGATCCGATGTCAACGGCAGTCTACGGCCAATGGAAAGTCGACCACAAAGCGGTCGAACATCAGTTCTCAGCTTACTAGGTCGAGACATCCGCGGCGGGCGGGCGTCGAGGAGGACGCTGGCCCGACCGCTCAACAAAAATGACTAGAACTGGTCCATTCCGGGCCAACGGGCGGCTTCTGCCCGAATGGAGGAGATTTGTCATGAAACAAGTTGCTATCACTCGGCGATCCGTGCTGGCTGGAGCCACAGCAGGCGCTGCTTTGCTGGCTGCACCATCTGTCAGGGCGCAAAGTGGCTCAATCAAAATCGGAGCGTCGGTACCTTTGACCGGCTGGGGCGCTGGTGGCGCCTCTGCTTCGACTACGCATAACTATAGTTTGTGGGCCGACCAGGTGAATGCAGCCGGCGGTATCATGGTAGATGGTGTTGCACGGCAGATTGACCTGATCGTTTATGATGACCGGACGCAAACAGAGGATGCAGTTCGCAACGTTGAGCGTCTGATCAACCAAGACAAAGCCGATTTCATCATGGCGCCTTGGGGCACTGGGTTTAATCTCGCAGTCGGTCCCATATTGAACCAGGCAAACTATCCACATCTCGCCGTCGCCGCAGTGACGGACCAGGCACCACAGTTGGCCCAACGTTGGAAAAACGCGTTTTTCCTGATTGGCCAATCTTCTTCGGCTGCCTCGGCCATGGTCTCAACTTTCAACCGTATGGTCGAAGAACACGGCATTGAGAAGACAGTTGCACTGGTCTCAGTTCAGGATCAGTTCGGCTTGGAGTTATCGCGCGCGGCGAAAAAGGCGTTCGCCGAAAGCGGTTTCGAAGTTGTGATGGAAAGCGCCTATCCGCTCGGTACGCAAGATCTCGGTCCCATCGTGTCACAAGCAAAGGACGCCAATCCTGCGTTCTTCGTAGGTGCCTCCTATCCGCCGGACACCATCGCACTGACAGAGCAATCGCGTATCCTCGGGTTCGACCCCGCAGTGTTCTACACAGCCGTTGGAACGGCGTATCCGTTGTTCCGCGACACGTTCGGAGCGGCATCAGAGGGCGTTATGGGCCCTGGCGGTATGAATATGGCGTCGCCTGGCCTTCGCGAATACATGGCTGCCCATACTGCCCACGCAGGAAGCGCGCCTGACTACTGGGCCGCTCCGGTGACGTACGCTTCTCTCCAGATGCTTCAAGCGTCAATCGAGCGCGTTGGGATGGATCGAAGTGCCGTGATCGAAGAGTTGGCGACTGGTCAGTTTGAGACGATCGTCGGGTCCGTCGAGCTCGAGAACAATATGCGACAAGAAGAGTGGTGGGTCGGCCAATGGCAAGACGGCGACTTCGTGGCCGTTGGTCCCGAGTCCTCTTCAGGCACAGTTCTTCCCCGCCTAGCCCGCCCTTCCTGGGGGTGATGCTCATACTGGCCCGGTGCCTTCGGTGCCGGACCGATCTTGTTCGCCTGGAGAGTTTCCATGACAGTCCTTCTGCAAACCGTGATATCGGGACTCGTTCTCGGGGGTCTCTATGGCCTGATCGCACTTGGCTTAACGCTGCAATACGGCGTGTCACGCGTCATGAATTTGGCATTCGGCGAATTCATAATAATTGCAGCATTCCTTTCCTATTTCGCTGTCACGCTCCTCAATCTGTCTCCACTCGTCGCTGTTCTTTTGATCGCCCCAGTGGCGTTCGTGTTGTCGTACCTTTTGTATCGAGGCTTAATGCCTTCGCTTCGAAAGCGCGCGCCGACCGAAGCCGCGTTTGAGATCGATACCATTCTCGTGACATTCGGTGTGCTCTTCATTCTCCAAGGCTTAATGTCGGCGACTGTCGGAGGAGCTTATCACAGCTATTCTTTTCTCGCCGTACCTATTGAGATCGGCGCTATCACGCTGCCAGCCAATCGCGTACTTGCGGCAGCCATCTCGGTTACCTGCGCGGTCTGTGCCTATCTGTTTCTAACGCGGACACGCAGCGGTACGGCGATCCGGGCCGTGGCCGTGAACCCGTCTGCGGCCCCGTTGGTGGCCATTGATGCAGGGCAGATCGCGGCGCTGACCTTCGCGCTTGGCGGAACCCTTGCTGCTGTGGCGGGGGTCATGCTGTCCACTTTCCTGGCATTCAATGCGGCCATGGGCGTTCTGTTCACGATGAAGGCCTTGATCATCGTTGTCATGGGCGGCGTCGGAAACGTGCTCGGAACGTTGGTTGCAGGCATGCTCTTGGGTCTTGCCGAGGCGCTGACCGCACGTTTCGTCGATCCGGGCTTAACTCTGGCCATGAACTTCGCGCTCTTTATCGCGGTTCTGTTGCTACGCCCGCAAGGCCTCTTTGGCGGAGTTCGAGCATGACACTTTCGGCGTTGAAACCCTTTGGGATAGTGATCGTAGTTGCGCTATGCGCGGCACTCTTGCCGTTCATTGCAGGGCCATACGGGCTGGCGCTTGCCATCAATATGGCTATGTATGTTGCACTTTGTACAGCGTGGGTGCTGTTCTCTGGGCCAACCGGGTACGCGTCGCTTGCGACGGTCGCATTCTTTGGTCTCGGTATGTACATCATGGCAATTTTTGCGGAGACACTGCCATGGTTCGCAATCCTCCCGATCACTTTGGCACTATCTGGGTTGGCTGCTTTGATTGTTGGAGGAGCCACCCTCCGACTAACGGGCGTCCACTTCGTTATTTTCACCTTCGGTCTGGCAGAACTGGTGCGACAGTTGGTGACGTGGGAAGAGACGACGTTCGCGGGAAACGTTGGGCGTTACGTGTTCGTCGATACGAGCCAGGCGCAGATTTACTGGCAGCTTGTCGGCCTCTCTGCAGCACTGTTTTGTCTTGGCTCTTGGTTGCAAACGCGACGCGCTGGATGGGCGCTGCGTGCAATTGGAGCCGATGAGACGGCAGCGCGCCACATGGGCATCAACACGACGCGTGTGAAGCTCATCGTTTTCGTGCTGAGTGCGATGGCGATGGCGCTTGTCGGCATGATCATGGCCCCGCGCTGGACCTATATTGATCCAACAATCGCGTTTAGCCCGGTCGTTTCTTTCCAAGTCCTCATTATGTGTTTGCTTGGTGGGACAGGGCGGTTATGGGGGCCACTCCTGGGTGTCATCCCTCTTGTTCTCGTCACAGAAATACTTCAGGCCAACATGCCGACGTATTTCTCCGTCTTTCTTGGCGCAATCTTTCTGGTGACTGTTTACTTGCTCCCGGGCGGCGTCGTGGGATTGGTAGAGCGGCTTCACGGGTCCCGCAGAAACGCGCCTGATTCAGTTGAGGAGGTTCGAGTATGAGCTTTCTCGAGTTGAGAAACGTCAAAAAGCGGTTTGGTGGCCTACGCGCTGTCGACGGAGTCAGCTTCACGCTTGAGAAAGGCGGCGTTCTCGGCCTCGTTGGCCCTAATGGTTCTGGAAAGACTACGCTCCTAAACTTGATCACAGGGCTTTTGCCAGTGACAGCCGGAAACATCTCATTTGAAGGAGCAAATATTACATCTCAACCAGCGCACAAGATCGCGAGCATTGGGATCGCGCGCACGTTCCAGCTTGTGCGGATCATGGAGAACATGAGCGTCAGAGAGAACGTCGCTGTTGCAAGCATGCATGGCGCCAATTATTTCTCTCCATCCGAGGCCATGAGTGCCGCCGAGACCGTGCTTTTGCGTGTCGACCTTTCGACCTTGGCTGATCGTCCGGCAAGTACGCTGACATATATTGATCAGAAGCGTTTGGAGTTGGCCCGCGCACTCGCAATCTCTCCCAAATTGCTCTTGCTCGACGAGTGGTTGGCAGGTCTGAACCCGACAGAGCTAAGGAGCGGTGTGGCGCTCATTCAGCGGCTTTCCGATGAGGGCATCACAATCATCATGATCGAACATGTGATGGAAGCAATCCACGAGCTCTGTCACCGGGTAATCGTCATGAACTCCGGTTCTGTACTAGCAGATGAGTCCCCGCGGGCAGCTTTGTCAGATCCTGCGGTCTTGCGTGCCTATCTGGGCGACGACGAAGGGGAGATGGCGGATGCTTGATGTCAAATCGCTCTCTGTTCGTTATGGGCATCACCTCGCATTGGATGGCGTCACGTTGCACGTCACACCAGGCGAAACCGTCGCGATCCTGGGCAGCAACGGCGCAGGAAAAACGACACTGATCAATGCGATCGCTGGCAGAGTTAAACTTGGCGTAAGCGGGAATGTTTCGTGGTTTGGTAGTGAACTAACAGAAGCCAAACCACATGCCATTGTTGAGACCGGGATAGCGGTTGCTCCTGAAGGGAGAGGCATTTTCGGTCGCTTGACTGTTGCTGAGAACCTTAGCCTCGGAGGACATCCCCAGCGGGCGCGCGGCGCCGACAGCGATGCCCGTCGAACGAGGGTGCTCGAGACTTTTCCCAGACTGGCCGAGCGCCTCGATCAGCGTGTGGACACCATGTCCGGAGGAGAGCAGCAGATGGTGGCCATAGGTCGCGCTCTAATGTCGAATCCAGACCTCCTCATGCTTGATGAGCCGTCGCTTGGTCTGTCGCCGATCATGACGTCGGAGCTTTTTCGAGCACTCGCCTCGATCAAAGCCTTGGGCACTTCCATTCTGATCGTGGAACAGAACGCGCGCAAGACGCTCACTCTTGCTGACCGTGCGTATCTTTTGGCCACGGGTCGGATCGTCGGGTCCGGAACGTCACAAGAAATGGCAAATGATCCATCCATAGCCGCAGCCTTCTTGGGCGGGCCCCCAACAAGCGAGCAATTCGCAGAAGCGCGCTAACGCGCCGTCACGCATGTACCGATAGGAGGGTATTGTCATGCAAAACTCTGGAACAGAACACTGGGCGCCAAGCCCGGTAACAAATGGACAAGTAAAGTACGCAACGATCATCGCGTTTTGCGCTTGGGCCTTTGCGGTGTTTGACTTCGTCCTGTTCGGAAATCTGCTTCCGCAAATGGGAGAAGAGCTGGGTTGGGACGCTGCCAAACAGGCGTCGATCAACGGATGGATTTCGTTTGGCGTCATTTTTGTCGCCCTCGCGGTTGGCCCGATCGTTGATCACTTCGGCCGCCGGGTAGGGGTCATGGTCACTGTCGGTGGGGCCGCGATCTTCTCTGCTTTGACCGCGTTGGCGGGTGCCATCGCACTGGTTCCGCTCATTCTCATTCGCGCGTTGGCGGGTCTGGGCTATGCCGAACAGGGCGTCAATGGTGCATACCTGTCCGAGCTTTACAGCCGAGCAGAAAACCCGCGCATTCGCGAACGAGCCGGGTCAATCTATGGGATCGTCCAGGGTGGATGGCCGATTGGCGCGCTGATGGCCGCCGGTTTTTCGGCGCTCCTTATCGGCTCCATCGGTTGGCAGGGCGTTTTCATTTTTGCAGGCATTGCGTCCGGGGTCGTCGCGATCGCGGCTTACTGGCTGCGCGAGAGCCCCCATTTTGAAGTGCTCACGCGCATCCGCTTTCTGCGCGGTCAAGGCAAAGACGCCATGGCACGGGATTTGGCGCGCGAGCATAACATTGCTGAAGATCACTCGGGAAAATCGACCTTTGCGGATGCTTTCAAAGGCGCAGCGTTGCGGCCAACCGTCGGACTGACCTTGACCCATGTGCTGGGTTGGATGCCCGTTCTGTTGTTTGGAATTCTTGGCACCTCGGTGATCACCTCTGTGCATGGGATCACCTTCGAGAACTCGCTCCTCATCCTGGTTGGCTCCAATGCGGTGGGTTTCATCGGATACCTGTGCCATGGCGTCCTGGGTGACAAGATCGGTCGGCGGAACACGATCGCGCTTGGCTGGACCGCTGCCACGGTTGCTTTCACCGCCATGCTCTACGGTCCAAGCAACGAAGGTGCGGTCATCGCGCTTTATGCGATTGGCATGTTCTTCCTGATCGGCCCCTACGCATGCGTTCTGTTCTTTGTTGGGGAGAGCTTCCCGACGGCCGTGCGCGGCACGGGTGCAGCCATCGTTGTTGGCGTAGGTCCTGTTGGAGCGACTGTCGCGAGCTTCGGGATAAGCCAGATCCTCGGAAGCGGTGGCACTTATCAGACAGCGGCCTTGGTGTTCGGTGCAGTGCCCTGCTTCCTGTCGGCGCTTGTTGTGATGACGTCGCGTGATGTCCGGAACGCGGATCAGGCGGACCTGATCGAAGCGCAGATGAAGGGCGAAATCCGAGGCGCATCCGCGGCAGCGCAATAGCAGAATTCAATGGTGGCTGCGGGATCCGCGACCACCGTTTCCCCGACTTCCCCAAAAATTGAAAGGAACTTAAACCATGAAGCTTTATCGCGTCGCAACAGAGAATGGCCCTGTGACGGCCATCGAAAAAGAAGGGACGTTGTACGCTTGTGATATGCCAAGAGTCGAAACCGATGGCTCTATTGAAGACGTACAATTGGGCAAGGACCTCGGATCGTTGGCTGCAGCCAACTTGCTCGCTCCCGTGTCGCCATCGAAAGTGATCGCGATCGGTGCGAACTATCTTGATCATATCCGCGAGGCAAACATGGAGCCGCCGCCCGCACCTCTCATTTTCTCGAAGTTCCCATCGACACTAACAGGCCCAACTGACCCGATCCTTGTCGATAGGTCGTTGACTCAACGTGTGGACTGGGAAGTTGAACTGGCGGTCGTCATCGGTCGCAAAATGCACCATGTTCCTGAAGCGGACGTATATGACTATGTGCTTGGGTACACCGTGGCGAACGACGTCTCCGCACGGGACGTTCAGTTTGGCGATGGACAGTGGGTGCGGGGCAAGAGCTTTGACAGCTTCTGTCCAATTGGACCGGCCATCACGACGCGCGACGAGGTCCCAGACCCACAGAATCTGAACCTTTCTCTCACGGTAAATGGCAAGACCATGCAGTCGTCCAACACCTCCGAGATGTACTACAAGATCCCGCATTTGCTTGCCTACTGCGCCACGTGTTTCACACTAGAGCCGGGTGATGTGATCCTGACAGGGACACCTTGGGGCTGCGGTGAGTTCATGTCCCCTCGAGTCTCACTTAGTTCAGGCGACATTGTCGAGGCGACTGTGGAGGGCCTCGGTTCTCTAAAGAATGAAGTGCAGGAGTTTGCCAGTTCTGCGCTGAAAACGGCAGCAGAGTGACCGCGCAGCGGACCAGCCTAATTGAGCGCTGCGTCTTCATCTGCGAGGACGCGGCGCAACGCCATGCGGATGCGGGCAGGTTCGTACTCAGGGGCTTCGATCGTCAGCACGGAAAGCGACGTTCTCGCATAGTGCCTGGCCAGCTTATGCGCGGCCGCTTGCGCCTTGCCTTCGGCGGCGAGATCAACAAGCGTTCTATGCTCTTTCGCACTCGTCGCCCAACCTTGGTGCGATTGTGCGATGAATATGCGCCGATAGCGCTCGGCATGATCCATGAGATCGTTGCAAAGACGCAGGGAGCGCTCGCCTGCCTTGCAGATCAGTTTTCGGTGAAACACTTTGTGCAGTTCTTCCCATTCGTTGACTTGCTCGGAATCGAGAAAAGCGTCCATCTCGTCCAGCATCTTTCGAAGCTGGAAAATATCATCGCGGGTCAGACCCGGAACGCTCATTTGCAAGGCCAGTGGTTCAACCGAAATTCGCAAGGCGTAGAGTTCCTCCATGTCCTCAACCGACATCGCAGCAACTGCTACCTTGCGGTTGTGTTCAGACCTCACAAGCCCCTCACGTTCCAAGAGGCGGAGTGCCTCGCGCAATGGCGATCTGCTGACGCCAAACTTCTTAGCAAGTTGGACCTGAGAAATTGCACGCCCAGGCGCAAGCTCGGCTCGAATGATAAGGCTACGAAGGCGTTGATACACATCCTCCAGCGTCGACCGTGGCTCTGCCGTAGCTGGCGGATTTGCGATGGCAACTTGCTCTCTCGAAAGCATGGAGGGGCCCCTATTCAGTACAGTTGCACATCATACCTGACGCACCCGTGCAAAAATTACCCTACCTTACTAGGAGCAAAAGTGTCGACAGAAAAGAGGTATGTATGTTTGGCACATACTCGATTTTGCCCCGGCACACGCCGGATTACCCTCCCCCCAGAACCCAAACTGCATGCAAAAGGAGCATCATATGACTATTGTTGTTCACGGATCGTCTGCCAGCACCTACGGCCGGACCTGCCAAATCACACTACGAGAAAAAGGGGCGAAATACGAAGTTCGCGAGAACGCGGTTCACACGCCTGAACAGGACGCAGTGCACCCTTGGGGAAAGGTTCCTGCCGTCACGTTTGGCGACGTACATCTGTTTGAAACGATCGCAATCACGCACTATGCGGATTTGACCCTCGACGGATTGCCCTTGCGTCCCACCGATCCGGAGGGACAGGCCCGCGTGCTCCAGTGGATGAGCGCAATTGCTGACAATCTGACTAGGTCAGCCTTTCCAATCATTATCGAACGTTTAATCGTGCCCGGAAACGGCGGGGAGCCGACCGAGGCTGCAATAGAAGCGCAGAAAGCTCCTTTCAGTCGCGACATTGACGTCTTCGAGGATGCATTGGGTACCAACGCGTTTCTTGTTGGCAGCGAGCTGAGCTTGGCCGATCTTCTGCTCCTTCCAATCATCGACTACATGACCCTGACACCGGAAGGGCAATCAAAGTTCAAAGCGACGCCGCGCTTGAATGCCTGGCGCACCAAGCTAATGGCGCGCCCCGCTGTAGCCGCTGTTCTGGCACCAGAACTGGAGCCCACAGCCTAACAACCAATGCGAAACTCAAAGAACGAGGATAACTGACATGAATCTTGAAGAACAAACGGTATTGGTGACCGGAGCAAATCGCGGTCTCGGACGCTCCTTCGTCGACTCTCTGGTCGAAGCAGGCGTGCGCAAAGTGTATGCAACTGCGCGAAATGTCGACCAGCTCAGCTTTCTGAAGAGCGCATATGGCGACAAGATTGAGCTTCTGACGCTGGACATAACCGATACACAGCAAATCGATGTGGCCGCACGTTCCGCCTCGGACGTCACGCTACTATTGAATAATGCCGGTGTACTGGATTTCGCAAAACCGCTGGAGACAGACGCAAGGATATTGAACCGCAACATGACAACAAACTTTGAAGGGACATACAACATGACCACGCGCTTTGCCGATGTCATCGCTGCGAACGGCGGCGGTCGTATCGTGAACGTGTTGACGTTCCTTTGTTTCGTAAGCGCGCCTCTATTTGCTGCCTACAACGCATCCAAAGCCGCATCTTGGTCCATGGCGATGTCTCTTCGTCCTTATCTGCGCGAACGCGGCGTTGAAATTTCAAATGTCTTTCCGACAAGCATTGACACCGACATGCTAGCAGCCCTCGACAAGGATAAGGACACTCCCGAAGACGTCGCGCGGTCCATTCTGGAAGGAGTGGTAGCGGAGCAGGAAGATATATTCCCATGTGGTGCCCGCGCGACTTTTGACAGGTGGCGAGAAGACTACAAGGCCGTCGAAATGGCGTTCTCAAAAATCGCCTGATCTGAACCAAGCAATTCAGTGACTTAATGTCGGGCAGATGGCCGAGTATTGATTTTGGAATGAGAGGAAACAAGGATGGCCCTTTCTATCGGCATCATCGGCCTTGGCGAGATGGGGTACGCTATTTCGGCTGTGTTGAGACAGCGAGAACTGCCGGTTTGGGGCTTTGACGTCTCGTGCACCAGAATGCGGGATTTCGAAGCTTTGGGCGGCAGTGCGTGCGCTTCGGCAAGCGTACTTGCGGCATCCTGCGACCTGATAGTAACACTTCTGCCGTCTGAGACTGCCTTGAAGAGTATCTCAGTCGAACTTGGGGCATTGAATGGAGCAGGTAAGTACCTGGCGGAGTGCAGTACGCTCGGGATCGATGCGAAAACCGATGCGCTCAAAACTGTCGCGAAAGCAGGGTTCTCCATGTTAGATGCGCCGATCTCTGGAACTGCCGAGCAAACGCGCGAAATGAAATCGACGGTATTTCTAAGTGGTGCAAAGGCTGACGCCGAAGCCATGTTTCCTGCCTTCGCGCAATTCACGGCTCGTCAAATGTACGTAGGATCCTTCGGAGCCGGCATGGCCATCAAGCTTGTCTCCAATCACCTTGTCGCCGTCAACACCGCTGCGGCAGCCGAAGCCATTCGGTTTGGGCAGGCCATGGGACTGGATCGCGCGACAGTGCACAACCTGATCTCGGGCGGTCCAGCATCATCTGGCATGTTCGAAATACGGGGCGCGCGGATGGTTTCGGGGAAATACCAGCCGGCGTCGGGAAAGTTGGCGGTGATGGCCAAGGACAGGAGGCTCATTGAAGAAGCTGCGCAAACAGCGGGATATTCGCTTTCAGTTTTCGAAACGTGCTTTCTAGCGTTTGATCGAGCCATCGAAGATGACGATCAAAATGACCTCGCGATCGTTATTGATTATTTGGTAGGAGAAGACTCCGCTTAGGAGTTCGTTTCATTTCCAAGAGTAAGCACATATGTAGTTTACATAAGAAGTCTTATGCGATTTTTGGCCAATCCCAAATTTCCCCGTAGAATTCGTCCTCTACAACCTCCCTGTAGACGACCGACTGGCGGCGCCGGTATTGCCGGTGCCGCCCTTTTCCGAAAGAGCAGCTAAACGGCCCAGAATGTTTTCGAGACGTATCATCCCGTGACCTGTGTATCGACAGGCATTCCATTCCGGCGATCTCGTGCCGTTCCAAGAATTCTTCTCTACACCTCCGAATGTAACATATATCGCGTGGCGATATTTCGCGCTTCATGTCCGTCTCGACGGCATGAGTTTGCGGAACCGTGTAGCACTGAACATCCAGGACTTGAGACGCGCACGCGGCCTCAGCCAGGAGGAGCTTGCGCATCGTGCCGACGTGAGCCGCGGCCATATGGGCAAGGTCGAGAACGCCAAGTTCGCCGCCTCCCTCGATCTGCTCGAACGCATCGCCAAGGCCCTGAGTGTCGACCCAGAAAAGCTCTTCGCGAAGCGCTAGCCACCCGTGGCCTGTCGTCCGTCCAGTTGCTTTGGAAACGCCCAATTCGATCTTCAGGTGGAGCTTCGGGAGGTCAATGAGCAGTAAAAAGACAGGCTGGCCTTTTCAGGAAGGGTTTCTGAACGATGGTGCGCAGGAAATTCACCTGTTCACCGATTACCGTTGGAATGATGGCTCGGTAAGCCGCCGCTGGCATGTCGATCCTGAAGACTTTGACGCACACCTTGCCATCATGCGCCCGTTTTCCCTGAAACCCAGTGATAGCTCAGGTCAGTAGGAAAACCACTCCGAATGGCCCATGTTGCCCTCGTAGTCGCCGTATTCGACCATGATGCTGCGGGCATAGAAGTGCCATAGGCCTCCGCCCGTCGGATAGGCGATCTCCTGACCGCTTTCCGAGATGAATGTCGCTGGCCAGGGCGTGTGGGATCCGTAGACCCGCTGGATATACCGACAGGTCCGGTTTTCGCGATCGCAGGAGCGGATCGACCAGTCCCACTGGCGCGGTTCGTCGCGCGGCTCGTAGGAGCGCCCGGTGAACCAGATCACATGAGTGCGGTTCAGCCATTCGTATTCCGGCAGGTTGGTGTCGAGCTCGCCTTCCCCGCCCGGACCACCCAGTTCAACCGGCACATGGGCGAAGGTGCAGACACCGAAAGGCGGCAGGCTCGGCCAGGGCGTGATCCGACGAATCATCGTGCGATAGGCCCGCGCGCAGACCGCGCTCGGGGGGAAACCACCCGCCATGCAGAGCATGATGGCGCAGTCGATATCATA